>ENA-UOWG01001424-UOWG01001424.1-activated-sludge-metagenome-genome-assembly--contig:-NODE-1424-length-23821-cov-8.786333_pt1 | contig 23821 bp, 16 predicted proteins | sample MGYA00238147_ERZ761563 | MGnify/ENA primary metagenome ERZ761563 (study PRJEB28884, sample SAMN05720216) | anaerobic digester metagenome | isolation source: active sludge of municipal... | reverse complement strand
TTGGCATTGCTCATTTCCAGATGCAACTGGCGAAAATACTCCTGCAGAAGCTGTTTACCCTTCTCCCCGTATTTCCTTCTTTCTTCCCGGAGTGCTTCCTTTATGTTCGACCGGGCCTTGGCGGTCACCACAAAATCCAGCCATTCCTCCTTGGGGCGTTGTTTCCTGGAGGCCAGTATCTCGATCTGGTCGCCGTTCTTCAGTTCATATTGCAAAGCAACCAGCCTGTGGTTGACCTTTGCTCCGATGCAATGATGTCCCAGTTCGGTGTGGATCAGGTAGGCAAAATCAACCGCTGTGGACCGGGCAGGGAGGGAGCGCAGATGTCCTTTGGGGGTAAATACGAAGATCTCGTCCGAAAAAAGGTCCATCTTGAAGTTTTCAAGGAAGTCCAGCGTATTCAGATCAGGTGACTTGAGCATCTCTGTGATCTTGGTGAGCCAGTTCTCCAATCCGGATGTCAGGGAGGTATTGTCCTTGTATTTCCAGTGCGCCGCGTACCCTTTTTCAGCAATTTCATTCATCCGCTTCGACCGGATCTGCACCTCCACCCATTTCCCGGAGTCGCTCATGACAGTGGTGTGAAGCGACTCATAGCCATTGGGCTTGGGTGTGGACACCCAGTCGCGGACACGGTTCTGAAGAGGGGGATAATGATTGGTGACCATGGTATATACCTTCCAGCAGTCAATCTTCTCCGATTCAGGTTCTGTATCAATGATGATGCGGATGGCAAACAGGTCGTACACTTCCTCAAACGGGATCTCCTTTATTTTCATTTTTTTCCAGATCGAATACACCGACTTGAGCCTGCCTTCGATCTCGAAGCTGAAATTCTGTTCCCGCAATGTCTTTTTGATCGGGTAGATGAAATGAGCGATGAACCGTTTACGGTCTTTTTCCGACTCAACGATCTTATCATTGATATTCCTGAATATTTCAGGTTCCGTGTATTTCAGGGCCAGGTCTTCTAGCTCGCTTTTGATGGAGTACAATCCAAGCCGGTGAGCAAGGGGAGTAAACCAGTAGATGGTTTCGGATGCGGTCTTGAGCTGCTTTTCCTGAGGCATGGCATCCAGGGTGCGCATGTTGTGAAGCCGGTCGGCTATTTTGATCAGGATGACCCTTACATCGTCAGAGAGGGTCAGCAACATTTTCTTGAACGTCTCCGCCTGTGCCGAATACGTGAGCGCATCCGTTTTGGAGTCAAAGATCCCTGTGATCTTGGTCAGACCATCGATGATCCTTGCGATTTCCTGACCGAACACTCGTTCAATATCCGTCAGGGTGTGGTCGGTATCCTCCACCACATCATGCAGCAACGCGCAAACGATGGAGACTTCTCCAAGGCCGATCTCTCCCGTCACGATGCGGGCAACTTCCAGGGGATGGTAGATATAGGGCTCGCCCGATTTCCGCCGCATATCCTTGTGGGCATCCAGAGCATACCGGAAAGCCTTCTGGATAAGCCGGCTGTCCTTTTTACCATGACCGGGCCGGTAGGCAGCCAGCAACTGCCTGTAACGCCTCAGGATCTCCTTTTTCTCTGTGGTGTAATCAACCTGGAACATGGTTCTGAAACCGGATGTTGGAACTGGTTTACCGGATAACAAAATTAATAAAAAGCACCTTTTAAGGAACCCTGCCCTGAAAAATCACTTTCAGGCAAGATTTTTGTACTTTTGCCTGAATCCCTTTTTGATTTCAGATGGTACGATACCTGGTCATTGCCCTTGTGACACTTCTTCCGTTCGTATCTTTTGCCACGCATGAAAGAGCCGGCGAGATCACTTACCGTCATATCAGCGGGCTGACCTATGAGGCGAAGATCCTCACCTACACCTTCGCGCCCAGTCCTGCCGACAGGCCCGAACTGGAGATCCTGTGGGGCGACGGAACCTCCAGCATCCTGGAACGTGTCGAGAAAATAGATCTGGCCAATGACATCCGCCGAAACGTCTATATCGGACAACACACCTACAGCGGAGCTTCCACGTACATACTCTCCATGGAAGACCCCAACCGCAACTACGGCATCATCAATATTCCAAACTCGGTCAATGTCCCATTCTATATTGAAACCAGGCTGGTCATCAATCCCTTCCTGGGACCCAACGACTCGCCCGTGTTGCTGAATCCACCCGTCGACCAGGGATGTGTGGGAATACCCTTTGTCCATAATGCCGGAGCCTATGATGCGGATGGCGACAGCCTTTCCTATAAGTTTACCATTTGCAAAACCGTAGGTGGTACGGTCATCCCGGGTTACGAATACCCCAATGTGGCCGATCCCAACCACCCAGCTGGAGACTTCACCATTGATGCAGTCACCGGCGACATTGTCTGGGACTCACCCACGCTCCAGGGAGAATATAATTTCGCATTCATCATCGAAGAATGGAGGAACGGATTGCTGATCAGCACCATCACACGGGATATGCAGGTGGAGATTGCCACCTGCGACAACACTCCGCCTGTGGTGCATGTGATCGCCGACACCTGCGTCAGGGCCGGCACTACGTTGCGGTTCAATGTGCGCGCGACGGATGCCGACAATGACAAGATCACCCTGACGGCCACGGGCGGCCCTTTCCTTCTGGAATCCAATCCGGCATTCTTTGAAACTCCCGAAGATTCCGCCGGTCACGTTTCTTCCCCCTTCATCTGGAGCCCCGAATGCTCCCATGTGCAGAAAAGAGCCTACTCGGTCTACTTCAAGGCCACCGATGATGGCTATCCTGTCTCACTGGTCGATATCAAAACCACCAACATCACGGTCAACGGACCTCCGCCCAAGAACCTTGAAGCTTTTCCACTGGGCAACAGCATTCAGCTGAACTGGGATAAAAGCATCTGCTCCAATGCATCTGGCTACAAAATTTACCGCAGGCTTGGCCCGTCGGGTTTCATTCCGGGACCCTGTGAGACCGGAGTGCCGGAGTACACGGGCTACTCGCCGGTGGGTTCGCTCAATTCCAACGACCTGACATCGTTCACCGATGATGGTGGAGGTGGCGGCCTGCTGCATGGACTGCAATATTGCTACCTTGTCATTGCGGTCTTCCCCGACGGTGCAGAAAGCTATGCATCCAACGAGGCCTGCGCATCGCTGAAAAAAGACGTGCCCATCATTACAAACGTCAGTGTGGATGTTACGGGCACTTCCGATGGGGTAATCCAGGTAGTCTGGTCCAAACCAACCGAGATCGATACCAACCAGGCTCCCGGCCCATACCGGTATGTCATCAGTTATTCTCCTGACCTGAACGGCGCCAGCCTCAATGAGATCGGGGACTACGATGACCTCAACGATACAATATTCCTTCATACCGGGATAAATTCACAGACGAACCCTGCCAGCTATGTGATCGACCTTTACAATAACCAGCCGGGTAACAGCTTCCTGATCGGTTCCTCCCAGCTGAGTTCCTCCGTATACCTGAAAAGTGAACCCTCTGACAACAGCATACACCTGACCTGGTCAGAAAATGTGCCCTGGCAGAATAGTGCTTATCATATCTACCGGCTGAATGAAACAAGCCAGCAATACGATTCGATCGGTTATTCAGAAACGCAGTTCTATGCCGATACGGGGCTGGTCAATGGGGTGACCTATTGCTACTATGTAAAAAGTACCGGACATTATTCCTCACCCGGTATCATCGATCCCATTATCAACTTATCACAAAGGGTCTGCGGCGTACCCCTGGATAACGTGGCACCCTGTCCGCCCAGGCTTTCAGTGGACACGGATTGCGACAGGGTGGCCAATCAGCTGCTGTGGACCAACCCGAATAATGATTGTGCCGACGATGTAAACCGCTATTACATCTATTTTACACCAACGCTCGAAGGCGACTTTGTCATTCTGGATTCTCTTCTCCATCCCAACGACACTACCTACCTGCATCAGAATCTGGCTTCCATAGCAGGTTGCTATGCCATCACTGCCATTGACACCATCGGGAATCAGAGCGACTTCAGCAATGTGGTCTGCGTAAGCATCGACAGCTGCTCCCGCTATGACATTCCCAACGTGTTCACTCCCAACTCCGACGGATTTAACGATTACCTGGTGCCCTTTCCCTATACATCTGTCGAACGCATTGATCTGAAGATCTTCAACCGCTGGGGAACCCTGGTGTATGAAACATCGGATCCCGCCATTAACTGGGACGGAAAGAATAAGGATACGGATCAGGAATGCAGCGAGGGAGTTTACTTTTATATCTGCGATGTCTATGAGATCACGTTAACAGGTATCCAGAAAAGGAATCTGCAGGGGGCTGTGCATCTGTACCGGTATTAGGGGGAAATTCCAGATCACAAGCACCAAATTCCAAACAAATTCCAGAACACAAATTCCATTTATTTATTGGATAAAAGGCCTTGGGGTATCTTAGTGCAACATTCTGATGCAGTCTCCTGAAGTCAGGATGGATGAGCCCTTTTCTTCATCAGTCGCTTCCGTAGTTTGAACAGGATGAAAACAATCAGCAGGAAGAAGATGACTGCGATAAGAAGCGGGGATACCAGTGTGAGCAGGGAAGACCCGATGGAGGCGGCATGCTCACCGGTTGCCACGACGGGATTCCCCGCACCGGCTGTCAGTTTGGAGGAGGCGAGCCGTGTCAGCACGCTGCCGCCCTGTATGGTGGCAGCAGCACCCCCTCCCACGATCAATCCGGTGATCCATTTGAGCAAATCGTTATCCATGGGCAGGACGGAGGTCACCAGGAGTGTCCCGGCGCCAATGGCAAGAGGAGTGGTGATGGTATCGAGCAGATTGTCGACAAACGGAATGTAGTAGGCACCGATCTCGACGATGGTGGCTGTACCGAAACTGATGATGGCCGGCCAGCTGGCCAGCCACTGAAAACTTTCATTCAGCGGAAAAACACCCGTGCGGGCAGCTATGCTCGCTACCAGCAGGGGCACGAACACCCTGAAACCGCAACTGGCAGCCAGCCCGACACCAAGGGCAACGGCCGTGATGACTTCCTTTTCCATGATAAAGATGATTTGAAAGGACTGAGCTTATTTCTGCGCAACGACCAGCATCTCAAAATCTTCTGTGGTCAGCCGGTCAGAGCGGCTGAACGCACCCAATTTCGCGCCAAAAATGTCAATCTTTTTAAAGTCGAGTGATTTTAACAACCAGGTGATCTCCGGGGGGGCATAATACCGCTCGTTGCATTCCAGCTGCTTTTCGTTCCCTGCATCATCCTTCACCAGTAGGGTATTGTGCTCGCGGAATGTCATCAAGTCAAAGGTGATGTTTTCCGGTACTGCTTTGCCTTCCCCTTGATTGGCATCCATGAAATCCTTGACAGAATGAAATAAAGGGAAAAGGCCATTTAAGGTGGTGAAAATTAACTTCCCATTATCTTTCAGGGCATGGGCTGCATTCTGAAGTATACGGAAATTCATTTCATCGGTTTCCATCAAAGAAAAGGCCCCTTCGCAGAGCATGATCGCCACGTCGAACTCGTTTCTGAACGACATCTCCCTGGCATCCTGCTGCTGAAAATCAATGACCAGGCTTTCCTCCTGCGCTTTTTCCTTTGCCCGATTAAGCAACGATTCCGACAGGTCAACTCCTGTGACCCGGTAACCGCGCCGTGTCAATTCAATGCTGTGCCGGCCGGTACCGCATCCAATATCAAGGATCCGGACTTTTTTATCGAAAAGGATCTCCTTTTCGATGAAATCACATTCGCCCAGGGTTCCCCGGGTGAAAACCTCCCTGTCGTACTGAAATGCGTAATTGTCAAACAGAGATTCGTACCATTGTTTCATGGAAAATCTTATTATGGGGATAATTACCTTTAAAATGCATAAGGCCCTATTTCGAGCCCTGCATCCTTTTGTTGGCAGGTCTTATCTGCTTTACCTGAGAAGCATAGGCCGGGGAACTAGTCCCTTTTCCCTTGACCGGTCCTGAAAAAGAGCTTTTCTTTACCCTGCCTGGCTGCATTTTATTCTGCCTGTTACCGATTCCTTTCATACGTATTACATTTCAAGGATTTTTACAAAATTACGCATTATTTGGTACATTATTAAAAAAGCTCAGGGTCGACCTGTTCTGCGGAAAGCAGGTTAAGCCATCATAATTCCCGGTATCTGAATAATAGGGGAGCGCAGGAGTACGCATAGGAATAGGTCGCTGCAACATAGGCTTCATCGTCAAGGACAAACATGGTTTTATATGCCTCGTAACCTGCACACCCGGGATAGAATGATGTAAGCACCCACCTGTCTTCCGCAACATCGTACTTATATAAATAATCCCCTGAATGTAAGACATAACCTGTATTGTTCATAGCAAATCCGATGGCATCGATACGATAATGCTCCTGCTGGAAGGGATTATCGGATACTTTATTCCATGCATCATTCAATGGATCATAGATCCATGTGTTACCATAGGTTGCCACGTATTGATTACCATTACTCATAAACGCGGAGGCGAAATCATCCGTAAAAACAGCAGGAAAATCATTCAATCGTGTAAAACTGTCTGTTTCTGGTTGATATTTCCAGCATTGTCCCATGTCGGTGATAATATGGGCGGTCTGCTCCATAGTATAACTAACCGCAAAGTGAAAATTGAAAGGAATATCATTTTTTTGGATCCAGGTATTCTCAATAAAATGGTACTCCCATACTTCATAAACGGGCAAGAACCCCCATGAAGCCGTCCCTCCCACCTTGTACAGGATGTCTCCCATCACGATGTACAAACTGTAATAGGATGATCCTCCCGGAAATGATGAAACAGCAATCCATGCATCCCAATCAGGATCATACCGATATAGTATATTTTTGTCTGTTTCAAGGATATAACCACTGCCGTTCCACGAAAAGGCCTGGTAATGCTGCTCATATCTGAAGGAAGGTTTTTGCCTGCTCTCCCACGAATGTTCGATTAAATAGGGTTCTTTCAGTGTATCCGATTTCATCCCGTTTGTGATCCATGGAATCACGGTAACATCCTCCATAAGCTGATCAGGTGGGGATGGAATAACAACCCTGATCTGGGTTTCAGAAAATGAAATGATTTGTGCGCTCAATTCTCCGAAAAGCACATCGAGCTTACTGCCATTCTGAATAAGGTTCTTACCGGTTAATATCGCATAATCTCCTGAATGTCCCTTGCTGGCTGATAGGGATTCGAGTTCCGGCCCAATAATGGTAAACGGTTTACTGGCAATGACGTTCTTGGATCCGACGGAAAGCGATACCTGAGCCGCTCCTGAATAGGACATCTGTGGTGTCACGAATACGATGGAATCCGTTGATGAAAAAATAACAGTTGCCTTCAGATTGTTGATGTATACCCTGTTGTTGTCCGGTAATTGGCTGAAAAATTTACCGGTAAGGGTTACCGTGGTTCCATCGAAACCTTCTTCCGGGGAAAAGTCACTAATCACGGGAAGTTCAGATCCCTGGCTCTTAAAAGAAACCACATTGCCCAGTATCAGCGATTGTTCTGTAGCTATGTATGCCCTGACCGAATAAACCACATCTTTATCCAGATCACTGACGATCCTGATCGTGAAATTTCCAACCGGCTCATTCTCAAACAGACTTACAGAATACTCGGATTTTTTATCCGACCATCTGAAGCCGAAATCCCGGATAATCTCCTTGCCTGGATCAACCAGCTCAGCAACATAGGTAGCCCCGCCCGGATCAATTTCCGTAACAGGTCTGGTGATGACATACGGATAACTCTTGGAGGTAAATTCAGCCTCTTTGGCACACCCTGCAAGGATGGTAACGGCTATGACGGGATAGATCCAGTAACTTTTCATAGTTAAAAATGAAAACCTGCACTAAAGCTCAGGCCTGACATCACAAACGAATTACCTTCAGAAAATCCGTACTGCTGACGATAGCGTATCTCGAAGAATACGGACTTTCTAAAAAGAATATCATATTCAAGGCCGCCCCCGAAAATATATCCAATATACTGATCAGAAATTAGCTGTGTTTCATCGACATATCCTGTTGTAACGACTGGCTGATCTATGAATGCCTCATAGATCGTACTTTCGTTTTTCAGATGATAAGTGTACATTCCACCGGTATTCAGATAGGGTCTGATTTTATGGATGGGCAACCTGTAGCGGATGAAAAAAGGCAGATTGAATCCCGATACGTTGGCAACAAAATCAATATCCTTGTTTTCAATATGTTCACTGGCAGAAAAATCATATTGAAAAAAGGACAATTCATTACATAATGAAAAATCGCTTACCAGGATAGGATAATCAATAAATATGCTGAAAACCCAGTTTCCATCCCTGGGGATATCCATTTGATCAAGGCTGGGATGGTTCAAATCGGCAGGTTTGATAAGACGGGTTGTTCCATAACTAACGAAAAATCCGTACTTCAAATACGGAAAGGGCCTTTTGACACATCGGTCGTACCGCTCTATGAATTTTGTCAGGGATGCCTTTTTATAGGTGACAAGCCTGGCAGCAGTACTTACTTCAGGACAGTCTGAGGTCATCTCATGAAGTTTTTCCCGATACCCTGGTTCGCCTTTATTTTCCCATTTATCTGCAAGTTCCGTCAGAACGGAATCTTCCTTTTCCAGGAAAAATGTTCTGCATCCCTGCCCTCTGTAAAAGTAAAGCGTTGCATTGCCACTGGTGAGACGTTCAAGGAAGACCTGCTTAATCGAATCCGAAAGAATAATCTTTCTGGACAGATACACTCTGCCATCAGCAAATCCATACTCATTGACATCATACGGAGAATATTCCGTGACTGTCTTTCCGATCCTGACCATGCAGACGCTGGAGTTTAACAACTCGCCGCCATCGATGATTTTTACACCATGCGACAAGGAGGGTCCCCTAATGAAATAATCCTTCTGCCCTGTTGCACTGATCTGGAACAGGATGAAAAGAAGAAGAATGCTCAATGTTCTCATTTCCGGCTATACTATTGTCCGGAAAATGCAGGATCCCTTCACTTATTTACCATCTGGCTTCCGGAAAAGACAAATATAAGCATTTTAACAGAATGCAGGCATGGATGATCTCCTTGAATCTCCCCAATCGGCCAGGTCGATCCGGGATCCGTCAGGTAACTCAGAACTGATGCGGGTGATCAGTTCCGTTGCTTCCAGCAGTACCGGTTTTCCCTGATAGATCAGGTAATCTTCACGGTAGCGCACTGGTGTAATATTGGGCATGAGTACGTTGGCCCCTGCATGGAACGCCATGGCTCTCCCCTTCGGACTCAGTACGTCCAGGGCAGTGGATGAAGCAATATTGATGTTTTTCATCAGCAGGCGTAAAACGGCGATCATTAAAAGACTTTTCTCCAGTCGTTTTTCAGCTGGCCATAAACGGTCCCTTTCAGCAAACAGCGGTGTTTTTTCATGCTCGATGTAGGGTCCCATTCCCACCATATCGATGCTGAAATCCTTTATAAACAACAGATCATTGGCCAGGTCCTCTATTGTCTGACCAGGAAGGCCGATCATGACTCCTGTACCCACCAAGTACCCTGCTTCTTTCAGGTCTTGCAGTGCCCTGATGCGGCTGTCGTAAAGATGGCTGCCATCGCGGGGATGGATCGAACGGAAAAGATCACGGTTGGTGGTCTCGATCCTCAGCAGATAGCGATGTGCACCGCTGTCTGCCCAGCGGCGGTAAGTCTCCGGGCTTTGTTCCCCGCACGATAAAGTGATCCGCATCCCGTGACCGGTCATAACCTGAATTTTCCTCAGCAGCCGTTCGATGCGGTGGATGAACACCTGGTCGGTCCTCTCTCCTGATTGGATGACCAGAGAAGTATAACCCTCCTCCATCGCTTTTTTAACCACTTCAAGCACCTCAGCGTCCGGTATCTCATACCGGTGAACGCTGTGATTTTCTTTTCTTACTCCACAGTAAAGACAATTTTTCCGGCAGATATTCGACAATTCGATCAGGCCTCTGACAACTATCTTTTCTCCTGTATGAACCTTTTTGATCTCGCAGGCTCTGGAGAAGATCTGTTCTTTTTCATGGACCCCATCAGCCGAGAGCAGGCGGATGATCTGGTCGCGGTTCAGGTCCTGGTCAGGCATCAGGTCATCCATTGGATCCGTTATTTATCATGAAGGGTTTGGTGGCCCGCTGGAAGATGCCATTCATATGAGCAATGGCCATCCCGTAATTGGTCACCGGTACTCCGGCGTCAATAGCGGGTTTCAGTCTGTTTTTCAGTTGCTTGCGCGTGACCATGCAACCTCCGCACTGAATGATCAGTTGATAGGTACGGATGTTACCGGGTACAGGATCAAGCCCCGCCACCACATCAACCTGGATGTCCTTCCCTGTGAACTCCCGTATCCAGCGTGGCAGCTTGAAGCGACCGATGTCGTCACAATTCACCTGGTGGGTGCACGATTCGAGGATCAGTACCCTGTCGCCGTCCTTCAGACGATCAAGCTGCGATGTGCCTTTGAGATAATGGTCAAAATTGCCTCTCTGACGGGCCATGATAATGCTGAAACTCGTCAGTGGAACTGAGTCGGGTACCATATCCTTTACCTTGCCGAATACCTGGCTGTCGGTGATGGCCAGTGCCGGTCGGATGCCCGATGTCTGAAAAAACTGTCCGACCTGGTTCTCTTTGAGCACGATATTGATGCCATCGTGGTCAAGCACGTCCCTGATCACCATGACCTGGGGAAGGATCATCCTGCCGTCGGGCGCTTCCTGGTCAATGGGGGTGATGAGGACAATATAGTCATTTCTATGAATAATATCGCCGATCAGTGTAGGTTGCTGATAGGCTGTATCCGGGATGACATCTTTCAGTGCACGGATCACTTCCGGCAGATATCCGTCGTGCAACGTGCTGAACCTGATTACTCCTGATCCGGTCTGTTCGCTGATGATCCGTTCGGTTTCAGGAAGGATTTCTTCCAGGTCTTCCTTGTTGTGTATGATCAGGAAAGGAATGTCCCATTCGCCAAACTGCCGGATCAGGTTTCTTTCTTCATCACCGAAACGGCTTCCGGCGATCAGCAGTACAGCACAGTCAACGGTTCGGAGCACTTCCATGGTTTTACTGACACGTTTGGCACCAAGCTCTCCCACATCGTCGATGCCGGCGGTGTCGATCACAATGGCAGGCCCGATTCCAAAGATCTCGATGGATTTTCTGACCGGATCGGTAGTGGTTCCTGCCTGTTCCGACACAATGGCGATCTGTTGTTTCACCAGGGTGTTGATAAAGGAGCTCTTGCCTGTATTCCGCCGCCCGAAGATCCCGATGTGGGGTTTTGTTTCTCTGCCTCTGGTCATCTCAAATCATATATTATAAATCGACAATCGACAATTATTAAAAATAAAGATCCCTCTCCCCGTGCCTGATCCTTTCCAGCCTTGCTTCCAGTTCCTTCTTCCCCTCTGATGCCTCCATACCATCCAGGTTCTTTTGAACAAGCTCCCATCCTCTTTCACGGGTAGTGGGCGGAGCATAGTCGCACAGGTATTCAGCCAGTGTGAGCAGGGCATTGGGAGTACAGAAGCGTTTGATGAAACCGGGTACCGAGAATTCCATAAAATGCTCACCTGTGCGTCCTTTCCTGTAACAGGCCGTGCAAAAGGAAGGGATATAATCCTTATTGATCAGCTCATTGATCACCTCGTTCAGCGAACGGTCATCGTTGATCAGGAATTGCTCCAGGTTCAGGTTCTGCAATTTATTACGGTCCTCCTCAGCGTAGGCGCCCAGCTCGAGACGCGTACCGCCGTCGATCTGTGAACACCCGAACTGGAGCACCTCATCCCTCACATGGGCAGGTTCCCGCGCAGTGAGGATCATCCCGGTATAGGGCACTGCCAGCCGCAGGATGGCGATGAGTCTGACAAACTCCTCGTCGGATACCCTGAACCTTTCATCTATTTGATAATCAGATGCATCCTGTACTCTTGGGAAGGAAATGGTGTGAGGTCCCACATTGAAACAGGCTTCCAGGTGGCTGGTGTGCCGCACCAGTGCCATCACTTCAAAACGCCAGTCATAGAGCCCCAGCAATGCGCCGATACCCACGTCATCGATTCCGGCCTCCTGGGCACGGTCGAGTGACACGAGCCGGTAGGCATAGTCCTTTTTCCTTCCGCTGGGGTGATACCAGGTGTACGCCTCCGGATGGTAGGTTTCCTGGAAAATCTGGTAGGTACCGATGCCCGCCTGCTTGATGGTCCGGAAACCTTCCACGTCCATCGGAGCCGCATTGATGTTCACCCGGCGGATCTCGCCGTTGCCTTTCTTCACCTGATAAACGGTACGAACCGTACTGGCTATGTACTCAGGTGTATAGGAAGGATGCTCCCCATAGACCAGGATCAGCCGTTTCTGTCCTTCATCTTCCAGCGCCTTCACATTCTCAATAAGTTCATCACGCGTGAGGGTTCGTCTCACCGCCTGCCGGTTCGAGGCCTTAAAACCACAGTATTTGCAGTTGTTGATGCAGGAATTGCCGACGTACAAGGGGGCAAAGAGCACAATGCGCTGACCGTACACCATTTCCTTGAGCTTCCTGGCGCCTTCCTTAATAGCGCGAACCATCTCAGGATCTTCAGCCTTGATGAGCAAAGCCACCTCTTCCAGGGATAACCGGTTCTTGTTCAGCGACCGCTCAATGATGTGCCAGACCTTTTCCATGGTCGGCTGTGCATGGTTGATATATTCCCAGATCTCTTCGGGATCAATAAAAGGTTGCCCTGATATATCTTCGATACGGTATCTTTCCGGAGTGAATTTCATTGGAGTAGGATTGTATCCGTTGTTTCAGCATTTTTCATCAACGTAACGGCAAAGGAGGTTCCCACATCGGGTTTACTGGTCACCTGGACATCCCCGGCGTACAGATCCGCAAGCCTTTTTACGATCGACAATCCAAGACCGCTGCCAGTGATGTTCTTGGTCTTCACATTCTTGATCCTGACAAACTCCTGGAACAGCTTTTCCTGGTCCTCTTCCGTCATCCCGATACCAGTGTCCTCCACCTTAATGATGACCCTGTCGTCGGTTCCTTTGACATGGACATACACCTGCCCTCCCTCTTTGTTATATTTTACGGCATTCGAAAGAAGGTTGTTCAGGATGATCTCTACCTCGGCGCTGTCGCCGTTCAGGTAGCAGGGTTCTCCGTTATCGTAATAGATCCTGACGTTCTTCTGTATCGCCATGGGTTCTATTGAGTGAATGGCCATTTTGGTAATTTCCGAAAGGTCGATCTTTTTAATTTCCCGCTGTTTCTTCCCCGATTCCAGCCTGGTAAGATCCAGCAGATCCATGATCAGTGTCCTCATCCCTTTCAATCGCTCGATGCTCCGGCTGATCATGACCTCATAATCATCGATCTTATCGCCCACCTGCTTTTCTTTCATGATCTGGAGGTACCCTTCGATCGCATTGATCGGCGATTTAAGCTCGTGGGAGAGCACGGAAAGGAACTGGAACCTGACCTCTTTTCCCTCTTTATGCAACTGACGGGTCATTCGCTTCAGGAACAGGTGTTTGGTGATCCCTTCCATCGCTACCTTTAATTCATCAGGGGTGAAGGGTTTGGGAATGAAATTATACGCCCCGATATTGGTTGCTTTCACGGCCAGGTCCAGAGAAGCATACGAGGTGATCATCATCACCTGTACATCGTACTGCTTCTTGCTGATGTACTCCAGCACATCGATGCCATTGATGCCAGGCAGTTTATTATCCAGAAGGATGATATCCACCGGCATCGATTCAATGATCTCGATGGCCTTTTCACCCGTTTCGGCTTCGATGAGCTCAAACTGGAAATCCTCTTCCATAAAAGGATACCCCACAGAAAAATTCCGCAGGATCCTGTGGATGCCCGACCGTATTCCGGGTTCATCATCAACGACCAGTACTTTTAGTTTTTCCATGATAGAATAGATTTAAATCCGGATCACAGTTGCAATAATTTATTGATCTCGCGGTGGAGCTGGTCAGGCCTGATGCCTTTCTCCAGGTAGAGATCCGCCTTGATCCAGTTCTTTTCCTCTTCGGTGTCCAGTCCGAAGATCATTCCTGTTTCTGCCGTAACGGCAGTGGCAATGATGACAGGGACATCGGGATATATTTTCTTGAATTTATAGCTCAGGATGAATCCACTGTCTTTGTTCTCCATCATCAGGTCGAAGATGGCAAGGTCAGGTTTCATCTGCCGGATGATCTCCTCGCCTTCCTTCTGACTGTCGGCGGTTATGGTTTCAAATCCAAAACCTTCCACATGGAATTTAAGCAGGCTTAGTGAATCGGGATCATCATCCACGATCAATACTTTTTTAGTCATGATAGGTTAATTTAATTGGTTTAACAGACGCGGCAGCCGAATCGAAAAGGTGGTTCCTGTCGGGCCCTCAGCCGGATCGGCGTTGGATGCCACGGTGATCTGTCCACGATGCATTTTTATGATTCCATAGATAAGGGGTAAACCCAATCCGGTTCCTTTCCCCAGTTTTTTTGTAGTAAAGAAAGGAGTGAAGATCTTCTCCATATTTTCCCGGGTGATCCCCGTGCCGGTATCACTTACTTTGATCTCAATGGTTTCCTGGTCGCCCGACAGCATGATATTCAGGTTCCCGCCATCGGGCATGGCTTCCACGGCATTCTTCTCCAGGTTGGTAAGTACCTGCATCATCTGATCCTGATCGATCATGGATTCCGTGTCCCTGGCAGTGCATTCGAAGGTGACGGTGATATTGTCGGACTTGATGATGGACTGGATGCTTCGGTCGATAAAATCCTTCATGTTGGTGGATTCCAGTTTGACCTGGTTCTTCCGGGCAAAATTGAGCAACCCGCCAACGATGCTCTTACAACGGCTGGCCTGCTCGGCAATCAGTTCAAGGTCCTTCCGGATCGGATCGTCAGGTCGTGACTCATCGATCAGAATATTGCTGTACATGGTGATCACACCGAGGGGATTATTGAGCTCGTGTGCAATTCCTGCCGACAGCTGCCCCATGGTTGCCATCTTCTCGGATTGTTTCAGCGCCTGCTGTGCCGATGCCAGTCGATCGTTGGAGAAATTCAGTTCCTCGATCGACTTGTGTAATTTCTCAATCGTATAGGGCAGGCACATTTCCGTTTCTGCCAGTCCTTCCAGGATGGCAATGGCATGTTCTTCACAGGTGTCATAGCCGCAGGCTCCGCAGTTCAGGTGGTCGCCCGGGCTCTTTTTCCCCATGCGAAGGAGCACCTGGTCCACTTCTTCAAGATTTGGGAGAGGGATACGCCGGTCGGCCGGCCTGAAGGATCTGCCAAGCTCGATACCGCTGAACTCATCCATATCCTTCATCCATTGTGTGTGCCGGATATCCGACATTTTTTTGCTGGCATAGCCGCTGATCTCCTTGCGGCGGATGTACCGCTGACCGTTAGCCGACATACCCGGTCCCATGATACATCCTTCACAGCAAAGCAGCTGGAGATGATGGGTTTCCTTGAGTTCTTTACCGAACTGACGGATGGCGTCCTTGAACTGAGGCTTTCCTTCTGCGATCAGGATGTTTCCGCTGCACAGGTCATCCTCCTTGTTCATCGACTGGAGCAATCCCCTGCTTAAAGGGAATATGGCTCCTTTTCCGGCATGGGGAGGATCAAAATCGGAAGGTACAGCCTTCCGAAGATCATCCGGATGCAATTCAAAAAGCTGTCTGAGTTCATTGAACGTGATCACTTCATCCACTTCCGTGGATTCTGCTTTCTTGGCGATGCAGGGTCCTATGAAGACCAGCCTGATCTGTTCCCCGAACTTCTTCCTGGCCACACGGATCGTTGCGACCATCGGAGAGACAACTGGCGCCAGATGAGGCACCAGTTCAGGATAGTAGTGACGGATATAGTAGACGATGGCAGGGCAATCGGAACTGATCATCATTGGGGTATCCATCCTGTCGATCAATCGTGCATATTCCCTGGCAACAAGATCAGCCCCGAAAGCCACTTCCATCACGTGGTCAAAACCCAGTGCCCGAAGTCTTCCCACAAAATCCCTGTGGTCGCTGAATTCCGTGAACTCAGCCGGAAAACTGGGGGCCACCAGGGCAACCACGGTTTCAGAAGAAGAAAGAAGTTCATCTACCTGACGGACCTGATTCACATAGACTTTCGCCTGCTGGCTGCACACCACCACACAATTTCCGCAACCGATGCAGCGCTCGCTGATCACCTCCGCCTGTCCGTTAATGATCCGGATCGCCTTCACCGGACATTCCCTCACGCACGTATAACACACCCTGCACCTGTCCTTGACCGTATAGACCAACTTATCCCTAACCGGAGCACTCATGGGTACTATGATTTCTTTCCCTTCCTTCATTGCTACAACATCACATCACGTTTCATATAACTTGTATGAAGCAATTCATGACTTTTATGCCCGAGCGGCTCACCGAGGAACTCCCGGTACAATTCTGCCACTTCGGGATTCTTATGCGACATTTTAATGGTTTCCTGGTCGTCGATGGCATAGAGGGTGCGCATGCGCGCAAGGATATCCGACTCCCCGCACCCGATACGCTGCCCGCCGCCTGCCACACATCCGCCCGGGCAGGCCATCACCTCAATAAAATGAATATCATTCCTGCCATTGCGGATCTCTTCCAGCAGCAGGTGCGCATTTTTCAGACCACTGACCACTGCCACACCCAGCTCCAGGTCACCGATGCGAATACGGGTTTCCTTCCTTCCCCTGAATCCCCTTATCTCTGGGATCCGGAAACTGACCAGATCCTTTCCTGTAAGGGCGTAATAGGCTGTGCGGATGGCAGCTTCCATCACACCACCAGTGTTGCCGAAAAGTTTTCCGGCAGAGCTTCTCACTCCCAGTGGCGAGTCGGCCGTTTCAGGCTCCAGCTTTTCAATTTCAATCCCGTACAACCGGATCAGCCGGATCAACTCCCGTGTCGACAGTACTGCATCAACGTCGGTAATACCACGGTGCGTCATATTCTCCCGCTGTGCCTCGAACTTCTTGGCCACGCACGGCATGATCGACACCGAATAGATCTGATGGGGATCCTTTTGCTCCTTCTCGCTGATATGGCTCTTGACCACGGCTCCCAGCATCTGCTGCGGCGATTTGCACGTCGAAAGATTGGGTAGCATATCGTGGGCAAACTCCTCTGCGTATTTGATCCAGGCAGGGCAGCAGCTGGTAATCATCGGCAGTACGCCGTTGTTCTGAATGCGATGGATCAGTTCGGCCGACTCCTCCATGATCGTCAGGTCGGCTGAGAAAGAAGTATCATACACCCTGTCAAAACCCATCTTCCGAAGGGCTGCGTTGAGCATGCCGTTGAGATCGGCACCCGGTTCCAGTCCAAACTCCTCTGCGATCGATACAGTCACCGCCGGGGCGTACTGTACGATCACCATTTTATCCTTATCATTCAATGCCATTTGGACCTCATTGATGTGCGGTTTTTCGGAAAGGGCTCCTGTCGGGCATACCAGGATGCATTGCCCGCAGTTCACGCAGCTGGAAACGTTCAATCCCTTATTGAATGCCGTGCCGATGACCGACCGGCTTCCCCGGTTGATGTAATCAATGGCCGAGACATCCATCACCTCTTCGCAAACCCTTACACATCTTCCGCAGAGGATGCATTTGTCAGGATCGCGGACAATACTCAGGCTGGAAAGGTCTTTGTGATGATCATTCTTCTTTCCGCTGATCCTGCGTTCGACCACATTATGTTCCCCTGCAAGATCCTGCAGCGTGCACTTTCCGTTGCGCACACAGTACAGGCAATCATCAGGATGGTTCGACAGGAGCAGTTCCACGATCACCTTCCTGGATTCAACCACCCTGGGTGAATTTGTCTGAATCTTCATTCCTTCTTCCACTGGATAGGAGCAGGAGGTGATCAATCTTCCGTTGGACTGGTTTTCCACCACGCACATCCGGCATGAACCGGAAGGCATGAAATTTTTCATATGGCACAGCGTTGGGACCCTGATCCCGTTCCTGGACAGGGCGTCGATCAGTAATTCGCCCTTTTCCGCCGCAATCTTCTTGTTGTTGACTTCAATCGTACAATCCATTGTTCCACTGTATTATGTTGACGAGGTATTATTCTCTTATAAAAATGGCACCGAATTTACAGGCTTCTTCGCAGCTGCCGCAACCAATGCATTTCTCCTCAATGATGAAATGGGCCGTTTTTTTAGCGCCGATGATGGCGCCTGTGGGACATTTCTTCGAACATACGGTACACCCGGTGCATTTATCCACATCGATCCGGAAGGTTCGCAGGTCGGTGCATACCCCTGCCGGGCATTTACGCTCATAGATGTGCGATTCATATTCATCCCTGAACCATCGGAGGGTGCTCAGTACGGGATTGGGGGCCGTTTGCCCCAGTCCGCAGAGGGATGTTTCACGGATCACCTTTCCGAGTTTCTCCAGCTGGATGATTCCACGAAAGCGCGTCAGGGGCTGGTTGCCTGTGTTGACCGGTTTGGAGGTGATGCTTTCCAGGATCTCCAGCATCCTGCGTGTTCCTTCACGGCAGGGAATGCATTTCCCGCAGCTTTCGCGCTGGATGAAATCCATAAAGAATTTGGCCACATCCACCATGCAGGTATCCTCATCCATGACCACCAGGCCTCCGCTACCCATCATGGCCCCGGCACGGATCAGCGATTCATAATCGATCTCGATGTCGAGGTTGGCCTCCGTGATACAGCCACCGGAAGGGCCCCCGATCTGGACGGCTTTGAATTTCTTTCCGTTGCGGACGCCACCGGCGATCGTATAAATAATATCGCGTAGCTTTGTCCCCATGGGTATCTCGACCAGCCCGGTACGGCTGATCTTCCCTGACAGGGCAAACACCTTGGTGCCCTTGCTGGTTGCCGTTCCCATCGAGCTGAACCATTCTTCCCCCTTTTCCAGCAGACCGGGCAGGTTGGCCAGGGTTTCCACGTTGTTGATCACGGTAGGCTTGCCGAACAGGCCGCTGACAGCCGGGAAGGGAGGCCTGGGCCGCGGCATCCCGCGCTTGCCTTCGATGCTGTGCATCAATGCGGTTTCTTCTCCGCAAACAAAAGCCCCCGCACCCATCTTGATGATGATGTCAAAATCGAATCCTGTACCGGCAATGTCTTTACCCAGCAATCCATACTGGCGGGCATGGGTCATGGCGATCCGGAGCCTCTGAATGGCCAGAGGGTATTCGGCACGGATGTACACATACCCTTTGGAAGCGCCGATACCGTACGCGGCGATGGCCATACCTTCGATCAACCGGTGAGGATCCCCCTCGATGACGGCTCTGTCCATGAAAGCTCCGGGATCTCCTTCATCCGCGTTGCAGATCAGGTACTTCTGGTCCGCCTGGGTCTGGTTGGCAAATTTCCACTTCCTGCCGGTGGGAAAACCGCCACCGCCACGTCCACGCAAGCCACTGATCTCTACCTTGTTGCATACCTCAAAAGGCTTGCATGTATGCAGTACCTTCAGCAGGCTCTGATATCCGCCGTGGGCAATATATTCCTTGATGCTGACCGGGTCAATGATACCGCAATTCTTCAGTACGACCCGTGTCTGATGCGCAAAAAACGGATGCTCATCCAGGTAAGGGACGCTATCCCATTCTCCGGCTGAATCGCCCCTAAATTGCCCCAGGATATCAGCTTCCACAGGCTCTCCGTTCCAAACGGAATCAAGCAGAGGGTTTACCTTATCGGCGGTGACCTTCTGAAAGCACAGACGGTTCCTGCCGGGCAGCTGAACATCCAGCAGAGGCTCCGCCGAACACATGCCAATACAGCCTACCTGAACAATGTCTGCATCTATTTCCTTTTCCATTATATATTGTTGAACCGCCTGCAGGGTCTTACCAGCTCCCGCACCCAGCCCACACGTTCCGGAACCTATAAATATCACCGGTTTGAGGAGGTATTCCCTCCGCAATTGCCGGAACAGATCCTCTTCGGGAACTGCATGAAGGACCGGCTCCTGACTCCACAGCTTTTCCAGTAACAATTGCCTGGCATCTGTCATCGTATCGCTGATCATATCGTTTCCTCCCTTTTTCTGTACTCATCAATGATTTCCGCCACTCTTGCCGCGTCGACCTGTGCATGGAATTCACCGCCGACATTGATCACCGGTGCCAGTCCGCAGGCGCCGATGCACGCGACGATCTCGATGCTGAACAGGCCATCCCTTGTGGTCTGTCCCGCCTTGATATGCAACAGCTTCTCAAGATGCTCAAGGACCGTCGCAGAACCCAGCACATGGCATGCTGTTCCGCGGCAGACCTGTATGTGATACCTGCCGGTGGGCTGAAACCTGAACTGGTTATAGAATGTTGCCACACCATAGATACGGCTCGATGGAATATCCAGATGCTTCCCCACCTCCACCACGGCTTCTTCTGAAAGATACCCCTCTTTCTCCTGGATCTCCTGGAGAATGGGGATCAGGCTGTCGCGCTTTCCTTTTTCATGAATTTCCAGTACTTCTGCAATTCCGGGTTTCATTACATATTCATTAAAGTGTTACATTGATTTCATTCGGATGGACTCCTGCCCTTGTCAGGCATGAGTCACCTGTTTGCCGATGTGCAGCCTGATCTCGCTGAGGAGTTTCTTTGCATCGACAGGTTTTCTTAGAAAACCGTTCACCGGCAGCCAGATCGATCGTCCGTCCTTGGCACGATAATCCACTCCTGCTTTTCCGCTGATCACATCCCTGAGCAGGATCACCTGCAGTTCCCTGTACCGGGCATCGGACCTGAACTCGTGTGCCATTTCCCTTACGCTTTCCTTGGTGGTCTCCAGCACATCAATGGAGGTCTGCATCAGCACCGGGATCTTCCTTAAGGCTTCATCCTCGCTCAGTTCCTTGGCCATTTCAAAACCTTCGTAATGCGTGGTCATCATCACATCCAGGATCGCCATATCCGGCTTCTCGTTACGGGCCAGCTTCAGGCCTTCCTTCTTATCAAAGGCCGACAGGACCTCGTAACCTTCATTTTCCAGAATGGTGGTCAATACATTGATCACATCGATATCATCATCGACGATTAAAATCTTTTGTGCTTTCATGGCTTTTTGCTTTAATAATTTAATTGGTTCCTGGTTCAAAATTTCAACGACAAAAGTATCCCCGCAGAACAACAGCGACAAGAGTGTATTGCTCCCGTTCAAAACAGGTGAAAATACCTGTTTTACTGAAGAAAAGTGTTGATTGTCAGCTATTTAATAAGTAAGCAGGTAAGGAAAAAATTTTTATTCTTGAACCATAACAGACTGAAGATCAACTGCATTGAACCGTAAAATGATTGAAAAAAAGGAATCTTTTTTTTCAGGCAGGTGTTTTCCACACGCTGATCCAGTTGACAATACCAGGGTAAATCCCCTTACGTTCCAGCAGTTTGGAATTTGAATTTTGTGAATTGTTTGGATTTTGGATCCTGGAATTTGGAATTTGCTCAGGATCATGTCCTGACCAAACCATTCTTCACCGCATACAGCACCAGGTTCGGTGCATTCTTGGCCCCAGTCTTTTCAAAGAGGCGTGCACGGTGTCCGTCCACGGTACGCTGGCTGACGCCAAGGAACTTGGCGATCTCCACGTTGGAATAGCCCATGCAGATCAGGTCAAGAACTTCGAGTTCCCGTTCGGATAGCCTGACATCCGGATCTTTTGGCTTGACCTTCTGGTATCTGGTGGCGGAGGCGATGAATTCCTCCGAAAAATAGGTATCGTCATTAAGAACGGCTTCAATGGCCCTTTTCAGCTCCCCGGTTGTGGTTTTTTTCAGAAGGAATCCTGCTGCTCCGGCCTCGATCATCTCATTGAAATAAGTCACCTCCTCGAACATGGTCAGCGCGATGATCTTGATGGCAGGATATTTTTCGGTTACCTTTTTTGTGGCTTCGATCCCATCCATTACCGGCATGCGGATATCCATGAAAATGATGTCGGTCTGCATTTTTTTCAGGAGGTCGAGCAGTTCATTGCCGTTGGAAGCTTCTGCCACCACCTTCACTTCATCGATTTCATTGAGGATGGTGCGGAGTCCCTTGCGGAAGATGATGTGATCATCAACGATCATTACTTTGATGATATCCATGTCAGGTGATATTTTCAGGGATCCTCACCGAAGCGATCAGGAACATTCCTTTGCCCGGTTCCGAGTTGATGTCGCAGGATCCCTTGATGGTTTTCATTTTATTGATAATGTTACTGAGGCCGTACCCTGAATTTTTCTTCAGTTCGGCGTTCAGGTCAAAGCCTATGCCGTTATCCCGGTAGTAAAGGATGATCTGGTTATCGAAGCTCTTCAGGTCGATCTTGATGTGATCGGCCCTGGAATGTTTCAGGGTGTTATTGATCAGTTCCTGGACTGACTGGTAAAGGATGGTTTCCTCGAGGCCGCGGTGATCGATGGTGTACTGATGAGTATTCACTTCGATCTGAACGGCGTTCGTTGCCTTGATATAGGATGTGAACTCATGAATGGCTGCTGCCAGTCCAAAATCCTGCAGCAGCGATGGCCGGATGTTGTTGGAGATCTCCCTCGTTGATTTGATGGCCATGTCGACCAGTTCTTCCACATTCCCGATGGCCTCATCGTTGCTGATCTTCCTGAAATTACCTTTTTTCAGAATATCAGTATACAGCTTTATGGTAGACAGGATGGGAGCCAGCCCGTCGTGCAGGTCAGCCGCGAACCGCTTGCGCTCCCGCTCTTCGGTCTGGACGATCGCTCGCAGGATCTTTTCTTCGATCTCCTTTCGTTCGGAGATATCCCGGGCAATGGTGAGGATGGCCTTTTTACCCCTGTATTCGATGATCCGGCTCTTCATTTCCACCGGGATCACCTTGCCGTTTTTCGACACATTTTCCGACTCATAGCGGTACCTTCCCAGTATCCGAATGGTTTCCAGGTTTCGCTCGACCTTATCCAGGAATTTCGGAGTCTTGATATCCTTGAAATTCATCCCTTTGAATTCCGACTGGCTGTATCCAAGGTTATCACAGGCTACCTGATTCACTTCCAGAAAGTTTCCCTCCAGGTCAATGACAAATATATCGTCGCTACTGTTGTTAAAAAGGGTTTTGAAATGTTGTTCCGACTGAGCCAGGGCGCTTTTGGTGCTGTCAAGCTGGGCCTGGGAGATCTCCAGTCTCCCCAGAAATTTCCTGACATTTTCAATGGTGAGGTAATAGACAAAGATAGAAAAGGCGATGATGATGATGAACGAAATGATCAGCGAGTTGAGGACGATCTTGTTGAGGACCTGTGCAGTTTCTTCCCTGACAGGTACAGTGGCACCCACATAGAATTTGAAGTCCTCATAATAATCAAAGGCGATCATATATTTCGATCCTTCAGGATCGTTCCTGTCAACGACGAGCCCTTTTTTCAACCGTGTGATCCTGTCAAATAATTCCTTGTCAGGGCATTTTTCACCCTGGAGCGTGGGATGGATGATAAAGGTCCCCTGGTCATCCATCACAAAAGGAAATCCCGACTTGCCAATTTTCAGGCTCAGCAGAATCCCGCGCAATTTGTCGAGCTCTTTTTCCTTATCTCCCACGTACAGCATGCCTGTGACCTCCCCGTTGGCGATAATGGGTTCATAGGCAGTGATGTACCAGTCGTTTACCACAAATGCCCTCCCGAAATAGATTCTATGACTGCCGATCGTGTCGGCAACGCTGGAATGCAACGGGATGTATGTCCCGACCGCTCTTGTGCCGTCGGACTGCAGTACGTTAGTGGCGATCCTGACGAATCCGCTG
>ENA-UOWG01001422-UOWG01001422.1-activated-sludge-metagenome-genome-assembly--contig:-NODE-1422-length-23851-cov-5.342284_pt1 | contig 23851 bp, 17 predicted proteins | sample MGYA00238147_ERZ761563 | MGnify/ENA primary metagenome ERZ761563 (study PRJEB28884, sample SAMN05720216) | anaerobic digester metagenome | isolation source: active sludge of municipal... | reverse complement strand
TGCAGAAGAAGACCAGGTAGCCGAGCACGACGGTTTCGATCAGGGCGCTCTTGAAGGCCTCCTGGATGCCCACCAGCGACAGCAGCACGACGCCCATGAAGAGGATGCACAGGAAGTGGACGGTGTTGAGGTTGCGGCTCTTGCCGCGGATCATCACCAGGCGGGCCAGCCAGGCCGTCAGGAACAGGGTGAAGACCAACTCCGCCACGCCCAACCGCATGAGCAGTGGGTTGCCCTTGACGCCCAGCATGAAGGGGGTGCTGAAGACCACCAGGAGGAAGGCTGTCTTCGGACGGAGGAAGGAGAAGAGGGCGGCGCCGATCGCCAGGACCGCAACCAGGGTTAACGTCATGTTGGGCACTGCGCGGCTCCTGGCGGCCGTGTCCCCCTCACGGCGGCCTTCTCAGCCTGGGGCGCTGAGGAGGCCATGTTAGCCTCGGCAGGCGTCGGAGTCAAGACCAGCGGCGGGAAATCAGCGGGGTGGCCCGGTGGCGGTCAGGCAAGGGCGTGGGACTGACGGCCGGCGGTCAGCGGCTTTCCACCGTCCTGGCGCGGCTGGCGGCGTAGAGCCTGAAGAGCCTGACCCCGGCCTCGTCGCGGTCATGGCCCATGACTATGTAGCAGGCCGGGAGGCCATAGCGTCCCAGGGCCGTGTCCACCGGGATCCAGCGGTCCCCGGCGTGGAACTCCGACCAGACGTGGAAGCGCAGGGCCCCCTCATTGAGCACCAGCCCCCAGGCGGTGCGCGCGGGGAGCCCCGCCGCGCGGGCCAGGGCCGCGAAAAGCGCGGCGTGCTCGGAGCAGTCGCCGGCTAGGGCGGCCAGGGCCTGCACCGCCGAGGCCTCGGGCGGGCCGCCGAGGTTCTTGTCCAGGTTGCGGTATACCCACCGGCCGACGAGGTAGCCCCTGCGGAGCTGGCTGGCCTCGTCCTTGACGATGGAGGCTGCGAGGTTCCGGACCTTCGGATCCTTCCAGTCGGGCTCAGCCTCGGGCTCCAGCCAACGGCTGCGCTGGGCGGGGGAGAGCGGCTCCTCCGGGATGCGGCCGTCCGGGCGCCGTGCCGAGACGGCAACGGTGACCTTGCGGCCGGAGACCGCCACCGTCTGGCCGCCGGCTTCCGGGACGACCGGGGTCTTCTCGACGTCGCCGAGCGTCAGCTCCACGACCAGCCGGTCCAGCTTCCAGGGCTTTTCCGGGGCGCCTTCCAGGGGCACCGCACCGGCGGCCAGCGCGGCCGGGGCGTCTGGGAGCACTGCACGGGAGCGTTCGACCCGGGTGCGCAGCATCTCCCCGGTCGAACTCTCCAGCAGGCGGCCGGCCTCGTCGACCAGAAGGTCCCAGGCCACCCGCCCGGTCGCGTCCTTGACCTGGACCAGGAAGAGCTTCCCGGCGCGGCCCTCCACGCGTTTCTCGCCGAGAACCTCGGCCTGCTGGGGGACCAGCGCCGCGCGGGCCAGGTCGGGGACGACCGCGGAGAGCTGGCCGCCGGTCTTGAGCAGTCCGCGGGCGAGCAGGGCCTCTCCGCTCATTTCCGCGACCGCTGCGCCCCGGAACTCGACGGTCTTCTCTTTGCCCCCGGGGAGCTGGAACACCGCCCGGCCGGCGCCGAAGCGGACGGCGACTTCCCCGCCGGCTCCGGATTCATCGGATTTCTCGGCCATGGCCACGGGCGTCCAGTCGGGCAGCATCTCCGCGCGGCGGGCCATGGAGAACTGGCTGGACGGGCGGTCGCCGGTCGAGAACCGGTAGTTCTCCTCTACGGCCAGCGTGATGCGGGCGGCGTCGCCTTCTCCGGTGCTGGACAGCCTGCGCTCGGCCTTGCCGATGGTCTGGCCGCGGAAGCTGATCAGGAAGTGGCTCTCATCGACCGGGGCGGGGGAGGGCGGGGCAGCCAGGAGCAGGGTGGCCAGGGCCAGGTCAAGCATGGCGCGTCATCTCCTCCCTGAAGGCCGGGCCACCAGCAGCCGGCAGTTCCGTTCCGGAACTGCCCGGATGGACCCGAGCGACGCGGGCAGCAGCAGGCTGGTTCCCCTGGATGCCGCTTGGCTGTCCACGGCTGACCCGAAACGGGCCGAGCCGTCGATCACCAGGACGCAGGTGAAGCGCGAGGCGTCGCCGGGAATCTCGTGTGCGCCGGAGAGCTCCAGGACCTCCATCTCGAACTTGTCATTGGCGACGAGCGACAGCCGGCGTCCGCCGCCGGGGAGCGGCCCGGTGCGAGGACTGACCTTGTCGCCGAAGTCGGAGCCGCCGAGCGAGGCGAAGTCGATGGTCTCAAGCGCCTCGCGGACGTGGAGCTGCCGCGGCTTGCCGTCGAGGCCCAGGCGGTTCCAGTCGAAGACCCGGTAGGTGAGGTCGGAGGTCTGCTGGACCTCGGCCATCAGGATCCCGGCGCCGATGGCGTGGATGACACCAGCGGGCAGGTCGATGCAGTCGCCGGCCGCAGCCGGGAAGGAGCGGAGACACTCCTGGAGCCGCCCGGCGGCGAGCAGCGCCTCGAACTTCTCGGGGGTCGTGCCGGGAAGCAGCCCCTTCCAGATCCGGGCGCCGGGCGCGGCCTCCAGGATGTACCAGGCCTCGGGCTTGCCGGGATCGGCCAGCCGGTGCGCCGCGCAGTACTCGTCCGAGGGGTGCACCTGGACGGAGAGCTGCTCGGCGGCGTCGATGAGCTTGATGAGGAGCGGGAAAGGCCGGTCGGTCGGCACGCCCGTGCCGACGAGGTCCGCGCCGAATTCGGCGACGAGCTCCGGTAGCGTCTTCCCGGCGAGCGGACCCGAGGCCACCCTGCTGAGGCCGTCGCGGTGGCCGGAGACTTCCCAGCTCTCGCCGACCTTGTCGCCGGCCTTGACCGCCTTGCCGTAGGCGGCGAGGTGATCCCCGCCCCACACCTGGGTGCGGAGGAATGGGGACATAGTAAGTGGGTAGAGCCTATCCATGAGTGGCCTCAGTCCAGTTCAAGGTCCTGCACAAAGCGCATCTCGTCACTGATTCTGTCCGCCGGCACGGGGGTGTGTTTGGCAACCACCCGGATGACTCTGGGCCTGACCGACTCCCTGCTCCAAGACATCCCGTCAACAGCTGGCTTCCTCTCATTGAGATGCTTGCACAGCCAGTCGACGAAGTCGCCAACAGTGCTGATCTTCTGCAAGTCGTCGGGGATCTCGATGTCGAACTCGTCTTCGACATCCATGACGAATTCGGCGATATCGAGTCCCATGGATGGACCTCAGAGCCCCGCCAGCCCCTTGGCCACCTTCGGCACGTTCTTGGGCACTCCGCCGGCGGCGATGCTTTCGGCGCCGAGGCAGCCGACGGCCACCGCGTAGCGCGCGGCGACCGCGGAGCTGACCGGCTCCTTGCCGTCGAGGATGAACTCGACGAAGTCCCTGGTGATCCGGGCATCGGCTCCGCCGTGGCCGTCGGTGCCGGCGGGCTTGACGTCGTAGACCCGGTCGGAGTACTCGCGCCAGGAGCCCGAGCCGCGGGTGCGCAGCACGATGGTCTTCTCGCCGGCGCGGTCGCCGGGGGTCTGGACGTTCTCGATCCGCCCCTCGGTGCCGATGAAGGTGTAGTTCCGCCAGGCCTCCGGCGCGAAGTGGTTCTGGAGGTAGCAGGCCTGAACGCCGTTATCCAGCTGCATCATGATCATCTGGTTGTCGAGGACGTCCACGGCCTTCCGGAAGCAACAGAGGTGCCGGTCGGGCCGGTCCCACTCGAGCGCGCTGTTGTCGTCCGGGCAGTTGCCGCGCCGGTCGCACTTGCTGCAGAGCAGGCTGTCGGGCTCGTCGCCGCCGAAGTGGGACAGCGCGCCCATCCCCGCCACCCTGCGGGAGAAGCTCCCGGCGATCCAGTGGACGATGTCGATGTCGTGGGCGCCCTTCTGGAGCAGAAGGCTGGTCGACTTCTTTGACTCGGCGTGCCAGTCGTGGAAGTAGTAGCGCCCGCCGTAGCTGATGAAGTGCCGGACCCAGGCGCTCTTGAGCTCGCCGATGGCTCCGCTGTCGACGATCTCCTTCATCGTGCGGGTGAAGTTCATGTGGCGCATGTTGTGGCCGACGTAGAGCTTCCGCCGGGCGCGCTTGGCCGCCGCCAGGATCCGGTCGCAGCCCCGGATGGTGATGGCCATGGGCTTCTCGAGGAAGACGTGCTTGCCGGCGGAGAGCGCCGCGATGGCGTGCTCCTCGTGGAACCAGTCCGGAGAGCAGATCGCCACGGCGTCGACGTCCTTGCGCTCGAGCAGCCGGCGGTAATCGTCGAGCCGGTCGAAGTCGTCGCGACCGGCGGCCTTGGCCAGGTCGCCGAAGCCTTCGGGGCGGTGATCGACGGCGGCCACCAGCGTCGCCCGGTCGGACTTCGCCCAGTGCCCGGCCAGCGTCCCGCGTCCGCCCGCCCCGATCACCCCGATGCGCAGCTTGTTCTTGATCACCTTGGTTCTCCTGTGAAGATCGGCCTGTCCGTCTGCCGGAGCTCAGCTCCGCAGGGCACGGTCGTCCAGCCGGGTGGTGTCCCGTTCGTGCCAGGCGGCCGGCTGGGCGGTCTGGGCGGGAGCGGGCGGCGGGGTCGGCGGCAAGAGGTCGCCGCGCAGGGGCTGCCCGCGCCTCAAACGGCCGAGCAGGTAGGCCTGCTCGATGCCCTTGATGATGGCGATCAGGTCGGAGACCTTCTTCTTGAGGCGCTCGTTGTCCGCGGTCAACGCGTCCTTCTCGCGGGACAATGACTCGATTCGGGTCTCGAGCGCCCGGCACCAATGTGCCATGCGGTCCATGTCGCGGGATTCGGCGGCGCTGGGCCTGGCCGGGCCAGGTGCGGAGAGCGCCGCCACCTCCGGCAGGGCGACGATCCCGGTGGAAGGGGGCAGCAGGCCGGCGGCGGGCAGGTCCACGGGAGTGTCCATGGCGCGGGTGTCGGGCTCGAGCATCGGCTCGGGAGGCGTGGTGGACGGCGCATCCGCAGCGGGCATGGCCCGTGTGATTGGCTCGAGTTGGTCGGCGTCCGGGAGGATGGTGGCCGCCTCCGCCTCCGGGCCGGCGATAAGGCCGGAGTCGGTCAGGGCCTTCACGGGGATGATGTCGGTGGCCGGTTCCTCAGGAGCCGGCTCCGGGGGCGGTTCCGGGGCCTGTGCGGTGGGTTCCGGCATTGGCAGTTCCGCGGGAGGCTCCGGAGGGGCGTCCTCCGCCGGTGCCTGGCTAGCCGGGGCCGGCAGGGGGGCGCTGGGGGCTTCCGCGACCGCCTCTGGTGCGGGCGCGGCAGGCTTCTCAGGAGTCAGGGCGCCGGTCAGCTTGCCAAACATGCGACTGAGGAACCCCTTGCGGGGCGAGGCAGGCGCGGGGCTACCCTCCGGGGCCTGGATCTCGGCTGGCGCGGGCGGCTCGGCGACCGGTGCGGCATCGGTCGCAGGAGGCGCGGTCGGCTCCTGGACGGCGGCGGCCGGCTCGGGAACAACGGCGGGGGCTTGCTGCTCAGCCGGAGGGGCCGCCGGCAGCGGCGGCAACTGTCTCGTGTCCGGCTCGAGCGCCAATTCCGGTCCGGAGTCGGGGATCAGGTCAAGCAGCCTGGGGTCGAGGTCCAGCCCCTGGCCCTTGGGCGTCGGCGGCAATGGCTCTGCCTGGTCGGCGGCCGGCGCGGCGTCCGCCTCGGGGACCTTTGGCGCGGCCGGTGCGTTGAACGTGTCGGGGAAGAGATCCTCCAGGATCTTGGATGCCTCCGCGCCGTCCGGGACCACCAGGAGCATCTCCTCCGTCGCGTCCTGGTCCGTCGGGGGCGGGCCTCCGGCCGGAGGGGTGGGAGAGGGCGGGGGAGGCGCCGGCGCCTTGGCCGCGGGCGGCCTGGACGCCGGCGCCTGCTTCGGGACCGGGGGCATCAGTTCGAGGATCGACTTGGGCAGCAGGGCGTCGTCGTCGGACTCGTTGGCGTCTTGGCCCGGAACGGGTTTGCCCGCAGGCGGGCGGGCCTGGTTCTGACCGGACTGCTTGTCGCCGGCGGCTTCCGGCGCAGGCGTGGAGCCATCGGATTCGAGCGGCAGAAAGTCGAAATCGTCAGGCAAGTTCTAGACCTCCACAAGCTCGTATTGACGCGAACCCAGGCCCATGCGCTCGGCCAGTTCGTTGGCCACGCCGATCTCCGTCCCGGGTGCGGCGTCCGCCAGGCGCATGGCACCGGGCGAGGCGGAGGCCCGCTGGACGAGGTCCAGGGAGGCCTGATCGATGGCCACCGGGTCCATGGATGCCAGGATGCCGATATCCGGCACGAACGGCTTGCCCGGGTCGCGCATGCAGTCGCAGTTGGGGGTCACGGAGGTCAGCAGGCTGATGAAGCCGTGGCGTCCAGGCTTGGCCGCGAGCATGGCTGCGGCGAACTCCACCGTGCGCTCCTGCAGTCCGCGGGAGTCGCCCCAGTTGATGGGTATGGCACCGCTCGGGCAGTGCGCGGCGCATTCCCCGCAGCCGATGCAGCGGGAGGCGTCCAGCCTGGCCTTGGAGCCCTTCGGCACGGAGAACGCGGCGGTGGGGCAGTGCCTGGCGCAGGCCCCGCACGCGGTGCACTTGGCCTCGTCGACGGACGGCCGGTACAGCGCGTGCATCATCTGCTTCCCGGCCGCCGAACCGGATCCCATGGCCAGGTTCTTGATGGCCGCGCCCAGGCCGAAGAGCATGTGGCCGGTGACGTGAGTCAGAGAGATGATGGCATCAGCCCGCGCGATCTCGGCGGCGATCCTGGCCCGGCTGTAGTGCCGGCCGCCGGGGATGGGCAGTTCCACCGAGTTGTCCCCGCGCAGGCCGTCGGCGATGATCAGCGGTGCGCCGGCCGTCTCGAAGCTGAAGCCGTTGGCGGCGGCCACCTCCAGGTGCTCGACGGCGTTGTGGCGCTTGGACTTGTAGAGCACGTTGGCGTCGGTGAGGAAGGGGAGGCCGCCGCGCTCGCGGACGGCCATGACCACTTCGCGGGCCTGCTGCGGGCGCCAGATGTTGCGGCTGCCGGTCTCGCCGAAATGGAGCTTGAGGGCCACCATGTCGCGTGGGCGGAAGCACCCGGCCAGCCCGGCGGCGTCGAATATCCTCCGGATGGCCCCCGGGGCCACCTGTCCCGCGCCATCCACCGGTGTGAAGAAGACCTGACTGGCCACTCCGGCTCACCTCCTGGCGGTATTCTACCGGCCGGGACGGCGCCTGCAACGAATTCCGGAACTTGCGGCTCATGGCCGGATGGATATCATGCCGCGCGCATCGCACGCAGGGCCGGGGTTTGGGTGCCGGCGTGCTCTGGAAAAGAACGTTTCTACTGGGTATGCGGGCAGCGCCGCCGCGCGGAGTTGGGGTCTCTATGCTGAACGGGAACCGATCTCTCAGGGCATGTTCCGCCGAAGCCGCCGGCCGGGCCGCGCAATCCGGTGGGCGCCGGGGCGTGGCCCTGATCATGGTCATGCTGGTGGTCTGCACGCTCATGGTCATCGCCGCGCTCTTCTCGCGATCGGTCACCGCCGAGTACAGCTCCGCCGCCAACTACCGGCGTGCGGCTCAGGCGGAGGCCTTCTGCCTCGCCGGCCTTCACCGGGCCCAGGCCGAGTTGATGTACGACGTCTGGGGCGTCAACGAGGACCGGCCCTTCGAGAGCGCCCGCTACAATCCGGAGCCGTCCGCTCCCCCGCACGACAATCTGCAGGCCCTGGGCGCCGGCGCCGGATCCGATCTGGACCGGGCGGCCTACTTCGAGTGCTCGTCGGGCGAGCTCCGCCCCGTGGTCCGGCAGAGCGGTTTCTGGAACGGCGAGGCCTGGGTGGTCTGGGCGGGGGAGGCCTTCCCGGAGGCCTTCCCGGAGGCCGAGGACTGGGAAGTGGACCGCAACGTCTGGAACATGGACCCGCGGCAGATCCCCGCAAGCGAGCGGACCGGCGGCGCCCAGCGCTACCTGTCGTACGGGCAGGGCACGGTGGAGGTGTGCCGGGGTAGCAAGGTGGTCCGGGGGACGGGCACGGCCTTCGATGCTTCGTGGCCGGCGGGGACGGACATCAGCATCAACGGTGTCCGGTGCGACATCCGCGTGGTCAAGGGGCCCGAGGAACTGACCCTCTGGAACCCCTGGACCGCCCCCTCGGGGTCCGGGCTGGGCTGGGGCGTCGGCGGCATCGGCTCGGCCTGCGGCTCAGCGGACGGCAGCCTGCCCGGGGGGCCGGCCCACGTCCGCGGCTTCGTCCGGGCGGGGCGCGGGCACGCTGCGAACCCGCGGTGGATCAACCCGGAACACTTCGTCAGCCGGTCTCCCGCCCACGGCCCGAGCTTCCGGCTCTTCGGCGGCGCTGACCTCAACGGCGACGGCCGGGTCGACGCTGTCGACCGGGCCCTGCGCAACTGGGCGCTCTGGAAGCTGCGCTGCGATGCCTTCCTGCCGGAGGCCATGGACAACAACGACGCCTTCGAGGCCCAGATGCACGCCAACGACCGCCTGCGCGGCAGTCCGACCAGGTTCGCCCCGTCCGGCCGGGACATCGGCTACGAGTTCATCAGCCCGCTGATCGTCGGCGACTCGTTCTATCAGATATTCCGGTCCGACCCGATCCACACCATGCATCCGGGCATCTCCGGAGAGGATCCCGGCGGCGGGTCCCTCGACGCCCGCAGCGACCTGACCGGCTTCCGGTATCCCTACGACCTGACCCATACGGGCAGGTGCCCGGGGGTGCTGCCGGCCGACGACCCCGCCGGCGGGTTGGTGAACATCAACCAGGTCAACAACAACCACGGCTCGGAGCTGTGGCTGGACACTCCGCAGGCCGGCGGCGGTCCGGGCGCGGCCGGACGCCGGCACATCATGGATGCGAAGTGGATCTACTGCTACGACCCGCGCGACGCCGGCCGCCGCCCGGGCCGCTACGCGGTGACGGTGATGCCGGACTGCTCGCTCTGGAACGCCGCGGCCCTGCAGGGCGGCACGCCGGATCCGTACAGCGGGCTGGCGTCGTCCAGCCGCCTGCCGCGCACGGAGCGCGCCGCGGTCGGGGCGGGAGGCGCCTTCATCGCTGCGCTGCGCCGCGGCTTCGACGCAGCCAGCGGCGAGCCGGCGGCGGCCGAGCTGCTGGCGGCCGTCGACACCGGGGCCGGAGGCCGCGAGGCGCTCTGCTGCTATGCGCCGATCCGCCCGGCGCCGCTGCCGATCAACTGGAGCGCTGCCCCGGAGTGTACGCCGCCCGGCCCGGCGCCCAGCTACTGGTGTCCGGATGGCGCGCCGGACGCCAGCCAGGGCGCGGCCCCGGCCCGGGCGGATCGCACCCGGGCGCCGGAGATCTGGGGCGCGCAGGGCGGCGGAGCCTGGGACGCGGAGACCGGGCTGCGCTCGGCGGTCTTCAGCTATCTGGTGTGGCTCGGGCCATACTCGAGCCGGGCGGAGTTCGCGACCCACCTGCGCAAGGCTGGCATCTGCCTGCCGCTGCCCGGGTCCATCCGGCCGTCCGGCGGAGACGCGGCCTCGCGCGCCTGCATGGAGACCGACATCAACGCCACGGAGGACGCCGGCAGGGAGGTGGCCAGGAGCGCACGGCTGATCGCGGCCACCACCACGGTCCACGGATACTTCTACTCCCTGGACCGCTTCTGGGACCGCAGCCTGCTGGTCATCGACTGGGGTTCGGGACCGGACGGGGCCGACTCCGACCGCCGTTTCGGCACCGCCCAGTGCTCGCCGGGCCGTCCGGTGGACTGCGCCACCGCCGGGACCTTCGCCGGCCAGCGCACGCGCCAGGCGCTGTTGCGGGAACTCAACGCCCTGGAATGCTTCGGCGGCTACCGCACCCGTGACGGGAAGTTCAGGCTGCTCGACTACCTCTTCCGGGAGGACGACGCGCCGGGCGACTACCTGCGGTTCCTGGAGAACGCGGAGGAGGCGTCCTGCAACCCGCTGTCCTACTCGGTGGGGCCGGTCTACGGCGGGCGCGGCCCGGTGCAGGAGCGGGCCAGCCGTCGGGAGAAGTTTATGGCCACGGCCGCAAGCCGTCTGGCCTCGGCCCAGCGTCCGGACGGGCAGACCGCGGCCTGCGCCAATGGCCACCTGCTGCACAACCCGCGCCTGAGCGTCTTTCACCGGCCGGCATGGAGCGGCGGGGCCATGACCATGGCGCGGCGCTCCTCGGCCCGGGACGAGTGCCACGACGAGATGGCCGCCGGGTGCCCGGTGTGCGGCGGGCGGCTGTTCCTGGCCAACATCTACGAACTGAGCATCAACGAGATCGGCGCCTTCCGCGGGCGCTTCCGCAGCGCGGAGCGCCCGGCCAGGATGGCTTCCGACGTGCGCGGGGACGACCGTGGCGGCGCCAGCCGGCCCATGCGGCACTTCGTGGAGGTCCTGCTGTCCGGCCGCTATCGCGAGGGCGGGGCCAGCAACGCCCTGGTGCGCTTCGACATGCTCCAGCCCGACCCGGCCGGCGGCGCGTGGCTGTGCACCACGCCGGCGGTCCTGGCCGACCCGGTCTCCGGCCGGCCGTACTTCACCAGCCACCTGGAGTTCGAGCAGCGCTGGCGGCGGTCCTGCAACCCGGGGTCGCCCGACTATGCCGAGGGGCTCGACCCGGAGCCCGTCTTCAGGGGCCTGCCCAACAAGCCCGGGGAGGGCGCCCCGTTCAGCAGCTACCTCAACCTGCATCTGCTGGTCTACGATGATCTCGACAACGGGGGGCGCTGGCACGACGTCACCTGGGGCGTGGATCATCCGATGCTGGGGCTGAACCACGGGACCGGCCGCCCGGACTGGTACCCCGGCGACCCCCAGCTCTACGACCGGTTGGTCTGGCTGGACGATACGGATCCGGATCCGACGCGGTGGAGCGCGGCGCCCCTGCGCTGCGACGAGTACTACGCCATGCCGGACCCCGATCCCGCGCACCGCCAGGCGGACGCGCGGGCCGCGGTCAGCATCTACCGCAAGGTCCCGGTGCGCTGGCACGGCGGCGACCGCCGCGACGCCTGGGAACTGCACTACCGGGTGGCCAGCAGCGGCGCCAACGCCCCGCTGGGGCCGCCGGGGTCCGGCCTGCCCGCCGAGACCGGCTGGCTGCGGGGGCTGGGGTTCTCCGATACCATGCGCCTGAACAACCGCCGGGCGTTCTTCGCGCATCACGACTGCCTCTATGCCGGCGACGATGCCTGGCTGGCGACTCCGCCCAAGGCTCCGTCGCCGGCGGGCTTCGCCAGTTCGACCAACACCGAGTGGCCGGCCTTCCAGTTCCGGGACCCCGGACAATACGGCGTCATCAGCTTCGATGCGAAGTTTGATGGCTCCCGGGTGGCCATGGTCTACTGCCAGGCGTCGAAGGACATACCCGAGTACGGCGGGGCCCAGCGCATAGTCGGCTACGTGGAGCTGAGCGACAGCGCCGGGAGAGCGCTGCGCATAGGCGACACGTGCCGGCCGGCGGTCGGCGGCGCCGAGGCCCGGGATGCCTCCGGGCGTCCGAGCGTCCACTCATGGCAGGCCCGTAATCCGCGGGACACGCGCGGCAACGCCGACGGGTACATGTGCTGGGACCTGCTGCCCATGACCCTCAACGGGGAGGTGACCCCGGCCAACGACCCGGTCGGCGAATCGGCCGGCTACGACCCGTGGTGGCTGGCCGCCTACACCCCGGACTGCAACTGGTGGTGCGCCGGGGACGACGGCTTCAGCTCCCGGGCCGCGCCGCAGAGCCTGCCCGCCGGCTACCGCGACCTGGGCGACCGGATGACCTGCCGCAACCGCAACTCGAACATGTGGAACCGGGACATCCCGGTCAAGCGCTCGGCATTCGACGGCACCTCGGAGACCTCCGCGAACTCGCGCGAGGCCGTCCACGAGGCTCTCATCCGGAGCATGCACGACCACTGCAACGCGTCCGCCGGGTCCCGGCGCAGTTACCGGGACAAGTCGAACGCCATGAGCACCCCGACCGGGATCGGCCGGCAGGCCTCCGCCGAGGAGTTCCGCGGCGCGGAGCTCACGTCCCGGGCCGGAGCCCAGTTCCGCATCGCCGCCGACTTCCGGGGGCACGCATGCGTGTGGCGGGAGGGCAGCGGCAGCGTCGACCCCCGGCAGCGGTGGTCCGGCTACTCCTGGAACTCGTGGTACAAGCTCTTCGATGTGACCGACCTGTGCCAGGCCATGCTCTGGGAGGGCAATCCGGAGGAAGGCGGGGCCGCGTCGGAGATCGCGGATCTGGTGGACTCTAACCAGGACGGGCGGCTGGACGAGACCTCCGGCCTGTCCATGCCTTACTGCTGGAGCCGCGCGAACCGCGCGGAGGAGGTCCCGGCCGTGTCCGGGAGTTTCCCGGGGGAGCTCAGGCTGGTCAACAAGCTCAACCTCAACGAACTGTGGTTCCCGCCGGCGCTGGGCAGCGCCGGCTGGAGCCAGTCCTACGTGCCCATAGGCCGCAAGCCGCTCAAGGGTTATCACTCGCCGTCCGGTTTCTGCGTGCGCCAGCCGGTCTACAGCGGCGCCGACGCCCCCTACGACCTGCATTCGTCCGACCCGGGCTACAATCTGCGGATCACTCCCTGGGACCTGGACGCGGATGCCAGCATGGAGAGCGGCACGGTCAACGCCAACGGCGCCTACTATGGCCGCCTGGAGGCCCTGCACTGTGGGAGCAGCCCGGTCTACACCATATTCGTCACCGGCCACGCCCTCGACGAGCGCGGCGAGCCGCTCGCCGAGATGCGCCTGCGGGCCACGGTGGAGCGCACCTGGGACGGGCGATGCAACATCCTGGAGTTCAACTGGCTGCAGGCGGATGGAGACGTTCTGGGGGAGTGACTGCGGCTGCCGGGCGCGGGTCAGCCCGCGCCCGCGCCGGCGCGGTGTTCGCCGATCAGCTCCAGGAAGGTTCCGGCCTTGCGCAGCTCGGCGGTGTACTCGTCGAGAATCCCGGGAATGTCGGCGTCGGACAGCCCCAGCACCTGCCAGGCGGCCTCCGAGGTCACCGGGATCTTGCCGTCGCCGCCCGAGCCGACCAGCAGCGCGCGCGTGACGATGTCCGCCAGATGCACGACCGCGGCGATCGGCCGGTGCTCGTCCGGGGCGGCGGCCGGGTCGTGGTGGAAGCGCAGTCCGGCCACCAGGCGCTCGGGGAGTTTCCAGTTCTCCAGGAGCAGTGCGCCGGCCTCGGCGTGGCCGAAGCTGATCGCCGCGCCCTCGGCCTCCAGGAAGGTCGAGTCGTCCCGGCTGGCGCGGGTCAGGACCTTGGCGAACTCGGCCTGGGCGTGCTGGTACATCACCAGCTTGCCGATGTCGTGCAGCAGCCCCGAGACGAAGGCGTCGTCGTTGGACGGCAGTCCCGCGCGCATGGCCAGTACGTCGGCCCCCACGGCGGTGCCCACCGAGTGCATCCAGAAGTTGCGGTGTCCGAAGGGCAGCTTGCTGGTGTCAAAGGCGTCGAAGACGTAGGCGGAAAGGGCGATGTTGCGGACGGTGGTGAACCCCAGGATCACCACCGCATGGGTCATCGACGAGATCCGCCGCGGGAAGCCGTAGAAGGCGCTGTTGACCAGCCGGAGGATCTTGGCCGACAGCGCCAGGTCGCGGCTGATTATGTCGTTGATGTCCCCGGCGGAGGCGCCGGGATCGTCGATCAGCTGGCTGATCCTGGCCACCACCGTGGGCAGGGTCGGCAGGGCCTCGACCTTGCCGACGATCTTGGCCAGGGCGTCGGCCGCCGAGGGAGATGGGGCGGGGGAGGGGGCGGGCGCCGGGTTGGTCATGATGGCGGCAGGTTCCCCTTGGCGAGGTGGCTTCTGGCGGCCTGGTACAGGGCCTCCATCCGCGGGACGCTCCGAACCTTGGAGAAGACCTTCTCCTGCTGTTGAAGCAGTCCGGCGAGCTGCTCGCGGCCGGCCTCGGTCGCGGTCCCGGCGGCGTCCTCAGGGGTGGCCACGCTGACCGTGGCCACGGCCCGGCGTTCGAGCAGTTGGACGTGCGCGCGGGTCAGCTTGGTGCCTTTGGCCAGGAGAACGTCGCCTTTGGAGTCGAGAACGTCGGCGGCCAAGACGGCGCCATCCGGGATTTCGGCAGGCTTCTTGTCGACGGGCATGGTCGGATCCTGGCCAGACTCGCACCGAACGATGCCGGCATTCTATGGGGTTGCCTGCCGGCTTCAAGTTCAGACGCCCGATGGGCAGGTCCCGCGCGGCGGACGCGGCGTGGAGCTGGCCCGGACGCTACTTGCCGGCCGGGGGAGCCGGGGCCTTGTCCGGGAAGAGCTTCTTCGAGAGCACCCGCTTGAAACTCTCGGATGGTGTGTAGCCGCACTTCTCGGCCTTCTCCAGCGCCGCCCAGGCGCCCCAGAAATCGCTCTTCCGGTAGAGCGCCACCGCCAGGTTGTTCCAGGCGACGCCGTAGTCGGGTTTGAGCTCCACGGCCTTGCGGTAGCAGGCGACGGACTCATCCGCCTGGTCCAGCTTGGCCAGGCAGTGCCCGCGGTTGTTCCAGGCCTCGGCGAACCCGGGGCTTTCCTCGATGGCCCGGGCGAAGAGATCGGCCGCGTCCTTGGCCTTGCCGGCGGCGGCCCGGAGCAGCCCCAGGTTGTAGAGGGCCTGGGGGAACTTGGGCCTGAGCCGGAGGGCCTCGGCCAGTTCGACCTCGGCCTCCTTGAGCTTGCCGGCCTGGAGGCAGACGTCGCCGAGCACGTTCCGGACGTCCGGGTCGCCCGGGCGCAGGTCGCGGGCGGCCGTTGCCCAGCGCTCGGCGGCCTTGAGGTCGCCGGCCGCGGTGCACAGCGGGACCAGGTCGTAGACCGCCCAGAAGTTGCGGGGCTCGAGGGCCGTGACGCGCTCGAGTTCGGCCCGGCGCTTCTCGGGGGCCGTTTCGGCCCGGGCCCGGAGGTAGCGCAGGAGGGCGCGCATGGTGGGATTGCCGTCCTCGCGGGCGTAGGCGGCCAGGAGTTCGTCCCGCCGCCCGGAGGAAATCATCAGGTCCTGCCGGAGGCGCTGCGCCGGGACATCCTGGGGGGAAGCGGCCAGCAGCTTCTCGACCATGGCCAGGGCCTCGCCCTGGCGGCCGGCGGTGGCCAGGCGGGCGGCTTCCGCCGCGGAGGCCGGCGGTGGAGCGGCGGGAGGCCGCTCGCCGCCGTCCAGAACGGGGCCGTGCAGGCAGAGCGCGGCCAGGAGCATGGCCGCACCGCAGGAGCGGCAGGGCAACGGCAGGCGGCGCATCGGAGCCTCCCCGGGGCCGGGGCTGCTAGGTCACCCGGCGGACGGCGGCTTCCATCCTGGAGAGATTCTTCTTGTGGGCCCTGAAGGACTTGGCGCACTTCTCGGCGAAGCGCAGGAAGGCCGGGTTGGCCAGGGCCCTGCGCAGTGCCCTGCTGGGCGTCAGCCCCTGGCCCTCGAGTTCCTCGGCGATCCTCTCGGTGGACGTCTCCTCGCCCTCGACGAAGAAGTAGATGGGGGGCACGTCCAGGGCCTTGGCGAACTTGGCCAGGGTGGCGGAGCGGAAGCCCTGCAGCCCGTTCTCGAGCCTCGAGACCTGGGCCTGGGAAAGCCTGACCTTGCGGGCCAGGGTCACGGTGGTCAGCCCCATCCTGGCGCGCAGTTCGCGGACTTTCTGGCCGATGCTTTTCTGGTCCATGGCGTCTCCTGAATGCTGTGCTGGGATTGTCACTGAAGTATATGGCGCTGCGGTCGCTTGTCCACAGGCGAAAGCACGACGTCGGAGCACCGGGCGGGGACGCCGGACAGAGGGCCGAGCCCGGCAACTCCGGCATTGACAGCCGGCTGGCCCGGCGTAGAATGCCGGCGTGGTGCCTGAGTTCGCGCAGTGAGCGGGTGTAGCTCAGCGGTAGAGCATCGCGTTCCCAACGCGAGGGTCGTGGGTTCGATCCCCATCACCCGCTCCAACCCCCCCCCTTCCATCCTGATCTCAAGCGAGACGCGGTGACCCCGCGGCGCAGCTGCTGAGAGCGAGTCTTCGCGCGCAGCAGCGCCCGGCTCACGGGCAGTCTGCTGTCCGTCAGAGACGCGGTCTAGCCGGATTGCGCCTTGGTGTCCCGCTCGAGCAGCGCCAGGTAGGCTCCGTCCCTGACGCCCTGGCGGGGCAGCAGCGTCTCCTCGCGCGCGATCCGCCATTCCGGACTGGCGCCAAGGACCTTGCGGACCACGTCGCCGTTTTCCGCGCGGAGCAGGGAACAGGTGCTGTAGAGCACGCGACCGCCGGGCTTGGCGGCCTCCAGGGCCGCGGACAGGATGGCCACCTGGCGCCCGGCCAGTTCGGCCACGGCCTCGGCCGTGGCCCGCCAGCGCGCCTCGACCCGCCGGTTCATGCTGCCGGTGTTGGAGCAGGGCACGTCGGCCAGCACCCGGTCGAAGCGCCCGCGCAGTTCGGGCGGCACGGGAGGGACGGACAGCGGGCGGGTGGCGATGCCGCCGAGTCCCAGGCGCGCCGCCGCGACGGGGATCAGCGCCAGGCGGGTCTCGTCCGGGTCGCAGGCCAGGATGCGGGCTTCGTTGCCGGCCGCCTCGGCCATGTGGGTAGTCTTGCCGCCGGGCGCGGCGCAGAGGTCGAGGACCTCGTCGCCGGCCACGGGCGCGAGCCAGGCGACGGCCCGCTGCTGGGCTTCGTCCTGGACCGAGAAGAGCCCCCGCTGGAACCCGGGCATCTCCGGGATGGGCAGGTCGAGCTTCAGGCGGTAGCTGCCCGGCAGCTCTCCGCGGGCCACCGCCGAACACCCGGAGAAGATCTGCCCGGCGGCCGACAGGTCGGCGACCGGCTGAGCGGCGACGGCCTCCTGGTCGGCGCGCAGTCGATTCAGGCGCACGGTCACGGGGGGTACCTCGTTGCCCCAGCAGAGGATCTCCTCGGCGCGCTCCGCTCCGCACTCGGCGATGAGCTGTTCCACCAGCCACGTCGGATAGCTGAAGTGGGCGGACAGCCAGGCGGGGAGGTCTCCGTCCGGGTCGGGCAGCAGCGGGCGGGTCAGCCGCACGTGCTCGCCCCCGCGCCAGGCCAGGGTGACCCGGCGCTCCGCCCCCGTCGGGCGCCCGAATCCGCGGCCGGCCCTGAGCGGCAGGACGGCGCGCAGCACTGCGTTCACGAAGGCCGCGCCCGAGTCGCCGCCGAAGGCGCGGGCCAGGCGCACGGCCTCGTCGACCGCGGCGTGATCCGGGATGCGGGTCAGGAAGAAGCTCTGGTAGACGGCCTGGCGCAGGATCTCCCGCAGCGCCGGGTCGATCATGCCCACCGGACGGGAGGACACGGCGGCGATGAGCAGGTCGAGCGCCGTGCGGTGCCGGACCGTGCCGTAGGACAGCTCCTCGGCCAGGTGCCGGTCGCGCCGGGCGAAGCTCTGGCCGGGGAGCATCTCGTCCAGGAGTTCGTCGGCGTTCCCGCCGCGCCGCTGGCCCAGCAGGGCGATCTGCAGGGCTATGTGCCGGGGGCCGCGCCGCACCGTGCCCCTGGCGGGACCGCGGCTGGGCGTCCCGCGATGGGCACGCTTGGATCCGCCGCCAGGTCTGCCGGACTTGCCAGCCAAGTTCATCTCCTCCGGCGCAGGCGGTTTCTGGACGCCCGGCTGCCCGGCAGCAGGTCACGGGCCACGAACTTGATGAGGATCGTGGCGTAGCTGCCCGGGGGCATGGTGAAGTCCAGACGCAGCTTTCTGCGCCCATGGTAGAGGTCGTCGGGCTGCTCGCCGGCGGCGCGCAGGTTGCCCGGGAAGACCAGGGCCGGACGCTGTCCGCCGCGGAACTGCAGGCGCTCGGTGCCCCGGATGCGCAGTTGCTCCAGGCCCAGCCCCTCGGCGGAGAGGACTGCGGCGGCGGACTCGGCCAGGGGCCCTTCCTCGTACCTGGCCTTGGGGCAGGGCAGGGGGATGATCATCTCGCGCAGCGCGGCGACCTGCTCCGGGGCAGCCCGGTCCAGGAAGCGCAGCTCGCCGGCGGCGTAGGGCAGTCGGAAGACCGGCCCACCGGCCGGGAGGAGCTCGAGGAACCGGCCGAGTATCTCGTTCCAGATGTAGCTCTGGTAGGCGAAGAGGTAGAGCTGCGCCAGGCGGCTCTCGATCAGCTCGAAGGCCTGCGCGAAACGCCCCGGGTGCCCGCGGAGGAAGTCCACCACGCTGCGCTCGTTGCCCCGGGGCAGAAAGCGGAAGATCTCGTCCCAGCGCCCCCAGGATCCCTCGATGCGGCGGCGCTGCTCGCGGATCCGGGAGGAGTCCAGCTTGGAGGGGGCCCCCAGGTGCATGCGCAGGGCTCCCTCGAAGTCGCCCTCGAGCAGCCGGCGGGCGATGAAGCCCTTGCCGCCGCGCAGGGACCCGAAGCGCTGCTCGTCGAAGTAGTTGGGCAGGCCCTGCCGGGCGGCCAGTTCGGCGCGCTCGGCGAGCACCCGGCCGGTGCCATCGGGCAGATCGCGCAGGATGATGGCGAATCGGTTGCCGCGGAGCGCCGCGGCGGTCATGGGGGCCTCGACCCGGCCCAGCGGCTCGAGCTTCATCCCGCGCATCTGCATCGGCGGGACGGGGCGTCCGGGGATGGTCACGTGCTGCCGGGTGAGCGCGTACTTGTCCTTGAGGCCGCCGGCGCTGATGGCCGATGGCGGCCTGTTCAGGCGGCGGGCCAGCTCGGCGATGGCCTCCAGGGTGGAGAGCCCCCGCTTCTCCAGGACGTAGAGCCCCAGAGCCCCCCGCGGGCCGGGGTGCAACTCGGCCAGTTCCTCCACGAAGAAGTCCTCGGGCCGGCACTTGATCTTCAAGGTCTGGGGTCTCCAGCGCTCCGGTCCTGCCCGGGCACCGGCATCATATGGGCGCAGAGCGGGAATGCAATGGCCTGGCGCTGGACGGCCTACAGCTCACCCGCGTAGAGACTGGCATGCAGCTGCAGAAAGCGGTCCAGGCGGAAGTCCTTCTCGACCCGCGCCCTGGCGGCCAGCCCCATGCGCGCGCGGCGCTCCGGGTCCTGCAGCAGATGGACCATGCGCGCGGCGATCTGGGCCTCGTCCTGGAGGTTCACCAGGAAGCCGGTCTGCCCGTCGGTGATCAGTTCCTCGCAGCCGGGGATGCGGCTGGCGATCACCGGCAGCCCCGAGGCCTGGGCCTCGAGGACCACGTAGGGCAGACCCTCCCAGAGGCTGGACAGGACGAAGATGTCCAGGGCGGCATACAGCCGCTCGGCGTCCGGGCGGTGTCCCAGGAAGCGGACCCGGTCGGCTATGCCCAGGTCCTCGGCCGTCATGCGTAGGTGGTGCTCGAGCGGTCCGGAACCGATGAGCAGGAACCTGGCCCGCGGTTCCTGGGCGGCTGCCAGCCTGGCGGCCCGCAGGAAGTGGCCGCAGCCCTTCTGGGGGGAGAGCCTGGCCACCATGCCCACCGCCAGGTCCGAATCGGCCAGAGCCAGTTCCCCGCGGACCGAGGCGCGGGCCTCCGGGGTTGCCAGCCGCGCGAAACGGGCGGCGTCTACGCCGTTGGGGATGGTCACCAGCCGCTCCTTACGGGCCACCCGGAAGCGCAGCGCCGCGCCGGCCTGTCCCGGGCCGACCGCGATCACCCTGTCGGAGAGCCGCCAGAGGCACCTCTCGACCGCCAGGAAGACACCGCGGGCCGGGCCCGCCGACCACTGGAAGGGGTACACGTGCGGGGTGTGGTAGACTCTGCGGACGCCGGCCAGCCGCGCGGCGAGCCTGCCCAGCAGTCCGCCCTTGGAGCCGTGGGCGTGCACGATGTCGAAGCGCTCGCGCCGGAAGAGCCGCCAGAGCCTGAAGAGCGCGACGGCGTCGGCCAGCGGAGCCGGCCGCCGGCGCATGGGGACGATCTCCACTCTGATCCCGCGGCTGCGCAGGCCCTCGGCGTCGGCCGCGAAGCCGCCGTCGGGACGGATGGAGACCACCGCCGTCAGTTCGAACCGCTCCGGGTCCAGACCGTCGAACAGGTCGAGCAGGTGGCGGCGAGTGCCCCCCTCCGTGGCCTCCAGGACGCAGGCCACCCGGATGCGCCGTCCGGCCTCAGCCACGCGAAGCCCTCCAGGCCACCAGCGCCGCGGCCAGCGCGTCTATGTCGCGCTCGGCGTGCTCGCTCGAGACCGACAGGCGAAGCCGCGCCGTCCCCTCCGGGACCGTCGGGCGGCGGATGGCCGGACAGTGGAATCCGCGCCCAGCCAGGAAGGCGGCGGCGGACAGGGCGGATTCGTTGTCTCCCAGGATGACCGGAACGATGTGGCTGGTGCTGCGGCCGGTGTCGAAGCCGGAGGCGGCCAGCGCCGCGCGGAGCCGGCTGGCGCGCGAGGCCAGCCGCGCGCGCCGGGCGGGCTCGGTCCCCACGATCTCCAGGGCGGCCAGGGCCGCGCCGACGACCGCCGGCGCCGGGGCGGTGGTGTAGATGAAGCTCCGGGCGCGATTGACGAGGTGCTCGATCACTGGGAGGTCGGCGGCCACGAAGCCGCCCTGCGCTCCGAGCGCCTTGCTGAGCGTGCCCATGGACACGTGCACCAGCTGCTCGCAGCCGAGCAGTTCCGCGCTGCCGCGGCCGGAGGCCCCCAGGCACCCGGTGGCGTGGGCCTCGTCAACCATCAGGGCGGCCCCGAAGCGGGCGGCCAGTCCGCCGATTTCGGGCAGCGGCGCCAGGTCCCCGTCCATGGAGAACAGTCCGTCGGTGACGATCAGCCGGCGGCCCACGGCCGGGCGCTCGAGGAGCCGGCGGAGCCGCTCCGTGCGGCCGTGCGGCCAGGTGTGGAGCCTCGCCCCGGAGAGCCTGGCGCCGTCGATCAGCGAAGCGTGGTTGAGCTTGTCCAGAAAGAGTTCGTCGCCCGGGCCGACCAGGGCGGTGATGGCGCCGAGGGCTGCCTGGTAGCCGGTGGGGAAGACCAGGGCGGCCGGGAAGCCCTTGAAGCGGGCCAGGGCGTCCTCCAGGCGCAGGACGGGGCCGCCGGTCCCGGCCACCAGCCGGGAGCTGCCTGCGCCGGCGCCGAACTCGTGCGCGGCGGCCGCCGCGGCGGCTCGCACCCGGCAGTCGCGGGCCAACCCCAGGTAGTCGTTGGAGGCGAACGAGGTCAGCCCCTCCGGGGCCGCACGGACGGAGCGCAGCAGCCCGGCACCGGCGAGGCCGGCCGCCTCGTCCCGCAGGGCCGCCGCGAAGGGCAGGGGAGGGCGGAGCGGGGCGTCGGTCACGGCGCCGCTCCGGGGCCGGCCGGGGCGTCGGCGGCCATCTCCGCCCTGACGCGGGCGGCGTCCTTCTTGACCAGGAGGAAGGCGGGCAGGCCAACCGCCAGGTTGAAGGCGATCATGAAAGCCTGCTGCAGCGTGGCCAGGGCCGCGCCGCAGGTGTAGCCGGGATCCCCGAGGTACAGCGAGAACATGTAGCCGAAGGCCGCCTGGCCGAAGCCGATGCCCAGCGGCAGGCCGACCGAGCTGACGGCCAGGCCGACCGCCAGACAGAAGGCGAAGTCCACGACCCGGATCGGTGGGAACTCCAGGGCCTGGGACAGTCCCCACAGGAACGCGATGTTGACGCTGTGGGCTGCGAAGGAGATGGCCACGCCCGCGGCGACGGTGCCCGGGCGCGAGCGGTACGCGGAGACTGCCCGGCAGACCCGGAGCAGGATCGCGCCGGCCGGCAGCTTCTCCACGCGCCGCTGCCAGGACGATCCGGACCAGAGGCGCGGGGAGGAGGCCATGAGGAAGATCGCGGCCAGCGCCGCGCAGGCGCCGAGCAGTCCCCAGCCGGTGACCCGGAGCTCGGGATGCGCCGGGTTCATCCAGATGGCTTGGGGGTTCAGGGCCATGGCCAGCGCCGCGAACAGCAGCAGCCCGGCCAGCCCGAGGAAGCGGTCGAAGACCACCGAGGTGACCGCCTCGGCCCGGCGGCCCTTGGGCTGGTCGCAGGCCGCGTAGTAGGCCTTGACCACGTCCCCTCCGACGTAGCCGACTCCCACGGTGTTGAAGAGCACTCCGACCAGCCCGAGGTGGAGTGTCCGCCGGTAGGTCACTTCGAACCCCTGCGCGCCGAGCAGGAGGCGCCAACGCATCGCGCCCAGCAGCGGCAGCAGGAAGAGAAGCCCGGCGCAGCCGGCGAGGAGCCAGAGGTGCTCCCGCACTCCGGCGAAGGAGGCGACCGTGAGCTTCCTCGAGGCGATCAGCCAGGCCAGGATGCCGCCGGCCGCCGCCAGCTTGACGGCCAGGATGGCGGTTTTGCGGATTCCCGGGCTCATCTGCGGAGGGACTCGACGAAGGCTTCGAGCCTGGTCATCGCGCCGGCGTCGAGCGGCCCGGGGCGGTCGCATTCCAGCGTCAGTACCGGGAGCCCCAGGCCCTCCCGCAGCAGCCGGTCCTGGATCTGCCGGTAGCAGAAGCTCTGGACGTAGTGGATGACGCCGCGGGCCGCGCGGCTCCGGGCGGCCTCGCGCAGCCGGGCGACCCTCCGCTCGATGTCGTAGGGGTAGATGTACTCGGCGTACATGGTCTCCAGCGGCATCGACCGGGCCCGGGCCATCGTGAACTCGTAGGGCATCTCGTCGTAGGCCACGCGCACCCCGAGCCGCTCCAGCTCGGCGAACAGGCCGGACTTTATGGGGGGAACGCCAGCCAGGACCACCGGGAGAGATCCAGGGCGCGGCGGCGCGGCCCGAAGCGGGGCGAGGAACGACGCCAGGTCGCGCTCGAAGGACTCCGGGTCGCCCCGGAAGTCGCTGGCCGAAATCATCCAGAGGTGGGCGTCGGCCGCCGAGGCGGTGCCGCGCGCGCCGGCGAGCTCATCGACTTCCGCGAGCAGCCTCCGCGCCGGCTCCAGCCGGCGCCGCTGCCGCTGGGCTGCCTCGGTGGTGGTCCCGAGCGAGGCGGCGAAGGACTCGATGGCCCCGGCCACCAGTTCCGGCCGCGGCTCGTGAGGGTACGCGAACTCGATCGTCTCGACGCCTTCGCTGCGCAGAACCTCCATCAGGGCCAGGGTGTTGGAACAGTCGCCCCGGACCACGCCGACCAGCCGACGGACTTTCTCCCGCCGGCAGGCTGCATAGATGCCCTTGATCCACGCGCAGCAGTTGCGGGGAAACCCGGCCTGTTCGGCCTCCTCGACCAGCGCTTCGGGACGGGGAGCCGACATGAACAGGTTGTTCAGGTCGACCGGCACCAGCCCGGCGGCGAAGATGACCTCGCTGGGCACGGTGGTGGTGATGCCGACGCGGCGGTCGGTTGGGTTGGGGCGTGTCATCGCCGCTAGGTTACTCGACGGGAGTCCCCAGTCAACGAGAGGAGGGCATTTCGGTTTGACCGTCCGCACGGCCGGACTGTATAATGGCCGCACCAGCGGCGAATGTGCAGACGCAGGCAGTGAACGGATCCAGTGCAGAGGGTGGGGGAGGGCAGGGGCCGGGCATGACCAGAGACCAAGGGGCCCGCCGGCTGCCGGAGCCCACCTTCGAACCGCCGCCGCTGCCTCCGGGCTTCCCGCGATGGAAGCGCTTCGCCTGGGACGGCTGGGACCTGACCATCCCCGTCGACTGGGACCTGGGCGCGATCGAGTTCGGGCCGAAGGGCGGGTTCCTCCGTCTGGACGATGAGTTCGAGCCCCGACTGATGCTCAAGTGGCAGCCCATCCAGCACGGTTTCGATCCCGCCAAGGCCATTGAGAAGTACCTCGGCAAGCGGCTCAAGGGCGGGGACGCCAAGCCCAGGCTGGGCGCCGCGATCCCGGGAATCCGCGAAGCCCTCAAGGGCATGGAGCACGAGACCTACACCCTGGTCACATCGTCGCAGCCCACCTACAAGGCCTGGGGACTGTCGGCCTACTGTCCTCGGTGCCGTCGGGCCTTCGTGGTCGAGATGAGCACCGACTCGCGAGTGGATGACTCTGAGCGGCAGGTGGCCCGGGTGCTCGGTTCGCTGCGCGAGCACACCGACGAGCGGCTGACCCGCTGGG
>ENA-UOWG01001421-UOWG01001421.1-activated-sludge-metagenome-genome-assembly--contig:-NODE-1421-length-23852-cov-4.704080_pt1 | contig 23852 bp, 27 predicted proteins | sample MGYA00238147_ERZ761563 | MGnify/ENA primary metagenome ERZ761563 (study PRJEB28884, sample SAMN05720216) | anaerobic digester metagenome | isolation source: active sludge of municipal... | reverse complement strand
CGGCGCGGTTGGCGTCAGGAGCCCCCAGTCGGAGAGAAATTGCGCCATGTACGCCGATGTCGTGAGCATGGAATTCATCACCGTGGCTGCCGGGTTCCAGCGCTTTGCGTAGTCGGTGAGCCTGTTGATGTGCATCTGCGTCAGGACGTATCCCCTGATGAAGTTTTCCGGATGGCATACGAGTATGCCCGTGCTTTTTATTTCCTCGAATGATCCTTCGTGTCTGACTATCTCCCGCTGGAGCCTGACGATCTCGGCCGCGGTCTGCTCGAAGGTGAGCTTCCTCCGGTAGGCGTAGTCTTCAAGGAAGAATTCCCGGAAGCGGCCGGGCAGCGTGTCTGATCCGGCGAGGACCGAGTCGATATAATCGTCGCGGTATCCGGTGATATGTATCTCCCTTCCGTCGGGATAGTAATACCTTTCGCCCGCCAGCGCGCCGCGGTCGTATTGCCAGCGGGCAAGGAGCTTCCCGTTGCGGTCGAACCCGGTGAGCTCGCCATGGGGCGCGTCGTTTTCGTAGTTCACCTTCCATGAATGGATCTCGTTGTCGGTGTTGCGCTCCATGAAATCGCTGTATTCGACGAGCCCGTGGTATTTGCCGTTGGACCAGGTCCCCTTGACCAGTATCTCGCTGTCGCCGATAATGTTGCGGATTAAGCCCTTGCCATGGGGCAGCCCGTTTCTGAATCCCCCTTCATAGACCCCGCTTTTTTCCCACATCGTATCGAAGCAGATGAATTTCATTTTCCCGGCGCCGTTTTTGCAGTCGCCGCTCAGGCAGGTTTTGATGGTGTCTGCTTTCATGAACCCGGCCCATGCTGGCGCTGCCAGGCACGCGAGAATCAAACACTTGGAGCAGATCGATACGCGGTGTCTCATGAGGGTCTCCTGTCTGAAAACGATGCATTTCCGGCGTGATTCATCCCTCTGAATTCATGCGACAGCGTTTCAGGGAACGTTGCATCCGATGATCACGCCTGAATGAACATAAGAGCTTCGCATGCCGTAAAATTTCTGTCAATTGTTAATCACACCGGGTTGCCCCGGGCCGGTTTTACATGCACTTCTAAAGGATGCGGCAGTCCGATTATTATCGCTGATTATCGCTTTTTTATCTTCAATTAATAAAGAATATTATTGCAGAATTTCAATCCGCATGCCTACAATAGCCGCAGGTCGTATAACGGACAATCGGGAGGTGCGACAATGGCGAAGAAAAACGTGCTCATCACCGGGGCCACCGGGTTTATCGGCGGCCACATTCTCGATGAAAACCTGGTGAGGGGCAACCGCGTCAGGGCGTTCGTGCTCCCCGGCGATCCGGCGATCGAATCTCTCAAAAAGAGAAAGGTCGAGGTCTTTGAAGGGGACATCACGGATTACCGCGCGGTGCGCGAGGCGGTGCGCGGCATGAAGATCGTGTTTCACTGCGCCGCGGTGGTCACCGACTGGGCGCCCAGAAGCCTCTTCGAACGGGTGACCCTCGGCGGGGCCGAGAACATCTGCCGCGCCTGCTCGGAGGAAAAGGTCGACCGGCTGGTGGACATCAGCACCAACGACGTGTTCGGCATGGACGAGAAGAACGTCATGGACGAGTCCTTCCCGCTTCGGCCCTGGGGCGAGCCGTATCCCGATTTCAAGATAAAATCAGAACAGATCATGTGGCGCTACCACCGTGAAAAAGGGCTCAGGGTCTCCATGGTGTATCCATGCTGGGTGTACGGGAGAAACGACCGCACCTTCGTGCCCCTGCTCGCCGACGCGATAATCAAGGGCGACCTCATCTTCTGGAGAAAATACGTGCTGGTGTGGCCCGCGTACGTGCTCAACGTGGTCGACCTCGTGATGCTCATTGCGCAGGACGACAGGGCCATAGGGCGCGGCTACCTCGTGCATGACGGGGAGAGCGACACGTTCCAGAATTTCTGCGCCCATATAGCGCGGGCCGTCGGATGCGAACCGATAAAGACGCACAGCCCCTATTTCGCGGCCTATGCTGCGGCTTTTGTGATGGAGGGGCTGTGGAAGATCCTGGGCAAAAAAACGCGGCCGCTCCTCACCACGTACACGGTGAAGAACCTGGGATCGCGCTTCAGGTTTTCGATCGACCGCGCGAAAAGAGAGCTGGGATGGGCCCCTAAGTATTCGTACAGAGAAGCATTCGCCGAAACGTTGGAGTGGCTCAAGACCGTCGACATTGAATCATATGCGCAGAAGTGAAAAATATTTCTGCTGAATAAAATTAAATCACGGCATCACTTTCTACTCCGGCATCGGTTTTCGTTTCACGGACAATAATTTTGTATCCGCGCCCCGGAAAATTCGTCACATTATCACCGTTAGATTTTTGATACAATGGAGATTTTATGCTTCGATTAATAGCGTTTTTTCTGGCGATAGCGGCTGCAGCGGAATTTACGTCTTGCAATTCATGCCGGGAAGGGGGAAAATCAGCCATGGACAAGACCGACAAAAAACAGCTCCTACAGAAACTGACTCCGGAGCAATACCGGGTGACCCAGCAGTGCGGCACCGAGCCGCCGTTCAGAAACGAATACTGGGACAATCACCGGGAAGGCATATACGTCGATGTGGTTTCCGGCGAACCGCTGTTCAGCTCGCTTGACAAGTTCGATTCAGGGACCGGGTGGCCGAGTTTTATCGGGCCGCTCGAGAAGGAAAACATCGTCGCGAAGATCGATTCGAGCCATTTCATGGTGAGGACCGAGGTGCGCAGCAAAAAGGCCGATTCCCACCTCGGGCATGTGTTCGAGGACGGGCCCGCTCCCACGGGCCTGCGCTACTGCATGAACTCGGCTGCGCTCAGGTTCATCCCTGCAGAGGACCTCGAGAAAGAGGGATACGGCCGATACGCGAAGCTTTTTAAAAGGAGGTAGCCATGTTCAAGACCGGCGAAGAATTGATGGCGTCCGCCAGGCAGGCCCTTGAAGGCAAGTGGCAGAACATCGTACTTGCGACACTCGTTTACGTTATCGTGTGCTGCGCTGCGGGCTCGATCCACTGGATCGGGCCGATAATCGGCATAATAATCGGCGGCCCCATGGCGCTCGGTTACCTTTCGCTTGTGCTGGCCGTCAAGCGCGGAGGGACAGTCAACGTCTCCCGGGTTTTCGACGGATTTTCACGATTTGCCGATGCCCTGGTCGCGAACCTTTTGATGACGATCTTTATCGTCCTCTGGTCGATCCTGCTCGTGGTGCCGGGCGTTATCGCGGCGCTCGGGTACTCGATGACCTTCTTCCTGATGGCGGATGATCCTTCGATTGATGGAGTGGAAGCGATCCGCAGAAGCAAACAGCTGATGGACGGGCACAAGGCGCGGCTGTTCAGGCTGTGCTGTCGTTTCAGCGGCTGGTTCCTGCTGGCGATCCTGACGCTGGGTATCGGATTCTTCTGGCTGATTCCGTACTTTTCTGTAAGCGTCGCCGCTTTTTACGAGGAAATTCGCGGCACGAAAGCCGATACCGGTCCCGATAATGCGGGCCAGGTCCGGCTGCCGCAATGATCTGCGGCGCTGAAGCAAAAAAAGGTTTACGCGCCGCCCTGGATGTGCTTTTTCATGGCTGATGAAAAGAACCGCGACACTACTGTGCGCCGTGGCCCTGGTGCACGCCGTATCATGCGCCCCGGGCGTCAAGCGCGTCATCGAGCCTTTTGAAAACAGATACATCGATATCCCGGGCAAGGGCGCCGCGCTCGTCAGGAGCGCGGCATGCGACGTGTTTATCGAGCATGTGAGTACCGAAAAATGGAAGAAGCTCCTGTCCTTCAGCGCGTATTCCAGCGGAAATCCCCTCACGACCGCATACAGGGTGCCCCCGTTCGAATTTTTCCAGGTCGTGGTCAGAAACACTTCAGACCAGCCCATTGCGGTTGAAGACTGCTACGTCAGGTGGCGGGCCGGGAAGGCCGTGGCGCTCGGGGCAGGGGAGCTTCGGGCGCGATGCCGCGGCGGGTCGTACCGGATTTACGATTTCGAGGGACTGCTTTCGTTTCGCAGGGTTACGAGGGGCTCATTCTCCATATCCGAGATGGATTATGCAAAAAACACGATCGGCCTCCGGCTGCAGTTCATTCCTGCCGGCGATTCGGTTCTTTTTATCCGGGCATTCGACTGGATACCCGTCGAGGCGGATTCTTTCGACGTGGTCCTCGTCACGCGCGCAGGCGGCCGCAGTTCTTCTGTGTCCATGACCATGAGCCGCCGGGAATACCGCACGAGAGGAAAAAAATTCGCCGAGCCCCGTAAAAATGACGAGGAAGACGGTCTTGACCTGGAGTATTAGGCCGGCTACGGCCTGCAATAAAAAGTTATTGCTTGCCTGTCCCTGGGCTTTACTATGGGTCCGGGTCATGTTATGAACAATAAACACAGGCTGTTCATCGCGCTTCCCTTTGACGAGAAGGCCAGGGCGTCACTGGCCGATACGGCGCGCCTGATCGGATCTTTCGCCGGCCGCATCAAGGGCGTTTCGCCGGATACGTATCACATCACCGTAAAATTTTTCGGCGGAGTGGATCGGGATCTGGCGGACCGGGTCGCCCGTGAATTCGGCGCGCTGGATATCGGGCGCGGAAAGATTCCCTATACGATACAGGGGCTGGGCGCGTTCCCGTCGCTTTCCAGGGCCTCGGTCCTGTGGGCGGGCGTCATCGCGCAGGGCGACGGGCTGGTTTCCCTTTTCAGGCTCATCGAGGATTTTTCGGCCGAGCTCGGCTTCGCGCGTGAGACCAGGGCGTTCAGGCCCCATCTCACCCTGGGCAGGGTCAGGGGCGAGGGCGGCGCGCCCGGGCCGCTGAAGGAGCACTTCATGTCCAACAGGGACCGGCTGTTCGCGGAATCCGCCTTCAGCCGCCTCGTGCTGTATGAATCAGAGCTTCGGCCCGAAGGCCCGCTGTACACTGAAATCTCAAGCAAAGAACTGTGAGAGGACCGCCGCCATGACACGATTGATCGGAAAACCGGAGGAAGTCGCCAGGGACCATTACATGCTTCGCCTCGATGCCGGGGACGCCGTTTCGGCGCCGGGCCAGTTCGTCACCATAAAACCGGGCGAGGGCACGGATCCGCTGCTCAGGCGGCCGTTTTCGCTGTTCGACCATCATGACGGCGTGATAGAGATCGTGGTCAGGGTCGTGGGCCGGGGCACGGGACTCATCAGCAGGGCTGGCGGGGAACTCGATATGCTCGGCCCCATGGGCAGGGGATTTTCCCTCGAACGGGCGGGGAGCGCGCTTCTCGTCGGCGGCGGAGTCGGGTGCGCACCGCTGAACTATCTCGCGCGGGCGCTCAAGGGGGCGGGAACCAGGGTCACGATGCTTTTCGGCGCTTCGTCTTCCGGTTTCGTGTACTGCCGCGACGAATTCATACGAAACTCGCATGATTTCCATGTAACGACCGACGACGGGAGCGAGGGCCGCGGGGGCTCCGTGGTATCGCTCATGGTCGAACTTCTCGCGGCGGAAAAGTACGACCGGATATACTGCTGCGGCCCGACGGTCATGATGAAGAAGGCGGTGGAGCTTGCGGGCCCGGTACCGGTCGAGATATCGGTCGAGAACTATTTCGGGTGCGGTTTCGGCATCTGCGCCGGGTGTACCATCGAGACCACATCCGGGCTCAAAAGGGCCTGTGTCCACGGCCCAGTGTTCGACGGCAGGAGCGTGATTCTCGGCTCTCTCGGATAAATGCTTCTTGACGCCGGTGAAAATATGCATATACTGTGCTATAAAGAATTTAAAAGGATTCACTCATGCAAATAAAATCCGCTTTTTCCAATCTCATGATCAAGGCCCTGACTGAATCGCTCGATGTCAGGTCGATGACGAAAATCGCCGACAGGCTGATCCCGAACTACAATATTTACAAGAGGACGGGATTTCCCGAAAACATCCCCATCCAGAAGCAGGACGCAGCCAAGCAGATCGTCAAAGACATCATCGCCTCGAACCTCCTGCTCGAATTCGTCAACCAGCTGATCCACTACCATACCGAAGGATACATGGGGAAGAAATACCGCATCAACCACCTGAAAGCCATTATAATGGAGATCGAGGACCAGGGGCTGATTTACGACCAGGTCAACAGGATGTTCGTCGAGGACCCCGACGTGAGGAGGACCAGGAACTGGGGGACCCTGCGTGAAGGAGAAGACTACATTTTCGCCTTTCTGAGGCTCGACATAGTCGGTAACACCAAGCTCGTGCAGCAGTATCCCGAGAACCTGATCAAGCAGACGTATTCGGACCTCAGGGGGATCGTGCAGCGCTGCATCGACAAGAGAAACGGCAGGATATGGAACTGGGAGGGGGACGGCGGCCTGGTGGCCTTCTATTTCTCGAACAAGAATTTTTACGCCACCCTGAGCGGGATGGAGATCATCCACGACCTGTTCATCTACAACCAGGTTAAATGTCCCCTCGACAAGCCCGTGAGCGCGCGCCTGGCGATACACGGCGGCCCGTGCGCCTACTGCAGCAACGAGGAAGACCTCAAGAAGATCGACCTGATCAAGAAGCTCATCGAGATAGAATCGAAGTACACCAAGCCCAACAGCCTCACCATAAGCAATGTTGTCAAGACATCCCTGGACCCGCAGCTTTCGATGCATTTTCTGCCTGTCGAGGGCGCAGGATCGAACGAGCATTACAATTACCAGCTGAGGTGGGAGTGAAACATGGACATATACGTTTTCAGCAACAATAAAAATATAGGGAAGTGCTTCGCGTCGATCAAGAAGGGGCACTCCATAAGCTATCATGCCGTTTCAGAAGTCCAGAAAATCCTTGAGGGCGGCTCCGGCGGATTCGTGTATCTTGACTGCTGGAACCAGACCGAGCCCGCCATGAAAAAGCTCATGCAGGCCCTACAGAAAAAGGAAGGATACAATTTCGGGATAATCGACGCGAAGGGATTATACAGGGATCCTGCGTTGCTGTTTTTCTCCGGGGCCTCGGACTATATCGGCAAGGATCTTTGCGCGTCGGGCCTGACTCAGAAAAGGCTCCAGGAAGCACTGAGTTTCAAGGCGGCCGAGATCGAGGCGTTCATCGAGCATGAAAAAGCGGCGAGCACGATGGCCCCTTTTTCAGGCAGCGACTGGTCGGCCGTCAAGTCGGGCAGCGAGTACACGTTCCTGTTCATGTTCGTCGAGCTTGACAACAAGGCCGAGATAAGGCAGATGGGGCAGGAGTACGCGACACGGGTGCTCGACCAGTTCCATGACTACATAACCGAAGTCGTCACGCCGGTCAACGGCAAGGTCTGGATGTGGATGGATTTCGGCGGGCTCGTCCTTTTCCCCTTCAACGGAAAGGAGTGCGGGGCAGTGATCCCCGCGTTCAAGCTCATGCTCGACAACAGGTTCGCAAGTTCCGAGATATTCAATATGGACATCCTACTCACCTACAGGATCGCCATGCATATCGGAAGCACCGTCTACAAGAGCAGGGGCGACACCGGCACGATAGTATCCGATTCAATCAATTCCATCTTTCATCTCGGCCAGAAGTTCGCCACTTCCGGGACCTTCTGCATGTCGAATGACGTTTTCCAGTATATTCCCAAGGGCCTCGGCCACTGCTTCATGCCGGCAGGCGATTTCGAGGGAAGGGAAATCGTGAAGATGATTCCGCTGAAGTGAGCGGTCAGGGGATGATTTTTCCCGGATTGATTATTCCGTTCGGGTCAAAGGCCTTTTTTATCCGCTTCATGAGTTCTATTTCAGCCGAAGAGGCCGCGAGGGGAAGATAGCCCCGGCGAAGACAGCCGATGCCGTGCTCTCCGGTGATGGTGCCGCCCAGACCGATCGCGCGCAGGTAAATCTCCCGCCTGAGCCCGGGAACGAGCTCTTTCCATTTTTCGTAATCCATGTCTCCCTTGAGCACGTCGACGTGGACGTTGCCGTCGCCCGCGTGCCCGAACATTATCGAGCGCAGGCCGCGCGCGTTGAAAAGCTCCTTGAGCCCCGCCAGGAATGCGGGTATGCGCGACCTCGGCACCACGCAGTCCTCGGCGAGAAACACCGGGCTTTCGGCCGTGATGGCCTCGCGTATCGCGCGCCTGGCTTTCCACAGCCTTTCCCTCTGCGGCCCGCCCGCGGCCACGATGATCTCCTCGCCGGGAAGGCCGATCGCGGCGGCGATCTTTTCAATGTCGCGGTGGAGCGATTCCTCGGAATCCCCGTCGATCTGGATGAGCAGGTGGGCGCGCGCTTCCGGGAACGGGATGTCTTTCCGGTGGAACCCGGCGACGAGCCTGATCGCGTCCTCCTCCATGAACTCGACCGCGGCCGGGACCGTCTTGGAGAGGAGAATCCGGTATACGGCCTCCATGGCCTCTTCGAGCGAGCCGAACGGCGCGAGAAGGTCCAGGCTGTGTCGCGGCGCGGGAATGAGCCTCAGATGTATTTTCGTTATCACCGCGAGCGTGCCCTCGGAGCCCAGGATGATGCCGGCGAGGTTGTAGCCGGTGGCGTTCTTGACGAACTTGCCGCCCGTGCTGATGACGCTCCCGTCTGCGAGAACGAATTGGAGCCCCAGTACATAGTCTCTTGTCGTCCCGTATTTGACCGCGCGCGGCCCCCCGGCGATCTCGGCCACGTTGCCGCCGATCGAGCATGACTCGAGGCTCGCCGGGTCGGGCGGGTACATGAGCCCCTCCGCGAGCGCGGCCTTCTGTATGTCGCCGGTGATTGCGCCGGGCTCGACCACCGCCACCATGTTCTCGCGGTCGATCTCGATGATGCGGTTCATCCTTTCGAGCGAGAGCACGACCCCCCCGTTGACCGGGACCGCTCCTCCGGTCACGCCGCTCCCCGCGCCCCGGGGCACCACGGGGACCATCTCCTCGTTGCAGATGCGGAGCACCGCGCTCACCTCGGCCGTCGATTCGGCCCTTACCAGGACGTCGGGCATGGCCGACAGGTCCGAGGTTTCGTCCCGTGAATAGGCCTCGAGAATGTCCTTCTCGAACGCGGCCCGGCCCTGCCCGAGCGCCTCTTCGATGCGCCTGATTACGGTTTCAATTCTGTTCATGTGACTCACACTTTTCCCGTATGGATCATTATAACGTAAAGCTCTTTTTGTCCATAATTTTAATAGTCGCGCTGCGGGGCGATTATTCTTGATTAATTTTTACGATATTGGTATAATACAGGGGGGGGATTCAGATATTGCAGGCGTTATATGATCAATGAAATATATGAGTGATGCACCGCCGGGCGTCTGGTCATGAAGGAGTGTCCCATGCGATCGAAAGAAACTTTTTTACACCGATTTTTTCTCGCGAGATACAAAAACAGCTCGTTCCTGGCCCGCCAGAAAGCGCGGGTGTTCATGTGGTTCGGGATATTGTGCATATTCCTGATCGCCCTGTCGATGGCCGCGACCAACATCATCACGCCCTATGCGGCAGGATTCGTATACAACGTTTCGATGGGCGTTATAACGCTCGCTTTCATGATTTCCATGCTGTTCCTGAAAGTCGGCCTTTACAAGCTCGCGGCCAACATAGGGGTCATTATCCCGCTCGCGCTCGTCGCACTGCAGGCCCACAGGGTGCCGACCGAAACCGGTAAGTACATTTATCTCCTGTACATCATCATGTTCATCGTGCTCATGACCCTGTTCGGCGACCGCCTGACCATGCTCCTGACCACGGCGGCTGCAGTGGGCATCGCCGCGTTCGTGGTGCTCACTGCCGGGGGGCTCATCGCGCAGGACAAAATCGTGACGACCATCGTCAATTTCGCCATTGTCGCCCTTTTCATCGCGACCATGTGCTATCTCATCCTGAGCATCGTCAAGGCGAACATCGATGAGATGAACAAGAAGAACGCCGAAATCCGCGAACAGCTCGTGAGGATAAACAGGATCGTGGAGACGTGCACCGGGATCGCCTCCCAGCTGAAGAGCACGTCGGAAAAACTCCACGTCCAGTCTGCGAAATACGCGGCTGACTCGGAAAACCAGGCCGCGAGCCTCGAGCAGATCTCGTCGTCCGTGGAGGAGATAGCTGCCGGGGCCGACTCCTCGTCCGCAATGTCGGTCAAGCAGGAGGGGCGCACGGCCGAATTCATCGAGAACCTCAGAAAGATGTTCGAGCTCATACAGGGGAGCGCGGAGAAGACCGTCGAGGCCATGCGCATCCGCAGCGAGCTGAACGAAAGCTTTGCTGCCTCTGAGGCCGAGGTCAGAAAATGCCAGCGGGCCATGGACAACGCCCTGGCCTCGAGCGGCAAGGTGCACGAGGCGACAAGCCTCATCAACGACATATCGGACAAGATCAACCTGCTTTCGCTCAATGCCTCGATCGAGGCCGCGAGGGCTGGAGATTACGGCAAGGGCTTTGCGGTGGTCGCCGAGGAGATCGGCAAGCTCGCGGAGAAGACGCAGGCCAACGCCAAGGAGATCACAAAGCTCGTCGGCGAGACCGACAGCGAGCTGAGGCTGACCGGCGAGTCCCTGGTAAACGTCGCCGAAACCTCGAAGGGCATCGCCTCGATAATCGGCGAGCTCGAAGTGATCATGACCGACGTCAACACCATGTCGATGAAGGACCTCGAGATAAACGCCGAGATGCAGGGAAACGCCGAGTCGATACTGGATGGTTCCGGCGAGCTGAAGAACTCGATGAGCGAGCTGAAGGTCGCCATCGACGAGATAACCAACTCGCTCGCGGTGATCAGCGAATCCACGCAGGATCTCGCCTCCGGCGCCGGCGATCTTTCGGGCACCGCGAACGTGCTCGTGGGATTCTCGGACGAGCTGAATACGCTGCTCACCTCGAAGGAATGACGCCGCAAGTGCGTCAGTAGTTGTAATCCGCATTTTACGGTTGACTGTCCGCAATCCATCCGCATACTTGAAGCGTTTCGTGAAGATTGAACCATGAACGATTTCACCTATTACATGCCGACCAGGGTTTTCTGGGGAGAGGGCTGCCTGGCGAGGCAGGGGGACGCGATCTCCCGTTACGGGACAAGGGCGCTTGTCGTGACCGGAAAGACCTCGGCGCGTGCCTCCGGAGCGATGGACGATATTGCCGGGGCGCTTGACCGGAACGGCATTCCCTTCGCGGTGTTTGACGAAGTCGAGGCCAACCCCTCGATAGAAACGGCCCGGCGTGCGGGTGCGGCTGCGCGGTCGTTTGATGCGGATTTCATTCTCGCCGCGGGCGGCGGATCGCCGCTTGACGCGGGAAAGGCTGCGGCCGTTCTCGCCGGCAACGAATGCGCAGACGATGATCTTTTCAGCGGAAATTTTCCGAATCCGGTTCTGCCGGTGATCGCGATACCGACCACCGCCGGGACCGGCTCGGAAGCGACGCCGTATTCGATTCTCACCGACACGGCGAAGAAAACAAAACGCAACCTGAAATCCGACAGGCTCTTTCCCGTTCTGGCGTTCCTCGATCCGCGCTATACTTTTTCACTTTCGCGCGAGGCGACGGCGAGCACCGCCATCGACGCGCTGACCCATGCGCTCGAGGGATATCTTTCGACGCGCGCGACCCCGGCCTCGGACATGTTCGCCCTGAGAAGCATGGCACTGCTTGGACCGGCGCTGACGAAGCTTTCAGCGTCTGCTCCGGGGCGAGAGGACAGGGAAAATTACCTGTACGCCTCGTTTCTGGCCGGGTGCGTGATCGCCCAGACCGGGACCACGGTGCTGCACGCAATGGGGTATCACCTGACGATCTTCCACGGCGTCGAGCATGGGAGGGCGAATGGCCTTCTGCTCGTTCCGTATCTGAGGCATGTCATGGCCGCACAGCTCGGCCGGGTGCGCGAGGTCCTCGACACGCTGGGATGCGGCGACCTGGCCGGGCTCGGGCGCATGCTCGGCCCGCTGATGAAGAGGGATGTAAACCTCGCGGATGGCCAGATCGACGAGTATGCCCGAATCGCGGTGCAGAGCCCGTCGGCCGTGTGCACGCTGCCCCCGCCAACGGCCGGGGATATCCGCGCGATGTACCGGGATGCGGTTGGTATGAAGAAAATCCGGAAGGATGAATAGAGAGCCCGAACATGGTGAATCCGCATTTTTCGACAAGAGACAACGAATGCCGGCATTCAGATCACGAAAAGGCCATCATCACCAGGAATAACGCCATCAGCAGAGCGTCGACCGCGAGCGGCGCCATGCCGGCCCGGTAAGCGGCGGCTTCATTAAGCCGGTAATACAGCACGTAGCAGACCATGCCGACGATCGTTGCTATCCCAACCAGGGCCGACATAGTTACCGCGCGTCCAGGGCCGAAGCGCCCCGCAGTGTACAACACTGCGATGGCGCAAAGCTCGATCGCGGCCCAAACGTGAATGATCAGGAGCTCCGAGGTCAGGGGCCGGTGAAACGCGATTGACGTGACCGCGAGCAGTACAAAGAACAGGGCGGTAGAGCCCAGCACAATATACATAACCAGCTGGCTTTTTGAATCCCGGGAAAGAGAACCGATGCCCGCCGACATGAGCCCTAATCCCGCGATTCCGGTGATAAAGGCCGCGGCAAGCCATAATCCGCCTGATGAACCGCCCGGCTGGTTCGGCCTGAACGACACGGCCCACCATGCGAGATAAAACAGGCTGCACAACAGCAGCAAAAAATTACCGGCGAACAATTTCCAGTGCGCAAGGGTGAAGTTACGGAAGAGGATCACGCCTTCGCCGCCCCGACCCTGAGCGATATTCTGCTGTTGTCGCCCCAGGGCCACCAAACGCCGAAAAAAACGGCATTGCCGTTCAGGCTCGTGAAAAGGATCTGCTCGTTTTTGATGCCGCCGAATTCTTTGGCGAGTTTTATTTCTGGTTTCGACGCGTTCCCAAGCGTCGATGAATCCCACCTGCTGGCAAATATGCCTGAAAGTCTGCCCATTACGCTTTCAGAATCATTTTTCCCGATAACCACCAGATAGGCGTCAAACCTGTCGTCCTTTTCCCATCGATACGCAGTAGGGATTTGCTCCCGGATGCTGTTCAGAAATACATTAAAATTATCCATGGCTTTCATGTCCTCGCATTGATAATTTGTAGTATCGGAGCGGCATTTGCCTCATTGATCCGAACGATTTGCGCATAACAGCATATTTTGATTATATCATGGAAATGCGGGCAAACAAGTTTTTTTAAAATGGATTTCTGAAAAAACCCGGAACCCGAAAGCCATTGTGGCCCTGGGCCCTGTACCGATGGCGTGTTTTTCCGGATGATAAAACGTATTAATATCTTGCTTTTTTTTATAGCCAGGCGCATGTTGCATCCTTCGCGCCTCAATCGGGGCGCATTCCCGTTCAGCGTTCCTTGCGTTCAATCATGTATTTTTTTATCGATCAATTCACGCGGAGGTGATATTATTGCATAATCTATGCATGCCCGATAAAAGAAAATCCTGCGCCGCCTGCTGCGGCTTGATGAATCACTCAGATATATCGCGGGAAAACCTGACGGGATTTCTGAATGACGGGAACTTTCGTACTGCAAACTACTGGCGCTACCAGATCGAGGGAAGCTACCCCGAGCAGACGACATCGTGCAGGGATGACTTCACGCATATCTGTCCCTTCCAGGGATTCATCGACGACGGCCTTCCCGGATGTCTGGTGCATCCGCAGGTGGTCGGGGAGGATCAGCGCGACATGGGGCTCTTCGGCGCCATTGTCTGTGGTCGATACTTGTGCCCCGCCTATGAAATATTGCGTCATGAAACAAAGGCCATTCTGATCGAAAACCTTGATGACTGGTATCTGTATACCATCGCCATAATAGATCCGATAGCTACGGAGCGCATGATCGATCGACTCCATGAAGAGGGCCTGCACAATGGGGATGAACCGTTCAAGCAGACCCTTGACAGCGCACTGGCAATCCATGCGAAAAAACTCGGCAAGCGGAATGGAAACGTGTTCTGTTATTCCCGGGAGGAGTACGCATTTCAATATAAGTCTTCGCCGGAAAATCTGAAATGCGTATCTGATCCGTTTCCGGAGTCCCCGGCCGGCGGTGGTGATCTGCGGCAAAGATGAATTGTGATTGTATCCGATAATTGCGTGCAATGAAAAAAAGGGCCGCCCTTATGGGACAGCCCCTTTTTGCTGCGCGTCCGAGAGGATTCGAACCTCTGACCTACGGATTCGTAGTCCGGCGCTCTATCCAGCTGAGCTACGGACGCGTTGGTTTAAAAACCGAGTTTATCGGAAAAGTCCTTCAGGTACGGAAACCCGACGAACTTGCCCTTGCGTACGTAATACGTCCCCAGTCCGCAGAGAAAAAAATACAGGCCGTACACTGCATATATGATCAGGACCAGGAAAAGTCGAAAAACGTGATACGACAGCGGCGTGAACAGGAGCGCGATGAACAATGCGATGAGCACGCAGATGAAAAAGGCCGCGGTGACGAAGGCCTGTTTTGCGTGGCTCATTGCCAGCTCGCCGTTTCCCTTCACCGCCATGGGAAGAAACCATCCGACAAAGGGTATGTACGATGTCTGCGCGAATCTGTTCATGTCTGCCGCTTGAATGAAATTCGGAGAGGGGGGGATTCGAACCCCCGGTACAGTTTCCCATACAACGGTTTAGCAAACCGTCCCCTTCGGCCTCTCAGGCACCTCTCCCTGCTATATATAATAAATCCGGATGATCGATTCGGAGAGTGAGGGATTCGAACCCCCGGGGCTGTTAACCCAACGGTTTTCAAGACCGCCTCCATCGACCGCTCGGACAACTCTCCGGGAGGTAATCTATTAAAATATGACGATTTCTGTCAATAAAAAAAGGACGGCCGCCGGTTTATTGGCCGTGGACGATTTCGGTCCCGATGCCGGCGTCGGTGAATATCTCGAGCAGAACCGCGTGCTCGACCCTTCCGTCGATGATGTGTGTCTTGCCCACGCCCCCGTCCAGGGCCTCCAGGCAGCAGTTCACCTTGGGTATCATGCCACCGGTGATGTCGTTTTTCGATATAAGTCCCGGGACCTCGTTTTTGACCAGGCTCGATACGAGGCCGTTTTTTATCATCACGCCCTCGACGTCGGTCAGGAGGATGAGCTTCTCGGCCTTGAGCGCCTCGGCGATCTTTCCGGCCGCGATGTCTGCGTTGATGTTGTATGTTTCGCCATCGGCTCCCGCTCCGATCGGCGCGATGACCGGGATGAAGCGCGCCTTGTCGAGCGTGTCAAGAATGGACGGGTTGACGGATTTCACGGATCCGACGAGCCCGATATCGAGCTTTTTATCACCCTCGATGTGGAACATCTTTTCCGCGGTTATCAGATTGCCGTCTTTGCCCGAAAGGCCCACCGCCTTGCCGCCGACCATGTTGATGTTGTTAACGATCTCCTTGTTGACATTGCCGACGAGGACCATTTCAACGATTTCCATAGTCGGTCTGTCGGTGACCCTCATCCCGCCCACAAATTCGCTTTTAATCCCGACTTTTTTCAATAAATCTCCGATCTGCGGCCCGCCGCCGTGCACGATCACCGGGTTGACGCCAACGAGCTTCAGCATGACCATGTCGCGTGCGAACGATTTTTTCAGCGCCTCGTCGGTCATGGCGTGGCCGCCGTACTTGATCACGATGGTCTTTCCCGAGAACTCCCTGATATAGGGAAACGATTCCATGAGGGTGTTCACTTTATCGATGTATTTTTTCATAGTTCCCGTCCCTTATGAAAGATGCGTCCCGGCCCGGCATGGGTCCCGATGAGCGATGCTGGATGCCGAAACGCCTCGAGTCAAATCATTTTTTGGATAAGGGAGAAAAGGGGGATGAGGGACGGGGATGGCTCACGCTGAGGCGCGGAGGACGCGGAGGGATTTTTTGTCATCCCCGCGAATGCGGGGATCCATCTTCAATGGATATGGTGGACTACCGCTTCCGCGGGAGTGGCAGAGTAATTCGGGGGAGTGCGTTTGATGCCGTAATTGACAACCTTGCCCGTGGGGGTACGAAAAAAATCCCGTATCCGCTTGACGAACTCACATTTTTTCTATAATTTGATAATTATCGAATTATAGAAATTCAGGGTGACCAGAGTATGGATACAAAACAGTTGGCGCGCGTCATGAAGGCGCTCTCCAATCCCAACCGACTGGAGCTGTATCTCGAGATCCTGAAAAAATGCGAGGCCACTTTCAGGACCCATGGCGGCGAATGCATGGTGAGCGACATCATGTGCTCGTTCAGCATCGGGGCACCGACCATCTCGCACCATCTCAAGGAGCTGTCCGACGCAGGACTCATCATAACCGAGCGCAAGGGCAAGTTTCTGGTCGCGCGCATCAACGACAGCACGATCGGTGAAGTGGCCGCCATCCTTGCGGTGAAGCGGGGCAAGTAATTTTTTTTGAATCATAATTCGATAGTTATAAAAATTTAAAATTAACAGGATTGTGGATACGGAGGAATCAGCATGACAATGAAAGCAAGGACCATCATTGAAATACTCAGGCGACCGGCGGAGTACTCGCTCGAACTGGTGGGCAGGGCAATGAACGAGGTGCTCGAAATCAGCGGAGGATATTGCCTGCATCGGATGGAAACGGTTCCGGTATATGCAAGGAGGGACAGGACCAATGGACAGTAAGAGATCGATCGTTGACATCATGGGACGGCGTTATTCGAACAGGACATATCTGAAGGAAAAGATAACTCGGGATCACCGGGAAATCATACAGGGGTTCATCAGCGGATTGAAGGCTGGACCGTTGGGAAGCACTGCCCGTTTCACCCTGATAACCGATTCGGGCGAGGACCAGGAATCGCTGCGCGAGCTCGGGACATACGGCGTGATCAGGAACGCTGCCGGGTTCTTCGCCGGCGCGGTGAAGCAGTCTGGCCATTGCTTCGAGGATTACGGCTACCTGCTCGAAAAGATCGTGATCCATGCAACGGGCATGGGTCTTGCAACCTGCTGGCTCGGCGGCACCTTCAGCAAGAGCGGCTTTGCGCGCGGCATATCCCTCGCGAAGGACGAGGTGCTTCCCGCCGTGGTGGCGACCGGATATGCGGCCCCGAAACCCGGGCTGGTCGACTCGATCATGCGCTTCGGCGCCGGGTCAAAGTACCGCAAACAATGGGATTCGCTGTTCTTCAGCGGCGACATGACGGTCCCGTTGAGCCAGTCCGATGTCGGCCCCTATGCCGTGCCCATCGAGATGGTGCGCAGGGCCCCTTCGGCCGCGAACAAGCAGCCGTGGCGTATCGTTAAGGAACCCGGGAAGAACATTTTTCATTTCTACATGCTGCGCACGAAGATGTACCGGGATGGAGGAAAGATGGTCGGGATCCAGGACCTGCAGCGAGTGGATATGGGCATAGCCATGTACCACTTTGAGGCATCTGCTGCTGAATCGAAGCTTGGCGGATCGTGGACGGCCACCAACCCGGGGATCACTACCGGCACAGCCGACTGCGAATATATCGTCACCTGGAAGGGAAAGTAGTAAATAACGATGAAATGGTAGGGTAATTAGCGAGGTATATTGCTTTTATCGTCCCTTCATAAAGATCATGGAATTCGCTGAAAAAAGTTGTTTACAGTTTGTTCGTAGAATATATATATTAATAACGAAGGGATAATAATATGCAATCGCTTGTAGCAATAATAGCCATAGTATGTGGGGCTTATCTGGTCATAACCGGAGGCATTAACATACTCACCCGGAAACTCGATAAGCAGATAGATAACCGCATAAACAGACAAATAAACAAGTTGCAGCATAATGATAGATAATCTTATCGTATTCCTTGGGCTTCTTGCATTAGCACTCGGAGTCACCTATTTTTTGATCGATTATCCTGAATTTCACCTCATGTTGCTGGATGTTGTTGCGTTACTTGCATTCCTGATAACAATATATCAATTTTTCCGTAATCGTGATTCATGACCTGGCGGTAAGGATGTAGCGCGCTACGCCCCTGCTGCCCCTGTCGCCGACCCTAATTCTTCTTGATAAAAATACCGTCTGTCCGTAGGATAGAAATCGCACGGGCCGGAATCGGCCATGCAGTCTCAGCGTAATCCATCATATTTTCCGGGGAACCATCATGATTTCTTTTCGCGGCTTCGACGATGTAATCAAGCGGGTCTACGACAATAATCAGGAGCACGTGTTCGCCTCCTGGGACCGGCTCGGGCCAGGGCAGAGGGAATCGCTGCTCAAAGACCTTGCGGATGTTGATTTCGGCCTGATGAAGAAGCTCTTCACCGCAGCCGGAGCCCCCTCCCACGGAAGCTACCGGCCCGCGCCGTTCATCCCCCTGCCGAAAACCCCGGCCGAACATGAAAAGTTCAGAAAGGCGGCCGCTCTCGGCGAGGAGCTCATCCGCGGCGGGAAGATCGCGGCGTTCATCGTGGCCGGCGGGCAGGGTTCGCGCCTGGGGTACGAGGGCCCCAAGGGCAAATTTCCGGTCGGGCCGGTTTCGGGCAAGACGTTGTTCAGACTCCACGGCGAGAAGATTCTGGCGAGCGGCCGCAGGTACGGCGTCGCCATTCCCTGGTTCGTGATGACCTCGCACGCCAACCACCGGGAGACGGTTGAATATTTTGAAAGCGAGAAATACTTCGGCCTCGATCCGCGCGATGTGTTCGTGTTTCCGCAGAACATGATCCCGTCGCTCGACGAGAAGGGCCGCCTCATACTCGAGAGCGAGTGCGGCGTATTCAAGAACCCCGACGGACACGGCGGCAGCCTTTCGGCGCTCAGGACTTCGGGCGCGCTCGACGAGATGAAATCGCGCGGCATCACCGTGATCTCCTATTTTCAGGTCGACAACCCGCTGGTGAAGATCATTGATCCGGTCTTCATCGGGTTCCACCGGGACGCCGGGGCGGACATATCGAGCAAGGCGCTTCGCAAGGCATATGCGGAGGAGAAGGTCGGCGTGTTCGTGCAGTACGCGGACAACACGCTGGGCATCGTCGAGTACTCGGACATGCCGCAGGAAAAAATCAACGAGAGGGATCCGGGAGGCGAACTCCTGTATTCCTCCGGCAATCCGGCGATACACCTCTTCGGCAGGGAATTCATCGAGCGCATCACCTCATCCGACCTGTCTCTCCCGTATCATACCGCCAAAAAGAAGATCGCCGCGCATGGCGGCGGCGAGATAACCGGATACAAGTTCGAGAAGTTCGTGTTCGACGCGCTGTCGATGACCGACAGGAACGTCATCCTCGAGGTGCTGCGAGAGGAGGAGTTCGCGCCGGTGAAAAACGCCTCGGGCGCGGATTCGCTCGAGACCTGCATAAAACTCATGGACGGCCTGCACCGTCAGTGGCTCGGCGCGCGAGGCGCGAAAATATCGCCGAAGACGAGGATCGTGGAGATCTCGCCGCTTTATGCGCTCGGCGCGGATGATATCCCCGCCGGTCTCGCGCTGCCCGAACGGGAGTCAGTGCTTCTCGAAGCGGAGGTCCGATGATGAAACGCCGCGTTAGGCTTGCAGCCGCTGTCTTCGCGCTCGCCGTCGCCGCATGGCCGCTTGCCGGGGCGGACAGGGCCGCTGACAGGGTGCTGGTGCTCGGGTTCAGGTCGGATTTCCTCGATGACATCCAGGACCGCTGCTTCAGGGAGATGCTCATCAGGCGGTTCCATGAGAACGGGTTCGCCGTGGTTCCGGTCATGGAAATCGAATCGCTTCTGCAGACCGAACGGCCGCCGGACATACGCAACGTCGACGCCCGGATCGCCGCGGAGCTGTGCGCAGAGCTCGGTGCGGGCTTCGCTATATGCGGGAAGATCAACCGTGTCTTGATAAAGGGAAAGGGCGGCGCGGATTCCTATGAGTACGTGTGCGAGGCGGCGGTGTTTTCGATGCGGGAGCAGACATTCGGAAGAACGACCGTCAGCGGTCCGTTCGCCGGAGACATGGAGCAATTTCTTAACGGCCTGGCCGCCGAGGTCGCGGTTAGGCTTAAAAGCCGGATCAGGCCCTGATGGCAGGCCTGCGTTATTTGTTCATCAGGTACTTGTTGATCAGAAATTCTTCCTGCATGGGGTCGAGGTCGAATTTACGGCAGGCCTCCTGGATGAGCTTCGCCTTGTTTATGTTCGGGTCGGCCTGCATCTCGGCGCTGATATATCTTAAGACGTCCTCCATCTGCTTGTTCATTACAATGTTCCTCTCTGTGTTTTTTGTTCTCGGCCCGGTCTAATTCAACAGGAAACCCCTGAATAATTCAACAAAAAAACGCGGTTTCACAGCGCCCGCATGTGCTCAGGCTTCAGTATCCTCTCGTCCCTCGTTTTCAGAATCTTGTCCAGCAGGGCGAGCACCTCATTTTTGTCGTCGGGCAGCATCGCCCGGATCGGAAGATAGTTGGAAGCGTGGTTTGAGGTGAAAAAGCAGGGCCTCTTCACGTCCATGTTCTCGATAATGAGCCTCAGCTCTCTCAGCAGCCCGAACTTGTCTGGCAGCCTGAAAGCGCCGGACTGGAAGTCGAGGTACAGCTCGGTGTTGGGCAGGATCATCACCGTGAGGGCCGATGCATAGTCGGGAGACATCTCGCCGAGAAGCCTGCCGGTGTCGACCGCGTGCTGTTCGCTCATGTCGGTCCCGCCGATGCCCAGCAGCACGGTCTGCGAGAGCAGTATCCCCGCTTCCCTGACCTTGTTTGCGCACTCGATCATACGGTGGGGAAACGCTCCCTTCTTGATCCTTCTCAGGACCTCCTTGTTTCCGGTCTCGATCCCCTGGTACACGATGCCCAGGCCGGCCTCTCTCAGCTCGATGAGCTCCTCGTGCGTTTTTTTTATGATGGATTTGGTGTTGCCGTATACGCCGATCCGCTCTATCTGCGGGTTCTTTTTCTTTATGTAACCGATTATTTCGAGCAGCGTCTCGTTCGGCAGGATGAGCACGTCGCCGTCGGCCAGGAACGCCTTGGTGAAGCCATAGCGGTAGCCCGAGGCCTCGTCAATGTCCCTCTTGATGGTTTTCATGTCCTTGATGCGGAATTTCTGGCCCTTGTACGTTCCGCAGAAAGTGCACATATTGTGCGAGCACCCGACTGTGACCTGTATGATCATGCTGTACGCCTCGCTCGGGGGCCTTATGACGTGTCCTACGTAATCCATTGAAAACCTCTGCTCTGTGTTTATGAGTGCAACAAACAGAATGGGGGGCTTTTTAGCAAGTTTTTTTTAAGGTATGATTTTTTATGACGACCTTGCTCTCATCTTCGCCGGGCCAGATGGCCTTGTGTATCTGGAGGTTCAGTCGGGCCCTGAGCCTGTGCCCGATCATCATGCCGGCCAGGCGGCCGGGCTCCATGGCGCCCCATACAGGCGAAAAGTTTATGACTGCGGGGCAGGATGAAAGATAGGCATCGATGAACCTGAGCGCGAAATCGAAATCCTCCTCGTCGCTCACGACGAATTTCACCTCGTCGCGGGCGGTGAGCAGCGGGATGTTCTCCATCAGGAAGGACCCGGCGTGGCCGCTCGACGGCGTCTTGATGTCTACTATCTTTCTTACGCGCGCCGGCACCACGTCCAGAAGGATCGTGCCGTTGGTCTCGACCTGGACCGGCCGGCCGAGCTTGAGCAGGCGGCGCAGGAGCTGGGGCGCGCCTTTCTGGCACAGCGGCTCGCCGCCGGTGACGGTGTAGTGGTCGCACAGGCCGGCGCTCGCGACCGTCTCGACCACCTCGTTCACCTTCATGACCATGCCTGCTTCCCTCGCGTACCGGGTATCGCAGTAAGCGCATTCGAGGTTACACCCGGTAAGCCGCACGAAAACGCTCGTGAAGCCCGAGGTGATGGTCTCGCCCTGGATCGAATAGAAGATTTCGTTTACGATGAGCTCCACTGTCCGCTCCAGTTCAGCCGTTTTGCTTCAGCGACGGATACAGGGTGATGAGCCGGTCGACGAGCCCGCCGAAATGAGCCAGGGCTCTCTCGACCGGTTCGGATGTGCGCATGTCGACTCCGGCGGCGAGTAGCTCGTCGATCGGGAACATGCTGCCGCCGAGCTTCAGGAAATCGAGGTACGCGTCGCGCGCCTTCGCGCCCTCGCGCATGACCTTCTCGGCCAGCGCGATCGCCGCCGAGATCCCGGTCGCGTACTTGTACACGTAGAAGGCCGAGTAGAAGTGCGGTATGCGAAGCGCTTCGAGCGTCAGCTCGTCGTCGATCACGATCGTGTCGCCGAAATAGGCCTCGAGCAGCTTCCGGTATTCGCCGCGGATGACATCAAGGGTGAGCGGCCCGTTGCTTTCAACGACGGTGTGTGTTACCTTCTCGAACTCGGCGAACATGGTCTGGCGGTAGAGCGTGGCCCGTATGTTGTCGATCTCCCGGTTGATGATCCAGGCCTGCATGCGCGGGTCACTGTCGAAGCGCGCGATCAGGTGCTCGCTGAGCAGGGTCTCGTTGAAGGTCGACGCGACCTCGGCCACAAAGATCGTGTAGTCGTGGCTGATGTAGGGCTGGTGCTTCCGCGAGTAGAGGGAGTGCATGGAGTGGCCCGCCTCGTGGATGAGCGTGTACAGGCTGTTGATGTTATCGTCGCGGTAATTCATCAGGATGTAGGGCGGCGAGTCGTAGCATCCGGACGAATACGCGCCGCTCCGTTTTCCGCGGTTCTCGTAGCGGTCGACCCATCCGCCGGCAAGGCCCTGTCTGAGCAGGCCGCAGTATTCATCCCCCAGCGGGGCGAGCGCCGCGCAGCAGGTCTCGACCGCCTCCTCGTACGGCATCGAAAAATCGACCCCGGCCACGATGGGCACGTAGGTGTCGTAAAAATGAAGCTCCTGGATGCCCAGGGCCTCTTTGCGGAATCGCATGTACCTGAAGAGCGGATCCAGGTTTTCTTTTACCGTCGAGATCAGGCGGTCGTACACCTGCTCCGGGATATTGTCCGAGAACAGGGACGAAGCGCGGCAGCTGCCGAAGCGCCTGACCCTCGAGTAGAAGCAGTCCTTCTTGTTCGAATAGGCAAGGGTCGTGGCAACGGTGTTCTTGTGGTCATCGTAGCTTTTATAGTACTGTTCGAATGCCTTCCTGCGCACGTCACGCGAGGGGTTGATGAGAAACGTGCTGAAATTCCCGTGGGAAAGCTCGACCGTTTTGCCCTTTTCGTCGGTGAGCGTTCCGAATTTAAGGTCTGCGTTGTCGAGCTGGCTGAACGCCTGCGACGCTGCCTGCGCAACCTCGCCTGACATGGCCAGTATCTCCTCGATTTCTTTGCTCAGGGTGTGCGGTTTGTACCTGAGTATCTTTTCGAGGGAGAACCGGTATTCCTTCATCGTGTCGTGATGTATGAATCCGTTTATGACTTCCTCTGGTATGGACTGTATCTCGGGAGTCATGAAACTTGCGCTCTCGGACATGCGCGTGTACAGGTTCATGGAGCGCTGGTGCAGGGCCAGGCAGCGCTGGTCGGCCTTGTCCTCGTCGCTTTTGAGGTGCGCGTAGGTGTACAGCCTTTCAATGTCGCGCGACATGGAAAGGTCGAAGTCGATCGCCTCCCTGAAAACTGAAAGGGACTCATGCAGCCTTCCCCTGTAGTCGTTGTACCGGCCGAGGCGTTGCTCGATGGATGAGAAGAGGGCTTCCCATTCGGCGTCGCCTGCGAAGAGCGGGGTCAGGTCCCACTTGAACGATGGGTCGATGTCTTTTCTTTCAGGTATCTTTTCAATGGCCACGGGCGTCCTCTCAGTATATCTTGGTGTATCGCTCGCCGTAAATGTCGAGGTGGACGAAATCCCTGAGCTCTTTTCTGGGCGGTCCCTCCTTGGCCTGCGCCATGGGCCTGCCCACCGGTATGGACGCCACGACCTCGTATCCGTCCGGGAGCCCGATCACTTTTTTGCAGGCTTTGTGGTCC
>ENA-UOWG01001410-UOWG01001410.1-activated-sludge-metagenome-genome-assembly--contig:-NODE-1410-length-23995-cov-14.027068_pt1 | contig 23995 bp, 18 predicted proteins | sample MGYA00238147_ERZ761563 | MGnify/ENA primary metagenome ERZ761563 (study PRJEB28884, sample SAMN05720216) | anaerobic digester metagenome | isolation source: active sludge of municipal... | reverse complement strand
CCGGCAGATCGACGATGCGCTGCACCCGCTGCGGCCACGACAACCGCGCACAGGCGCGCTACTGCGACGCCTGCGGCGCGGCACTGCCTGTGCCCGACGACGATGCGGCAGCACCGGCCGCCGCCCGCGCCGCCGAACTCGCGGCGCTGGACGCGCGGCTCGCACGCATGGCCGGCGGCCGCGGCGCGATCGTCGCGCTGGCCGGCGAGCCGGGCATCGGCAAGACGCACACCGCCCAGGCACTGGCCGCACACGCGGCCGGCGTGCGCGTGCTGTGGGGGCGGTGCAACGAGGAGCCGGGCGCGCCGCCGTACTGGCCGTGGCTGCAGATCCTGCGCGCCTGGCTCGAGGCGCACGACGACGACGCGCTGCGCGCCGCGCTCGGCACGGGGGCGGCGCCGATCGCCGCGATCCTGCCCGAGATCGGCCAGCGCCTGCCCGGCCTGGCGCCGCCGGCACCCACACCCGACGCGCAGCAGCAGCGCTTTCGCCTGTTCGACGCGATCGCCGGCTTCTTCAGGCGCGCGGCCGCGGCCGAGCCGCTGCTGCTGATCATCGACAACCTGCACTGGGCCGACGCGTCGTCGCTGCGGCTGCTGGAATTCGTCGCGCCGGAGATCGACGCCAGCCGCATCCTGCTGCTCGCCACCTACCGCGACATCGAGCTGAGCCGGCAGCACCCGCTGGCGCACACGCTCGGCGAACTGGCGCGCCACGGCCACTTCGAGCGGCTGCGGCTGGCCGGGCTCGACCGCCGCCAGACCGGCGCGTTGGTTGCGCAGTCCGGCGGCGCCGCCCTGGGCGCGGCGCTGGTCGACGCGATCCACCGCCAGACCGAGGGCAACCCGCTGTTCATCGTCGAGACGACGCGCCTGCTGGTGCACGAGGCGGCCGCCGGGCCGCCGGCCGCGGGCGACGGCGCGCGGCCGCTGCGCATTCCGGAAGGCGTGAAGGAGGTGATCGGCCGGCGCCTGAACCGGCTGTCGCCGCAGGCCAACCGCGTGCTCGCCGGCGCCGCGCTGATCGGCCGGCGTTTCGAGCTGGCGCTGCTCGAGCGCCTGCTGGAGCCCCCGCTGGCGGCCGGCCTGTCGGAAGCGGTCGCCGAGGCGCTGCAGGCGCACGTGCTCGAGCCGGCCGAGCCGCAGGGCACGCTGCAGTTCGCGCACGCGCTGATCCGCGAGACGCTGTACGACGAGATCCCGGTGACCACGCGCAGCCGCCTGCACCTGCGCGCGGCGCAGGCGATCGAGGCCTTGCACGGCGCCGACGAGCGCCACCTGCCGGCGCTGGCCTGCCACTACGCCTGCGCGCTGCCCGGCGGCGACGCCGCGCGTACGCTCGAGGTGGCGCGCCGCGCCGCCTGGCGCGCGAGCCGGCTGCTGGCGCACGAGGAAGCCGCGCGCTACCTGAGGCTGGCGCTGCAGGCCCGCGCCGCGATCGGCGGCCCCGAGGACCCCGCCGCCGACGCCGGCCTGCTGGTGGCGCTGGGCGAGGCACTGGCGGCGGCGGGCGAATACCTGCAGGCGCGCGAGACCTTCGAACAGGCACTGGCGCTGGCGCGCAGCGCCGCGGCGGCCGACCTGATGGCGCGCGCCGCGCTCGGCTTCGAGGCCGCCACCTGGGCGCCGGGCCTGCCCGGGCAGGCGGCCGCGCGGCTGCTGCGCGACGCGCTCGCCGCACAGGGCAGCGGCGACGGCCTCACGCGCGCGCGGCTGCTCAGCGCGCTGGCACGTGCGCTGGTGTTCAGCGGCGACGCACGGCAGGCGGCGCTGGTGCGCGCGCAGGCGGTGGCGATGGCGCGGCGCAGCGACGACGTGCCGACGCTGATCTCGACGCTGTCGGCCACGCTGTCGGTGCGCTGGCAGCCCGAGCGCGGCACGCAGCGGCTGCGCGACGCCGACGAGGCGATCGGCCTGGCCGACGCCATCGGCGACCCGGGCAGCGCGCTCGAGGCACAGGCCTGGCGGCTGTTCGAGCTGATGGAGCTGGGCGAGCTGGCGCAGTGGCGGGCCGGGCTCGAGCGCTACGAGCAGCTGGCCGCGGAGCTGGGGCAGCCGTTCCCGTGCTACGTCGCGGTGACGTCGCACGCCACCTTCGCGCTGCTGCAGGGCCGCTTCGACGACGCCGAAGGCCTGATCGCGCAGGCGCTGCAGCTCGGCCGGCGCATGCCGGGGCTGGACGCCGCCGGCGTCTTCGGCATGCAGATGTTCACGCTGCGCTGCGAGCAGGGCCGGCTGCAGGAGCTGGCGCCGGCGGTGCGGGCCTTCGCCGCCACGGTGCCCGCGGCCGACGCCTGGCGCCCGGGGCTGGCGCTGCTGTGTGCCGAGATCGGGCTGCTCGACGATGCGCGGCGCGTGTTCGAGCTGCTGGCCGCCGACGACTTCGCCGTCGTGCGCGACGACGCGCTGCGCAGTGCGAACCTGGCCTATCTGGCGCGGGTGTGCGCGCGGCTCGGCGATCGGCCGCGGGCCGAGCGGCTGTACGCGCTGCTGCTGCCCTACGACGGCCGCAACCTGCTGATCGGCACCACCGTCGCCTGCCTGGGCGCGGCGGCGTCGCTGCTCGGCCTGCTGGCCGCGACGCGGCGGCGCTGGCGCGACGCCGAGCGCCACTTCGAGGCGGCGATCGCGATGAACCGCGCGCAAGGCGCCGAGCCGGCGCTCGCCCACGCCCGGCTGGGCTACGCATCGATGCGGCTGGCGCGCAACGCCGCCGGCGACGCCGCCGCCGCGCGCGTGCTGCTGGCCGATGCGCGCACCGCCGCCGCGCGCCTGGGCATGCGCGCGCTGATCGAGCGCATCGACGCGGTGCAGCCCGCGGGCACTGCGGCGCCGCCGCCCGCCGATGCGGCCGGCGCCGCCGGGCTCAGCCGGCGCGAGGTCCAGGTGCTGCAGCTGCTGGCCGCGGGCCTGGGCAACCGCGCGATCGGCGAACGCCTGTTCGTCAGCCCCAACACCGTCGCCAACCACGTGCGCGCGATCCTGGCCAAGACCGGCTCGGCCAACCGCACCGAGGCGGCGGCGTTCGCGATCCGCCACGCCATCGCCGACGGCTGAACCCGAACGGCAATCGGAGCGGCAAGTCGGCGCCGGCGGGCATGAGATCGAGCTCGCCGCAGTGCAAGCTGCGGATTCGCAGGTGTCGGTAACATCGCACGACCCGCATTCGCCGGCGTGCAGGGTGCGGCCGGCCGCGGAGGCACGCCGATCGACGGAGGCACGACGTGAGCGATTCTTCCGACAGACTCATCGTGCTGAGCCTCGGCCCGATGTCGCGCGTGCTGTCGATGGCACCGGACGGCAGCGACGTCCAGGTGCTGGTCGACAACCTCGAGTCGAAGCCGGACGGGGTGACCATCGATCCGCGCAGGCGGCACCTGTTCTACACCTTCATGGGGACGACGCGCACCGGCGACGGCGACTTCTGGGAGAACGAGGGCTACATCGAACGCGCCAACTACGACGGCAGCCGGCGCAAGGTGATCGTGCCGCTCGGCAGCTTCGTCACCGGCAAGCAGATCGTCTTCGAGGCCGGCGCCGACCGGCTGTACTGGTGCGACCGCGAGGGCATGCGCGTGATGAGCTGCCGCACCGACGGCTCCGATCTGTACACGCACGTGCAGACCGGTGTCGGCGAGGAGCGGCGCGACGAGCGCCGGCATTGCGTCGGCGTGGCGGTCGACGCCAGGGCGGGCCACATCTACTGGACCCTCAAGGGCACGCCCAACGGCAACGTCGGCCGCATCATGCGCATGCCGCTGGCGCGCACGCCGGGCCTCGATCCGCTGCGGCGCGCCGACGTCGAAACCGTGTTCGATGGGCTGCCGGAGCCGATCGACCTCGAGTGGGACGAGGCGAACCAGACCCTGTACTGGACCGACCGCGGCGATCCGCCGAGGGGCAACACGCTCAACCGCGCCAGGATGCGCGACGGCAAGCCGGTGGACCATGAGATCCTGCTGCACGATTTCCACGAGGCGATCGGGCTGGCGCTGGACCTGCCGAACCGGCGCGCCTTCGTCAGCGAGCTCGCCGGCCGCGTCTACATGGCCGACCTCGACCATCCGGGCAAGGGCAAGATCATCTTTCACGGCCGCGGCAGGCTCACCGGCCTGGCCTACCTGCGCGCCTGAATCGCGTGCCGCGAGACGGCAAGAGCAGGAGATCGACATGGCGTTCAAGCTGCCCGAGAACATCGAGACCCGCCCGATCGCGATCCTGGGTGCGGGCACGCTGGGCCGCCGCATCGCGCTGATGCTGGCCACGCGCGGGGCCGAAGTGCGGCTCTACGACCCCGATGCCGAGGTGCGCGGGGCCGGCATCGCGTTCGCCACGCAGCAGCTCCCCCGCGTGCTCGAATCGATCCAGGGCGGCCGCGCCGGCACGATCGTCGGCCGTGACGACCTGGCGGCCGCGCTGCAGGACGCGTGGCACGTGGTGGAGGCGGTGCCCGAGAAGCTCGCGCTGAAGCAGGAAGTCTTCAAGCAGATCGATGCGCTGTCTGCGCCCGATGCCATCCTGGCCAGCAATTCATCGTCGTATTGCACCAGCGCCTTTGCCGACAGCGTCGAGAACCCGGCGCGCCTGCTGAACACGCACTACCTGATGCCGCCGCGCGCCACGCCGGTGGAGCTGATGTCCTGTGGCCGCACCGACCCCGCCGTCATCCAGCTGCTGGCCGACGTGCTGCCGGGCTACGGCCTGACGCCCTACATCGTGCAGCGCGAGAGCATGGGCTTCATCTACAACCGCATCTGGGCCGCGATCAAACGCGAGGTGCTGGCGGTGGTGGCCGAAGGCGTGGCCTCGCCGCAGGTGGTGGACGCGATCTACACCCAGGCCAGCGGCGAGAAGAACGGCCCCTGCCGCAGGATGGACGCCGTCGGGCTGGACGTGGTGCTGAGCATCGAGGAGAACTACGCCGAGCACCGGCCGGGCCTGCCGGAATCGCCGCGCAGGCTGCTCGGGCAGATGATTGCCGAAGGCCGGCTGGGCGTGAAGAGCGGCCGCGGCTTCTACGACTACGACACACCGGCTTCGGGCCGGGCACAGGAGACGCCACGATGACCTCGTCGCCCCCCGAAGCCAAGGCCGTGCTCGAACGCTATCCCCGCGTCGCCGTGATCGGTGCCGGCGTGATCGGCTCGTCGTGGACGGCACTGTTCCTGGCCCACGGCCTGCACGTGGTGGTCAACGACCCGCGCCCGGACATCGAGGCGGTGGTCCGGGGCGACCTCGCCAAGATCGCGCCCACGCTGCAGGCGCTCGGCCTGCCGTCGCAAGGCCTGGAGAAGAAGCTGCGCTTCGAGCCCGACCTGGCGCGCGCGGTCGCCGCCGTCGATCTGGTGCAGGAGAACGGGCCCGAAAGGCCCGAGTGGAAGCAGCAGCTGTGGGCCAGCATCGAAAAGTCGGTGCCGGCGCATGCGCTGCTGCTGTCGTCGAGCTCGGCACGGCCGGCCACCGAACAGGGCCGCGACATGAAGGACCCGAGCCGCCTGTTGGTCGGCCACCCCTTCAACCCGCCGCACCTGATCCCGCTGGTCGAGGTGGTGCCGGGCGAGCGCACCGACGCGCAGGCGGTCGACGACGCCGTCGCCTTCTACGCGGCGCTGGGCAAGGTGCCGCGCGTGCTGAAGAAGGAGATCCAGGGTTTCGTCGCCAACCGGCTGCAGCGCGCGATCATGCGCGAATCGTGTTACCTGGTGCAGCAGGGCGTGTGCACGGTCGACGAGCTCGACGACATCGTCACCAGCTCGATCGGGCTGCGCTGGGCCGTGAACGGGCCGTTCAGTTCGTTCCACATGGGCGGCGGGCCGGGCGGGCTCGCGGCCTTCTTCTCCGAAGGCGGGCTCGGCAGGAACATGGTCGCGGCCTGGCAGAACATGCCGCCGGTCGAGATGGACGAGGTGCTGAAGCAGCGCATCGTCAGCCAGACGGCGGCGTCCTTCGGCCGGGTCCCGATGCAGCAGATGGAACGCACCCGCGACAACAAGCAAGTCGCGCTGCTGCAGGCGCTGCGCGGATTCGCGCAGCCGGGCGACGACGGCCCGGGCTGAAGGCGCCCCCAGGATCGGCCTGCGGCAGCTTCATCGCCGCGCCGGGCGCGGCGGCGGCACTGTCGGAGCTGGGCGCCGGAGTCATCGAGGTCGAGCCTGCGGGCGCCGGCGGCCGCGGCCGGGGGTTGGCCGGGCTGCCGGGCACGCCCAAGGGCACGCACGACTTCAGCCGGCTGCCGGGCAACCGCAACAGGCGGGGCCTGGCGCTCGACCTGGCCGAAGCCGAGGGCCGGGCGCTGCCGGAGTGCATCGGCCGGCGCATCGTCGGGCAGGCGGTGTTGCCGACCCCGGTGTCGGCCGCGCCGGGATGACCAGGGGCAGCCGTGGTTCTCTTGGGCTGAATCCAGCGCCGCGCCGCATCCGGCATCGAGCGAGGGACGGGCCGCCGGCCACGCGCTAGTGCAGTGTTCCACTCTGTGCAGCACTCGAGAAAACCGATGGATTTGTCGTCCTGGCTAGGCGCAAACCGCAGCGATGCCCAGTGGCATCGCGAGGATTTGCAACGACGCCAGGGCGGCAAAGGCGCGGTTTTATGTGCTGCATAGCGTGGAACACTGCACCAGTGCAGTGTTCCACTCTGTGCAGCACTGAAGAAAACCGATGCATTTGTCGTCCTGGCTAGGCGCAAACCGCAGCGATGCCCAGTGGCATCGCGAGGATTTGCAACGACGCCAGGGCGGCAAAGGCGCGGTTTTATGTGCTGCATAGCGTGGAACACTGCACTAGAGTCGGGCACGCCGGCCCGATGGCCGCGCCCGCCACCTTCATCGCAAGAGCTGCCCGATGACCCAGACGCTGACCGGATTCGCCGCCCTGGCCTTGATGGGCTTCATCGCCGCCTTCGGGCTGCTGATGCTGTTCATGGCGCTGGTGCAGCCGATCTGGAGCGTGGTCGATTGCGCGATCGATCCTCAGCGCGGCAGCGGCGGCAAGGTCGCGTGGATCCTGGCGCTGATCCTGCTGTGGGGCGTGGCCAACTGGTTCTACGGCGCCTTCGCCGCGTCGAACCGCGCGCTGCGGTTGCTGACGCGGCTGGCCTGGGCGCTGGCGATCGGGCTGATCATCGCCTTCGTCGTGCTGCTGCGGCAGAGCGACGATTTCCGCCGCGGCATCGAGAGGCAATGGCGCGACCTGGGCGGCGAAGCGATGACAGTGCAGCGGGCGCCCGGGCCCGACCCGGCGTGGGCCGCAGCCGCCGGCCGCGGGAGGCCGTCGTGAACGATCGGCGCTCGGTGCTGGTGGTCGGGGCCGGCGACGCCACCGGCAGCGCGATCGCGCGGCGCTTCGCGCGCGAGGGCTACATCGCCTGCATCACCCGGCGCCAGGCCGACGCTCTCGCGCCGCTGGCCGAGCGCATCCGCGCCGAAGGCGGCGAGTGCCACGCCTTCGGCAGCGATGCGCGCAGCGAGGCGGCGACGATCGAGCTGGTGCAGCGCATCGAGCGCGACGTCGCGCCGCTCGAGGTGGTGGTGTTCAACATCGGCGCGAACGTGCGCTTCGACGTGGTCGACACCACCGAGCGCGTCTACCGCAAGGTGTGGGAGATGGCGGCGCTGGCCGGCTTCCTGACCGGGCGCGAGGCGGCGCGCGCGATGCTGCCGCGCGGCCGCGGCACGATCCTGTTCACCGGCGCCACCGCCAGCCTGCGCGGCGGCGCCGGCTTCTGCGCCTTCGCCGGCGCCAAGCACGCGCTGCGCGCGTTCGCGCAGAGCCTGGCGCGCGAGGTCGGCCCGCAGGGCCTGCACGTCGCGCACGTGGTGATCGACGGCGCGATCGACACCGCGTTCATCGCGCAGAATTTCCCGCAGCGTTACGCGCTGAAGGAGCGCGGCGGCATCCTGAACCCCGAGTCGATCGCCGAAGCCTACTGGCAGATCCACCGCCAGCCGCGCGACGCGTGGACCTTCGAGACCGACCTGCGCCCCTGGATCGAACCCTGGTGAGCAAGCCCATGACCCAGCCCCTCGTCGAGTTCTTCTTCGATTTCGGCAGCCCGACCGCGTACCTCGCGTACACGCAGCTGCCGCGCATCGCCGCCGAATGCGGCGCCGAGCTGGTGTGGCGGCCGATGCTGCTGGGCGGCGTGTTCAAGGCCGCCGGCAACGCCAGCCCCGCCGCGGTGCCGGCCAAGAGCCGCTGGATGAACCAGGACATGGCGCGCTGGGCGCAGCGCTGGGGCGTGACGCTGGCGATGAACCCGCATTTCCCGATCAACACCTTGACGCTGATGCGCGGCGCTGTCGGGATGCAGCTGCGCCGGCCCGACGACTTCCGGCGCTACGTCGATGCCGTCTACCGCGCGATGTGGGAGCAGCCCTGCAACTGCGGCGACCCGGCGGTGCTGGCCGAGGTGCTGACGCGCGCCGGCTTCGACCCCGCCGACTTCCAGGCGCTGGTGGCCGACGCCGAAGTCAAGGCGGCGCTCGTGGCCAACACCGAAGAGGCGGTGGCACGCGGCGTGTTCGGCGCGCCGACGATGTTCGTCGGCGCGCAGATGCACTTCGGCCAGGACCGGCTCGATTTCGTGCGCGACGCGCTGCGCGCGGCCGGCGCGGCCTGAGCGCGCGACCGCGCCGCGGCGGCCGCCGCCGCCGCGCGCGCGCCTACATCAGCCCGAGGAAGCGCCACCAGGTCAGCGCGAACACCAGCAGCAGCGCGTAGCCGAGCGCGGTCAGCCACAGGCCGACGCGCGTGAAGTCGCGGCTGGTGAAGGTCTCGGTGCCCAGGCACACCATGTTCTGCGGCGCGTTGATCGGCAGGATGAAGCCGAAGCTGACGACGAAGCCCAGCAGCATCGTCATGCCGCCGACGTTGAGGTCGCCGCCCAGGCGCTGCAGCACCGCGATCAGGATCGGGATCAGCGCCGAGGTCAGCGAAGTCGCCGACGCGAAGCCGACGTGGATCACGATCAGGAAGGCCGACAGCGCCGCGAAGATGCCGAAGGGCCCGAGCTGCTCGAGGCGCAGCGCCTGCACCACCCAGTCGGCCAGCCAGGTCGCGGCCTTCGTGTCGAGCAGCGCGGTGCCCAGGCTGATGCCCACGCCGAACACCAGGATCGTGCCCCAGGGCACCGCCTTCTGCACCTGCGGCCAGCTCATCACGCCGATCTTCGGCAGCAGCAGCAGCGCCAGCCCGCAGATCGTGACCGTGGTGGTGTCGATCGCGTGCAGCTGCTTCTCGCTGACCCACAGCACGATCAGCGCGGCCACCACCGCCAGCACCCGCCACTCGGCACCGCGCATCGGCCCCAGCGCCGCCAGCTCGCGCTGCACCGCCTCGCGGCCGCCTTCGATCTGCTCCTTCTCGGGCGGCATCAGCCGGCGCACCAGCACCAGCAGCAGCACCGACATCGCCAGCGCGTAGGGCGCGCCGGCCAGCAGCCACTGGCCCCACGACGGCGCCGCGCCCAGCGTCTTGTGCATGAAGCCCAGCGTCAGCATGTTCTGCGCGGCCGAGGTCATGATCCCCATGTTCCAGATGCTGGTGGCCTGCGCGACGACGATCATCAGCGCGGCGGCGAAGCGCGAGCGCCGCTCCATGCCGAAGGCGGCGATCACGCCGGTCATGATCGGCACCACGCAGGCCACGCGCGCGGTGGCCGAGGGCACCATCAGCGACAGGATCACGGTGACCACCACCGCGCCCAGCATCACGCCGCGCGCGCTGGTGCCCACCTGGCGCAGCGTCTGCAGCGCGATGCGCCGGTCCAGCCCGGTCGCGGTCATCGCCACCGACAGGAACAGCGCCGCCGCCACCAGCGCCAACGCCGAATTGGCGAAGCCGGTCAGCGCGATGCCCAGGCCCTTGGCGGTGCCCATCGCCGCCGCGCCCTGGGCGGCCGGCGCACTGCCCAGCGCCAGCGCGAGCAGCGCGACGATCAGCACTGCCGACACCGCGTAGTCCAGCGCCTCGGTCAGCCACACGATCACCGCGAACAGCAGGATCGCCAGCGTGCGCTGCCCGGCCACGCTCAGGCCCTGCGGCTGCGGCAGCAGCATGATCAGCGCGGCCACCGCCAGCGCGACGAACACCGCCACCGGGAAGGGCTTGGCCGGTTGCGCCGCTGTCGGCTTGGCGGCGGCTGCGGGTGGGGCCATCGGCTGCTCCTGGGTGGTGGATCGGTGCGTGCCGGCGTGGTCGCATCGGGGCCCGGCGCGGGCGGCATCGTAGCCGCGGCAGCGCCGGCAGCGCCGGCAGGGGCCGCGCGCCGCGCACGCGGCCGAGCTTTTCGCGCCCCGCGCCGGCGCCGCTTCGGGTAGGCTTGAGCCTCGCTTTCGCCGGATTGTCGTGATGCCCCGCCGCACCTCATCGCCACCCGCGCCCGCCGCCCCGGCGGCCGCCCCCGCTGCCCCTGCACCCGCTGCCGGCACGCCGCTGCCGGACGAGCCCACGGCCGACGAACTCGGCCGCGCCGCCGCCGACGACGCCGCGCTGCGCGTGCTGTCGCGGCCCGACGGCTACTACTGGCTGTCGATCGACGGCCGCCAGGAAGTCGGCCCCTTCGACACCGTGGCCGAGGCGCTGGCCGACATGGATTCGGGCGATGCCAGCGGCTGGGTGCCGGGCGAGACGCTGGCCGAGGCCGAGAGCGAGCTCGGCGTGTCCGACTGGATCGATCCCGACAGCGGCCAGCTCGCCGAGGGCCAGTCCAAGCCGCACCTGAGCGAGTGAGCCGCGCCGAGGCCGCGCGCCAGGCCGGGCTGATCAAGGCCTGGCAGCAGCGGCTCGAAGCCGCGGCCGGGCCGGTGCGGCGCATCGAGACCCACGCGTCGGTGCTGCTGATCGCCGGCGGCATGGCCTACAAACTGAAAAAGGCGCTCGACCTCGGTTTTCTCGACTTCCGCACGCTCGAGCGCCGCCGCCACTTCTGCAGCGAGGAGCTGCGGCTGAACCGGCGCAGCGCGCCCGAGCTGTACCTGGACGTGCAGCCGCTCACCGGCGACCCGGCCGCGCCCGATCTGGGCGGCAGCGGGCCGGTGCTGGAGTGGGTGCTGCGCATGCGTGCCTTCGACAACGACGGGCTGTGGGACCGCCTCGCCGCGCGCGGCGCGCTGCGGCCGGAAATGGTCGATGCGCTCGCCGGCGAGCTGGTCGCGCTGCACCGCGGCGCCGCGGTCGCCGCCGCCGACGACCCGGCCGGGCAGCCGGCCGCGATCCGCGCGCTGCTGCTCGACAGCCTGGAGCTGCTCGACCGGCTGTGCAGCGGCGCTGCGCAACGCCGCCAGCTGCAGGTGCTGCGTGCGTGGGAGGCGGGCACCTTCGCCGCGCTCGAGCCCGTGTTCGCCGAACGGCTGCGCGGCGGGCACGTGCGCGAATGCCACGGCGATCTGCACCTGGGCAACGTGACCGAGGTCGAGGGCCGCACGCGGCTGTTCGACGCGCTCGAGTTCGACCGCGCGCTGCGCTTCACCGACGTGACGAGCGATGTCGCGTTCCTGGCGATGGACCTGCGCGCGCAGGCGCTGCCGCGGCTCGCGCACCGCTTCGTCGACGCCTGCCTGGCCGGCTCGGGCGACTACGACGGCTTGCGCGTGCTGCGCTGGTACGCGGTGCACCGCGCGCTGGTGCGCGCCAAGGTCGCGGCGCTGCGCGCCGACCAGCTCGCCGGCACCGATGCCGCCGCGGCCGCCGCTGCCGCCGAACTCGCCGACCGCTATCTCGACGCCGCGCTGGCCGAGAGCCGCCCCGGCCCGAAGCTGCTGCTGTTCACCCACGGCCTGCCCGGCAGCGGCAAGACGCTGCTGACGCAAAGCCTGCTGGAGCTGCTCGGTGCGGTGCGGCTGCGCGCCGACGTCGAGCGCAAGCGCCTGTTCGGGCTGGCGCCGCTCGATCGTGCCGACCCGGGGCTGCGCGACCGGCTGTACGGCGACGCGGCCAATGCCGCGACGCTCGACCGGCTGTGCGACGGCGCCGCGCTGGCGCTGCGCGCCGGCTGGCCGGTGATCCTGGACGCCACCTTCATCCGCCGCGCCGTACGCGAGCGCGTGCTCGCACTTGCCGGGTCGCTCGGCGCACGGCCGCTGATCCTCGACTTCCGCGCGCCCGACGCGCTGCTGCGCGAGCGCGTGCTGGCGCGCGCCGCCCGCGCCGACGATGCGTCGGATGCCGGCGCGGCCGAGCTGGCGCTGCTGCAGGCGGCGGCCGAGCCCCTGACCGCGGCCGAGCTGGCGGTGTGCGAGCCGGTCGATGCAGCGCTGCCCTACGACGAGGCTGCGATGCCGGCGCGCTGGGCGCCGCTGCTGCGCCGGCTCGGGCTCGGCGCCGGCTGAGAGGCTGAGGGCGCCGACGCAGCCGGCCCGGCTGCCGGCCGCGCGCATCCGGGTACACCGGGGTGCGCGTCAGGCGCCGATCAGGCGCTGATCAGGCGTGGGATTTGGCCTTTGCCTGCGCGCTCCGGGCTGCGGGCGCCGAAGGCGCCCGCGCGCGCTTGCTGCCCATCGCGTCGATCACCGCCAGCGCCGCCGCGTAGGCGGCCATGTGGGTGGCGGGATCCTTGGCGCTGCGATCCAGGTGGGCCGCCAGCTGCATCGCCAGCGGCGACGGGCCCGAGCGGCCCGCGGGCCGCAGCAACTCGCAGGGCTCGATGCCGAAGGCGTGCGCGAGCTTCTCGAGCTCGTCCACCCGCGTGGACACCGCCGCGCGTCGGATCCGGTCCAGGGTGCCGTTGCTGACGCCCGAGCGGGCGGTGAGCTTGGGCAGCGTGTTCAGGTCGGGCCGCGCTGCCATCAGCGTGCGCAGGTTGGCCGAGAGGATGTCGCGAGGGCGCATGGTGATTCCCCTTTCTCGGGATCGTATGCTAATCAATTCCGATGCGCTGCGTGTCGCCATGGCGCCAGGCGGGGGCCTCCGGAATGTGATCGAGTGCCGCCAGCCAGACGGCGGCTTCGGCATCGCTGGGCGCGCGCCAGTCGCCGCGCGGCGACAGCGAGCCGCCCGAGCCGACCTTCGGCGCGTTGGGCGCGCACGAGCGCTTGAACTGGCTGGTCTGGAAGAAGCGCCGCACGAAGCTGCGCAGGTGGTGCTTGATCTCGGCCAGCGTGTACGCGGGGCGCGCCGCCGCTTCGCCGTCGGGCCAGGCGCCGGCGGCGGCGTCGCGCCAGGCGTGGTGCGCGAGGTAGGCGATCTTGTCGGGCGCGAAGCCGAAGCGCAGCACGTGGTACAGGAAGAAGTCGTGCAGCGCGTAGGGGCCGATCAGCGCCTCGGTGCTCTGCGCCGGCCGGCCGCCGGCGTCGCCCGGCACCAGTTCCGGGCTGATTTCGGTGGCGAGGATGTCGAGCAGCACCTGCGAGCCTTCGGGCCCGATGCCGCCGCCTTCGGCGACCCAGCGCACCAGGTGCTGGATCAGCGTCTTGGGCACGCTGGCGTTGACGTTGTAGTGCGACATGTGGTCGCCCACGCCGTAGGTGCACCAGCCCAGCGCCAGCTCGCTCAGGTCGCCGGTGCCCACGACGATGCCGCCCTCGAGGTTCGCCAGCCGGAACAGGTGGCTGGTGCGCTCGCCGGCCTGCACGTTCTCGTAGGTGACGTCGTAGTGCGCGCCGCCTGCGGCCGCCGGGTGGCCGATGTCGTGCAGCATCTGCGTGCAGCTCGGCCGGATGTCGATCGTGCGCGCGTCACAGCCCACCGCGCGCATCAGCCGCAGCGCCTGGTCGAGCGTGCGCGTGCCGGTCGCGAAGCCGGGCATGGTCACGCCGGTGATCGCGCTGCGCGGCAGCCCGAGCCGGTCGGCGGCCGCGGCGCAGACCAGCAGCGCGTGGGTCGAGTCGAGCCCGCCGGACACGCCGATCACCAGCCTGGCGATGCCGCTGGCGGCCAGCCGCTGGGTCAGGCCCTGCACCTGGATGTCGTAGACCTCGCGGCAGCGCGCGTCGCGGCTGGAGCGCTCGGCCGGCACGTAGGGGTAGCGCTCGACGCGGCGGCGCAGCGGCCCGGGGATGCTCGCCGGTGCGGCGAAGGCCACCCGGCGAAAGCCGGCGATCCGCTCGGCATGGCGCGCCGCCGACTGGCCGAAGCTCGTCTGCCGCAGGCGCTCGTGCGCCAGCCGGTCGAGGTCGACGTCGGCGGCGATCCAGTGCGAGTCGGCGCGGAAGCGCTGCGATTCGGCGAGCGCCTGGCCGTACTCGCAGATCAGCGCGTGGCCGTCCCAGGCGAGGTCGGTGGTCGATTCGCCCTGGCCGGCCGACGAATACAGGTACGCCGCCAGGCAACGCGCCGACTGCGACGCCGCCAGCGCGCGCCGGTAGTCGGCCTTGCCCACGGTGGCGTTCGACGCCGACAGGTTCACGAGCAGCGTCGCGCCGGCCAGCGCCGCATACGACGACGGCGGGATCGGCACCCACAGGTCTTCGCAGATCTCGACGTGGAACACCAGGCCCGGCCGGTTCGCCGCCTCGAACAGCAGCGCGCCGAAGGGCACCTCGGCGCCGAGCAGCCGCACGCAGCCCGACTGCGCGTGGTCGGCCGGCTGGAACTGGCGCGCCTCGTAGAACTCGCCGTAGTTCGGCAGGTAGGTCTTGGGCACGACGCCGAGCACGCGCCCGCCCTGCACCACCGCCGCGCAGTTGAACAGCGAATGGCCGACGCGCAGCGGCAGCCCGACCACCGCCGCGGCCGCGTGCTGGCGGGTCGATGCGGCCACCTGCGCGAGCGCGTCGAGGCAGCCGTCCTGCAGCGCGCGCTGGTGGAACAGGTCGTCGCAGGTGTAGGCCGACAGCCCGAGTTCGGGAAAGGCGACGACGGCCGCGCCCTGCGCCGCCGCCTCGTCGAGCAGCGCGATCGTCTGCTCGGCGTTGAACGCCGGGTCGGCGACGCGGCAGCGCGGCACCGCTACGGCCACGCGCGCGAAGCCATGGCGGGCGGGGTCGAAGAAGTCGGCGCTGGGGTTCACGGTTGCGGGTCCGGCAGGTACTGCGGTCGGCGGCGCAGCCCAGGCGGTTGCGCTGCGTCAATTCTGCATCGGCAGCTCCGGCCGGCGATGGCGCTGCGGCCAAGGGCCCGCAAGGGCGGCGCGATGCATGCTCCGGCGGGGCGCTGGAGCGCCGGCCTGGCGCCATCGTGCCGCCGAGGCGGCTGTCGGCCGCCGCCGCTCAGCCGCTCAGCTCTCGCCCGCCGGACGGCCCGGCGCCGCCTCGGGTTGGCGCGCGCGCACCTGCACGCGGGTGCTGATCAGGCCGGCGGCGACGATCATCAGCACGCCGGCCACGGCCGGCCCCGTCACGCGTTCGCCGAACAGCAGCACGCCGTAGACGAACGCGAACAGGATGCCCAGGTAGTTCAGCGTGGCGTTGACCAGCGCCCGCCCGACGGTGTAGGCGCGCGTCAGCAGCACCTGCGCCGCGACCGCGAGCATGCCGATGGCCAGCAGCAGCAGCAGCCCGCGCAGGTTGTGCCGCGCCGGGGCTTCCCACAGGTTCAGCAGTCCGCCGAGCACCATGTTGCCGACGTTGAAGTAGAAGACGGTGCGCTCCTCGGGCTCGCCCACGCGGCCGAGCGCGGCCAGCTGCAGGTACGCCAGCGCCGCCATCATGCCGGCCAGCAGGCCCGCCGCGGCAGCCCATCGGCTCGCGCCGTCCAGCGACGGCTGCAGCACCAGTGCCACGCCGGCGAAGCCCAGCAGCACCACCGCCAGCAGCAGGCCTTCGACGCGGCGCGTGCCCAGCAAGGCCGCGCCGCCGATCAGGAAGACCGCCATCCACACCGACGACATGTAGTTGAGCGCCGTCGCGGTGGCCAGCGGCAGGCCGCCGAGCGCGTAGAACCACAGGCCCACGGCGGACACGCCCGCTGCGCTGCGCCCGAGGTGCATGCGCGGCACCGGCGTGCGCAGCGTGCCGCCGCGGGCGCGGACCAGCAGCGCGATCGCCACCGCGCCGACGAGCCCGCGGTAGAACACGATCGTGCCGGTGCCGTAGCTCGCCGCGGCCAGCTTCACGCACACGGCCATCGTCGCGAACAGCAGCGTCGACAGCACCATCATCGCGGCGGCGTTCATGGGCCGCGATTCTCGCGCGCGGCTCGCGGCGGCACGCGCTCTCGAGGAAACGCCGGGCCGCCCCAAGTTTCCTCGACCCCCGCGGGGGGCGGGTCGGGCACAGCCCGGCCCTGGGGGCGCGCGAGGAAACGCCGAGCCGCCCCGAGTTTCCTTGACCCCCATGGCGGGCGGGCTGGGCGCAGCCCGGCCCTGGGGGCGCTCAGCCGACCAGCAGCACCGGGCAGCGCAGCCGCGCGAGCGTCGCGGCGTCGAGCGCCGATCGCGCCAGCATCAGCAGGTCGCAGCGCCGCAGCGACGCGATCAGCCCGGGCTGCTCGAACAGCGGCCGCCCGGGCACGGTGCGCGCCACTTCGACCGTGCCCTCGAGCGCCTGCGCGAGCCGGGTCGCGAGCGCCAGCAGGCCGGCGTCGGGGCCCGCCTCGCCGCTGACCACCACGAGCCGCGGGCAGCGCGCCGCCGCGGCGCGCGGCAGCGCCCCCGGCGCCGGCGGCGGCGCGAGCAGCATCAGGTCGGCCTCGGGGCCGAGTTCGATCGCCGCCTGCGGCAGGCTGCCGCGCACGGTGCGCAGCGACCAGTGCAGCGCGTCGCGCAGCGCGACGCGTTCGGCCATCTGGCGCAGCCGTGCCACATGCGCGCGAAAACCCTGCTCGACATCGCCCGCCGACAACGGCAGCCAGTCGCCGCCGCGCGGCGCGAGCACGCGCGTGAACGGCAACGCCGCCGCGAGCAGCGAATGCGTGCTCTCCACGTACACCAGCGCCAGCTCGCGCTCGAGCGAACGCGCCAGCGCCGACGACCATTCGAGCAGTGCCGCCGCCGCGGCGGCATCGTCGAGCAGCGCGACCAGCTTCGCGGCGGCCGCGGCGGCGCGCGCGTTCACCGGCCGCCCCGCTGCGGCGGGCGCGCGCCGCGGGCGCCGCGCTGCGGCAGCTTGCGCCGCACGAAGCGCGGCTCGCCGCGCTCGAGGCGCGAGAACTCGTGCAGCCGCTTGGCGACGCGGCCGTTGACGGTGGCATCGTCGGGCGTGCCGGCGTCGCCGGCAGGCAGCCCGGTCAGCACCTCGAGCGCGTCGTCGACGGTCTGGACCGCGTGGATCGTGAAGCGCCCGGCGGCCACCGCGTCGACCACGTCGGCGCGCAGCATCAGCATCGCCGCCGTGCTCGCCGGGATCACCGCGCCGTGGCTGCCGTCGAGGCCGCGCGCCGCGCACAGGTCGAAGAAGCCCTCGAGCTTCTCGTTGACCGCCCCCACCGCCTGCACGTTGCCGAACTGGTCGACCGAACCCGTCATCGCCAGCGACTGGCGGATCGGCACCTCGCCGATCGAGCTCAGCAGCGCCACCAGCTCGGCCAGCGACGCGCTGTCGCCTTCGACCATGCCGTAGGTCTGCTCGAACACCAGGCTGGCGGCGATCGCGTGCGGCCGCAGGCGCGAGTAGCGCGACGCGAGGAACGACGTGAGGATCAGCACCCCCTTGGCGTGCACCGGCCCGCCCATGCGCGTCTCGCGCTGGATGTCGACCACCTGCCCTTCGCCCAGGCGCGTGGTCGCGGTGATGCGCGACGGCGCGCCGAAGGTCTCGCCGCCGGCCTCGTAGGCGGCCAGCCCGTTGATCTGGCCGACCTGGGTGCCGGCGGTGGGGATCGCGAGGATGTCGCGCAGCATCGCCTCGCGCAGCCGCTCGTCGGCGCGCGCCGCACGGTCGCGCCGCGCGGCCACTGCCGCGCCGATGTCGGCCGCCGCCAGCCGCTCGCGCTGCGCGCCGCGCGCCAGGTGGTCGGCTTCGAGCGCCACGTCGAGCAGCGTGCGCACGTTGGCCGTGAGCTTCGTCGCGTCGCCGCTGCGCCGCGCCGCGTGGTCGATCAGCCGCGCGAGCGCGCCCGCATCGGGCGGCAGCAGCCCCTTGGCGCGCATCTGCAGCGCGAGCGCGCGCGCCAGCTGCACCGGCACCGCGCCGGCGCGCGGCAGGTCGTCGTCGAGGTCGGCAACCACGCGGAACAGCTGGTCGAACTCGATGTCGGCCGTCTGCAGCAGCCGGCACAGCGCGCGGTCGCCGAACAGCACCACCTTCACGTCGAGCGGGATCGGCTGCGGCTCGAGCTGGACGGTGGAGATCATGCCGATCATCTCGCCCATCGACTCGATGCGGATCTCGCGGCACAGCAGCGCGCGCTTGAGCGTGGCCCACGCATAGGGCTGGGTCAGCAGCTTGAGCGCGTCGATCAGCAGCACGCCGCCGTTGGCGCGATGCAGGTGGCCGGGCTTGATCTGGCGGAAGTCGGTCACCAGCATGCCGAAGTTGGCGATGTGGTCGATGCGGCCGACCAGGTTCTGCAGGTTCGGCAGGTCGGCATCGATCACCGGGCTGCCGTCGCGGTTGCCGGCATCGACCAGCAGGTTGACCTCGAAGCGCGCCAGCTCGGCCGCCTGCGCGGCGCCGGCGCCGGCGCCGGCATCGGCATCGTCGCGCGCGCGGAACGCGTCGGCCTTGTCGACCACCGCGCGGTGCAGCGCCTCGAGCCAGGCGGCCACCGGCGGCAAGTCGGCATAGCGCGCGCGGATCTCCTCGGCGGCGTGGTCGACGGCCAGCTGCGTGGTCGAGCGGTTGAGCGCGCGCAGCCGCTGCGCGTGCTCCTTGCGCAGCCGCATCGTGTCGCGCAGCGCGCGCACCAGCCGCTCCTGCAGCTCGCCGACCGCCTTCTCCAGGCGCGCGCGCTCGTCGGGCGGCAGCGCCTCGTAGTCCTGCGGCGACATCACTTCGTCGCCCTTGCGCGGCGCGAAGGTGAAGCCCACCGGCGTGCGCAGCATCACCAGCCCCTGCGCCTGCGCGTCCTGGTTGATCTCGAGCAGCCCGCGCTCGGCGCGCTCCTTGGCGTCGGTGTTCAGCCGCTCGAGCTCGGCCGCGTATTCCTCCGACTCGAAGGCGGCGGGGATGGTCGCGCGCAGCTCGTCGACGAACGCGGCGGCGTCGGTGCGCAGCTGCGCGCCGCGGCCGGCCGGCAGCGCCAGCGCGATCGGCCGGTGCGCCGCATCGAAGTTGTGCACGTACACCCAGTCCTGGCGCGGCGCGCGCGGGTCGAGCGCCGATTGCGCGGCGATCGCGCGGCGCACCAGGCTGCGCTTGCCGGTGCCCGGCCCGCCCATCACGAACAGGTGGTGGCCGTCGCGCCGCATCGCGATGCCGAACTCGATCGCGCGGCGCGCGCGCTCCTGGCCGACGATCTCGACAGCTTCGGCATCGGCGCCGAGGGCGGCGAGCACCGGCTCGATCGACGCCGGATCGCAGCGGGGGGCCAGCTCGGCGGGTTGAAGGCGGCGTGCACTCATGGTCGGGTGGCGGCTGCGGCTGCGGATCGCGGCCGGACTGCGGTGCATCGTAGGCCCGATGATGGGCGCCGGCAACCGCCCGTCCCGACCTGCCGGCCGCGAGGTCGTCAGGGCGGCCTGGCCGATGGCGTGCGGCGAGGCCGACGGGCCTCATCGGCGGCGGCAGGCGCGAGCCCGCCGGCGCGTCGAGCCTGCACGCCTGCTCATGGCTGACGAGCGCCTGCGCCGCCTCAGGCGGCCGCGAGCCGCGTCTCGCTGTTGTCGGCCTCGCGAAGCACGAACAGCAGGATCGCCGCGGAAGCCAGCCACAATCCCATCAGCAGGTACAGGCTGGCGACCGTCGATCCAGTTGCCGTGTTCAGCCAGGCAGTGACCGACGGCATCACCGCGGGCCCGAGATTGCCCAGGCTGCTGATCAGCGCGATGCCGCCGGCCGCGGTCTTCTTCGGCAGGTATTCGCTGCACGCCGCAAAGAACAGCGGCGTGGCCGACGATTGGCCGACCGCCCACACCGACAGAGCCGTCAAGGAGACGACCAGGTTGCCCTGCGTGACCGCTATGACGAAGGCCGCCAGCGCCACGAGGATCGCGCAAGCGAAGAAATGCCAGCGCCGCTCCATGCGCTTGTCGGATCTGCGGCCGATCAGCACCATGCCGATGATGCCGAACACCGACGGGATCATCGCCAGCAGGCCGATCGTGAACAGGTCGGCGATGCCCCAACTCTTGATCAGCGTCGGCTTCCAGAACACCAGCACGTAAGTGGCGCCGAGCATCAGGAAGTAGGCGATCGACAGCGAGTAGACCTTCGGGTCCCTGATGAGCGAAAAGAGCGATGCGTGCGATGCGGAAGCGACGACATGCGCGTCGTTGTCGATGTGGTTGCGCAGAGCCGCCTTCTCGGCCGGCGTCAGCCACTTCGCCTGCTCCGGCTTGTCCTGCAGGTAGTAGAAGGCCATGATGCCCAGCAAGGATGCCGGCAGACCCTGGAGCACGAACAGCCATTGCCAGCCGTGGTGGCCGAGCCAGCCGTCCATGTATTTCAGGATGGCGCCCGACATCGGCCCGGCGATCAACGAGGCGATCGTCGCGCCGGTCATGAAGGTGGCGATCGCCTTGGCGCGCCGCGCCGACGGGTACCAGTAGGTCAGGTACAGGATGATGCCCGGGAAGAAGCCGGCCTCGAAGGCGCCGAGCAGGAAGCGCAGGATGTAGAACTGCGTCGTCGTCTGCACGAACATCATCGCCGACGCGACGATGCCCCAGCAGAACATGATGCGCAGCAGCGTCTTGCGCGCACCGATCCTCTCGAGGATCAGGTTGCTCGGCACCTCGAACAGGAAGTAGCCGATGAAGAACACGCCGGCGCCGAAGGCGTAGGCCGCTTCGCTGAACGGCAGCGTCTGCTGCATCTGCAGCTTCGCATAACCGATGTTGATGCGGTCGAGGAAGGCGATGACGTAGCAGATGATCAAGAAAGGCAGCAGGCGCCAGCTGACCTTGGAAAACAGCGCGTCGTCTGCGGCGGTGTAGTCCTGGTGCGGGTGTTCGTGAGGAGCGGATTGGTGCATCGATACTCTCCGTCCTGTGGGCGTTTGGCCCTCGGTCGACCGGCGCAACCCGGGCATGTCGTGAAACATGATGGTGCAGCTGCGCGCCATCGGCAACCACCCGCCCGAAAGCCACCGCGGCAGCCGCCCGCTCGACGGGCCGCTTGAGCATTTCCCCTGTCGCCTGAAGGTTTCTGTCGCACGGTGCCGATAGGCGTAGATTGAAGCGCAGGAGATCCGGTATCTCCATGGGGGGAGGCGTGATGAGGAAGTTGCTGGTCTTGCTGCCGCTGCTGCTGAGTTGGCTGGCCTTCGGGGCAATGGCCCAGGCGCCATCCGTCAAGGACGAAATCAGCACTGCCCACAAGCACGCGCTGCTGGCGCAAGGCTCCACGAGCCTCGACATGGTGCAGATGCATCTGCATCATGTCGTCAACTGCCTGGTCGGTTCGAGCGGCGCCGGCTTCGATGCGGCGGCGGGCAACCCCTGCAAGGGTCAGGGCAACGGCGCGATCGAGGATTCGGCCTCCGATCCGGCGCTGCAAGGGAAACTGAAGGCAGCACTGGCCGCTGCCCAGAGCGGACTGCAATCGGCTTCGCTCGGTGGCGCGCAACAGGAGGCCGCGAAGGCGGCCGCCGCGCTCGAGGCCACGCCGGCACAGAAGGCGGCCGGCGGCTACAAGTGGTGAACGCCCTCGGGCGGCGGCAAAGGGCCGCCGCTGCCCGAGGAGCGCGAGTCGACTCGGGGCGGCCCGGCGTCTACCCGAGAGCCACGTGCCGCCTGCCCGATCCGCGGCCAGCAAGGTTCGGACACGCGGCCTGACTGCGGCGGCCTGCGGCATGGCTGCGATCACGGCTTCGCGTACGGTATCGGAGCCCGGTGGCTGCAAGGCCGGCGTGCCCGCCGTTCGCAGCCGCGCAGCTGGTGTGACTGCGCATAGACCGCCGAGCGCAGGCGCAACAGCGGATCGTCCGAGGGCTCGATGCCGGCAGGCAGCACGAGCGGATCGAAATTGATCGCGTCGCAGGTACCGTGCGGCCGGCTCGACCGAATCACCAGCGTGCCGGCGTCGATGTGGCGCCGATCCTGCGGCCAGGCCCGGGCGGCGTTGTCGATGGCATCGCCAGGCTCCGGAAACACGATCTCCAGGTGCCAGCGCAACGGCCCGTGCGACAGGCGGGAACGCAAGTCGGCGGCCAGGAAATCCGGGTCGCCCGCGGGCACCGGGCGCGCGTCGGCGCCCGCCGTCGGCACCATGCGCCAGCGCACCGGATGCCGGCCACCGCGGGCGTCGACGAGCACGAATGAGTCCAGGCTGTTGTAGCGCTCGGCGGCATAGCTGGCCGACGGCCGGGCTCCTTCGTTCCACAGACGGAAGGCATCGGCCGTCGGGTGGTCGGCGAGGAAGGCGGCCAGCCTCTTCGGGTCGGGGTCGCCCGTGGCCGGATCGGGCTGCTGCGCCTGCATGAATTCGTAGTTGGCCAGCGGCGTGGCGACTGGAAACGCGGCAACCGCGTTCATGGCCGTGCGCCATTGCCGCCCGTCGGCCTGCGTGAATTGCAGAGCCATCCCACGGATCGGCGTGCTGTCGTCCCAGGCGTAGGGGTTGGTGCCGGGAATCGAGAATCGGCCGACCACCGGGCTACGCCTGCCGGGCATGAAAACCTGTGCAGCCGAGTAGGGCGCGGCCGCGCCGCTGCTGTCGAAGTGACCGACAACGCACACGCCCTTCGCGTGGTTGCGGCGGTAGCCGGGGAATACGCCGCCGTTCTTCTCGAATTGATCGACGAACCCGCTCGGAGCCGGCTGCGGCACAACCGGACTGCCCGCTTCGGCGCATGCCGCGACGGCCCCAAGGCATGTCGCGACGATCCGGATCCGCCTCGGCAACGCAGGCGTCGACATCGCGCCAGTGTAGGCGCCGCCCGCCCCGCGCCGGGGCGCTCCACGCGGGGCGCGTCCGGCTGTCGGCAGGCGGCGGGCGGCGGATGCGGCCGGGCGACGCTGCACCAGCGGTTATCGTTCGCCACCGCTCGCCACCGCTCGCCACCGTCCGCGCCCGCCACGCCGTCCGCCGCACGCTCCCGCCTTGGCTGCCCTGCTCGAAGTCGCCGACCTGCACGTCACGCTGAACACGGCGCGCGGGCCGGCGCACGCGCTGCGGCAGGTGAGCTTCGCGATGCAGCGCGGCGACACCGTCGGGCTGATCGGCGAATCGGGCTGCGGCAAGAGCATCACCGCGCTGGCGCTGATGGGCCTGCTGCCCGACGGCGCGCGCGTGGCCGGGTCGATCCGCTTCGACGGCCGCGAGCTGACCGCGCTGGGCGAAGACGCGCTGTGCGATCTGCGCGGCGCGCGCATCGGCATGATCTTCCAGGAGCCGATGACGGCGCTGAACCCGCTGCACACCATCGGCCGGCAGATCGCCGAGCCGCTGCGGCTGCACCAGGGCCTGACGGCGGCGGCGGCGCGCGCCGAGGCGCTGCGGCTGCTCGAGCGCGTGCAGCTGCCCGATGCGAAGAAGCGGCTCGACGCCTGGCCGCACCAGATGTCGGGGGGCCAGCGCCAGCGCGTGGTGATCGCGATCGCGCTGGCCTGCGGCCCCGACCTGCTGATCGCCGACGAGCCCACCACCGCGCTCGACGTGACGATCCAGCGCGAAGTGCTCGACCTGATCGCCGAGCTGGTGGCCGAGGACGGCATGGGGCTGCTGCTGATCAGCCACGACCTGGGCGTGATGGCCGAGACGGTGCAGCGCGTGCTGGTGATGTACGGCGGCACCGTGGTCGAGAGCGGCCCCACTGATGCGGTGTTCGGCACGCTCGCGCACCCCTACACGCGCGGGTTGTTCGCCGCGCGGCCGCGGCTGGGGCTGGCGCGCGGCACGCGGCTGGCCACGATTCCCGGGCGCGTGCCCGATCTGGCCGACCTGCCGCCCGGCTGCCCCTTCGCCGACCGCTGCGCCTACGTGATCGACGCCTGCCGGCGCGCGCTGCCGCCGCCGGCCCGCGTCGCGCCGGGGCACGACGCGCGCTGCCTGCGGCTGGACGTGACGCTGGCCGAGCCGCCGC
>ENA-UOWG01001409-UOWG01001409.1-activated-sludge-metagenome-genome-assembly--contig:-NODE-1409-length-24007-cov-5.923472_pt1 | contig 24007 bp, 19 predicted proteins | sample MGYA00238147_ERZ761563 | MGnify/ENA primary metagenome ERZ761563 (study PRJEB28884, sample SAMN05720216) | anaerobic digester metagenome | isolation source: active sludge of municipal... | reverse complement strand
ACTTTTAACTGATAGAGTTCCTCGAATTGGAGAATGAAGTCAGCGATCAGGTGCGCCAAGACCAATTTCAAGAAAAGGAACATATTTACCCCGTTAGAGATAAGAAGTGCCCAAGGCAATCCTGCGTGTTTCCGAAAAAATGTCGAAAAACACAATTTTAAATCAAAAAGACTTTGAAATAACCCGCCCCCCATCTCTAACGGGGCAAGTTATTATGTCATTTTTTCGTTCCTTGTCTCTTATTTTTTTCTCAAATGGTTGACATACTGATTTTTATTAAAAATCGATGGTAATCAGTATAGTCCCAACCAACCTTTCATTTTTAAAGAGGTTGGGACAAGGACCGCCCCATCCCGCCTTCGTAACGGCGGGATGATAAGTATTGGGACGGTCCTTGTCCAAAAAATTCTCTGTCTACGGCCTGAAGAAACCCATTTCAACTGCGTTAGTTAAAATTTCAACTAACGCAGTTGAAATGGTCAAAGGCCGAAAGACCAATCCAGTCTCGGAGGTTGGATTGGTTTCTGGGGCGCTGATGCCCGACGAGAAACAACTTCAGCCAATCTTGACCGGACCATCTCAATACGTCCTAGCATGTTGTATTCTAATAACCATCCAAGATCATAAAAAGACAGTTTTAGATATATTTCGCTATAAATGCTAGTTTTTGCTATATATAATTTTGATAAAACTATTGAAAACATTTAAAAAAGATGTTAGTCATTTGATGAAGATTAATGGCTTTTAATATTTGGGAGAATGGGGAGAATGAAAAAAATCTATTTCAAAGAAACGTCAAGTCATGCGACATACAGCGCCGATATTTTATATCGCCCTGTACTACCTCTTTTTACAAGCCCTATCCTAGAGCTTTTTTCTGATAGCTGGAGCATCGATGCCGGCTCCGTCATCTCCGTTACCGAATTATTCCAAAAGGGGGCGCGAAAACCATGAAGACCCAAAACGCAAGAAAGATCGTCGCCATTTTTACCGCAGTTAGTTTGGCATTTTTACAGGCCGCTCCGGCCGGATTAGCGATCGACGATCGTCGCGCTGTCCCCATCGATGTGACGGGTGTGCCTACTTCCGAAAAGCCCGTTGACCAAGTTTCTGAAGCTGGATCGGATGCCTTGCCGCTCGATCCGAACGCCGCCTTTTTAGGAGAAACACTTTCCCTGAAGGCAACTGTGGCAGTTGTTGAAGAGCCGGCCGCCGACACGAACCAGGAAAACTTACCCGCGGAAGGCCCCTCCGACGAAGAGTTGCAGGAGATGATCGATCGGTTAGAAGAAGAAGCGCGCCTTCTTCAAGAGCAAGCGGCGGTGCAATCGCAGCAAGCCGCTGAATTGATGGAGCAAGCCGCGCAGGCGCAGCGGGCCGCAGACCAGCTCAGAGAGCAGGCCAGGGAAGAAGCGGCAAGAGCTCAGGATCTTCTAAGACAGTGCCTGGAGGCGATCGCTCCCGCCCTCCCGCAATGGGTGGTTAAAAAACTGGATGAATATATTACGAACAATCAGTTGAAGCCCGCCGATTGGGACAGAATAGCGAAGATCCTCAAGGTGTTTTCGGCGGGAAGCCCTTCGCTTGCGCGCCGACTGGCGCAGGCCCAGCCCCTTTTTAATGAGGCCATGCGGCTTCTCGAGTCGTCTTCTCAGGCCAAGGCGGCTGCGGCCAAGCAGGCAAAGTTAGCCGGCGAACTACTTGAAAAAGCGTCTATTTTACAAGCGGAATCCTTGGCGTCTTTAGCGGAAGCGGGTGTTAAGATCGCTGAAGCGGAAGAGCTTAAAGCAAAGCTCATTCCTTCCGCTGTGCGCGCATATGCGGATCAACTGCAGGCATCCTTTGATGCCGCTTTTGGGGAAGGTGTTTATTCGGTAAGCGTGACAAGATCACCCGAAAAAGTACTTCCTCCGCGTTATCTCGTAACCGTTCTTTACACTCCTAAAAACCTACGCCCCGGAGAACTCCGGACCCTGACCATCAAAGTCCTTGAAGATGGAACCGTAAAAGGCATCGAAAACGCCCAATTTGACGGTATCGGGGAAGTGAACGGACAGCTCCTTTATGAAGCCGTAACCATGCTTTTAAAGGAACCGGTAAGGCCGATCGACCCTATTAAGCCGTCCATTCCAAAACCTTACTCTTATGTTCCCGAATCAGAGACAATCAAAGACCCCATCCGTTTTAGAATCAATCTTTTCATGTTAGCCCAGATCACGGTCACTAAAGTCGATGACCAGGGCGCGATCCATTTCACAAGAAATGAGGCGGACTATGTCTGCTACCGCAATGCGGCAGGAAATCCGGTCCTGCTTCCGGCCACGGTGCACGCTTATGTCCAGCAACTCCAATCCTCTTTAGGGTCCCTTTACACGGTGTCGGTTTCTGTGTTGTATCCAAGGTGCACCGGCCTGGCAAGGTGCGTCGGCGTACCCCCCCAATACCGGATCTCGATTAATTTCAGCGACCGGGTCAACACCATCCCCGAGCAAGGCGCGCTGGTTTCCATGAGCTTTATTGTCGATAGCCAAGCAGATTACACGGGAGGCCTTGCGGGAGTCGAATACATGGGTTTTGAAGGAAAAGTCGACGCCGAACTCCTTTACGCGGGGCTCAGCCAGCTTTCCGATAAGCCCATAGACCTTTTCCGGCGCATCCGCATAAGCCAGGCCGATGAAACGGGGATCTATTTCAGTCTTCTCCGTAAGCCGCCCGCGTCTTACCATATCTACCGAAGCGCAACAGGGGAAGTGGTGCTTAAACCTATCGTTCATTCAAAGATCCCCCCCGAAGTCCAAGCGTATGCGGATCTTTTACAATCCTCGCTCGGGCCTTCCTATCTCGTGTCGGTTTCTGTATCGATCCCCAGGTGCGCGGAAGGGGCAAGGTGTGTTGGAGGAATCCCTCTCTACCGGATCCATGTCGGGCCCGCGCCCGATTCCAGCCACGGGGAAGGGCATCTTGCATCAATGAGTTTTAATGTTTCAGCCGAAGGCGTTCCGGACATGGCTACGCTTAGCGCGGCATATTACACCGCAGAAGGGTATGTGAGCGTCGACGCCCAGCTCCTTTATGAAGCCGTAACCATGCTTTTAAAGGAACCGGTAAGGCCGATCGACCCTATTAAGCCGTCCATTCCAAAACCTTACTCTTATGTTCCCGAATCAGAGACAATCAAAGACCCCATCCGTTTTAGAATCAATCTTTTCATGTTAGCCCAGATCACGGTCACTAAAGTCGATGACCAGGGCGCGATCCATTTCACAAGAAATGAGGCGGACTATGTCTGCTACCGCAATGCGGCAGGAAATCCGGTCCTGCTTCCGGCCACGGTGCACGCTTATGTCCAGCAACTCCAATCCTCTTTAGGGTCCCTTTACACGGTGTCGGTTTCTGTGTTGTATCCAAGGTGCACCGGCCTGGCAAGGTGCGTCGGCGTACCCCCCCAATACCGGATCTCGATTAATTTCAGCGACCGGGTCAACACCATCCCCGAGCAAGGCGCGCTGGTTTCCATGAGCTTTATTGTCGATAGCCAAGCAGATTACACGGGAGGCCTTGCGGGAGTCGAATACATGGGTTTTGAAGGAAAAGTCGACGCCGAACTCCTTTACGCGGGGCTCAGCCAGCTTTCCGATAAGCCCATAGACCTTTTCCGGCGCATCCGCATAAGCCAGGCCGATGAAACGGGGATCTATTTCAGTCTTCTCCGTAAGCCGCCCGCGTCTTACCATATCTACCGAAGCGCAACAGGGGAAGTGGTGCTTAAGCCCATCACAAAGACCCCAGCTCAACAACTCACTGCCGCAGGCCTGGATTTGCGCGACGTTGAAACGGTGGTTATGACGGATGCCCAACTCGCGGAATTTTTAGCGGCGATGCAGGACCCTGATGCCCAGTTTTCAATACAGGAATGGGTTTCCCAAGAGCAGGTCACATCCTTAATTGGGGATAAGCCGCCTGCGCTCAGACCCGTACTTGCTCCATTTGATCTTAGCAAAGGCCAAGTGCGGTACATGGTTTCAATCGGCAGCGTTACTTATATGCTTACCCTGGATCCCAATCATCCCGATGGCGCTCGCTGGGTTTATACCAAAGTTGAAGAAATAACGAAAGAAGATGCTTTGGCCGCAGCGGAGGCCATGGAGGATTCGGAACAAAAGGCGGTGATGCTTGATTTGATCGAAAATGCTCCCGAGGGCACCAAGTTTTATAAAGTGACCGATGGGGCGGAAAGCGTGACTTATCAGTGGACTTATCCTCGCATTGAGGAGCTAGTCGAATACGCCGAGAATCTCACTGATCCAGCCCAAAAAGCTCAATTTTTGGCCGCGCTCCAAGACGTAGGCCCCAATAGCACCTACAGCATCCAGACAAGCGAAGATGGCTCTAAGTCCTGGGTCTGGACCAGCGCGGATGGGCAGACAACTTACACTCTTAGCATGGATGTTATCCGTTTTGAGGATCCCGGCACCATTGTGACGCCAAATACTCTTATGGTAACGACGCGGTGGAATTTTTCGGCCTCCACTCCTGTTTTACTGGACGAAGTCGAGCAATACGCGGCACAGTTGCCCGCCGATCAACGCGCGATGTTTGAATCCGCGATAGCCGGTCTTTCGGCTGATACGATCTTTACCAAAGTGATAAGTGGGGAAGAGGTAAATTACACGTGGGGAGATCAGCAAAACCTTACTATCACCTATCATGTTTCAGTGCACATGGTTCCAGTTTTAAATCCCGACGGAACGATCACGCAACAGCCGGATGTGGTGTTTTCAATCCAACAGCAGATCAGCCCCGTGGGGCTTGAGCAATACGCCCAAAACCTTCCCAATGAGGCGCAGCAGATTCAGTTCGCAAGAGCTCTAGAGGACGTAGGCCCCAATAGCACCTACAGCATCCAGACAAGCGAAGATGGCTCTAAGTCCTGGGTCTGGACCAGCGCGGATGGATTGACCACTTATATTTTGGCAAACGAAATGGTTAAGATCATGCAAGCCGACGGAACTATTCAGACCCTCGCGAAATGGAGTTTTTCAGCCAGAACCGAGGTTTCACAAGAAGAAGTCTTAGCGGAAGCAGCGCGATTACCAGCAGACCAGCGTGCGGCATTCGAATCCGCTTTAGCCAATACCACACCGCTTACTGTATTTACTCGGATTATAAGTGGAGATGAAAAAACTTATAGCTGGGAAGGGATGCATGAGAGCCGTCCCGCAACTTTTGTCGTTGCAACACGCCCCGAAGGTTTGGTTAATTTTTCAATTCAGCAACAAATCAGTCCTGTTGGATTGGATCAATACGCTCAAAACCTCACTGACCCTGTCCAACGAGACCAGTTTTTAGCCGCGCTTCAAGATGTCGGTTCCGATTACACTATTCAATTGGGTAACGATGGTAGTCAGGCATGGGCGTGGACAAGCGCTGCAGATCCTGACGTTACCTATGTTTTGAAAAAATCCATCATCGCCATGCAGCAAGCAGACGGTTCGATTCAAACTACTGAAGAATGGGCCTTTTCGATCCAAACCGAAGTCGAAGCAACTGAAGTAAGTGCACAATTAGATTTTATTGAAGATGCTGCGATGCACGCTGCTGCCCAAGCCGTCATTAATCAAGGTACCAGTTTCAACAAAGTAGTCACCGGAGAAGGGGATCCTGTTTATCACTGGAGAAATGCAGACAACTCCAGCATTACCTATTCGATCGCCATCAACTCACACGTGCCGGTAGGCGTTGATCCTATCACGTTTACCACCGAAGCTGTTTTCGCTACCATGGAGAATGTTCCCATTGAAGAAGCGGAAGCTTATGCGGCGAATCTTTCGGCTGAGATAGCGCAAAAAGCCCTAGATGCGATTGCCCAGGCAAAAGCCGCCGGGGTCACCATGGTAACCAAAACCATCGCCGTCAGAGTTTCTGGAGAGGATGTCTCCTACTCTTGGTCTGATCCGGAAATTGCCGCTAAAACTTACACGGTTTCCATCGGTCACAACGGGGAGGTGTATTTTTCCATTCAAATTCGAGTGGACGAATCTTCTGTAATTTATGCTTTGGGTTTAGAGCAATACGCCGAAAACCTCACGGATCCGGCTCAAAAGGCCCAATTTCTGGCCGCGCTTGAGGATGGGATTCTCATCAGCATGAACACCTATACCGATGGGGGCCAATCCTGGACGCTGAAAAGCAAAACGGATCCTAAGATCACCTATGTTTTGAAGAAATCCATCATCGCGATCCAGCAAGCGGATGGCACGATCCAGCATACCGAGGAATGGTCTTTTATTACCCAAACGGAAATTGAAGCGGCCGAAGTAAGCGCGCAATTGGGTTTTATTGAAGACCCCGTCATGCGCGCTGCCGCCGAAGCTGCTATCGGTCAAGGCACCGGCTTTCACAAAGTAGTCACGGGGGCAGGGGATCCTGTCTACCGTTGGAGAAATGCGGCCAATCCCGGTATGACCTATTCGATCGCCGTCAATTCACGCGTTCCGGTGGGCGTCGATCCTATGACATTTGCCACCGAAGCTGTGTTTTCCACGATGGAGAATGTTCCCATTGAAGAAGCGGAAGCTTATGCGGCGAATCTTTCGGCTGAGATAGCGCAAAAAGCCCTAGATGCGATTGCCCAGGCAAAAGCCGCCGGGGTCACCATGGTAACCAAAACCATCGCCGTCAGAGTTTCTGGAGAGGATGTCTCCTACTCTTGGTCTGATCCGGAAATTGCCGCTAAAACTTACACGGTTTCCATCGGTCACAACGGGGAGGTGTATTTTTCCATCCAGGTAAGGGTGGATCAACAGACTACACAATATACCTATGACCCGGTAACACTTCCTCAGCTTTGGGTGCCTCTCGAGGGCTTAGTGTTTCCGGCTGTTTTGAAACATTATCGCGCGGATGGAACACTCCTTCGAACAATCGAATTGGATGCCGAAGGAAAACCTATCATCGTGAACACATATGTACCCGGCAGTGAGATCCCCGCCAAGGTCGAGGTCTATCAAAAAGACACCAATCAACTCCATGCGGTGCTGGCTTACAATGACCAAGGACAGCTCGAGAGTCTGACTATTTATAATAGCGCTTCTTCCGATCCCGGCGCTTCTGAGGCAATTCAATATGAGATTGATTTCGGCGGCGCGGCGCCGGTAGAGGAGCCGCCCATTGTGGAGTCTCAAGCCAAAAATCCATCGCTTCAAAGTATTACAGAGATGGCCAAGGAGCGTTTTCAGAAATTTCTTCAAAATTTACAAATCGCGTATGACCAGCTCGTCCAAAGGTGGGAAGAAAATAAAAAGAAGAAAAAGTGATCTTATTTTGACATAAAACAAGCTTCCGCAATCACCCCCGGGGCAGTTCGGCCGGGCACCGAAAGGTGTTCGGCAAGCCAGCCTCGGGGGCTCGCCCTTTTAAAGACCTCAATCCTCAGACTACAGCTGCCTTTCTAACAGGGCGAGCCCTCCATAGATAACAGGCCGAAAACCATAAACCTCGGACCATTTCACACACCCGGGGTGTGAAATGGTCCAGAGTGGTACAGTCCGAACAGGTTTGGAATGTGAAAAAGATTTATGCTAGAATGCTTCTCAAGCCGTTACACATTCTTCAAAGGAGGGTCTTTATGGCAAAGAAGAGAACGATCCTGGTCGTGGATGATGACGTATCCGCCAGTCAGATGGTGAAAATGATCCTCGAGAAAAGCGGGCTTTATGAAGTCAGTGTTTGCAACCGCGGCAGCAAGGCGCTTGAGATGATCCGCGAAAAGCATCCCGAACTGGTGCTTCTTGACATTATGATGCCGGACGCTGACGGCGCTGATGTCGCCAACCAGATCCGCGAAGACGAATCCCTCGCGCTGACGCGGGTCGTTTTTATGACCTCGCTTGTATCGGAAAAGGAAGTCGCAAAAAATTCCGTGATCGGCGGCCATCCGTTCATTTCCAAGCCCATCAGCGGAGAAAACCTCCTGAAGAGCGTTCAGGGATTTTTCGAGCTTGAAAATTGACCTGCAGAGCGCTGAGATCCGCTTCGCGCTTGAATTGATCCGTTCCGGGTCCCAATTGGCGCGCCTTATTCGCGCCGAAGCCTCCGTCAAATCTCTTACCAAGGAAGACCGTTCCCCGGTGACTTTGGCCGACATGGGCATTCAAGCCATCGCCGGAGCCTTGCTCGAGCGGTATTTTCCCCAAGCCGTTCTTGTCGCCGAGGAAGATGCGGACTATCTTAAGACCCCTCAAGGGACAAAGGATCTTCACGAGATCGCTCAATATGTCCGTTCTTTTTCCCCCGAAGCAACGCCTGAAAAGATTTGCCAATGGATTGACCGCGGGCAAGGAAAGCCCGGCGACTTGTTCTGGACGCTTGATCCGATCGACGGAACCAAGGGATTCCTAAAGGGCAGGCAGTATGCCATTGCGCTTGCCTTGATCAAAAACGGAAAGATCGAAGTCGCCGCGCTCGGATGTCCCGAACTAGAATTTGAGAATCACAAAGAGCTTGGCAAAGGCGTCAGCGTTCTTGCCGTTCGCGGGCAAGGGTGTTGGGCCACGTCACTCGAAAATCCCGGCGATTGTTCCGATTGGGTCCGGCTGGAGGTCTCAAAATGCCGGGAGGTCCGGGATGCCAGGATCCTTGATTCGTTCGACCCCGGGCATAAAAATACCGAAAAAAACCGTTTAATCCGCAAAATGCTTGGGATCAAAGCCGAGCCGGTCGCGCTGGATAGTCTGGCCAAGCATGTTCTGATCGCTTCAGGCGATGCCGAGATCTTTTTCAGGACCCTGCCTTCAAAGGATCCCGGCCATCGCGAAAAGATATGGGATGTGGCGGCCGGGGCCCTCGCGATCGAAGAAGCAGGCGGGCGCGTGACCGATCTTGACGGCAAAGAGCTCGATTTCGCCGCCGGCCGCACGCTCGCGAAAAATCCAGGATTTGTGGCGACGAACGGCCCTTTGCACCAGGCGGTTCTTGACGCCCTGCGCGGGGCGGCGCAAACGCGATCCTAAAGCCGGAAAAAAATGAAGATCATCCTTGCAGGCGGGACAGGATTTATCGGAAAAGCCATCAGGAAAGAATTCCTTGCCGCGGGCCACGAAGTGACCGTTCTTATCCGCAGCGGTAATCCCGTCAAAAATGAGCGGGAAAAGTTTATCCTTTGGGACGGAAAGACTGAAGGGGATTGGGCAGCCCATCTTGACGGCGCCGATGCGGTCATCAATCTCTCAGGAGAGAATATCGCCGCAAAACGATGGACCACGGCAAGAAAAGAAGCCATTCTCTCAAGCCGGATCGACGCGACCCGCGCGATCATAAATGCGATTGGAAAACTCAAAAACAAACCGGCTGTTTTGATCAACGCGTCGGCCGTTGGCTATTACGGCGATCACTTGGATGCGGAATTAACGGAAACGGCCGTCTGCGGAAATGGATTTCTTGCCGAGATATGCGAAAGATGGGAAGCAGAAGCCCGTAAGGCGTTTGCTTACGGGGTTCGCGTGGTTTTGGCCCGGTTCGGCCCTGTACTGGGCGATCACGGCGGCATGCTTGCCAAGATGGTTCTCCCGTTCCGGTTTTTTGCCGGCGCTCCCTTAGGCAGCGGCAAGCAGTGGATCCCGTGGGTTCACCGGGAGGATGCGGCTCAGGCCCTTTGCTTTTTGCTCGAACACAAAGAACTTTCAGGCCCCGTGAATATCACCGCTCCCGTCCCGGCAACGATGAAGGAATTCTCTAGGGCGCTCGCCGCGGCGCTGCGACGTCCCTTATGGTTTCCTGTGCCGGCATTTTTACTTAAAGCGTTCCTGGGAGAAATGGCCGCCGTTGTTTTATCCAGCCAGCGCGCGGTACCGCAAAAACTTTTAGAAGCGGGATATCATTTCAAATATCCGCATCTCTCGGGGGCCCTGAGGGCGATCTTTTCTAAAACCGAGTGAACTTTGAGCCGTCTCTGGTATTGTGACGGGAGCTCGTGTATAATCTTCCCGCTTCCTAAAGAAAGGTCCTAAGACATGCCGTTTAAATTTGATTTTTTTAAAAAACAGCGAGCCGAATTCAAAGACCCCATCCATTCCGTTTATCAACCCATTGTCGATATCGCGACGGGGGATGTGATCGGTTATGAGGCGCTGGCGCGCAGCGAAAAAGAAATGCCGGCCGAGATGTTCCGCAGGTCTTACGAAAAAGGGAACGTGATCCCGTTCGATTTCCACTGCCTCGAATCCGCCATCAAAGTGCTCCCCGAACTCCAGGAAGACCAGTATCTTTTTCTTAATATCGAGCCGCTGACGCTGGAGCAGGCCTTTTCAAAGGGGAAAGAGGGCGAGGATTTTTTAAAAGGGCTTAAATCCTACGCAGGCAAAGTAGTTTTTGAATTGACGGAAGGCGTAAAAAAATCGGATTTCGCTTTTATTCAACGCGGCGTCGAGTTTATCCGCGCCTTTGGCTACCGCTTCGCTCTAGATGACATTGATGATATCAGCGCCAAAACTTCCCAGCTGGCGTCTCTCAAGCCGGATTTCTTGAAGATCGACCTTCAGCTGGTCCAGGGGATCGCCAATAACTATCTTAATCAGCAGATCGTCCGCGAAATGGTGCATTTGGGACGCGTGAACGGCTCCGAGATGATCGCCGAAGGCGTCGAGCAGCAATCCGACCTCAATTTTATCCGCAATATGGGGATCCGCTACGCGCAGGGATTCTTTTTCGCAAAGCCCGCGAAAGAACTGATCTTTCTTTTGCAGCTTCCTAAGGAGTGACGGAAGGGGAAGGCGGGGGAATTAATTTACGGCCGCAGGGCCCATGAGCTTCGCGAAACTTTCGGCATTCCGGTCGATCCAGATCTTTGCCGCTTCTTCTTCGGAGAATTGGCGCCCCCTTAAAAGCGATATCTTTTCGCAGAACTGACGGATCCGCAGGATCTCTTCGGCAAGTTTGGCGCGAAAGGAGCTTGTGGAATCTTCAAAAGAAACACCCGTTTTGAAAAGTCCCGTGGCTTCGTCCTTCTCGGAATGAGTGACATGGGCGTTCATGTTAAAAAGCTGCTGCTCGACCGGGATGGAAATGCTGAGGCGTGTTCCTTCTGGGATAGGTTCTTCCCATAGAAAAGCCAGCCCGCCCTGCGACAGGTCTACAGCTCTGGAATTGGAAGGAGGAGCGTCTTCCGTCTGGGCCAGTTGGATCGGAACTTTGATCGGGTGCCTGAAAAATTTCCTTTTTTCACTTCCCATGGGGCAAGTATAACCCATAATTTGATTTTTACCATAGCGAGGCACTTTTTTTATATAATAAAGAGCGTCTTTTTAGAAAAATTATAAACATATTTCTTTATTCATAAAAGATCAAAAAATAGCAATTTATGACACTAACTCAAGCCCAAAAGAAGGCCGTCCAGGCGTTCGGGAAAAATGTCCTCGTATCCGCGGGAGCGGGGACCGGGAAGACCCGGGTCCTTGTTGAAAGGGTCCTGCAGATCCTGAAGACCCAAAAAGCCCTCGTGACGGAGCTTCTTATCCTGACTTTTACGGAAAAAGCGGCCAATGAGATCAAAATCCGGCTTTCGGGCGGCTGCCGGAAGGCGGGATTAGAGCGGCCGCGACGGGACCTTGAGAGATCGGCGATTTCCACTTTTCACGCTTTTGCTTCGCGGCTTCTCAAAGAGCATCCGATCGAGGCGGGTGTTGATCCTGATTTTCGCGTGGTCGAAGCCGAAGAAGCGGGGCTTCTCAAAGAAGAGGCGATGCAGGAGACGGTTGTCCGGTTTCATAAAGAAAAAAATGACGCTTTCGAACTTTTTTCGGTTTATGGCGAAGAAAAGGTTCGTGAAGGGGTCTTCAAGATCTTTACGGCAGCGCGCCACGAAGGCAAGAGCGTGGCCGCCTTTTTTCTCGAAAGCGCGGAAAAAGAAAAAACGGTTTGCGCACAAAGGGAAAAAACCTTGCCCGAGGAGGCGATGGCCCTTCTCGCGAAGCTTCCGGAGATCGACGCGAAGATCTGGGAGCGTTTTTTTTCCGACAAGGATTGGCGCTGGGAGACGTTCCGGGATTTTAAGGAATGGAGCGGTCTCTTTAAAGGAAAACGTAAAGAGGGCTGGAAGGAATGGCGGGCCCTTCTGGAGGATCTTGCGGCTCTCCGGATCACGCCTCTCGCGGGACCATGGAAAAAGCGGCTGGAGGCGCTGGCGCTTGCCTTCGAGGCCGCCTATACCGCCAAGAAAAAAGAAAAAGGATTCCTCGATTTTGACGACCTCCAAATGAAGGCCGTGGAACTTTTTCGCGCGGAAAGGCCGCCGCTTGTAAAACTCCGCCAGAAATACCAGGACCATTTCAAATTCATCTTAGTCGATGAATTCCAAGACACCAATTTCCTCCAAATGGAATTTATCGAACTTCTTTCCTCCGGCGCCAACCTCTTCATGGTAGGCGATTACAAGCAATCGATCTATGGCTTCCGCGGCGCCGAGTCGGGTATTTTTCGGGCCAAAGAAAAACTCTACGGTTCAGGCGAGAAGGGCGAATGCATCTTTCTTTCCGAAAGTTTCCGCAGCGATCCTCCGGTGCTTGATTTTGTGAACCGCTTTTTTAAAATCCTTTGGGAGGAGGATAGTTTTCCTTTCGAGCCGCTCGTCGCAAACACCCCGTACACACCGGGTGTGTACCGTACACACCCGGTGTGTACGGGGGTGGCGCAAGAGCCGGCCGTTGAGCTTCTTGTGACGGAATCCCGTGAAAAGGAAGACATGGATCGCGCCCGCATGCGCGAAGCGGGAGCGATCGCTTCGCGGATCCAGGCCCTTCATGATAAAGAGAAGATCCCTTACGGCGACGTGGCTCTTCTTTTTCAGGCCATGACGCCAAGCGGGATCTATGAGGACGCTTTCAAGTCGGCCGGGATACCTTACTTCGTCGTGGCGGGACGGGGGTTTTATGAGCAGCCCGAGATCCAGGATGTGATGAGTTTTCTTTCCCATCTCGACCGTCCGCTTGCCGATATCCCGCTTGCGGCCACGCTCCGTTCGCCCTTTTTCCATATCACGGACGATACGCTTTTTTGGTTATCGCGTTTTGCCAAATCGGAGCATGAGACAGCCCCTCTTTTTCTTGCCCTGAAGGAACTGGACCGGATCGCGAATATTTCCGGAGAACAACGCGCGAGATTGCAAAACTTTCTGCAATTGTCGCAAGAACTTGGGGCGCTCAAGGACCGCATCCCGCTTTCGGAACTTTTCGACAAGATCCTTGAAAGAACGGGCTACGAACTCTCGGCGCTTTTAGACCCGAAGGGGGTTCGCCGTTACGCCAACCTCAAAAAACTCATGGCGATGATGCGCGAATATGAAACTTATGAGCGGATGCCGCTCGCCTCGTTCTTGAACATCCTGAAGCGGTTGCGGACGCAGGAAGTCAGGGAATCCGAGGCGCAGATCGCGCTGGAGGCAAGCGCGGAGGCCGTCCGGATGATGAGCGTTCACGCGGCCAAGGGCCTGGAATTCCCCGTGGTATTTATCGCCGATATGGGGCATCAGGGTTCGCGTCCCGATTCCAAAAAAGTGATCGCTCACGCGGCCGACGGTTATGCCGTTCAGGTCCCGGGCGGCGGAGCTTCCGAGACCGAAAAAACCTATTTCTTCAAAGAGATCGATCGGGCCGTCACGCGCCGGGAGGATGAGGAATGGAAGCGCCTTTTTTATGTCGCGGCGACCCGCGCGAAATCCCGGCTTTTTTTAAGCGGTGTCCACAAAAAGAAAAAAAAGGAAAAAGAAAATTTCCGGGAAATGACTTCCTGGATGGACTGGGCTATGGCGATCTGCGGGGGTATGGCCGTCAAGGCCTCTCAGAGCTCCGGTGCTCCGGCCGCCGTCAAGAGTAAGAAGAAAGATGATGTCCGGGGCACGGTCGAAACCCTTTTAAGGGAAAGAAAACAAAGGCCGCCCGCCGCCGCTTCTGCTGTTCTTGCGGAAAAGGGGCCCGCTCCTTTGCGGAGCATGGATCTGCCCGCTTCCGCCTATGTGCTTTTTCAAAAAGATCCCGACGCGTTCTGGCGGGTTTACCAGATCGGGTGGGCAGCAAAAGAAAAAGAAAACACGAACGATGACCCCGCCTCGGAAGGGGACGGGTTCTCGGCGGCTGATTTCGGGACCGCTATGCACGGATTTCTCGAACATTTGGATTTTAGCGACCCCGCGCGCTCCGTGGAGTCCGGAATCTTAGAACGCATTTTTGGTCGTTTTGGCAGCGAAGCCTTATGTGAAGCGGAGAAGATCCTCCGTGGATTTTTTGATCAACCCGTCTTCCAATCGCTTCGAAAAGCCAGGCAAATCAAACGCGAGATCGATTTCGTATTGAATGAACGCCGCGGCCTGATCCACGGGAAGGTCGATATTCTTTTCCAGGACACAGCGGGGCGGTGGCATATCCTCGATTATAAAACTGCGGCAGGGGACGAAGCAACGGCCCGCCAAAGCGCTTACGACCTCCAGCTCGAGATCTACGCGCTTGCGGCCGAAAGGATCCTGAAACTTCCGGTCCGGTCTGCTATCATTTACTACCTTAAAAACCAAAAAGCCGTAACTTTGTCTTTTCCGGAAGAGAAGGCGCCCGCTTTTTTTGATCATCTCGAACAGAAAATCCAGGGTCTTCAGCAGCGGATCCTCGATGATTCGAACAGGCGCATGACGGCAATAATGGTTTAGTCGAAAAACATGAAAAAACTCATTCTTTACGATCTGGACGGAACGCTGGCGGATACGCGCCGCGACATTATCAACGGGGTCCGCTACGCGCTTGATATTTTGAAAGGTCCCGAATTGACCGACGATGAGATCAAGGATTGTGTCGGGACGGGCCTTCACGCGCTGATCCGGAAAGTCTTCAGAACAGACGATGAGAAGCTCGCTGACCGGGGCGCCAAACTCTACCGCGAGCATTATAAAAAACACATGCTGGATCATACTCGGCTTTATCCCGGCGCCCGCGAATTTCTGGAATATTTCAAGGGCCGCAAGCAAGCCGTGATCACGAATAAACCCAACCCTTTTTCTTCACAGATCCTGGAATCCTTGGGCGTGGCAAACTACTTTATCGCGATCCTGGCGGGGGATAACGGATTGCCGTTCAAGCCGGACCCGGCAGCCGTCCATCATTTGATAGAAAAAACCGGCGCAACAGAAGAAGAAGTCCTCTTTGTGGGGGATAGCCCTATCGATATCCAAGCCGCGAGGAATGCCGGGGTTGAGATCGCGACGCTCTCTCACGGGTTTTCGAAAGAGGAAGCTTTACGCGAAGAAAAACCCGATCATCTCGTGCGCGATTTTAAAGAATTGCTCGCGCTGGCCAGAGAAAAAGGTTGGTAAAATCCCATGAAAGAAGATAATGTAACCGCCATGAATGAAACCGCTTCCCGGCAGATCCCGGGCACGATCGCCGAAGGGGACCTTGTTCTCCTTTGGTTCGACGACGAACGCACCTACATGATCGAGGTGGCGCGCGGCAAACGCGCATCCATTCACTGCGGCAAACCCCTTTTAGTGGACGATTGGATCGGCCAGCCGTTCGGGAAAAAGATCGTCTGCGAACACGGCTCCGGGTATCTCCTCAAGCCCACCATGGAAGATCTCATGATGAAAGCGTCGCGCGAAAGCGGCATTATTTATCCGAAGGATGCGGCGCTTCTTATCATGAAGGCGGGTATTCATAGCGGTTCCAAGGTGATGGAGGTCGGTACCGGCTCGGGATCGCTTACCATGGCGCTCGCGCAAGCCGTGGCGCCGGCGGGACATGTTTTCACTTACGACCGCCGCGACGATCTTCCGAAGAATGCGCACAAAAATATCGCGCGCGCAGGCCTAGGCGATCATGTGACCTTTTGCCAGCGGCAAGCCATGGAGCCCTTCCCGGAAAAAGATTTTGACGCGGTGATCCTTGATATTCCGCAACCGTGGGACGAAGTCCAAGTCGTCAAGCAAGCGCTCAAACCCGGAGGCCGCTTGGTCAGTCTTAATCCGACTTTCAATCAAATCGAAAAAATGGCCGAGACCCTCCGCGAACACGGTTTTATCCTGGTAGAGGCCCGGGAACTTCTGGAGCGCGAGATCCTTGCGCGGGGAGGGAAGACCCGTCCCGTCCAACGCATGGTCGGCCATACGGAGTTCATGCTTTTTGCCGTCCGTCCGGCGGATTCGGAGCCTCAGGCAGCTTCCTGAAGCCGCTTTTCATTTTATTCATGGCGGTCTTTTGTCGTTGATTTCAAAAATTCAATCTGATAGACTCCACTCTCTAAGCGGCACTAATTTTTTCCAACCAATGAACAGACCTACAGGAGAGAAGACGATGGGAAAAGCTACACGGTTGACGATGCTGGTGTTGATGATCGGCTTGATCGCACTGAGTGGTTGCGCTTCAAGAAAGACGGGCAAGAAAGTGGATACATTGCAGGCGCAGATGAATGCCATGACGGATGAACTCGTGCGGTTAGATCAATCGATCCAGGATACCCGTGCAGTGATCCAGGCCCAAGAAGGCGGAACGGCTTCATTTGCCGCAAGCCCCGTTTCAAGCGAAGGTGCGATGGTGGGCGGGATGTATCGCACGCCTTCCGGTTTCGAAGTTCCTTCCGTGAATATTCAAAAAGCTCTCAAGAAGGCCGGTTACTATGACGGCCCGCTCGACGGCAAAGTCGGCCCCGGGACCCGCGATGCGATCCGGGCATTTCAAAGAGATAACGGGCTTGCCGAAGACGGCGTTTGCGGCCGCGGGACTTGGGCCAAGCTTAAGAATTACCTCGAAGCCATTAAGTAAGTTTTAGAGTTCCGAAGTTTTTTAAAAGAGGCGATCCCTTCGAAGGGATCGCCTCTTTTGTTTTAGATACTTCCTTGTTACAATACATCCCTCATGTCCTGGCCTCCATTTATTTTCATAAAAGGTTGCCAGGACTTGCCCCTGCCTGCCCGGCAGGCAGGCAATTAACCTTTAATTTTTAAATAGAGAATTGGACATGTCATTTCGCATTCTTCGCTCTTCTATTCTCTTGGTTTTTTTCTTTTTTGCCGTGACCCCCGTTTTCTCCGCCGAACGGTTGCGGGACCTTTCCATGCCCCTTCCGGCGGACCTGAGAACTTTTACGAAGATCCGTATTCTTGTCGAGCAGGATCGTCCCAAGATCCAGGTTAGCGCGCCCGCGGTGTTCGAGGTCCTGGACGATCAAGGGCGCGTTGTTACCAATGGGCCAAAACTCAACGGCGCGACGGTAAGGCCTGTTGACAAAGGTATCCAATGGTGGACCCGTATCGTTCCGACGCGATTCCTTGTGGTGCGAAGTATTGGCAGTGGTATCCGGGTCGGTTCCAAGGGGGTTTATCGCGACGAGGTTTTCATCTATAAGAATGCCAAGGGAAAACTCGATGTTGTCAACCGGCTCAAACTGGATGATTACTTAAAAGGCGTGATCCCTTTCGAGGGAAATCCGGCTTGGGCGCTCGAATCGCTTAAAGCGCAGGCCGTGGTTTCGCGCACTTTCGCGCTCACAAGAATGATCGCGCGCGAAAAAGAGGAATACGACGTAAGTTCGGGTGTGATCAGTCAGGTTTATGCCGGCAAGGAGATCGAAAACGCCAAGACCAATGAGGCCGTGGACGCCACGCGCGGCGAGATCCTGCTCTATAAAGGAAAGATCTTTCCGGCTTATTTTCATTCGACATGCGGCGGCGCCACCACAGCGGCGGATCTGGTATGGAAAGTCAAGCCGCACCCGGCCTTGTCGGGCGTGGAGTGCAAATTCTGCCAGAAATCGCCGCATTATAAATGGGAAGCCGTGGTGACATCCGCCGAGATCAAAGAAAAATTAGCTAAAGAAGGGATGCCGGTCGACGGGGTGCTCGGCATCCGGACCGATAAGATCGACCGGACGGGCCGCGCGCATCAGTTTGTGATCCAAAGCACCTGGGCGGAAAAAAGAGTTGACGCCGACGGCTTCAGGGTCTGGATCGACCCGATGCGTCTTAAGAGCAATATGATCACCAAGATCCGCGCGAACGACGCGGGAGCCTTTGTTTTCAAAGGAAAAGGATGGGGGCATGGCGTCGGCATGTGTCAATATGGAATGAAATACCTTGGCGAACTTGGCTATGGTTACCGGGAAATTTTAAGCTATTATTATCCCGGAGCGCAGGCATCGAGGTTGAAGGAGTTGGAAGGGTGAAACCAGAGAGCCGTGAACAGCGGACAGAGGACAGAGAGACGCCCAAGATCCAGACGGTCCATGATCTAAAGGTTTATGAACTCTCCTATGAGTTGGCAATCGAGATTTTTAAGATCACTAAAAAATTTCCCAAAGAAGAGATTTATTCTTTAGTGGATCAAATACGACGCTCTTCACGATTCGTTAGTGCTAATATTCGGGAAGGTTTCGCAAAAAAGAAGTATCGGGATGTTTTCATTCGTCACTTGAACGATGCGCTAGGCTCCAGCGAAGAAACGAGAACTTGGTTGGATTTTTCAAGAGATTGTGGTTACATTTCTCAAGCCGAACATACAAAATTAGAAAAGCAATATGATCAAGTCAGCGGTATGCTGTATTCGCTGATCAAGCGTTGGCAGTGATTGCCGCTCACTGTCTTCTGTTTTCTGTCTTCTAATGCGACTTGCGCCCGTAGCTCAATTGGATAGAGCGTCACCCTCCGAAGGTGAAGGTTCCGCGTTCGATTCGCGGCGGGCGCGCTTAACCTCAATGGTTAAGCACCTTGTCGTCAGGACTTCTTGAATGTCCCGTACGACAAGGCGTTTCCAAACTGTTTCGACGAAGGAGCCATTCTTCTCATGAAAACTTCAAAAATATTCAATATGGTTTCAGTCGGGGTCTTAGCGATCGCGGTGGTGCTGGCGGGGGTCGGGATCCACCAATGGATCCAGCGGGAACGCATTTTGCGCAAGATCATCGAACGTCTCCAGGCCGACACGCGCGTAGCGGACGTGCTTGTCACCAAAAGCGAATTTGATGAAGCCTCTAAGAAGATCGCGACCACGATCAAGTTCCTGGAATATGACGCGCAGGGAAAACCGCTCGAGCCGAAATATTTCACGTTCCGGGGCAATATCATCCAATTCCAGTCGCTTGTGATCCGGTTCAACGATAAATTGGTTGAGACGGGCGACCGTTTGAGGGGAAAAAGCGCCGCATTCTTCATGAAAGCATTCGTTTTGGAGGGGCCTAGCACCCAGGAATTTGAGATCACAAAAGCGAGCGAAGTTCCGGGGGGCTATCAAGTTTCCAGCAAGGCGAATGAATTCGAACAAAAACTTTGGAAGGAATTCTGGAATTACGCGCTCGATCCCAAGAAGCGCGAACACGCCGGGATCAAGAACGCCCAGATCGAAGCGCCGGGATCCATGTTCCTTCCCGGAACGATTTATACCTTAAAGATCGAACATGACGGCGGCTTGCGCATTGATGCCAGCCCGGTCCCTGAGATCCTCAAGGGAGAGAAGATCGAGAATGCCCCGAAGTCTTAAAGGCCGTATCCGGCGGGTTGCCGTTCTCGGGAGCGGCAGAGTCCTCGAAAAAGATCCCATCTACCAGCAGGCCCTGAAGCTCGGCCAAGCTTTGGCGCGCAGCGGTTTTTGCGTTTGTCATGGCGGTTACGGCGGTGTGATGGAAGCTGTTGCGAAAGGCTGCCGCCTTGCCGGGGGATACAATACCGGTATCACGATCCGCGGCGCTTCCAAACGAGCCAATACGCACGTGAATGCTGAGATCAAGATGCCTTGCTGGCAAAGCCGGCTTTTCAAGCTTATCGAAATGGGGGACGCTTATATTTTTCTCCACGGCGCGACCGGGACGCTCACAGAGCTTTTTGTGGTGCTTGAGATGTCCAATCGGGGTCTTCTCAAAAAGCCGATCGTCGTTTTAGGAAAAAAACTCCATTCACTTATCCGATCGCTCAAGAAAGACCCTCATTTTGATCTACCTCGTCGGCTGGTCTTTGCGACTTCAGTTGCGCAAGCGGTCCGATACCTAAAAATATGAGCTTCATAAACCTTTGGACCAGAGACATGAGACTAGAGACAGGAGACTTTTCTTTTGCCTTTAGTCTGTGGCCTGTGGTCTCCAGTCTGTAGTCTATGCGTCTCTCCGATCTTGATTATCCGCTTCCGAAGGAAAAAATCGCTTTATTCCCGACAAAAGATAGACCGGCCGCGAAACTTCTGTGTGTGGATAAAAAAACAGGAATGGTTGCGCACCGGATCTTTTCCGAGATCGTGGATCTTCTTAAGCCCGGAGATGTGCTTGTTCTGAACAATACCAAAGTCCTTCCGGCGCGGCTTTTCGGAAAAAGGGCCACCGGCGGAAAAGTCGAAGCTTTGCTTTTGAAGGAAGCCGGCGAAAATATCTGGGAAGCCTTATTAAAGCCGGGCGGTCGCGTCAAAGAAGGACAAACAATTAATTTTAGTGCTAATGGCATCGAACTTTACGGCGAAGTAATCCCCAAGCTTGTACCGGATTCCGGCCAGCGCTTTATTAAGTTCCAGGGAAGCGATATTAAAGAAAAGATAAAAAAACTCGGACATATCCCGCTGCCGCCCTATATCGATCGCCCGGATCAAGAGCTCGACCGGGATATGTATCAGACGGTTTTTGCCGAAAAAGAAGGCGCCGTAGCGTCGCCGACCGCGGGACTTCATTTTGACGAAGCTCTTCTTAAAGAACTTGCCGCCAAAGGGATCGAGATCGCTTACGTGACGCTTCATGTCAGCTACGGGACTTTTCAGCCGATCACGGCGGAAAATATCGAGGATCACAAAATGTTCGAAGAAGCATACGAGATCCCGGCCGAAACGGCTCAAAAGATCAACGCTGCGAAGCGCGGCGGCCGGCGCGTCATTGTATGCGGCACAACCTGTGTTCGAGCGCTAGAGTCTTCCGTGAACGCAGCAGGGGAGCTTATCGCGCAAAAGAACAAAACATCTATTTTTATTTACCCGCCCTATGACTTCAAGATCGTGGACGGCCTCATCACCAACTTTCATATGCCCAAAAGCACGCTTCTTGCCATGGTCTCCGCATTTTTAGGCCACGAAAAACTCATGGCGGCGTATAATGCCGCCCTCAAAGAGAATTATCGCTTTGCATCTTATGGAGATGCGATGTTCATTGTTTAAACGGAATCATCATGAAAAAATTCGGGTTTAAATTCATTACCAAAGACAAAAAATGCGAGGCGCGGGCCGGGAAGGTAACGACGGCGCACGGGACATTTGAAACACCGGTTTTTATGCCGGTGGGGACCCAAGGGACGGTCAAGGCCGTGATGCCGCGCGATCTCAAAGAATCCGGCGCCGAGATCATTCTCTCAAATGCCTATCATCTGTATATCCGGCCGGGTCTCGAGGTCATCAAAAAACTCAAAGGGCTCCATCATTTTATGGCCTGGGACCGGCCGATCTTGACCGATAGCGGCGGGTATCAGGTGTTTTCCTTAAGCAAACTCCGCAGCATCACCGAAGAAGGGGTGAAATTTAATTCTTATTTTGACGGGCGGGAAATATTCCTGACGCCGGAGAAGGTGATCGAGATCCAGGAAGTTCTCGGAAGCGATATCGCCATGATCTTTGACGAATGTCCCGCGGCGTCAAAGGATAAACACTCGATCGAAAAGGCCGTTCATATAACCCTCCGGTGGTCGAAGCGTGCCAAGAAATGTCACAAGCTGAGATCGCAAGCGCTTTTTGGAATTATTCAAGGCGGGACGTTCAAGGATCTTCGAAGAGAATCCCTTGAGCGGACGCTTGAGATCGGCTTCGATGGATACGCGCTCGGAGGGCTAAGCGTCGGCGAACCCAAGCCCGAAATGCTGGATGCTCTCACGGATATTTTACCGAGAATGCCGGAAGACAAGCCGCGCTATCTGATGGGGGTCGGGACACCGCTCGATTTCTTCGAAGCTGTGGAACGCGGGGCCGATATGTTCGATTGCGTGAACCCAACGCGCTACGGAAGGAACGGAACGGCCTTTACAAGCGACGGACTCGTCGTCATCAGGAACTCAAGATACCAGCTGGACTCCAAACCGGTGCAGGAAGATTGCGGTTGTTACACCTGCCGGAACTTTTCGAGGGCTTATCTCCGGCATTTGATGAACAGCCACGAGATCCTGGGCGCTGAATTGATTACTTTGCATAACGTCCATTTTTTTGTAAACTTAGTGCGTTCTATGAGAGGCGCCATCCGGAAGGGCCGGTTCCTCGAACTTAAAAAACGATTTTTTAACCGTTTTGATCCGCACACAAGATAAAGCGAGGTTATTCCATGTTTGAGTCGATCGCATACGCAGCCGAAGTCGCCGAAGCAGCCCCCCAGGTCAATCCTTTAGTCCAGTTCATGCCCATCATCCTCATGTTCGTGATCTTCTATTTTCTGCTCATTCGTCCCCAGCAGAAGAAGCAGAAGGAGCTTCAGGTCATGATCAGCAACCTGAAAAAAGGGGATAAAGTCGTCACGACCGGAGGTATCATCGGGACAATCTCGAGCATTCAGGAAAAATACATCGTATTAAGCGTCGGAGATTCCGATTCCAAGATCGAAGTCCTCAAGGGTGCGATTGCGGGGATGTACCAATAGGAGCTTGCCCCGTTAGAAATCGCGGGGAAAAGTTTTGATATTGATTTTAAAAATTTTGACGTAAACAGTAGAAGCGTGGTTTGTTAACCAACTTACGGAAGCGCTAAGAACGCTTCCTATTTCTGACGGGGTAAACATGGACAAAAATTATAAATGGAAAGTATTGCTGATCATCGGTTTGGTCGCTTTTTCTCTCTGGAAGGCCTATCCTCCAAGCGAAAAGATCAACCTTGGGCTTGATCTTCAGGGCGGCGTCCAGCTTCTTTTGCAAGTCGAAATGGACAAAGTGCCGGAAGAAGCGCGCAAAGATGTGACGGCGCGCGTAGCCGAGATCATCCGTAACCGTATTGACGAATTCGGCGTGAAAGAACCCGAGATCACCACGCAAGGCAAGGACCAGGTCGTCGTGAAGCTTCCTGGCGTGACTGACCGTGAACGCGCCAAAGAGATCGCAGGTAAAGCCGCCCATTTGGAATTCAAGATCGTCTCTGAGGATACGGAGCTGATCCAGAAGGCGGAAGAGGGGACGATCCCTCCGGGATTTGAATACAAAAAGGTCAAAGGAAGCCCAAATGAGGAAATGGTGCTTCTCGCGCTTCTGCCGGTTCTGACCGGAGAACATTTAACGACGGCCTCCGTTGGTTTTGACCAATACGGCCAGGCGATCGTTCAACTGACACTTGATAAAGAAGGCGGCAAGATCTTTGACAAGGTGACGTTCCAGAATATCGGCAAGCGTCTTGCGATCGTCTTAGACGGACAAGTCTATTCCGCTCCCGTGATCCGCGACAGGATCCCGAACGGCAAGGCCCAGATCTCCGGGAACTTCAAGGCCGCGGAAGCAAGCGATCTCGCGCTTGTGCTCCGCGCCGGCGCGTTGCCCGCCCCTGTGACAGTCGTGGAAGAACGGACTGTCGGTCCGAGTCTTGGAAAAGATTCTATCGACAGCGGTATCCGCGCCAGTATTTTCGGATTACTTTTTGTGATCGTCTTCATGCCGGTCTATTATCTCCTTTGCGGCTGGATCGCTAATCTCGGGCTGCTTGTCTACGTGATCCTTGTGGTCGGCAGCATGGCGACCATGGGATCGACGCTGACCCTTCCCGGCATTGCGGGTTTCATCTTATCCATCGGCATGGCGGTCGACGCGAATGTGCTGATCTTTGAAAGAATGCGCGAAGAAATGGCGACAGGAAAGACCGCGCGCGCTGTCGTATCAGCCGGTTTTCACCGCGCTCTTTCTGCGATCATCGATTCAAACATTACGACTTTGATCACCGCAGCTCTGCTTTTCATTTTCGGGACCGGACCGATCCAAGGATTTGCCGTGACGCTTTCAATCGGTCTTGTGGCGAGCTTATTCTCGGCGATCTTTGTGACGCGCGTTGTGTTCGACCAT
>ENA-UOWG01001406-UOWG01001406.1-activated-sludge-metagenome-genome-assembly--contig:-NODE-1406-length-24069-cov-6.942700_pt1 | contig 24069 bp, 35 predicted proteins | sample MGYA00238147_ERZ761563 | MGnify/ENA primary metagenome ERZ761563 (study PRJEB28884, sample SAMN05720216) | anaerobic digester metagenome | isolation source: active sludge of municipal... | reverse complement strand
GGCTGCGGCCAACTCCGCGACGGCAGCATCGAACAGCGCAACCACGGCCACTACGAAAGCGGGCAACGCTGCTACTTCTGCCACGGCGGCGGCCAATTCGGCGACGGCTGCGGCAGGGTCCGCCACGAGTGCCGCGAACAGCGCCACTGCTGCTGCTACCTCGTTCGACGACTTCGACGACCGCTATCTTGGGTCGAAGGCCGCCAACCCGACGACGGACAACGACGGCAATGCCCTGCTGGTGGGCGCGCTCTACTGGAATTCCGTAGCCGGTCAAATGCGGGTTTGGGACGGCGCCGCTTGGCAGGCGGCCTACGCGCCCAGCGCCGTGGTCTATGGCTTGTTCTACAAAGCCGACCCCACGACCGTGGCTTTCACCAAAACCGGCGCCGGCACGGCCTCGATTAAGGCCGGCACCAAGGTGGATGTGGCGGGTACTGTGGTCACGTTCGTGGCCGCTACTGCTATCACCATGCCGGCCCTCACGGCGGGCACGGATTACGCTATTTGGGTCAAGAACGACGCTACGATCCAGGCGACGACCAATTTCTCGTCGGCGCCCGGCGCCGGCAATTGGCGCAAGATCGGTGGCTTCCACTACGCCCCCGGCGGCAATGCTGCCGCGCAAGCTGGCGGCGATACCACGCCGGCCATCAATGCCTATTCCTTCTGGGACTTGAAGTTCCGCCCGGCTTGCCCGGACCCGCGCGGCATGACGCTTGTAGCCGACTCGTTTTGGGCGGACATCTACCTGCTGGGCGTGGATCACCTGACCAACGGCACCAGCAAGTACAACGTCAGCATCGCGGACGGCAGCGCGCCGCCCAAGATTCCTACCAAGTTCGGCGGCACTGGCAGCAATGCCTATTCGACCCTGAATTGGTGGGGAGCCAACGAGGTGCTGCAATCCTGGGGCAAGCGTTCGCCGACCTACGACGAGTTCGCCGCGCTGGCCTACGGCACGACCGAGGCAACGTCCAGCGGTGGCAGCGACGTGCCGACCACTGGCGTGAGCGGTACGGGCGCAACCAACGCCTGGAACAAATTTACTTCGCGCTGGGGCGTCATCCAGGCCACTGGTTGCATGTGGATTTGGGGCGGCGAGTTTGGCGGCGGTGCGGCCGGCGCAGCCTGGACGGCCAATACGGGCGGGCGCGGCTCCACGTACCAAATGGAAAACGCCGTCGTCTTTGGGGGCAACTGGGGCAACCCGACTGAGGCCGGTTCCCGTTGTTCGTATTGGAGTTACTCGCCCACGCCCTCGTACAACGGCATCGGGGCGCGCGGCGTCTGTGACCACCTGACCCTTGATTAGCGGGGCCGACGCCAACAACCTTTTCACCTGGCTGGAGAAACGACATGGGATTGCCCTCCATTAACACCCGCGAGGACTTGGACGCGATTGCCGGCACGCCCGAGCACGTCGCCTTCATGGCCCTGCTGGCGGGTACTTTGTGGCGCTTGGAGAAAGACGACACGGCGCAAGCCTGGGTCGCCATCGAGGACAACTCGACCATCGAGCGCTTTGATTTCACCCGCGCCGATTTCCCCGGCGCGCAGCCGCCGGCCCTGCCCGAATACGTGCCGGTGGTTGATCCAGTGCCCGAGGTCGTGACCATGCGGCAGGCTCGCCTTGCGCTGCTGGGCGCCGGCCTGCTGGCCCAGGTCAATACCGCCGTGGCCAACATGCCCGGCGCCGATGGCGACGCGGCGCGCATCGAGTGGGAATTTTCCAGCACCGTGGAACGGCACCGCCCGCTGGTGCTGTCGCTGATTACCGCGCTTGGTCTGACCGACGCCCAACTCGACGAACTGTTCCGTCAGGCGGCTGCGCTATGAAAATCGCATTCATCTACGGCAAGCGGCCGTCCTCGACTCTGACCAAGTTCTTCACGGGCTCGACCTGCTACCACGTTGGATTTACTGACGGCGTGCGCTTTTGGGACATGAACCTCATCCGGCGCCGCCGGTTGTGGCCGATGTACCAGGAAGGGCGCGTCATTCTCGCCGACTGCCCGGCCGAGGTTTCCGCTGAATACCTCGACCATCGCCTCGACACCGACGACGTCACTTATGGCTGGCGTGACTACCTGCTGTTTGCGCTGCGTCCTTTCTATCACCTGATAGGGAAGAGCACGCGCAATGCGGGCGGCACGATCTGCTCAGAAATGGTTGCCGACGACCTGCGGGCGAACGGCTGGCCGGTTCAATTCGACGAGGTGCCCAGCCCTGCGGATCTGGAACTCGTCATTCTCGGACGAAAGGACGCAATTACTCATGCCTGAAAAAGACCCAACGACCTGGAGCGCGGCCACCTGGCTGCTGGCCCTGGGCATGGCATTCGGAGGTGGCGCTGTGAATTGGTATGCCAAGGTAAAGCGCGGCCAAGAGCATGAACACCCCCGCGCCTTCAACATCATTGAACTCATCGGCGAGATTTTCACCAGTGGGTTCGTGGGCCTGGGCGTGTTCATGCTCTTGGCCGCGCTGGATCAGCCGGTTGGTATCTGTGCGGCAGCATCCGGCGTAGGCGGCCACATGGCGGCGCGCCTGCTATTCGCCATCGAGCGCGCCGTCGAAGCCCGCCTCGACAACCTAGCGAAGAAAGGGAAATAAGACCATGGCCGATTTCCTGCAAGCCTTCGAGTCCATGATTCGGAACGAGGGCGGCTACAAACTGCACAGCGTTGAGGGCGACCGGGGCGGCATGACCTACGCCGGCATCGCCCGCAACTTCCACCCGAACTGGCCGGGCTGGGCCGCCATCGACGCGGGCGATATTCCCGACACCGAACTGGTGCGCCAGTTCTACCGCATGAACTTCTGGACGCCGATTCGCGGCGACAACATCGCCAACCAGGTGGTAGCGCGCAACGTGTTCGACTTCGCCGTGAATGCCGGCGTCGCCACTGCGGTGCGCCTGGCGCAGATCGTCAGCGGCGCCACGCCGGACGGCAAGATCGGACCCAAGACCCTGGCCGCGCTCAACACGATGGACCCCGACAAGTTCGCGTTGGCCTACGCCCTGGCGAAGCTGGCCCGGTACCGTGACATCGTGACCAAGGACCGCACCCAGCAAAAGTTCCTGCTGGGCTGGATCAATCGCACACTTCGGGAGGCAGCATGAACCCTCTGCTTATCGGCGGCATCATCGACACCGTGGGGAAGGTGGCGGACAGCCTCTTCACTTCCGACGAGGAACGGGCAAAGCTGCAAATTGAAGGACTCAAGGCCGAAACGGAAGCCTACCGGGCAGAGTCCGAACGGCTGGGCGGCCAGCTTGAGGTCAACAAGGAAGAGGCCCGGCATGCCAGCGTGTTCGTGGCCGGCTGGCGGCCGGCGGTGGGCTGGGTCAGCGTCATTGCTTTGGCCTACCAGTTCATCCTCTACCCGCTGCTGGTGTGGGGCTGGAACGGCATGCAGGCCGCCGGCTGGATCGCGGCCAATCTGAGCCCACCCCCGCTGCTCGATGTCGAGGCCCTCATGGTTCTCATCACCGGCATGCTGGGCATTGCAGGCGCGCGCACCTGGGAGAAGCTGAAAGGCGCGACGAAGTGAAGGCGGGGATCTTGCGGACCTACGCGGCCCGCCTTCGCCGCTACGCTTCGAGGAAAATGTCCCGGCCAGCGTACAGCCCGAAAGCTGCACACGCCAGATAGGCCGGGGCGTCCCATCCAAGGGCGAAGAAAATCCCAATCAGCGCGGCGATGCCTGCAAGTACCTTGTGCTCTTTCGTCATGGCGTACCCCTCAAAATCATTTCCGCATGTACCCTGTAGCCTATCGCAGAATCAACGTGTTAGGATAGCTAAACAAACGCGGGTTGCGGAAATGATTTAGCTCTAACCTGTTGATTTTCCTCATTTACTCCGAGGACTTGAAAACGGCCCCATGATCGGGGCCGTTTTCATTTGGTCGGCTTCACTGTTTCGCCCACCCGACGATAGACCTTCTCGGTTATCTCGTGCTCGGTGTGGCCCAGCAGCTTGCTGGCGTGTTCGAGGTCCATTTCCGACGCGGCCTTGGGCCGGATGTCACGAAACTGGAAGGCGCGGATTCTTGCGGCCAGGGTGTCGTCGCCGGCTTCGGTGGCCTTCTTGGCGGCATCGGCCCGCGCATCATCGAAGCGGGTCCGCAGCGTCCATTGATTCAGCGCGGTGCCGGCTGGCGTGGCAATCAGGAACAGGCTCGCCACCTTGCGCTCGCGGCCCTTGATGCGGTCGATGACCTTGCCTAACTCGGTGCGCGTGCCTTCATCGTCCAGCAGGATGCGCAATTTCTTTTTGGTCTTGTTCTGCTGCACCTCGATGGCGCCGTCTTTGATGTCGGCGAGGCGCATCTTGAGCACGTCGGCCGGGCGCTGGCCGGTGAGGTAGTTCAAATCCATGGCGTCCTGCAACTCGACGCACGCGGCGGCATACACGGCGGACCAGACGGCGTCGTCGGCGTAGAAGTCGCGGGGCTTTTCCTTGTTCTTGCGCACGCCCTTGACCGGGTTTTCCTTGGCGGTAAATCCCCACTCGCGGGCCATGTTCCACACGTGGGACAGCAAAGCGATTTCACGATTTGCCCGCACCGGGGCTTTGAGGCCGCGCCGGTCCCGGTACTGCGCCACGTGTTGCGGGGTGATAGTGTCGATGCCCACGGCGTCGAATACCTTGCGCAGCATGGCGAGGCACCCGAGGTTGTCCTTCTGCGTCTTGGGCGCCTTGGTCGGTATCACGTCGCGCTCGTAGCGGTCGAACACGAACCGCATCAGGCCGGTTTCCGCTGGCGCCTCGCGGCACTCCAACTCGGCCCACTTGCGCTTGGCCTCGTTCAGATCGTGCCCGAGCGGAATCTCGACCCGGCGCCCTTCGGCGTCGCGGCCGTTGTAGTAGAACGATTCCCAAACCTTGCCGCTTTTCAGGGTGCGCACGCGACGCAGCATCCTGGGCGGCAAGTCGCGGTGGTTTGATTTCGGGCGCATCATGATAGCTTAGTCCAAAGCGGCAAAGTTTGGTCGGCCAACTGGCTGGGCACCGGCCGCCGTGGGTTGCACCCCGGCAAGGCGAAGGCGCGCAAACCAGCGGCCAACAATGGGGCGGCCGGCGGCATTGACCACATAGGCCCACCCGTTCTTGTCCAGCCACTCGCGCTGGCTGGCGACGTGCTTGTAGCCGGTCACTTCGACCAACTCGTCAGCGGTTAAAAATTCGGTTTCACTCATGGCAGCTTGTACCTGTCGCGGCACGGGGCGCAGGCCCCGCGAACCAGGCGGCCGGACCACTCGCCGCACAATTCACACTCACCCGGCGCTCCGGGCTCGATGCGCGCGGCCTGCTCGCGCACGTCATTGACGGCCGAGTTGGTGGCGATGTGCTCGCGCTCCTGGGCGAGGTCGATTTCATCGGCCATTACAAGCCACCCCGCTGCTGGTCCTCGAACTCGATCAGCAGGTCGAGGAAGTGGCGCGCCTTCTTCAAATCCTCGACCCCGTTCTTCTTGCGCCACCGGCTCACGTACTTGATGACGCAGCCCTCGAAATAGCCGATGCCGTTCTTGTGGATGTACTCGACCGGCTGGATAGCCATGTCCTTGTAGTGATTGCCGCCCACCTGGGTGGTGAGGGCTGCGGCGTACTCGGGTCGTTCTTCGCTCATCGTTGTTTCCTCTTCATGGCTTCAAGTAGTAGGTCTTGCACTTCGCGCTTCGATTCGCGGCGGGCTATCACAAGCTCGTCCACGGTGTCGGCGGCGACGATGTGGTGGATGAACACCGGGCGGTCGTGTCCGGCTTGCGCTTGGCGCGTGGGGCCGATGCGCTCGATGATTTGCTGGAACTGCTCCAAGTCCCACCAGTGGCCGAAGAAGGCCAGGATGTTGCCGCCGTCCTGTAGGTTCAGGCCGTGGCCGGCACTGGCCGGGTGGGCGAACAAGACCGGGATCTTCCCGGCGTTCCAGTCGCGGATGGTTTGCGGGTCTTTGTCCAGGGCGCGGCCCTTGGGGAAGGCACGCTGCAGGCGGGCAAGGTCACTCTTGAAGTGGTAGGCCACCAGCACCGGCATGCCGGCCGCTTCCTCGATCACATCCTCAAGCGCTTGCAGCTTCGCGTCGTGGATGTCGGCAAAGGCGCTGCACGTGTCGTCGGTGTAGATCGCGCCGTTGGCGAGTTGCAGGCATTTGATTGTTTTGCTCGCCGCGTTGAAGGCTTCCACCTCGGTGCCGCATTCCAGCGCAAGGAACATTTCGCGTTCCATGTCCTTGTAGAGGCGCCGGGCCTTGGCCGGCAACTCCACGCGGATGACGTTGACGATGGGCTCGGAAATGTCGAAGTAGTCGCGCGCGTCGAGGGACAGGCACAGGTCGCGCATGCGGTCCTCGATCTGCTCCTGGGCGAACGGCAGGGGCTCAAGGCGCACGGCGTGACGGTCGTTGCCCACCTGGATGGACTGGAACCACCGGGCCTTGAATGCCTCGAAGCTGCGCCCCAGGCGCACGCCCTTGTCCAGGAACCACGCCTGGCCCCACAAGTCCTGCAACCCGTTGGGGCTGGGCGTGCCGGTCAGTTCGATGAAGCGGTCGACCTTGCAATGGGCAACGCGGGCGAGCGACTGCGCGCGCACCCCGCCTTGGCGCAGGCGGAAGGACTTGAGCTTGGTTGATTCGTCGGCCACCACTTTGCGGAACGGCCACTTGTCGCCGTAGTGTTCGACCAGCCACGGCAGGTTGTCGTAGTTGGTGGCGTAGATCGTCGCCGGTCGCTTGAGCGCGGCGCGGCGTTCCTCGGGCGTGCCGACGACGGCCGACACTTCCACGTTGCGCAGGTGCTCCCACTTCTTCGCCTCGTCCGGCCAGGTGCTCGCGGCCACGCGCAGCGGGGCGAGAACCAGGGCGGGGCCAGGCTCGGTGATTTCCAGAATGTCGAGCGCGGTCAGCGCGGACACGGTCTTGCCCATGCCCATGCCGGCCCACACGGCGTCGCGCTGCACGTCGAGAATGTGGTCGATGACGGGCTGCTGGTACTCGCGGGGGATGAATGCGCGGCGGGTCATGGCCGGCACTTCAAATAGCTGGCGATCAGTTGCTCCGCGACTTGCGGAACAATTGCGTTTCCGTAGGCGCGCAGTCGTCCCAGCTCGGCGGCAGACCCATTGCCCAACGCCATAGGTCGGGCACCAGTCGGGCGTGGTCCAAGCCAGATTGCCGAACTGCCCATTTCGCTAGGTCGTCCGGGCACTTCTCGTACCACGGGCGAAATGCATACCGAGCTTTCATTGGCGTGCGTTTCCAATCCGAAGCAGTCGGGGTCGGCATCGGCGACAAAGAAGATTCGTTGTCTGACGTGGGGCGCGCCGACGCCCGCAGCGCACATATCGACCGCTGCGATGGCGTAGCCCGTTCCCTCCACGTCATCACAAACAAGGACGGCCTCGCTTGGCTCGACCTTGCTTGCAACTTGCTCACCAAAGACAACCGAAGGGCGGCGCAGCTTCTCGTCGCGGTCGAACAGGGCCTCGTCGGAATCGCACACGGCGCGCGGGAATCCGTTGTAGCCCAGCGAGACAACCCGGTTCTTGGCATCCACGATCACGGCGCCCACGCCCGTGCTCGGGTCTTTGCTCCACGTGGCGACCAGATTCACCAGGCCCAACATGCGGCGGTCCCACTTGCTCATGCCAGCACCTCGTCGACGCGCTCGCAGGAATCGACAATCTCGACGCGCTGGCCCATACGGCGCATGCGCTCGTGCTCACGTACCTGGTGCGGCTTGGCCTTCTCGCCGGGCGCCTTGAGTTCAACCCACAAAGTTTTCCCCGGCAGCATGGCGAGGCGGTCGGGCGCACCGTGGCGGCCTATCCATTTCACCTTGCGGACTTCGCCGCCCATGGCCTTGACGCGCTCGACAAGGTAGTTCTCGATGGTGCTCTCACGCATGGCGGGTGCGCCTCCATGCAGTTTTGAGGGCGAGCGCGCGGCCGTAGCCGAAGCCTCGGTACATGCGATAAAGGCGGTAGAGGGTCATAGGTCAGTCCTTCCGATAGCGATAGGCTTCAAAGCCGGCCGCAGCGAGCGGCAGGCCCTTGGCCCAGGTGGGGGTGGTTGCCATCAAGCCGGCCAGGTGGTCGGCGTTGAATTCGTCGCGGTCCTCGGCTTCGGTGATGTTTTCGTCATGCACCGAGAGGACGATCTGGTAGCCGGCCGCCTCGATGGCCGGCATGTTTCCGGCGAGCACGTCACGGCTTGCGGCCTGGGTCACGTTCTCGGCCAGCTTTCCGCCGTAGGTCTTGAGGCGGGACCACTTGCGGCTGTACTGATTGACACCCATGTAGGACAGCTTGCCGGCGTCGTCGAGTTGCGGGCTGGGGTAGCAAAGGAAGCGGCCGGACGGCAGGCGGATGCGCAGCCAGGCGCCGTCGCGGCGCAGCTTCAACATGCGGCATTCATAGGTCACGCCGGGGCGCATCACGGCCATGCGCGCGGCTTCTTCGAGGTCTTTCCAGAATGAGGAAATGGCCGGGTGGGCATAGCGCCACGAGCGCTTGAAGGAATCGCACACCAGCCAGGCGCGGTCGGACAGGCCGAAGGTCGGGCGCTTCTGCTGCTTCGTCCATTCCAGCGCCCTGGTGGCCTCGCCCAGGATCGCGTCGGGGATGGCACCGATAGCCTGCTCGCCCATGGCTTCAAGGTCGATGCTGTAGGCGGCGGCGAACGTGAGGAAGGCACCGACCCCGCCTTCGTAGCCGAGGGCGAGTTCCTGCACTTTGCCCACTTGCCGGTTGTCCTTGCTCACGGCCTCGGGCTGGATGCCGAACGACTTGGCATAGGCCAGCTTGTAGAGGTCGTGCCCCTTGCGGATGGGTTCGCCCTTGGCGTCAAGCGCCAGCGGTACAGGGCGCCGTTCAAGGTAGGCCGCCACCAGTTCGGTGCCGGTAATCCATTCGCCGCCCTCGGTCTGCACCGTGTCGAAGTCGGCAAACGCCTGCAGCTTCCACTCTTCGCCGGCCAGGAAGGCGAGCACCCGGCCTTCGATGTTGGAGAGGTCGGCGACCACCAGCTTCTTGCCCTTGGGTGCGACGATGCAGCCCCGGATTGCGCTGCTGGTCAGTTCCATGACGTTGCCGAAGAGCAGATCCTCGCAATCCGCTTTCAGGGCCGCGATGCCCTGGTCGATGGCGGCCTGCTTGAGCACGGGGCGCGGCAGGTTTTGCGGCTGGAACAGGCGGCCGGCCCAGCGGCCGGTGCGGCTGGCGCCGTTGAATTGCAGCGTGCCGCGCAGCCGGCCGTCACTGCTCACCGCCTTGGCGAGGGTCTTGTACTTGCTGGTGCTGGTGGTGCTGGCCTGCAACCGGATGGCGAGCAGTTCGCGCAACTCGGCCGGCAGGTCGGGGTCGGCAATGCGCCGTTCCAGCGTGCTTTGCTGCATGTCCGGTAGGTCGATGCCATAGGCGGCGACAAGGTGGCGCAACATGGCGTCGCGCTGGGTGGCCGCCTGCACCGCGCCGTCCGTCAGTTCGTTGGTGCGGTGGGCGAGTACCTTCTGCGCGCGCTCCACGGCGCGGATGGCGGCGTGTGCCAGGTCGGTGTCGACCATGACGCCCCGGTCGTTGATTGCCTGGTCGAGGTGCCACAAGGCCAGTTCCCCGGCCTGGTAGTTCCACGCCGGCAGCTTCTTGTCGATGGCACGCATGGCCTCGATGTCGAGCCCGGCGTACTCCACGAACTTGGCCCACTCGGCGGGGTGTGTTTCGCGCGTGGCGCGACGCACCTTGCTGGTGGCCGGGCGCGGCTTGCAAAACAGCATGATTAGCTGGCGGCCGGCCTTGTCCTTGGCCTTGTCGGTGGGAATCTTGAGGATGTCGCACAGATCGCCCAGCGAGCCCGGCAGCGAATGGGCCAGGGCCTTGACCATGGTGTCGCGCCAGCGCTCGCGCGGCAGGCGATAGCCGCAATGCCAAAGGACCGTGCGGTCAAAGTGCGAGTTGTGGGCGTAGAGGATGACGGTCGGGTCGTCGAGTGCGTCGGCGAGGTCGTCGGGCATCAGGGGCCGGGCGGTGCAGTCCCATACCTGCACCGGGCCGTCGTCGATGGCGTAGGCGAAAAGCATGATTTCCGCGCCTTCGGCGTAGGCGTGGGTGCCGTTGGTGATGGGCACCGCGCTGTAGGTTTCTAAATCCAACCAAAGCACGGTCATGCCCGCCACCTCGCGCCGATGAAGTTCTGCGGAACCGTGCGGCGGCCGGCCTGGTAATCCATGCGCAGGTTCTCGCTGCGCGTGCCGTAGCGCAGGTTTTCCAAGCGGTTGTCGGCGTGCTGGTGGTTGAGGTGCAGCACCTCGCAACCTGCCGGGCACGGGCCGACGAAAGCCTCAAGGACGAGTTGATGCACTTGGCGGGAATTACCCTTGCCAAGTGCGACCGTCACATGCCCGGAACCGTTGCGGCCGGGTTGCAGCAGCTTACCCTTGGCAATGCGCACAGCTTCGACGCCGTGGCACACGACGCGAACAGGCCGGTCGAGCGAGCGCACGCGCCCTTCGTCGCTGACTTGGTAGCGGCCTTCATAGCCGGGGATGTCCTTCCAGGTTTCCACTTGCGGTTCTCCGTGTTCGCTTTGGTGAGGCGGCGGGCTTGTGCGGTGCCGTCTGTACGGCTGGGGAGAGGCCCTTGGCAATCCCCAGGCTGCGCGCCGCCCCACCAAAGCGCCCGGCCCGAAGGCCGGGGCTTGGGTGGTTAAACGAGGTCGTCGGCGGTGGCGCCTTCGGCGATGTCGTCGAACTCGTCCTCGCTCGCTGCACCGCCACCCGCGAAGGCGTCGCCGTCCTTAAAGAACTGAACACCGCGCAGGCTGGCGTTGATGCGCTTGCCGTAGTTGTTGTCCTGCGCCCACAGTTCGACGCTGGCGTTCACATAGCAGCCGGAGTAGGGCTTGCCGTCCTGCTCGGTGAGCGGGCTCTTGTCCTTGTCGATGACCAGCGGCCGGGTGGTGCTGCGTGCGGACACGTACAGGTTGCCGGGGAAGCCGTCATAGTTGGACTTGAGGTCGCCGTCGTGCAGGGCCACCTTGTCCTGGGCGCGCATCTGCTTGAGGATGGCGTCGGCCTTGGCACCCCACTTGTCCTTGGCGACTTGCTCGATGGCCTGATTCAGGGCCTTGACCTGGGGGTCGGCCGGGTCCATCAGGAAGGAAGCGGAAAAGGCCGGCTTGCCTTCGCCATTCACGGTCTTGGCCTCGAAGAGCACGGGGAAGGAGAGGCGCACGTTGTTGAGTTTCAGTTTCATGGTTAAAGCTCCTTGGTCTGGAAAAATTGGGGGTACTCACGCTTGACCCGCTCGATGGCTTTCTCGATCGCTTTCACACGCGCGAGCGGGTCGGCCCGCGTGATGGGGGTTTGTGCCGCCTGTTGCAGCAGCTTTGCGGCGTCGCGGGGCAGCACGTTGGCAGGCGGTAGGTTCTTCACACCAAGTCCTCCACGCTTTCGGACACGTCGGCGAATTCGTCGGCGGTGGCCTGGATGACGAGGGCCGGGCGCTTGTCGGAATCGGGCGCCACGCTGGGCTTGCCTTCGCTTTGCGTAATGAGGCCCTGCAACTTCGGCCACTGGCGCGGGCCGATGGTCCCGGCCTTGTGCAGCTTCTCGGCGGTGGTCGGCGAAATCAGCGAGAAGTCGTACATTTCTTCCAGCTTCATGCGCATGGACTTCATGGTTGCTTCGACTTCCTTGTCGTCGGCCCAGCGGCGGGCGCCGCGCCGGCCTTCCACCAACTTGAAGCCGGGCACCGGGCGACCGGCCAGTAGTTCGCTCTCGGCCTTCGCACGGATGGCCTTGCACCATGCTTCGATCAGATCAACCGCGCCCAGCAGGTTGCCGAGGATGGCGTTGCCGAAGGTGCGCTCGGCGGCGTGCTCGATCTGCGGGGCCACCGGCTCGGTGGTATCGACGAAATCGTCGGCCACGGTGGAGAGCACGTGCTCGGTCAGCGTCGGGCAGATCGCCTTGGCCTTGCAGAATCGGCATTGATCGTTGCCGGGGTTGATGTACTTCTCGTGCAGTTCCTTGTAGTTGCCGTGGTACTGCATGGCCGAGAAGCAGCGCTCGGCGCCGCGCTTGACGTGCTCGGCGAACAGCGTGCGCAGGTCCGGCACGTTGCGCACCCACTCGCTGATATGGTCTAGGCGGGGCTGCACGATGACGACGCGCGCGGTATGGAAGTCGCCGAGGAATTCGAACTCGTTGAGCGCGGCCAGGGCGTAAATCTGCAACTGCTCGTTGTTCTCGGAATCAACCTTGACGCCCCGGCCATACTTCAAATCGACAATGACCAGTTCGTTGCCGGCCAGGATCACGGCGTCGGAGGTGCCCTTGGCGCCGGCTTCGCCGGTAATGGCCTCGATGCTCAAGCGCTGCTCGACCATGAGTTCGCCGTCGATACTGCGCACGTAGTCGAGGTATTTCTGCACGTGGCCGGCCATGTCGTCGGTGACTTCCCAGCCCTTGCCATTCACCTGGATGACGCGGCCCAGGTAGGCGGCGGCATCGTTGCCGTTCGCCAATGCCATAGCGGCCAGTTCGTGCGCAGCGGTGCCCTCGTCGGCGAAGTCGCTGGAATCGTCCGGGCACGTTGCCTCAAGGGCTACACTGCCGGGACATTGCAGCCAGCGGTGTGCGCTGGATGGGGAGAGTTTGGCGTGCTCGCTCATTCGGCCACCTCGTTTTCGATTTCAACTTCAACAAATTCGCCAGTGGCGTCGAGGGCGTACCAGGTGTCCGGCTTGATGCCGTTGTCGCCCACTTTGCTGGCGCGGATGTGGATCAGGCGGCCGTCGTTCTCGTCGCGGTAGCAAAGGACGATGGCGTTGCCGGCCGCAGCGCGGGCACGGCCTTGAATACCCAGCGAGGCGGCTACGGATTCGGTGCCTTTAACATCAGCACCCGACTGGTAGCCCGTGTTCGTGGCCGCCGACTGGTAGCCCGTGTTCGTGGCCGCCGAGTAGTCGCCCGTGTTCGTGGCCGCCGAGTAGTCGCCCGTGTTCGTGGCCGCCGAGCGGTTGCCCGTGTTCGTGGCCGCCGAGTAGTCGCCCGTGACGAGGGTCTGCTCGATGGATTTGTCCAGCTTGCCCATGACCCAATCCACGGCGCGGGCGACCAACGCCGGCAGGCCGATTTCAGCCTCTACGGTGAGGGTGGCGCTGGCGACCTTGCTGTCGCCTTCGTGCCGGCTGATTTGGCCGGATGCCTTGACCACGGCGAAGCGGCTGTCGGCGGGGTAGTAGTAGTTGAAAACGTCGAGCGGGTACTCGCACGAATGGAATCCCGACGCGCAGGCTTTCACTTCGCCTTCGTGTTCGTAGGTCTTGCCGACCTCGAACTGAAAACCGCGACATTGCAGGGATTGATTGAAGCCCTTGAAGGCCGTAACGACTTCGCCGGTGGGCTGCGCTTTGGTGCGCTTCTTGGTGGTAGCCATGTTTTTAGGCCCCGGCTTCTTCGCAAGCGGCGATGACAGCAGCGAACTGCTCGGGCTTCACGTCGGGCAGTTTGCTGGCTCCGAACTTCGAGAGCACGGCCACGGCAGCGTCGCGGCCCTTGGTGCGCGCCAGCTTGGTAACGGCGTCGGCGGTGTCCTGGTAGGTCGGTGCGCTGGCCGGGTTGTTGGCGTGGCCGTGCAGGGCCTTCTCGGCTTCGGCGGCCGTCATCTGCGTGAGGGCTTCCGGCTTCTGGTCAGCGGCCTGGGTGGTTTCGGCAGCGCTTTCGGTGGTGGCTGCAGCTTGGGCTTCGGCCTTCAGTTCTTCCTTGGCCTCGGTCTTGGCGGCTTCCTTCTTCGTGGTGGTCTTGCCCTTGGCTTCTTCCTTCGCGGTTTCGACGGCATGGCCAGTGCAAGGCGAGGTCTTGAGCGACTCAATGCCGGCCACGTTGAGGGCCGCCATCACGGCGTTGAGTTGCGCGGGGTTGCTGATAGTTACGGTCATCGGGAACATGGGCTTACTCCTGGTTGGTGGTCAAAAGGTCGTTGAGGCGGGTGAAGAAATCCCCGGCGTCGTTCGCCAGGGCGCGGAACTTGGCGGCGAGTTCGAGCAGTTCTTTCAACTGGTCGGGCTCGTGGATGTCTTGGTCGTTGAGCAGGGAGAGCAGCGCGGCCTGGTCTTTCAGGCTGGCCGGGTGCGACTCGATGACGGCCTTCACGTCGTCGGTGCCGACTTCGTACTCTTCGAGCCGATCGGCCACCGGCTTGTGTTCGCTGGCCTCATCGAGCAAGCGCTCGAAGCGTTCGAGCAGTTCAAGTTCCAGCGCGGTGCTGGTCAGCGGATCAATCTCGGCGCGTGCCGAGGCGAGCAGGTGCTCGTCGTCCATGGACTTGGCGAGTTGGGCGGTCAGCATTTCGCGCGCTTCAACAGGTCCAGGCCGATGCAGATAGCGTCACAGGGGTGTGACGCGATGACTTTCAGGTTGAGGCCGGCGCCGCGCACGCGGTACAGGCGGCCGGGAATCAGGGGGGTTGCGCTCATCGTTTCCGTCCTTTCGTTTGGGTAACTGACGGAGCGCAGCATAAAACAATTGTTTTCCTCGTGTCAATAACAATTGTTGTATTTAAGAACAAAATTTTTTGCGTGCAAGAAAAAGCCCGCTCGATGGCGTTGGGTCAGTCCGTCAAACAAACCGAGCAGGGCTTGCTGCCGAGGGTTGAGCGTGGCGGTCGCCTGCTTCTCTGAAGGCTGGCCACCGCCAGCTAATAGTTCATCAACGGACACGTCAAGAGCCGCAGCGATGTGCGCCGCGTACTGCGAAGCCTTGCTGTCGCGTTTCTCCAGGGCGGCGATGATCCCCTGAGTTACCTTGCCGCCGGCTTTGACGGCGAGTTAGAGGGCACGGAACGCCCTCGGTAATTTTGTTGTAAAAAGCCCTTGACTTGTTCCGAATTCGGAACTAGAATGTATTTCATGGAGGGCGGCATTCGGCAGCCCCCACTCTCAGGAGAGCGAAGATGACCACCACCACCACCGACCGCGCCACCGACATCAACTACGGCCTCAAGATCGAGCGCGACACTGACTTCTACCGCACGCCGATTCTTGTAGATTCCGCCACTGGCCTCCGCGCCACCTTCACGCCGAAGCTGACGAACAAGGGCTGGACGGTTGTCCTGGTCCTCGGCTCGAAGAAAACCGGCCGCACTGAATACGAAGTCGGAATCTCCAGCACCTACACGATGCATCAGGCTCAAGATGTCGCCGCCACGCTCAAGCGCGACACGTTCAACAGGCTCTACGTATGACCCCAGCCACCTTGCAGGCGCTGCGGCGCCTGCTTTTCTTCTCGGTACCCGAGGCCGCGACATTGATCGGTCAAGTGACTGAGCGTTCCTGGCGCATGTGGGAGCATGGAGAGCGAACGATTCCCCATGACGTGCAGCAGTCGATTGTCGATCTGTGCCAGTGGCGCGCTCAGGCGCTGACCACGGCAGAAAAACAAATCGCCGCGATACAGGCCCGCCACGGCCATGCCGCGTCGGTGGCGCTGCTCTGGTATCAGTCGCTCGACGATTGGGCAACCCTGCCGGGCAGAGAGCCAGCGCAGTGGCGTCCGCAATGCTCGGTAGTGGCAGAGTTGGCGGCGCGGCATGGCGCCCGCCTTGTGGCTTTCGATGGGCCGGCCTACGCTCGGTGGCTCGGCCAGCGGAAAGACAGCGAGGCATTGCGCGCTTCATGGGGTGCCCTCTAACCCGTCGTGCGAAGGGACGCGCCGCGATGAAGCCGCGTCGCGCCCCTCCACTCTGTCGTTCATCCTGGGTCAAGCCTTGTGCTTCCCGAAGTCGCTTGATGTTCTGTCCGAGTGCCATACTTGACACACTACAACAAATGTTGTAATTCGGCAAACTACTAATGTTTTGACTTGATAACAACAATTGTTTTATGCTCTCGGTCGTTTTGTTGAAAAAGGATCGACCGATGACAACCCCCCTCCACCGTGCCGTCGTGCTGGCTGGCTCTCAAACTGAACTCGCCCGGCGTATCGGCGTGAAGCAGATGCACGTCTGGAACTGGCTGAACCGCTCAAAAGGCAAGGTGCCCGGCGAGTATGTAATCCCCATTGAAAAGGCCACTGGCGTGTCTCGCCACGAGTTGCGCCCTGACCTGTACCCCATCGAGGAATTCGACGACGTGAGCGAAGGTGGCGCGGCATGAAGCCCTGGACACTGATTCAGGGCGAGGCCCTGCCGGCGTTGCACGCCATGGCGGACGAGAGTATCGACGCTGTTATCACTGACCCGCCCTATTCATCGGGCGGGTTTTCACGTGACGACAAGGGCAAAGACCCGGACGCGAAGTACACGAAAAGCTCGGCCCAGGGGCGCTACCCCACTTTCTCGGGCGACTCGCGCGACCAGCGCAGCTATATGACCTGGTGCGCCTTGTGGATCGCCGAATGCTCCCGCGTGCTCAAGCCCGGCGGCTACTTCCTGGCCTTCACCGACTGGCGCCAGTTGCCGGTGATGACCGACGCGGTGCAGGCCGGCGGCATTTTCTGGCGCGGCATCATCGCCTGGGACAAGGGCCGGGGCGCACGGGCGCCGCACAAGGGCTATTTCCGGCACCAGTGCGAATACGTGGTGTGGGGCACCAAGGGCGCCGCCATCCAGTTGGAGCACGACGGCCCCTTCGACGGCTGCATTCAATCGACCGTCAAGCGCGACGACAAACACCACATGACCGGCAAGCCGACCGCGCTTATGCGCGAACTGGTGCGCCCTGTTCTGCCAGGGGGGGTAGTGCTCGACCCGTTCGCCGGCAGCGGCACCACGGGCGTTGCCGCAGTTCTTTCCGGTCGTCGGTTTATCGGCATCGAGCGCGAGGCCGCCTATGCGGACATTTCGCGCAGCCGACTGGAAGCCGCCGAGGCCGAGTTCTACGGCGTGGCCGATTTGACCGGGGAGACGACAACTTGAGTTCCGATTTTCAAACACACGGCCGCGCCCTGCTGGGCAACGGCTACCTCATCATCCCAATCAAGCCGGGGCACAAACGCCCGGCCCTCGACAACTGGCAAACCGCGCGCCTTGGCGCTGCTGACCTGACCCGCTACCCGGCGCACGGCGTCGGCGTGCTGTGCGGACAAGGCGCCCAGCCCATTGCGGCCATCGACGTGGATACCATGGACGAGGGCCTGGCCGCGCGCTTCGTAGCGTGGTGCCAGGAACACCTCGGCGCGACGTGTGAGCGCGTCGGCTTTGCCCCCAAGATTCTGCTCGCCTACCGGGCCGAGTCCGAAGGCTGGGGCAAGGCCACCGGCGCCTGGTTCGAGGACTTGGGCGGCGCGCGGCACCGGCTGGAAATTCTCGGCAAGGGCCAGCAGTTCGTGGCCTACCATATCCACCCGGATACGGGCGAACCCTACGAGTGGGTCGATTTGTTCGGCGGACTCGATGCCATGCAGGCGCGTGACCTGCCCATAATCACCGAGGCCCAGGTCGAAGAAGCCCTGCAGGTGTTCGAGGTCATGGCCGCCGAGGCCGGGCTGGTTCGCGTGTCGGGCAGCAGGAACAAGGCCGGCGGCATGACCTCGGCGCCCGAGGACGACCCGCTCATGGCCTATGAGCCGCCGGTCGGTATCGAACTGACCGAAGCCCGGCGCCTGGTGGCATTTGTTGATAACGAGGACTACGACACCTGGCTGAAAGTCGGCATGTCGCTGCACCACGAGTTCAACGGCGGCATTGATGCGCTCGACTTGTGGGACGAATGGTCGAGCACGGCGATCAACTACGCGAGCCGCGAGGACTTGGAGAAGCGGTGGGACAGCTTCGGCAGGTCCGGCCGCAATCCGACCACGGCGCGCTGGCTGCTCAAGGTGGGCAACCAGGGCAAGCGCGACGCGGTGAAGGCCGAGAAGCGCACCGCGCTGGCTGATGCCAAGGGCCTGATTCTCGCCTGCGAGGATTCCATCGACCTGGTGAATGAGGTAGCGCGGCAGGCTGGCGAAGCCGCCGGTACCGACCTCGCCCTGCGCGCCGAACTCGCCGGGCTCATCCGGGCGCGCTTCAAGGAACTGACCGACACCAGCCTGCCCGTGGCCGACGTTCGCGCGGCCATGGCTGGCGGGCGCAAGGTGGTGGCCTTCAACATGCAACGCCGACAAATGACCGAGTTCGGCAATGCCGAGCGCATGCTCGACCACTACGGCGACGGCCTCATGTACGTGCCGGAAATCGACGGCTGGTTCGGCTGGACCGGCATTTATTGGCAGCGCGTGCCCGGCGTACATATGGAGCACCTGGCGAAGGAAACCATCCGCGCGCTGCCCGACGAGGCCAAGACCATCGAGAGCGACGGCGAGCGGGCCGAGTTCTTCAAGTTCTGCGCCATCAGCCAGCGGGCCGTCATGGTGCGCAACATGGTGAGCCTGGCGCAGTCCGACCCGCGCATCGTGGTGAGCATGACCGACCTCGACAGGCTGACGCACCTCTTGGGTGTGGGCAATGGTGTGGTCGACCTGCACACGGGCAAGCTGCTGCCACCGGACCAGGCGTACCGCGTGACCACGATCACGGCGGTGGATTACGACCCGGAAGCGCGGGCGCCGCTGTTCGAGCGCACGGTGGGCGACGTGTTCTTCGGTGATGCCGACATGATCGGATTTTTTCAGCGCCTCGTGGGCTACTCCCTGCTGGGGAAGCCGGACGAGGACGTGCTCGCCATTCCCTATGGTTCCGGGTCCAACGGCAAGAGCACGGTGCTGGGGGCCATCCGCGACGCCCTGGGCGAGCACGCCAAGATGGCAAGCGCCGACACCTTCCTGAGTAGCGGCGTCGGTGGCGGCAATGCCGGCGCGGCGCGTGAGGATGTGCTGCGCTTGCGTGGCGCCCGGTTCGTCTATGTCAGCGAGCCTGACGAGGGCAGCGAACTGCGCGAGGGCCTTATCAAGTCCATGACCGGGGGCGAGCCGCTGCCGGCGCGCGGCCTGTATTCCAAGACCACGGTCGAGGTTGCGCCCACGTGGGTGGCCTTCATGCCTACCAACCACCGGCCCATCGTGAAGGGCGACGACCACGCCATCTGGCGCCGGCTGCTGCCCGTGCCATTCACTCGCAACTTCGACCAGGATCTGACCCTCACCAAAGACCCGGACCGGGCCGAGAAGCTGACGGCCGAGGCGGCGGGGATTTTGACATGGTGCGTGCGCGGTGCCTTGGCCTATCAGAAGGACGGCCTGCAGCCACCTGGCGCCGTGCGCAAGGCACGCGAGGACTACAAGAGCGATATGGACCTGCTCGGTGAATGGCTCGACGAGTGCTGCGAACTCGGCCCCAGCAACGTGGAAAGCAACGCCCGTTTGTGGGCCAGTTGGGAAGCCTTCGCCAAGGCGCGGGGCGAGTTGCGGTTCATCGCATCGGCGAAGAGCCTGGGGCGCCGGTTGCAGTCCAAGGGGTTCGAAGTCGTCCGCGATACGGCCGGGTTGCGGGGCCGTGGGCTTGTTGGCCTGCGCGTCCGGCAAGTGGGGGATTTCACTTGACCGCGCAACTTTTTGCAAATAGCGATTTTCTGCGCGTTCGTTGCGTGCAGGTTTTTGCAATCTGCAACTTGTTGCGCGTTCGTGGTGCGGGGTGGCTAGCTAGTTGCGTCGTTTGCGTCGTTTCTACCCCTTTTTTATGGAAGTTTCTCATACGTGTACGTGAAGAAGTTAGTCAAAAAAGCATGAGAAACGACGCAAACGACGCAAGTAAAAAATTGCAGATTCAAAGGAGGGCGGCGCATGCAGAAAACGGTGGCGGTGAATGAGCGAGGTTTGCGGATTGGGGAGGACCATCAAAACGCCCGATACACCAACGCGGAAATCGAAATGGTTTTGACCCTGCGCGACGAGGGCAAAAGCTATGGCGAGATTGCACGCCTGGTGGAAATGCCGAAGAGCACGGTGCGCGACATCTGCACCGGGCGTCGTCGGTGCCAGTACCCGGCCGACTTCAAAACCGTGCGCGTACCGGAAGAGCAGCAGGCTTGAATGGACAGCATGAAATTGACTCCTGAAAAGCTCACCGCCTTTTGCGCAGCCCTGGCCGAGACATGCAACGTCGGCCGGGCGTGCCGTGCCGTGGGCATTTCGCGCCAAACTGCCTACAACTGGCGCGAAGCCGACGCCGACTTTGCTCTCGCCTGGGACCGTGCCATGAAGGCCGGCCTGTTGGCCCTTGAGGATGAAGCGCACCGCCGTGCGTTCGAGGGCACCGACGAACCCGTTTTCTACAAGGGCGACGAATGCGGCAGCGTGCGCAAGTACAGCGACACCCTCGCCATCTTCCTGCTCAAGGCCCATGCACCCGAGAAGTACCGGGAGAACACCCGCATGGAACTGACCGGCGCCAACGGCGGCCCGGTGCAAATCAGCGACACCGAGCGCGCCGCCAAGATCGCCGCAATCCTTGCCGCTGCCAAAGCACGCAAGGACGGCGATGTTTCAGATTTGATTTAGGAGAAAGCTATGCCCGCTGTCATCGACTTGACGGGTGAGAAGTTCGGCCGCTTGACCGTTCTCGCCCATGCTGGAAAGACCAACGACCGAAAAGCCCTGTGGCTGTGCCGCTGCGAGTGCGGCAACGAAACAACCACGACCGGCAAGCGCCTGCGCAAAGGCGAAACGCTGTCCTGCGGCTGCTTGATGCGAGAGGCGCAGCGCGCCAACCTCAAACCTGGTGCGCAGGCCAAACACCAACGAGCAACGCACGGCCACGCCACCAACGGCACCAGCCCGACCTACAAAACCTGGGCGGCAATGGTCAATCGCTGCACGAATCCGAAGGCGAGCAACTACCGCTTTTACGGCGGGCGCGGCATTTCTGTGTGCGTCCGGTGGCTTGCCTTCGACGCCTTCCTCGCTGACATGGGCACGCGGCCAGATGGTATGACTATCGACCGAATCGATGTGAATGGGAACTATGAACCCGCAAATTGCCGATGGGCAACAGCTACCGAGCAAGCACGAAATCGACGCCCTGCTCGGGTATCTGTCGCCTGAAGAACTCGCCGAACTGGATCAACTGCTGAACGATCCTTCGCGGTTGTTCTGGCCTTTACCTGGCCCTCAGTCGATGGCTTATCACTCCGAGGCTGACGTTATCGGCTACGGTGGCGCGGCCGGGGGCGGCAAGAGCTTCCTTGCTATCGGCAAAGCGCTGACCCAGCACCGCAAGGTGATGATCCTGCGCCGTGAAGCCACGCAGCTTACCGGCATCATCGACGACATGACGACCCTGCTTGGAAGCCGCGACGGGTACAACGGGCAAGAGCGCATATGGCGCCTCCCGGACGGACGACAAATCGAGTTCGGCAGCGTGCCCAACCTGGGCGACGAGGCGCGCTATCAAGGCCGGCCCCACGACCTGCTGGTGTTCGACGAGGCGGCCAACTTCCTTGAGGCTCAGGTGCGTTTTCTGCTCGGCTGGCTGCGCACCACAATACCCACCCAGCGCTGCCAAGCGCTTCTGACCTTCAACCCGCCGACCACGGCCGAGGGCCGGTGGATCACGGCCTTCTTCGCCCCCTGGCTCGACAAGAAGCACCCGAAGCCCGCCCAACCGGGCGAGTTGCGGTGGTTCGCCATGATCGACGGCGAAGAGGTCGAGGTACCGAACGGCGAGCCCTTCCAGCACGGCGCCGACCTCATCAAGCCGATGAGCCGGACGTTCATCCCCTCGCGTGTCAGCGACAACCCCTACCTCATGGGAACCGGCTACATGGCAACCCTGCAATCACTCCCCGAGCCGCTGCGCTCGCAAATGCTCTATGGCGACTTCAACGCGGGCATCGAGGACGACCCGTGGCAAGTCATACCGACCGCGTGGGTGGAAGCAGCCCAGGCGCGGTGGAAGCGGCCCGACAAGCTGGCACCCATGGACTCGCTGGGCGTGGATGTGGCGCGCGGCGGCCGGGACAACACGATCATTGCCCGCCGGCATGGCATGTGGTTCGACGAGGCCCTGGTCTATCCGGGCAGCGCCACGCCCAACGGGCCGACCGTGGCTGGGCTCACCATCGCCGCCAAGCGCGACGACGCGGTGGTGCATATCGACGTCATCGGCGTGGGCTCGGCGCCCTACGACTTCCTCAACGAGGCGGGCCAGCAGGTCGTCGGGGTCAATGTCGCCGAAGCCGCCGTGGGCACGGACAAGTCGGGCAGGCTGCGCTTCAAGAACCTGCGCAGCGAGCTATGGTGGCGGATGCGCGAGGCTCTGGACCCGACCAACAACACAGGCATCGCCTTGCCGCCAGGTCCTGCCCTTCTCGCGGACCTGTGCGCACCGACGTGGGAACTGTCGGGCTCGACCATCTACGTGGCAAGCCGCGAGCAGATCATGGAAAAAATCGGGCGCTCGCCCGACTATGGCAGCGCCTACGTGCTGGCGCTGCTGGACACCCCGAAGCGCGCGGTGGTCGAGGCCATGGGCCAGAAGCGCCGCCGGGAGTATGACCCCTATAGCCTGCGATAAGGGGTGTGCGTACCTATCAGCCAAGAATTTACTATCCCTACGCTAACTAAATGCGAGGGAAATCATGAGGGGCAAACGGCTGGAAGGCTTGGAGGGACAACGCTTCGGGCGGTTGCTGGTGCTCGGCATGATCGTCGAGAAGGGCAAGAAAACCCGCCTGCGCTGCCGATGTGATTGTGGCAATGAGGCCACGCCGGCCGCCGAGAACGTGCTGCGCGGCTTGACCAAAGGCTGCGGCTGCAAGGTGCTGACCGGCAACCAAACCCACGGCATGCGCAAAAGCCGGGAATACGTGACGTGGAACATGATGCTGCAACGCTGCACCAACCCGAACCACGAGGCGTACCCCCGCTATGGAGGGCGCGGCGTTACGGTTTGCGAGCGGTGGCGCGCCAGCTTCGAGGCTTTCTTCGCCGACATGGGGCACCGCCCGCCAGGCACTTCAATTGACCGCATTGACCCGACCGGCAACTACGAGCCGGGTAACTGTCGATGGGCTGACGCGACGACACAAAACGCGAATAAGCGCCCTAGTGCGCGTACCAGATAACAGGCCCCCTAGCCTTGCGCGTATGGAACCCACCATCCGCACCATCACCGTAGCCGAAGCCTTCGACTCGCCCATGTTCGCCGCCTTGTGCGACGAGTACCGGGCCGAGTCGCTGCGCAATCCCGACATGATGGGCGCGCTACCTGACCGCGAGGGCTACGCCCGCATGGTCGACGCCGGCCTGCTGCACCCCCTGGGCGTGTTCGTCGCCGAGGAACTGGTCGGCCTTTGCGCCGTCATGGTCACGCCCGTGCTGCACTTTGGCGGCCGTGTCATCGCCTCGACTGAAACCCTGTTTGTCGCCGAGGCGCACCGCGCTGGCGGCGCCGGCATGAAGCTGCTGCGCGCTGCTGAGGAAGTGGCTGCCGAGGCGGGGGCCGGTGGCCTGTACGTCACAGCCCCGACCGGCGGGCGCCTTGAGCGCCTGCTGCCGCATGTGGGCTACCACGAAACGAACCGCGTGTTCTTCCGGGGGTTGCTGTGAGCGGCCTTATGGCGGCAGAAAGCCGCATTCCTGCCATGACGGCCCAGGCCATCGACAAGGTGCGCGAACTGGAAGCCATCACGCGCGAACTGCCCCAGGTCGAGATTGCCACCGACCATGTGCTGCACGGCGGCATGTACGCGCGAACGATCTGCATTCCAGCCGGCGTAGTGCTCACGGGCGTGTTCATCCGTGTGCCCACGCTACTGGTGTTCGACGGCCACGCCACGGTCAATGCCGGCGACGAGGCCACCACGCTGGCCGGCTACCACGTGCTCGCGGCAAGCGCGCACCGCCGGCAGGCATTCCTCGCCCACTCCGACACCCGCTTGACCATGGTGTTTGCCACCCAGGCCAAGACCGTGGCCGAGGCCGAGGACGAATTTACCGACGAGGCGCACCTGCTGTTCTCACGCAAGCCGGGCGCCATCAACCGCATCAACATCACAGGAGAGTAACCATGTCGGGTGGAGCTACCGCAGTCATGGCCGCCGCCGCAGTTGCAGGCGCAGCCATCGCCTACAACAACGGGCAAGAGCAAAAGAAGGCCGCCGAAAAGGCAAGCCAGCAGGCCGAA
>ENA-UOWG01001404-UOWG01001404.1-activated-sludge-metagenome-genome-assembly--contig:-NODE-1404-length-24071-cov-6.730804_pt1 | contig 24071 bp, 20 predicted proteins | sample MGYA00238147_ERZ761563 | MGnify/ENA primary metagenome ERZ761563 (study PRJEB28884, sample SAMN05720216) | anaerobic digester metagenome | isolation source: active sludge of municipal... | reverse complement strand
CCTGGCCTACGGCGCGGCCGCAGCCTGGACCGGCGCGGGATTCCCCATCTGGGCGGCCTTCGCGGTCGCGGGCCTGTCCCTCGCCCGGCTTCCCCGGGGATACCGCGGCGCCTATGCCCTCCTGGCGGGCACGGCTCTTTCGCTCCTCTCCTTTTACCTACGTGGAGTCCAGGCCCTGCGCGCGGATCTCGTATACCTCCTGGCACCCCTGGCTCTGGGTCATGCGGCGGGATCCTTCGTGGATCGGATCCGCACGGAGGCGGACCTGTCCCTCAAGGATCTCAAGTCCCAGAACGAGGAGCTGGAGGAACTCGCCTACCGGGATCCCCTGACGGGGCTCTACAATCGACGGTTCGGGCTTGAAAGCCTCGGGAACGCCATCTCCTTCGCGCAGCGGTATAAGCAGGAACTCCACATCTTCTTGCTGGATCTCGACCACTTCAAGAGAGTGAACGACGAACTGGGACATCCCGCGGGAGACCGGGTCCTTGTGCAGCTGGCCCAATTGCTCCGCAAGGCGCTCCGGGAGAGCGATATCGTCGCCCGGATCGGGGGGGAGGAATTCCTGGTGATCCTGCCCGTTTCCAGGGCGGAACTGGTCCATGGAGCGGCGAACCGCATCCGGGACATCACGGCCCGGACGACCTTCGAGCCGGTGCCCTGGCAGGTGACCGTGAGCATCGGGGTGACCGGCCTTCGGGAGGGCGACACCCCGGAATCGATGCTTTCCCGGGCGGACCGGTTCCTCTACGATTCCAAGCGGGGCGGCCGGAACCGGGTCACCGGCTCCTAGGAGCCTGTCGGACTTGTGCATTTTTAGCGCCGATAGGCGCTAAAAATCCCGATTATGCGGCTCCTAGGTGTCCTGTTCTACAGGATGCGGGTCAGGATGGCCACGTAGGCCACGGCCGCGACCAGGAATAGCCCGAGGGGCGCCGCGAAGCGGCGGATGGTCCGGGGCAGGGTGGCCTTGAAGTGCTCCGCGCTCACGACCATGCAGACGTGCAGGGGGGACACCATCATCCCGGCGAACCCGAAGGCCGCGACCAGGGCCACGATGGGATCCAGGGCCAGGGAGCCGAAGGAGCCCGCCCGGAAGAGTCCCAGCACGATGGGCAGGGAAAGTCCCACGTAGCCGAACCCCACCCCGGTGACCAGCCCGGAGATCAGGGGCAGGAGAGCCGCCACAGCCAGGGGCGGGATGCCCGCGGCCGCGAGTTCGGAGGCGGCGGATTGGGCCGCTCCCCCCTCCGACAGGAGGGCGGAGAAGACGCGGATGCCCGCCACGACCCCCGCCAGCTTCAGGGTTCCCGGGTTGAAGGTATCCTTCCAGACGGCCCGGCCGCGGTTCCGGACGGCGACGTAGGCCATGCCCGCGCCGATCCCCGTGAGGATGGGGAAGTAGCGGCCGGCCAGGGCGGAGACGGGACCGGGTAGACCCAGGGACGGCCCCAGGGCCCGCCAGGCCAGATCCAGGGCCGCATAGACCCCCAGGATCAGGATGAGGGGAGCGAACCCCGCGATCACCTCGCCCGCTCCGGTCCTCGGCGCGGCAGCGGATCCCGGACCGGTCCGCTCCGGGGAGGGCGTCCCCGCGGCGCCGCGTCCGGGGAGTTTCAGCAGGAAGAGCCAGCCCAGGAAGACCATGGTCGGGAACATGTAGAAGTTGATCAGGACCAGCCGGGAGACCTCGAAGCCGGTCAGGGTGGCGGTCAGGATGAAGGACGGGAAGAGGGGCCACCAGACCTCCAGGGAGTGGCGGAACCAGTAGTTGGCCGCGGCCAGCCGGTCCGCCCCCAACCGCCCTTCGGGATCCAGGGCCTCCACCAGGGGGGCGGAAAAGGCGGCTCCCCCGGGCATGGGCAGGGTCCCGATCAGGACCGGGGTCAGGATGATGGAGGCGTTCCGGGACCGGGCCACCGCCTTCACGGACCGGGCGAAGTCCTCCATGGCCCCGGCCTTCCGCATGGCCCCGGACAGGACCATGATCAGGGTGACCAGGAGGAGGAGCAGGAGGTTCTCGGCCGCCAGGAACTCTTGCAGGGAGCGCAGGACCACGCGCCCGAAGGGCAGCCCCTGCCAGAGGGCGAAGGCCCAGCCCCCGGCCAGGGCGGCCAGCCCCAGATGGAGCTTCCGGGAAGCGGCGGCCACGACGATTCCGAACACCACGAGGATCTTAACGAGGACGGGGATGGAAGCCATGGTCGGACTCCTGTCAGGGTTTCGAGCAGGCCGGGCAGGTGCCGTGGAAGTCGAGGCGGTGGCCCCGGACCCGGAACCCTTCCCGGGCCGCGGCTTCGTCGAGTTCGGGGCGGTAGGGCAGGGGCATGTCCAGGACGGCTCCGCAGGCGTCGCAGACGAAGTGGTAGTGTGGGGACACGTCCCCGTCGAACCGGTCCTGGGCGTTTCCGTTGCGGATGTGCAGGACCAGGCCCATCTCCTCCAGGACGTCCAGGTTGCGGTACACGGTGCCCAGGGAGAGCCGGGGTATGCGCCGCCGGGCCGCGGTGTGGAGCATGGCGGCCGTGGGATGTTCCTTCGTGGAGCGGAGGACCGCGAGGATCTCTTCCCGCTGACGGGATCGTTTTCTCGAGCGCTCTATGCCTTCCATCCTGCCGCCTTAGGAGTTGAGCCAATTTCAAAAGTCGGTCACTTTTGAAATTGGCTTCGCGATTGCTTGCGGTTGCAACGCAACCGCAAGCAATCGCTTATTTCAAGGTAGCTTTTTCAAAACTCAGAGAGTTTTGAAAAAGCCCCAGTTGTTAGGGTAAGAGGGTACAATCCATCCCGGTTTCCGTCAAGCAATCCGTGCCGCCGGCTTGCCCCGGAGCGTCAACTTGCGCCCGGAAGCTCCAATCGGTACAATCGCCCATCATGGAAACCCGTGCCGTCCTTCCGGCCGCCTGTTTGGCGGTTCTCCTGACCGCGGCCTGCGGCGTCCGCGGGCCCGTCGGCCAGGCCCCCGCGGAGCCCCCCCGGGCGGTCCGGGGCCAGCTGGATCTCTCCGCCTCGAAGGAGGGCGTCGTTGCCCTGGACGGCCCGTGGGCCTTCTGGTGGGGTCGCTTCCTGGATCCCCCGGCCCTGGCCGCCGGTTCGGAGGCGGCGCCGGACGGTTTCGGGGAGGTGCCCGGGGCCTGGAACGGTTACGGTATTCCGGAGGCGGTCCGCCAGGGGCACGGCACCTACCGCCTGACGGTCCGGGGCCTGGATCCGGCCGTCCGCTACGCCCTCCGGCTCTCGTCCTTCAATACAGCGGCCCGGGTATTCGCCAACGGCCGGGTCGTCCACCTCCAGGGGATGCCGGGCGGCTCCCGGGACCTGGAGGAGCCGGACTGGACCGCGGTCGTGGTGCCCGCGGATCCGGATTCCCGGGGCGTCCTGGACATCGTCCTTCACGTCTCCAACTACGCGGACCGCACCGGGGGCTTCGTGAACCGCGCCTTCCTGGGCCCCTACGAAGTCGTGGACACCCTGCGGGACCGGGAACGGATGACCGAGGTCTTCCTGTTCGGCGGCATCCTCCTCATGGGGTTCTACTACCTGGCCCTCTTCTTCTTCCGCCGCAAGGATCGGGCCTCCCTCTGGTTCGGGTTCCTGTGCATCGTCCTGGCGTTCCGCATCCTCTGCTACGACGAGTACCTTATCCGGGAACTCCTGCCGGGTCTGCCCTGGGTCTGGCTGTTCCGGGCGGGGTACCTGACCTTCTCCCTGGCGGTCTTCCTTATAGCGGCCTTCCTGCGGAGCCTGTTCCCGGCCTCCTGGTGGAAGCCCCTGTCCTGGGTCATCTACACAGGGGCGGCGGCGTACTCCCTGGTCGTGGCCGTCTTTCCTCCCCTGGTCTCCGGGAACCTCCTCACGGCCTTCCAGGTCTTCGCCCTGGCCTCCGGGGCGGCCCTTTTCGCGGTGCTGCTCCGGGCCCTCCTGTCCCGGGAACCCGGGGCGGCCCTCCTGGCCGGAGGGTTCGGCTGCCTCTTCGTATCGGTGGTCCACGACGTCCTAGCCTCCCAGGGGATCCTTCCGGGCCCCTTCGTGGTGCAGGTGGGCCTCCTGTTCTTCCTGTTCGCCATGTCCCTGGTGGTGACCCGCAAGTTCGCCGTATCCTTCGAAACCTCCGAGCGGCTGGCGGAGAGCCTCCGGCGTATGAACCTCTCCCTGGAGCGTTTCGTGCCCCGGGAGTTCCTCCGGTACCTGAACAAGAGCTCCCTAGACGAGATCTCCCTGGGGGACCATTCCGCCCAGCGCATGACGGTCCTCTTCTCGGATATCCGCTCCTTTTCCCGGATCTCCGAGCGGCTCTCCCCGGAGGAGACCTTCCGGTTCATCAACTCCTACCTGGAACGGGTCGTCCCCTCCATCCGGAGCCACGGGGGCTTCGTGGACAAGTACCTGGGGGACGGGGTCATGGCCCTCTTTCCCCAGGACGCGGACGCCGCCGTCCGCTGCGCCGTGGACATGCAGCGCCGCATCTCCTCCTTCAACCAGGAGCAGGCCGGGAAGTGGCTGGAACCCGTCTCCGCGGGGGTCGGCATCCACTCGGGGCTTCTCATGCTGGGGACCATCGGAGAGAACGAGCGCATGGACGGGACGGTCATCTCCGACGCGGTCAACCTGGCCAGCCGCCTGGAGGGGCTCACCAAGGAGTACGAGATCGGCATAGCCGTCAGCGAGGAGATCGTGGAAGCCCTGACCGACCGCTCCGCCTGGAAGACTCGGTACCTGGGCAAGATCGGGGTCAAGGGCAAGCGGGAGCACGTCTCGGTCTTCGAGGTCTACGACGGGGATCCCGAGGACCTGATCGTCCGCAAGGACTCCATCCGCGGAACCTTCGAGGAGGCCATCGCCGCCTTCTACCGCCAGGATTTCCCGTCCGCCATGGCGGGGTTCCGGTCCGTCCTGGAGATCCTGCCCCGGGACGAGGCCAGCCACTACTACATCCGGATGATCCGCAAGATGAACCTCTCCTAGGAGTTGTCGGGCTTGGTTCGTGCAATGCATAAATATGCGCATTTGAGCGCCGGTTTCCCTATCCTCGGAGGTATCTCGTTTCGGGCGGACGCGGTATTGCAAATTTATCCGCAATGTCCTATGGTTCGAACCGACGCGGCGGGACCGCCCGGCGCGCATAGGAGGTGCGAGGCATGAAGAAAACCGCGATCGCCCTGGCTCTTTCCATGGCGATCCTGGCCCTGGCCGGATGCGGCGGGGGCAAGGCGGAGAAGAAGGTCCTGTACATCTACAACTGGACCTACTACATCCCCGACGACGTAGTGGAGGACTTCGAGAAGGAATTCAACTGTGAAGTCGTGTACGATGTGTTCTCCTCCAACGAGGACATGTTCGCGAAGATCAAGGCCGGCGGCTCGGGATACGACGTAGTCTTCCCGGGAGCCGACTTCGTCTCCATCATGATAAAGGAGGGGATGCTCGAGCCCCTCGATCCCAAGAAGATCCCGAACCTGAAGAATCTGGATCCCGCGGTGACCTCCCGGATGAGCTTCGACCCGGGCAACAAGTACTCGGTCCCGTACTTCATGGGAGCCACGGGCATCGTGGTGAACAAGAAGATCGCCGGGAACTTCGAGCGCAGCTGGAACATCTACGAGCGCAGGGACCTCAAGAACAAGATGACCCTCCTGGACGACCCCCGGGAGACCATCGGGGCGGCCCTCAAGTACCTGGGATACTCGGTCAACTCCGTCAATCCCGACGAGCTGGCCAAGGCGGAGGCCCAGATCAAGAAGTGGCTGGAAAACGTCCTGCGCTTCGACTCCGAGTCCTTCGGCAAGGGCTACGCCACCGGCGAGTACGCGGTTGTCCACGGCTGGGCCGAGAACGTCTTCCTGGAGCTGGACGACGCCCTGAAGGCGGACGCGGAGTTCTTCATCGCCAAGGAGGGCGGGGTCGCCTACATGGACTGCATGGCCATCCTCAAGGGCGCCAAGAACCGCGACCTGGCCCACGCCTTCATCAACTACATCCAGCGCGACGACATCTACGCCCGCATCGCCAGCTATCTGGCCCTGCCCAGCGTGAACGTTCCCGCCCGGGCCAAGCTGACCGAGAAGCCCAACTACACCGAGGCGGACCTGGCGCGCTGCGAGCTCAAGCTGGACATCGGGGATTCCATCACCCTGTACTCCGACCTCTGGAAGCGCCTGCGTCTGGGCGATTGATCCGACCTCGGCCGGTTCCCCGGCCGGGGCATCCGAGCGCACGATACGGCGGGACGAGAGTCCTGCCGTTTTTTTGTCCCCGACGCAAGCGCCCGGGCGATCCGCGGGCGGATGCACCTCCGCCGGGACGCGTTCCCGGCCGCCGGGCATGAGCCCGGCGCATCCGGAACAAGGAGGCGCACCGTGAAAAACCTGTGGATTGTCCTGGCAGCGGCCGCGGCGTTCGCGGCCCCCGCCTTCCCGCAGGAACCGGATCCCTTTGCCGGGCTCGACTCGATCGCCCCGGCCCTGGACCGCCCGGGGGACTACCGAGGGGGGGACGTGTTCATCCGGGCCAGCGCCCGCAGGGACCGGCTGGTGGTGGTGGAGATCCCCATCGACGGCCGGGGCAATGCGGGCCGGTACGAGGTGGAAGCCCACAATCGGGTGACCGGGGGAGTGAGCGCGGATCTGATCACCAGGGATGGCAAGGTGCCCGGCTACGCGGCGGTGCCGGAAGGGTTCCCGGAGGGCACCCACCGGGTCACCTCCGTGAGCGCCCGCACGGACAAGTTCGGGCCGTATTCAATCGGCACCGACGCGGAAGGGCTGGTGGACGCGTACAAGGTGACCAAGCAGGACGGAAAGATCGTCTCCTCCGAGTACGCGGGGAAGGTCGCGGACTACGGGTACAGCATCCACTCCAACCGGGAGAAGTCCTTCGAGACCTCCCGGTCCTGGGGCTGCATCATCGTCCGGGAGGCGGACTGCGGCAGGATTGCCCGCTCGATCCGGGCGGACCGGGCGGCGGGCGGGGACCAGTACGTAGTGGCGGGCCGGTGAAGGCGTCAAAGACCGGTCCGTGTTTTTAGGAAATCACCGCGGAGGACACGGAGAGCACGGAGCCCAGGCTCCCGCTCTCCGTGCGCTCCCCTCATTCGAAGAGGGAAACCCGAAATAGGAGGAACCCATGGCGCACAAGGGATTTCGCATGACCGCGGCCCGCATCGGCCGTATCGCCCTTCTGACCGCAGGTCTGGTTGCCGGCCTGGCGGCCGGCCTTGCGGCCTGCGGCCCGGGAGCTTCGGAGCGGGCGCCCGCGGAGGCGAAGGCCCCGTCCGGTACGTCCGGCGCCCCGGCCGCCGCTCCCTCGACCGGGGCGGGTCCGGCGTCCGGGCCCGAGGCCGCGGTCTTCGAGTATCGGTACACCTCGGTTCGGATCGAGGATCCCGGCGCCGTGCGGTACCGGGCCGAGTTCCGCTTCCATCCCGACGGGACCATCCGCCGGGCGGAACTGCGGGAAATCCGGTCCGGGACGGAGACCCTCCGGGCCTCCGCGGTGTCCGAGCCCTTGCAGGGAGGGTACAAGGTCGCCTACCGATCCTTCGGCAGGGACCCGAGGGGCTACGACTATACCCTGGGATGGTCCGAAACGGGGCTTACGGTCACCGCGGGCGGGGAGGCGACGGGGTTCCGCTTCGACCCGGCCGGCCGGGTCTTCACGGTCCCCTGGGACAAGGGCGCGGAAACCTACTCCCCGGGGCCGGACGGCAGCGTCCTGGGGGAGCTCGTCCTGGCGGGCGAGCGGCAGTGGGGCGGACGATTGTTCAAGAGCGGGGGAAGCCTCCGGTTCGAAGACCGGTATCCCGACGGGAGCGTGGACCGGGAGTGCGTCCTCAAAGCCGCGGGCCCGGACGCCTGGTCCGTATCCTGCACGGGTTCCGCGGACTCCTTCTACGAGGGCAGCCTCACCGGGGCTTCCCTCTTCCCCCGGGGAGGCGTATACCCGGCCTCGGCCTACAACCTGATCATCGTGACGGACCTCTGGATGACCGAGGAACGGTTTCCCTTCTTCTGCCTCTCCCTGCTGGAGTGAGGACGTGGAAGCCCTGTTCCTGGCCTGGATGATCCGGGCCGCCGTCGGCCGAGAAGCCCTGCGCTTCGAGGCGGTCCACGAGCAGGAGGGGGATCTCTCCTGCGGCCTGGCCGCGGCCGCCTCCCTGGCGGACCTGTACTGGGGGCTTCCCTGCCGGGAGGCGGACCTCCGGTCCGCCCTGGCGCCCGAGGACGGCCGGGTGGAGCGGGCGACGGATCTGGGAGAGCTCGCCGCCCTGCTCTCGGCCCGGGGTTTCGCGGTCCGGGCCGTCCGGCTGGATGCGGTCTCCGCCGCGGAGGCCCTTCGACGGGGCTACGTCCCCCTCCTCGTGCACCTCCGGGACGACGGTGGGCACTTCGCCCTCCTTTTGGCCTTGGAACGGGATGTCGTTGTCCTGGCGGATCCGGCCCGGGGCTTGTTCACCCTGGACACCGGGGAGTTTGCCGCCTCCTTTTCGGGCGGGGCCCTGGCCGTCGTCTTCCCGGGCGTCCGGGTCGATCGGGATCGGTTGGACGCCCGGACGGCCGGGGCCCTGGGAGCCCGCCGTTTCCTTGCCGGCCTGGCCGTGGGGGCCTTCCGTTGAAGACTCCCGCCCCGGCGGCCGCCCTGGCCGCGGCGGTGGCTGCCCTGACAGTCTCCGTCCCTCCCGCGGCCTGCTCGGAAGCTCCCCGCGCGCGAACCGGTTCGGAGGAGCCCCCGGCCCTGTCCTTCCTGGCGGAAGTGCGGCCGATCCCGCGGGATCTCCCGGTGGGCCGGGTACTGGACGCGGACTGGGAGTTCGGCCTGGACCTCCGCCCTCCGGGAATCCTCCGATTCTCGATCCGACTGCCCCTGTCCGTGCGGATCGGCCAGGAGGGCCCCTGGGCGGGCCGCTCGGACGCGGCCTGGGGGGACCCGGCCGTGGAGGCGGGGGCCTTTTTCCGGAAGGGCGCGGGCTTCCGGTTCCTGGGGGCCGGGTACGCGGCACCCCTGGGCCGGTGGATGCCGGATCCGGCACGACCCCTCCGCCCCGCCCCGGGTTCCGGGGCCCACCGCGCGACCCTGTCCGCGGGCCTGGGCCGGATCCGGGATCCCGCCGCCCTGAGCGCGGGGGTTTCCTGGACTGTCTCGATTCCCCGGCCGGATATTCCCGGAGCCGCCTGGCGCCCCGCGGATCTGTCCCTGTCCCTGTCCCTCGTCGAGGTCTTGAACGATCGGGCGGGGATCCTGCTGGGCCTCTCTCCCCGGCTCCGGGCTCCCGCCCGGGGGCCGGGGGCGGACCCGGAATCGGGATTCGACTGGGCCCTGGAGGCCCGGGTAGAGGTCCACCTGCGGACCGGGGGGGCCTTCTTCCGTACCGGAGTAAGCCGATCCCTGACCGAACCGGGCGCCGTCTGGGTTCCGGTCGCGGGAGTGGAATACGAGGTGCGGATACGGACGGGGGCCGGACCGTGAGGCGGGCGGGCGGCCCCCGGATGCCCGCCCGGCGGGCGGCGGTCCTTCTGGCCTCGGCGGTCCCGGTACTGATCCTCGCGGCCTGCGCGCGGGATTGGCTCCCCTCCGGGAACGCCCGGGTCCTCGGCTGGCACGACGAGGAGGTCGGGGGGATCCCTTCCTGCGTGGCGTACCTGGAGGTCTCCAACGTGGGGTCCGTCCGCATCGAGCGGAGTTCCCTCTCCCTCCGGGTCTTCACCGCGTCCCGGTCCTACTTCCGGACCCTGGTTCTGCAGACTCCCCTGCCGCCGGGCGGTCTCGTGTACGCGGAGCTCTCGGTGGCCTACGCGGACCCCGGGGAGAGCGCCGAGGCGGACGGGGGCGTGGAGCTTGTCGACTGCTTCTTCGAGTAGCGCCTTCCCGGCGGGTTTAGCAGGTTGTTGAAATACTCGAGGCGTTTCAGCACCCTGTTAAAGGGCGGCCCGCGGAGAAGGGGTGTCCAATAAGGGACCGACGTATTGGACACCCCGGTTCGGCCTTGACGGGTCCCCGCGGCGGACCTAGGATGGGCTATCCTGCCCGCCGGGAGCCGCCATGGACTCGTCCCTCCTCCGCGCCTACGCGAACGTCCTCCTGACCGCCGTGAACCTGCAGAAGGGCCAGTGCCTCCTGATCCGCGCCCAGCCGGTCCACCTGCCCTTCGCCGGAATCCTTGCGGAGGAAGCCTATAAACGGGGCGGCCGGTATGTGCGGTTCGACAACAACGAGGCGGACAATCCCGCCCTCTACAAGGCCCGGATCGAGCACAGCGAGGCGGAGTACCTGGAGTACGCCCCCCGGTCCCGGTACGAGCCCTACGGTACCATGATCGACGAGGACTGGGCCGTCCTGTCCATCCATGCCCCCGAGGACCCCGGCTTCCTGTCCGGCCTGGATCCCAAACGGAACGCCCGCTGCGTCCGGGCCACCGCCGAGGCCATGAAGCCCTACCGCCGGCGCATCGTCCTGGACAACGAGGTGGCCTGGCTGGTGGCGTTCCTTCCGACGGAGAAGATGGCCGCCCGGATCCTGGGTGTCCCGGCGGGACCGGAGGCGGTCGACGAGCTCTGGAAGGTCCTGATACCGATCCTCCGGCTGGACCGGCCGGATCCCTCGAAGGCGTGGGAGGAGCACTGCCGGAACCTGGAGGCCCGGGCGGAACGGCTCAACTCCCTTTCCCTTGACTCCGTGCGGTTCCGGGGGCCGGGTACGGATCTCGCGGTCGGCCTTCTTCCGCAATCCGTCTGGAGGGGAGGGCCGGAGAGGACCGCGAAGGGGCGCCTCTTCTTCCCGAACATCCCCACCGAGGAGATCTTCACGTCCCCGGACTTCCGGCGGGCCGAAGGCCGGGCCGCCTTCACCCGGCCCGTCCTGGTACCCTCGATCGGGAAGGTCGTGGAGGACGGATGGGTGGAGTTCCGGGACGGACGGGCGGTCGATTGGAACGCCCGGTCCGGGAAGGACGTCCTGGACACCCTGATGTCCATGGATCCCGGGGCCAGATCCCTGGGGGAGGTCGCCCTGGTGGACGGATCCTCTCCCGTCTTCACCTCCGGCAGGGTTTTCCACAATATCCTGTTCGACGAGAACGCCGCGTCCCACGTCGCCCTGGGATCGGGTTACCCGGCCTGCGTCCGTGGCGCCGAGGGGCTGTCCGACGGGGAGCTCGCGGAGCTGGGCGTCAACGTCTCCATGGTCCATACGGACTTCATGATCGGAAGCCCCGACATGGACGTGACGGGGACGACCCGGGACGGACGGGAGGTCCGGATCATGACGCGGGGACGGTTCGAGGTCTAGCAGGTTGTTCAAATACTTGAGGCATTTCAACAACCTGCTATGCAATTGCGCAGAGAACCTTACGGTTCTCTGCGCAATTGCGACATTCAGGAAGTGTTGAAAAAGGCTCTATAGCCTTTTTCAACACCCTGCTGGGTCGGGTCCTCCCCTCCCGTCACGGAAAGGACGGTCCGGATCCCGTCCCGTTCCAGGCGCCACCGCCCCTCGGCGACGCGGCCCGTGAAGGCCTCGTCGTGGGTGACCAGGACTACCGCTCCTTCGAAGTCCGCCAGGGCCTCCGAGAAACACGCGGCGGATCCCGGGTCCATGTGGTTGGTGGGCTCGTCGAGGAGGACCGCCGACACTCCCCGCAGCAGGGCCAGCGCGAAGAGGAGCTTGCGGGTTTCCCCGGGACTGGGCAGGTCCGTGGACAGGAGGGACTCCGGCTCGGATCCCAGCCGATACACCGCGGACAGTACGCGGCCTCGGTCCTCCGCCCCGAGCGTCCGCAGGGCGGACAGGGCCTCCCTCCGGCTCCGCTCGGAAAGTTCCTGCTCGAGGTACCAGACCCGATCCTCCGGAAGATCCAGGGAGCCGCGGATCCAACGGAGCAGGGACGTCTTCCCGCTGCCGTTGGGACCGAGGATCGCCGTGCGGCCGTCGTTCCGGATCTCCAGGCGGGGATGCTCCAGGCGGACGGTCCCTCCCGCGAGATCCAGGATTCCCGGCGCCCGGTCCAGGAGCACGGGGCGCCGTTCCCTCCTGCCCGGCAGCGCGGCCCCCGACTTGCGGAGACCCGGGGCCGGCCGGGATTCGAGCTCCGCGCGGACCCGACCGGCCTGTCCGGCCAGTTTCCCGGCGGACCGTCCGGCGCGCCCGTCCTTCCCCGTCAGACGGGCGCGGTCGATCTCCGCGCGGCCCGAGGCGTCGCGGGGATCCAGGTCCCGCTTGGAGAGCCGGGCGGCTCCGGCCGCCGCCTCCCGGGTCGCGAGGATCCTCCGCCGCTCCAGGCGCCTCAGGCGCGCCTCCAGGGCGGCTCGTTCCCCCCGAAGGAAGTCGTCCTCCCGCAGGCTTTCCTGCAGCGCGGCGCCCGGCGGGCACGCGAAGGTACGGGCTCCGGATCCCGCCTCCCCGGGTGTCAGGAGGACCGTGCGGCGGCAGACCCTGTCCAGGAAGGACCGGTTGTGGGAGACCAGGATCCCGATTCCGTTGAACCGCGCGAGCTCCGCGGCCAGCAGGTCGAGGGTGTCCGCGTCGACGTGATTCGCGGGCTCGTCCAGGAGCAGGACCTCGGGTTTTCCGGCGAGGGCCGCGGCTACCGTGCATTTGCGTTTCTCTCCGCCGCTGAGCGTTCCCCACCGCCCGGGGAAGTCCTCCCGGATCCCGAGCCGGGAGAGCAGGGCTCGGGTGTCCGGATCCCCCATCAGTTCGGGGTCCGAGAAGAAGGCTTCGGGCATGTCCAGTCCCTGGCCGCAGACAGACGCGTCCCGGGCCGGCACCAGGCTCCCGGACTCGGGCGTGAGGCGTCCTGTGACCAGGGACAGGAGGGTGGACTTCCCGCAGCCGTTCGGCCCGACCAGGGCGGTCCAGCCCGGTGGGAAGGAGAGGGTCAGCCCGGAAAAGACGGGCCGGGGGAGGGATTCATACCGGAAGGAGACATGGTTCAGGACTATCGTTCGGGGCATCGAGGGAGATCCAGATTTCGGATTCAGCCATGACAAGCGCTGCAGGCCCGACGTATCCGGAATCTCCGGGCGGACGGGCAGGGGGAAACGGAAACCGTCACGGGAGGCCCGGCCGGTACGACGTACCTTTTACCGGTTCTCCGCTGTTCTGTTCCGCGTTCCCTTACAGGCTCATGTCCCTTCGATCCCCCCGGTTAAAGGTTCTTTATTTTTCCGAACAGTACCGGAAGTACGGATCCGTTGTCAAGAACGGCCCGCCGCGGCGTCCGACCGCTTCCCGCGGGGTCGGCCCAAAAAAGTATTTTGTTGACAGAGTAAAATACATCGCCTACAATGTAAAATAACGCGGAAGTAGAGTCCGATGGCCGCGTGGAAAGCCGTACCGCGACGAGCCCCTGCCGACCGCCCGTCGAGGACGATTCCCGCCCGAAGGCTCACGCGCCTTGGACTTGACGACCGGTCCCGGTATAGGGACCGGAATGATCCATTTCCTCATTTCGGGAGGTTCCAGATGGCAAGCGGGGAGAAAAAGAAGGGCTGGCTCGGGTGGTATTTCAACACGCCCCTCGTGTGGAGAATCCTGACGGCCCTTGTCACGGGCGCGATCGTGGGCCTCCTGGTGGGTCCCTCGATCTCGGTCATAGCGCCCTTGGGAAGCTTGATGATCCGGCTCCTGAAGATGATCATCCTGCCGTTGATCTTCTTCGCGATCGTGATGGGCATCGGAAGCATGCCCGCCTCCAAGATCGGGAAGGTGGCCGGCAAGATCCTGATCTACTATTTCGGAACCACCCTGTTCGCGGCGATCTTCGGCCTGATCCTGGCGAACATCTTCAAACCCGGCCTGGGTCTTTCGTTGACCGCGACCGCCGTGAAGGCCGCCGAGGGGGCGACCGTGACCAGCCCGGCCATCGGGGACGTCTTCCTGAACATGGTGCCGGACAACGTGGCCGCCGCGTTCGCCAAGGGAGCTTACCTCCAGGTCCTGGTGTTCGCCCTCTTCTTCGGCCTCGCCGTTTCCTTCCTGCGGGATCACAAGGATGACCGGATCAGCGAAGCGGTCCTGACGGTGTACAGGTTCTGCGAGGGCGGGGCGGAAATCATGTTCCGCATCACCCACGCGGTCCTGCAGTTCGCGCCCATCGGTATCTTCGCGATCATCTCGGGGATCTTCGCCGTGGAGGGGACGAAGCTCATCAGCTCCGCGGCCTCCATCATAGCACTCTGCTACACGGGGTACGCGTTCCAGCTCTTCGTCGTCTACGGGATCGCCCTGACCCTGAGCAAGCTGAACTACTTCCAGTTCCTGTCCCGGGCCAAGGATGCCACCCTGATGGCGTTCTCGACCTGCTCCAGCAGCGCGACCCTGCCCCTGACGATCAAGACCTCCGAGGAGAAGCTCGGCGTTCCCCGCAGCATCGGAGGGTTCACCCTGCCGCTCGGGTCGCAGATCAACCTGGACGGGGAAGCCTACTACCAGATCATCGCGGTGTTCACCGCGGCCTTCGCGTCCGGTATCCACCTGACCTTCGCCCAGCAGATGGTCGTCGTGTTCGTCGTGACCGTGGGCACCATGGGGACCGCCGGCATCGCCGGCTCCGGACCGGTGGTGCTGCTGGCGGTGATGGGCATGGTGGGGTTGAACGTGGAAGCCGGCTCGATGGTGGCGGCCGTGTTCGCCCTGGTGCTCGGCATCGACGTGATCCTCGACATGGGCCGGACCGCCGTGAACGTCACGGGCGACATGGTCGGCACCTGCATCGTGGCCAAGAGCGAGGGGCTGTTGAAGAAATGGGGCCCCAAGGGGACGTTTGTCGCCTGATCCCGGTCCGATAGAATGATGTGAACGGAGGGTCATTGCAGAGGCGGGGACCTGTACCGTCTTTGCAATGACCGTCTCTCGAGGCTAGCATTGTCCGGGGCATTCGCACGGGCGGATCGAGCGGGGGATAGGTCCATGAACAGACTTCCGGCCAGCATTTTCAACGACGTCATCGGTCCGGTCATGCGGGGACCGTCCAGTTCCCACGTCGCGGGAGCCGCCCGGATCGGTTCCCTGGTCCGGCAGTCCCTGAGGGGAAACGTCCAAGAAGTCGAGGTGGAATTCGACGTCAACGGCTCCCTCGCGGAGTCGTACCACGGCCACGGTTCGGACATCGGCTTCGCCAGCGGTATCCTGGGGATGGAACTGACGGACGAGTCGGTGCCCCTGGCCTGCAGGATCGCGGAAGAGCGGGGGATCGACGTCCGGTACAAGGTCCTGGACTACGGAGCGGTCCATCCCGGGAATTACCGGATCACCGCGCAAGCCCCGGACGGGACCCGGATGCGCTGGGAGGCGATCTCGGTCGGCGGCGGCATGGTCAAGATGGAAAAGTTCAACGGCTTCGAGGTCGCAATCTGCGGGGATTTCCACGAATTGCTGATAACCGTCGACTCGGGAGGGCCTTCCCTGGAAGGCGTGCTGGAACGGATCAAGGAAGCGATCCCCCGGTATGAGGACATCGCCGTATGCGAGCGGTCCCCCCGGACCCTGGTCAACATGAAGCGGAGCGCCGATATCGACGAGGGTACGCTCCAGGCCCTGAGACGGATTCCGATGGTGCTGGATGTCGTCTCCCTTGCTCCGATCCTCCCGACCCGGTCGAGCGCCGACTGCCGGGTGCCCTTCGTGACCGCGGAACAGGTCCTGGAATGGATGGCCGCGAACGGCCGGAAGGAATTGTGGGAACTGGCGGCCCTCTACGAGGCCCGGCGCGGGGATACGGACCAGGACGACGTGATGGAGAAGATGTCCCGTCTCGTCGACATCATGAGAAAGAGCATCCGCGACGGACTGGCGGGAACCGAGTACGCCGACAGGATCCTGGGCCCTCAGGCGTACAAGATCGACGAGGGCATCAAGAACAACCGTCTCATTCCGGGCGACATCCTGAACCGGATCATCAAGTACATCACGGCCGTCATGGAAACGAAGAGTTCCATGGGTGTCATCATCGCCGCCCCCACCGCGGGATCCTGCGGCTGCCTGCCCGGAACGATCCTGGGGGCCGGGGACGCGATGGATTTTTCCCGGGAGGAGATCACCAAGGCCATGCTGGCGGCGGGGTTGATCGGGGTGTTCGTCTCGGAAGGTGCCACGTTCTCCGCGGAGGTCGCGGGCTGCCAGGTCGAGTGCGGGGCGGGTTCCGCCATGGCGGCGGCCGGTCTGGTCCAGTTGTTCCACGGCAGCGCGGAGCAATGCCTGGACGCGGCTTCCATGGCCTTCCAGAACGTCACGGGGCTGGCCTGCGACCCCGTGGCCAACCGGGTGGAGGTCCCCTGCCTGGGAAAGAACATCATGGGAGGTTCCAACGCCGTGGCCTGCGCCAACATGGCCCTGGCGGGGTACGACAAGGTCATACCCCTGGACGAGACGATCGCCGCGGTGTACGACATCGGCACGAAACTGCCGCTGGAGTTGCGCTGCACCTTCGGGGGGCTGGGCAAGACCAGGACCTCTCTGGACATACAAAAACGGCTTACATAAGATGGCAGATGAATAGCCTACCATTTGGAGAGCCGACCATGTCCAAAGCCGAGAAGGACTATGCCGTCACCCCGGGCAGCCTGACCGCCTATATCAGCCGGGACCTGGAAAACCGTATCCTGTCGGGGGATCTGGAGGACGGGGATCTGTCCCTCGTGACTCTCGCCGCGCATTACAACGTCAGCATCACCCCCCTTCGGGCGGCGGTCCAGGAGTTGGTCGACAAGGGGGTCATGATCAAGTTGCCGAACCGGCGCCTGCGCGCGAATCCCGGGAAGGCCCGGAAGGCGGAGCCCCGCCGGGTCGTGGCCGTCCCCCCGACCCAGCGGGACTGGAGCGAGGTCCTGATCAAGGAAGTGGTGCGCGCCAGCCTCAGCCCCGATCCCGTCTACCTGCGGGAAGACACGCTCGCGAAGAAGTTCGGCGTAGGCAGGTCCATCATTCGGCAGGTCCTGAGCCGCTTCGTCGGGGCGGGGCTCATCGACCACATTCCCCGCAAGGGATGGATGGCCCACCCCTTGGGTGTGGAGGACATGAACGCCTACCTGACGGTGCGGGAGATACTGGAACTCAAGGCCCTCAAGCTGGCGCGTCCGCGGCTGGACATGGAGGAACTCGCGAGAATCCGGGAGGTCTGCAAGAGCGGGGCGAGGGGCAACCTCAAGGACTTCGACAACAGCGTCCACGAGTGCATCATCAACGCCTCCGGGAATCGTTACATCCGCCAGTTCTTCCAGCAGCACGTCGCCCGGTATTACACGGAACTCTTCTATTTCGCGGCCCCCGAGACCGCGGTGGTGGAGGAGATGTCGAACGAGCACCTGGGCATCATCGACGCCCTTCTGGAGCGCCGCTGGCCCGCGGCGGAAAAACTTCTTTCGGCGCATATTTTCGGGCAGGCCGTCGTCCTGACGAAGCTGCTGGAAAAGGAACGGGGCGAGGCGCCCGGTCGGAACGACGCCCGGAAGCGGTTCTGAAATGCGTGTCCGCCTGGCCGCGATGGGACAATTGGAAAAGGACTTCGGGGGCGGGAGGTTCGACTTCGAGTTCCCGCCGGATTCCACCCTAGCCGACCTGCTGGTTAAAATCGGCGACGACTTTTCCGGCCGACTGCCCGAGTCCCTGTGGAACCGGGCCGAGCGCAAATTCCGCGGCGCCGTCGTGATGATGTCCGACGGCGCGGCCCTTCGGGACCCCGCCCAACCTCTGAAGGACGGGCAGGAAATCCTGATCTTCAAGGTACTGGTCGGCGGCTGACGCCGAGCGAACCCCCGCCTCCGGGGGAAGGAGATGAGCGATGTCCGATACACTTGGCGGATATGCCGGGAAATGCCTTCACCTGGATTTGAGCGTCCCGTCGGGCCGGACCGAGGACCTGGACCCGGAAATCCTGCGGGATTACCTGGGTGGTACGGGATACGCGGCCAGGATCCTCTATGACGGGCAGAAGCCCGGGATCGATCCGCTTTCGCCCGAGGCGATGCTGGTCGTCTCGACCGGCCCCCTGACGTTGAACGCGGTTCCCGGCGGAGGCAGCGTGGAACTCTGCTTCAAGTCTCCCCTCACGGGCGGTTGGGGCGAGTCCCGCGCCGGCAGCGACTTCGGGCCGGACCTGCGCCGGGCCGGGTTCGACCACGTCGTCATCCGGGGCAGGGCCCCGCGGCCCGTCTACGTGGTGATACGGGACGGGAAGGCCGAGTTCCGGCCCGCCGAGCATCTGGCCGGGAAGCTGGTCTCGGAAAAACTCGCGATGATCCGAAGGGAGCTTCCGGACGGGAGGTTTTCCATCGGCTGCATCGGCCCCGGCGGCGAGAACGAAGTCGCCTTCGCGGGGGTCCAGTTCGGGGATCGGGCGGCGGGCAGGGCGGGGGCCGGGGCGGTCCTCGGATCGAAGAACCTCCTGGCGATCGCGGTGGAAGGCCGGAACGAGGTCGTCGCCGCGAAGCCCGCGGAACTGAAAGAGCTCCTCCGCACGTACTTCACGCAACTGCGCTCGAACCCGGTCTCCATCGGGTTCCACGACAACGGGACCGTCGGAGACCTCGCGGCGAACGACGAGAAGGGGGACTGGCCCACGAAGAACTGGCAGTCCAATTCCTGGGGCAAGGGCGCCGTCCTGCTGGACAGCTTCGTCCGGCGCAACTTCATCAAGCCCTATCCCTGCTACCGGGGTTGCACGATTTCCTGCGGGCGGAAGGTCCGCGTTCCCGACGGAGCCTACGCGACGGTCGAGCACGGGGGAGCCGAGTACGAGTCCATTTCCTGCTTCACCGCCTACGTCCAGAACGAGGACATGGACGCCGCCGTCCATTGTTCCCACCTGTGCAACGAATACGGCGTGGACACGATCTCCGCCGGGGCGGTCATAGCCTTCGCGCTCGAATGCGCGGAAGCGGGAAGTCTCGCGGCCTCGGACATCGCCGGGCTGGACCTCTCCTGGGGCAACTCGAAGGTACTGCCCCGGCTGGTCCGGATGATCGCCCTCCGGGAGGGGATCGGCGCCGTGCTGGCCGACGGGGTTCGGGCCGCGGCCGCGAGGATCGGCAAGGGTTCCGAAGCCTTCGCCGTGCACGTGAAAGGGCTGGAAGGCCCGGCCCACGATCCCCGGTCGGGCAAGTCCCTGGCCGTCAGCTACGGGACCGGGAACCGGGGGATGTGCCACATCCACCCCGCGGAGGCCATGGCCTGGGACTCGGGCAAGATGGATTGGGGCCTGTGCAAACACGGCCTGCCGGACCCGAACGGGGTGGACCGCTGGGACGAGCCCGGGAAGGGTTCCGCGGCCAAGCTCATCCAGGACGGCCTCAACCTGCCCGACATCCTGGGTACTTGCAAGTTCTTCATGTACGCGGGCATCGGAGTGGACGAACTGGCCGCGATGCTCTCCCTGATAACGGGACGGGACATCGGGCCGGCCGAGCTTCTGGCGGTTTCCGAGCGGGTGATCAACCTGCAGCGCCTGTTCAACCTGCGGGAGGGATTCACCGCCGCCGACGACCTCCTGCCCGCGCGGGTCTGCGCCGTGCCCTCCTTCGGAAGGTACGCGGGGACGGCGGAGTGCGGCATCTCGGATTTCCCCGGAATGCTGAGGGAGTACTACGAGGCCCGGGGCTGGGACGCCGGTACGGGGATTCCCACGGACGCGACGCTGAAACGGATCGGCCTGCGCCGATGATGACCAGACGAGAATAATAACCGGGATGGAGGATGGAATGAGTCTGCACGGTGTGTACGTAGTGACCGTCACTCCCTTTACGCGGGACGGGAAGGTGGATCTCGCGGGGATCGAGAAGAACGCCGACTGGCTGGTGAAGCAGGGAGTCCACGGCCTGCTCCCCCTGGGGAGCACCGGGGAATTCGCCAGCCTGGAGGAGGAGGACAAGAAGGCCATCGTCGACCGGGTCCTGAAGACCGTCGCCGGCAGGGTTCCCGTGGTGGTGGGAGCGACGGCGGAAACGACCGACAAGGCGATCCGGAACGCGCGTTACGCCGAAAGCGCGGGCGCCGCGGGGGTGCTCGTCCTCCCCCCGTACTACTACACCCCTGACCAGGAAGAGATCTACGACCATTACCGACGCATCGCGGAAGCCGTCAAGATCCCCGTGATGATCTACAACAATCCGGCCAGCTCGAAGGTCGACATCCGGGCCGACACGGTGGCCCGGCTTGCCCGGGTGCCCGGGATCGAGTGCATCAAGGAGAGCACCGGGGACATCCGCCGGATCACCGAAATACGGCTCCTGACCGAGGACAAGCTGACGGTCTTCTGCGGCTGGGAGGACATGGCCTACGAATCCTTCGTGATGGGGGCCCGGGGCTGGGTCTGCGTCCTGGGCAACATCCTGCCCAAGGAATGCGTCGAGCTCCACGACCTGATCGTCGTGAAGAAGGACCTTCCGGCGGCCTGGACCCTGTACCGGAAGCTGCTCCCCCTGCTCCGCTACCTGGAGTACGCGGGCAAGACCCAGAAGGCCCTCAAGTACGTGCTGGACAAGACGGGCCTGGCCGGGGGCGCCTCCTCCAGCCCCAAGCGCCCTCTGGATCCGGAGGACAAGGCCGCCCTCGACAGGATGCTCGCGGACCTGGGGAAGGCGTAGAGCACCGACGAAGGTCTCCGCCGCGGATCCGGCGTCCTCGGCGGAGACTCCCCCTTACCATCCCGATTGTTTCAGGGCCTTCCGCTGTTTCGATATCTGCTTCCACTTCCGCTCGTCCTCCCGACGGGCTCGTTCGTCGGTCCTCTTCTCCAGCCGGTCTCTCTCCCGGGACAGTTCCAGGTAGGACAGGTACCGGGAGGGTTCGAGCTCTCCCGAGTCGAGAGCCTCCAGGACCGCGCAGCCCGGCTCTCCCGAGTGGCTGCAGTCCTTGAACCGGCATCGTCCCGCCAGGGCCGCCAGTTCGGGAAAGCCTTCTTCCAAGCCCTCGACGCCTCCCCAGATCTTGAGCTCCCGGATCCCGGGACCGTCGATCAGGAGCAGGCCGGATGCGAGCCGATACAGGCGGCTTGTGGTCGTGGTGTGCCTTCCGCGGAGATCGCCGGGGCGGACTCGACCTTCCCGGGCGGACTCGTCCGAGGCCGGAGAGGAGATTCCGGTCTTCCGTAAACCTTCGTCGTGCCCGGGCTCGTCCCGGCCGCGGCGGGCAAGGGCGTTCACCAGGGCCGATTTCCCGACTCCGCTTTTCCCGAGCATTCCGATCGTCTCTCCGGGAGATAGGCGGGCTCTCAGATCTTCAAGGCCTTCCCCGGTCTTGGCGCTTACGGCCAGGACCGGAACCGAGGGAGCGGCATACGCGGCCTCCAGGAAAGCCCGTTCCCGGTCCTCCTCCGATGCCAGATCCGCTTTATTGAGGATGATGCAGGGGGCGGCGCCGGAATTGCGCGCCACCACGAGGCTCCTCTCGAGGAGCCTCGGCAGGAAATTTCGTCCCCCGTCCAGGGCGAACACCAGGAGGAGCGTGTCGATGTTGGCCGCCAGGACCTGCCCGCCGCTCTCCCTCCCCGCCCGGCCTCGCGTCAAGGCCGAGCGGCGGTGTAGAACCGATCGGATACGGATACTGTCCTCGTCCGGATCCACCAGGACCCAGTCTCCGACCACGGGATAGTCCTCGGGATCCTCCGCATCGTACCGGAAGCGGCCGCTGACGGCCACGTTCTCATGTATTCCGGCGAGACCCGGGCAGTCCGGGAATCCCGGGCGTCCGCGAAGGTCCGGAATGATCACCTCATACCGGTGGTGGCCCCGAGCCGTCACCCGGGCGGGAAGGATCCGCTTGCCCTCGCCCTGCTGTTCCATCGCCGCAGCCCAGGAAGCGTGGAATTCGGGTTTCCAGCCCCAGGATTCGGCGTCCGAGACGCGGTTCATCGTGTCACACCTCCAGAGGGAAGGGAAGCCTCGTTACGGGCTTGAGGGCAAGCTTGAGCAGGGCTCTCTCGTCGTCATCCGCGGCGATGCGGTTGGCTCGGATTACTCCACAGCGCTCGCAGCGGTGCAGTATGCTCCATTCTCCGTCGGGCTTGACCCACACGGCGATGGGCCGCATGAGGCCCTTGCAGGGTGAACGGCGGTCACCGGTCGTTATGTCGACATGCCGGCTGGAAAGGCAGACATGGCAGTGATTGCGGTTCTTGCCCCCGATCGAGGATGGGGGAACCGGGCTGCCGCAGTTTCGGCAGACGAAGGATTCTATGCTCTCGTGTACCACGTGTTGTGTCCTGGACATACCAACGCCTTTCGGCACCGGGGCTGGAATATAAGGAGGTTCCCGGGGCCGGTGTGAATGAGTACCGCGTGGGATGATGGACGGGGTGTTCGGCGGACGGAGGGGTGCGGAAGAGTCCGTACGGCAGGAGGGCTCGTCGGGAACCGCCCTCAAAGGAGGGTGGAGGGATCTGACGAACCAGAAACCACGGGGGCGCTTGGCCGGCCCGCGTCATTCCTGCCGGAACACCGCCGTCGGATGGATCACAAGAGCGTTCGTACAGACCTCCTCGAATGCCAGGTTGAAACAAGGATACCCGCGCGGCGAGTTTAGGTCAATCGGACGGGCCGCTCGGGAGGCTACGATTTTCGTCGTATCGCCGGTTCCCCGACAAAAAAAACCGGGGCCCCGTCGGGACCCCGGCCTTTTCTTGCGCGGCACGGATGCCGTCCTGCGCGATAGCGCGGACGACTATCTTTTCCTCTCGGCAAACGGCCCGCAGGGCCGTATGCTGCGGCACAGGAAATCGCTGAAGGCGCGAAGCGCCTTCAGCGCCTACAGGATGTAGACTACTTCTTCTTCATCGCCTTGTGCTGCATGGCCAGGGCCATCTGGTAGGCGGTCTGGAGCTCCAGGGCGTAGTGCGGGAAGTCGGAGTAGGTGGCTCCCGTCACGACGTCCGCGTAGGCGAAGACCATGTCGTCCGCGGCGGTGTACTCGGCGGCCTTGGCGCCGGCGTCGACGTTCTTGTCCTCGGCGAGCGTGACCTTGGCCTTCTTCATGGTGAACGCGGCGAAGTCCGTGGTGGGATTGGCCTTGAAGAAGTCCAGGAGGAACTCGTTGTTGTAGCGGTACCCGATGGATCCGGCGTTCAGAGGCATGTACACGGAGGCCTTGTTGGCCTTGTCCATGTGGCCGTAGTGGACGGTCTGGGAGGCCTTCTTGCCGAGGGTGACCTTGAGCCCGTCGATGGTGACGTTGTAGAGGTTGTCCTCCCGGGCGGCCTTGGCGTAGGCGGCGGCGCGGATGGGGTTGGACATGAGGCCCTCGAAGTCGCGCTCGTACTGGCGGGCGGGCTTGGCGAACTTGTCCTTGCCGGGGGTGAACTGGGACCACACGTAGGTTCCGTCTTCCTTGAGGTTGTAGACGTAGAACATGTAGCCCTTGATCATCGGGTCGGGATTGGCGGTGTTGGCCAGGGGATCCGGCACGCGCACCACGGCGCCGTCCAGGAGGGCCTTCCCGTCGGGGGAGTTGTACTCGGCCCAGCCGCCCGGACCCTGCCACTCGGCCAGAGACGCGGACACGACGGCGCCCTTCTTGTCCACGGTCACGGTGGCTTCGCCGATGTATCCGCCCTGGTGAGCCACGAAGTACTTGGTCGCGGTCTGCCCGAACGCCGTCCAGGCGCAGAGCAGGAGCGCGATGGTGATGATTGCGATCCTCTTCATGGGATCCTCCTTCAAAGTGCCCGCCTTGAATGCAGAAAGGGGGCTCCGCCTCCGGGTTCAAGGCCTCGGGGAGGTTAGTACCAATATGAATTCTCCAAATGACCGATTTAGTCAAGATGAAAATATAGATTGTAGATTATAGGTAAAAAAATATATAAACAGGGCTGCCTCTTTGTACATCTGCGGCAGTGGCGTGGCGCCGGATTCCGGTGTATAGTCCCTGGAAATGTTGAGATCATCCTTCCGGAAGGCGTTCCAGGCCCGCTCCCGGGAAGCGGTCCTCCTGCTGGTCCGCATGCCCCTGACCGAGGTCAACCGGCCCGCCCTGGCAGCCGCCGCGCGCCGAGCCTCCGTGGAAGCCCTCCTGGCCGTCCGGTTCCCCCTGGTCCGGCTCTGCCACGGTATCTCCGTGCTTGCCTCCGAGACCTCCGGCCCCGGCATACCCGA
>ENA-UOWG01001400-UOWG01001400.1-activated-sludge-metagenome-genome-assembly--contig:-NODE-1400-length-24110-cov-5.983288_pt1 | contig 24110 bp, 20 predicted proteins | sample MGYA00238147_ERZ761563 | MGnify/ENA primary metagenome ERZ761563 (study PRJEB28884, sample SAMN05720216) | anaerobic digester metagenome | isolation source: active sludge of municipal... | reverse complement strand
TCCAGGAGGGCGCCCAGGGCCAGGGCCAGGCGGTCCGGGGAGACGGCGGCCCGGAGTTCCCCCGCATCCGGGGCGGCTTCCACGGTGATCCTCGTGTCCGTCGGCCCGGACCCGGACCCGGAGCGGTCCGCGGCGAAGCGCGCGCAGTTCCGGGCGACCGCCAGGACGTCCGCGGGCCCGGTCCCGTCCTCCCCTCCCTCGATCCGGGAGAGCTCCCGCAGGCCTCCCACGATCCGGGCCGCCCGGTCCGCGTCCCGGGCTATGCGATCCCCCAGTATCCGGACCTCCTCCGGCCCGGCGTCCGGGAGCAGTTCCGCGGCCGCCCGGATCGAGGCCAGGGGATTGCGGATCTCGTGGGACAGGTCCGAGGCGAAGTCCTCCGCCCAGGAGAGCCGCTCCCCCAGGCGGGCGGAGAATTCCCGCAGCGCCGAGCCCAGGTCCCCGATCTCGTCGGAAACGGCGCCGGGCTTGAAATGGCCTTCCGCAAGGCCCCGGAGACTGAGGGCGGCCCGGGCCTGGATTCCCAGGCGCCTCAGGGGCCGGGAGATCGTCAGCCACAGAAGGAGGCTCAGGGCCGAGGAGGCCGCCAGGCCGGCCAGGAAGATCCGGCCGACGTCCAGCCGGAGCCGGTACAGGCCCGCCAGGATGCGGTAGGTCGACTGGGAGGCCAGGACCGCCCCTCGGGGTGTCCCGTCCGGCGACGGGACGGGCAGGGCGCTGTACAGGGTCACCGAAACCTGGCCTCCCGCGGAGATCCGGGTCGCCGCGCCGTAGCGCCCCTCCAGGGCCGCCCGGACTTCGGCTCCCTCCAGGAAGTTCCGCTTGCCCGTGTAGAAGTCCGCGGAGGCCAGGGGCTCGGAGGGCGGGGCCAGGTAGCGCCGCCAGAGCCGGACGGGGCCCGAGAGGAGACGGTAGATCCAGCTGGATTCCGCGGGCTTGGCCTCGGGGAGGACGTCCGGTCCCGCCCGGTACGGGGCCTCCGCGTCCGGGGCGGAGGGGGGCGCGTCCGGGGGGCGGACGCTGGAGTCCGCCAGGAGGTTCCCCGCGGCGTCCAGCACCCGGAGCCGGGCGGTATGGCGCCGGCCAAGGGCGGCGAGCACGGCCTCCGCCCGAGAGGCCGAAAGCTCGCCCTCCCCCAGCCAGGCGGCCAGGAACCGGCCCTGCTGGACCAGGGAATCCTCCAGGGCCGACAGGAGGCTCCGCTCGTAGGTGTCCAGGGAGAGGAAGGCCGCCACGGGCAGGAAGACGAGGAGGGCGTTCACCCCCAGGATGCGGGCAACGATGGGAACCCGGGGCCGCCTCATGGGCGCAGCCGGTACCCTAGGCCGTAGACCGTCTCGATGGCCTCGTCCCCGGCCCCCGCTTCCCGGAGCTTGCGCCGGAGTCGCTTGACGTGGCAGTCCACCACCCGGTCCGAGAGGTACACGCCCCCGGGCCAGGCCCGGGCGACTATGGAGTCCCGGGTCCGGGCCGCGCCCGGACGCTCCGCAAGGCAGTCCAGGATACGGAACTCCGTGACCGTCAGGTCCAGTTCGGTACCGGCCCAGAAGGCCCGGAACCCGTCCCGGTCCAGGGTGAGGGAGCCCGGGGCGGGGGATTCCCGGGTTCCGGCCGCCGGGGGATCCGCGGCGGCCGGGGCGGACCGGGACTCGACCCGCCGGAGCACGGCCCGTACCCGGGCGGCCAACTCCCGCAGGGAGAAGGGCTTGGGGAGGTAGTCGTCCGCCCCCAGTTCCAGGCCCAGGACCCGGTCGAGCTCCTCGTCCCGGGAGGTCAGGAAGATGACGGGTATCGTGTCGCCCCGGGTGCGGAGCTCCCGCAGGAGGTCCAGGCCGGAAAGCCGGGGCATGGAGATGTCCAGGATAACCAGGGCCGGCCGTCCGGCCGGATCCGGGGCTCCGGCCAGGAAGTCCCGGGCCTCGACCCCGTCCCGGGCCTCCCGTACACCGAAGCCTTCCCTCTCCAGGGAGGCGCGGACGGAGGCGCGGAGGTTGTCGTCGTCGTCCGCCACGAGGACGGCGGGGGGCGTCGGATCCGGCATGGTCCCTCAGGATACGACGGCCGGGCCGGGCCCGCAAGCCGCCGCCGCGGTGTCCGCCGCGGCGGGGCCTCCGGGCCGCCGAGCCCGGACTCGGGCCGGCCGCTCAGCCCGGAGTCCCGACGATCCGTCCGATCCGCTCCCGGCCTTCGCTGATCCGCCATCCGTCCCGGGCGTTGAAGTAGAGGTACCAGCGGCCGTCGGATTCCCGGAAACGGCAGTCGCAGGCGTAGACGTGGGAGGCCGTCCAACCGGAGCCCGGGGCCAGGAGAGGTTCCCGTCGGGCGGGTTCCCAGGAGACGCCGTCCTCGGAGCGCAGGACGAAGAGGGCCGAGCGGGAGCGCCCGGACGGATCCCGGTAGATTTTGTTCTGGAGTCCCACGTAGCCGTCCGACAGGGGCAGGACCTTGATCGCCCCGGCGCCCTGGACTCCGGGCATCGGATCCCGGGTGGGGTCGACGGCGGGTTCGGGATCCGGGACGAAGGGACCCTCCGGGGAGGCTCCCCGGGCCAGGCCGACATATTTCGGCTCGCAGAAGCCGCAGTCCTCGATCCAGGCCAGGGACGCGGAGAAGTAGAGCCGATACGTGTCGGTCCAGTCCCGTACCAGGCAGGGATTGGACACCGCGAATCCCAGAGATCGGTCCCGCATCCAAGGAAGGAGGGGGGAGACCAGGGTCCGGCCGGGGGACCACCGCTCCAGGTCGCTGCTCACGGCTACGGCGATCCGGGACCTCCAGCGCCGGCGGAACGGCAGGGCGGTCAGGGGCAGGGCCAGAGGCGGGTAGGACTCGTAGTACAGGCCGAAACGGGAGGATGCCGGCTTTCCCGCGGGACCGGCGGCCGTCGGGGCGGCGCCACGGCGGCCGCTCCCGGTCGCCGGCCCCTCGTCCGGACACAGCCCTTCCCCGTCCAGGCGGCGCACGAAGGGGCGCATGGCGTTGTGGACGGCGATGCCCCGTTCGGTCCATCTCGCGCCGTCCGGGGAGGTATACCGATGGATCCCCCAGGCCGAGTGGGCGAAGAGTTCCCAGACCCCGCCGGGAGTCTCCTCCGGGAACAGGAAGCTAGGGTCCGCCACGATGGGGGAGAGCCGGGGAGGCTCGATCAGGGGGCCCTCGATCCCGCTCCACCTCATCGATAGGAAGTCCGAGATGGTCATGGTTCCAGTATAGTGCGCGGCCGGGGAAATCAAGGCTTCGAGTTGGTCCTTCGAAGGCTAAACCCCGCCCAGGCCCAAGTCCCCCCGGATCTTGTACATCGAGCCGTCCCGCTCCACGGTCAACCTTCGGTCGGGGAAGTAGACGGGCAGGAATTCCAGGAGCAGGTCCCGGACGGACAATTCGATCTCGTCCCGCTTGGCCCGGGGAACGGCCTCCTCCGTGGCCAGGACGATCTCCACCAGGTAGCCCCGGCCCAGGCGGCTCCCGAACCCGGGGGTGAAGAAGACCCCCACGTTAAAGAGACCGTCCGCCTCGGGATTCGAGGTTTCGCCGCGTCCGGGGCGGTTGCGCCGGAGCCTCCAGGATCCATGGTACCGGTCCTCCAGGATGGAGTCGATGCGGTCGAACATCTCCTTCATCCGGTTGTCCCAGTCCGTCGTCTTGGGGTGGAACATGATCCTCCTGCCGGGGGCATTGTGGCACGGAGGGGCGGGGAGGGCAAGGCCGTGGTCTTCGGGCTCCCCGGCGATAGGTTCGGGTACCACGCCCCCCTGGTGTTCGGCATGGAGGCCGGTCGGAACGCTGTCCTGTCCACGGGGTACTCAGTCTCGTGACGTCCCTCGCCCCGGAGTCGTCACCCGCCGTCCGGGCTTGGCCGGGGCGGCCCGACAGGGTACTATCGAACGCAGAATGGGAAGATCGAAACGGGTCGCGGACCCCGGGGACATCGTGCAAACCGCCTACGACCTAATCGACCGGGAGGGGTACGAGGACTTCTCGGCCCGGCGGCTGGCCCAGATACTCGGGGTCTCCCACATGACCCTCTACAATTACCTGGCCTTTGGGGAGATCCTGGACGGTGTGATCGCCCGGGGTTTCGAGGAGATCACGGAGGCTCTCAAACCCCGGATTCCGGAGGAAGTCGAAGGACCGTGCCGGCCTTGCGCCTTGTTCAAGATCATCGCGGAGGAGCTCCTCGAGTACGCGAAGCGCCGGCCCAACCTCTACCGCTTCGTCTTCCAGAGCGGGTTCGGACCGACCACCGGGGATCCCAAGGTGCGGAGGCTCTACTGGAGCGGGATCGACCTGATCCCGGGGCTCCTGGATCCCGTCCGCCAGGAGGAGCTCCGGAGGGACGGCTTCCTCTTCCTGGTTCTGGCGAACGGTCTCATCCTGGCCTTCCTTTCCGGCCGGCACGACATGGACGAGGGCTCCTGCCGCCGCAACATCGAGCGTGGGTATTCCCTGATCCTGGGGGGCTACAGCGGGCGGGTATCCTCTCCCTCGCGTTGACAGGAGGCGGCGCCTGGAATACAGTCGAACCTGCAGCATGGCTTCAGCTATAAACGAATTATGTAATCGAACCAACGGATCCTCCGCGGAGACCCGCCGACCCTTCCTCCCGTCCGCCTTCCTGACCTGCTCCCTACTGTTCGGCTGGACCCTGGCGTACTTCTATCAATCGTCCCCGTGGATCATCCTGACGGGTCCGGACGGCGGCGCGGACTCCGCCCGCCTATTCTATTTCGGCGGATTTCTGATCGGTATGTTCGCCGGGCTATCCTTCATGCGCCGCTTCAACGTCAAGGCAATGGTTTCCGGTTGCGCGGCTGCGGCCCTGGCGGCGATCCTGGTCCTCCGGTTCATACCGCCGGCGAGGGCGGGCGGATGTGGATTCGGTCTCTTCGGGATCCTGGCCGGTACCTCCTTCGGCGCCATGTTCCATTTTTGGGTGTACGCATTCCCGGGGCTTCCGAGGGTCTCCTCCATCGCGGCGGTGCACCTGGGAGGGGGAGCCGTGTCCCTCGCGGTCCTGTGGGCGGGGGAGCGGTTCGGCACTCCGGGCGCCGCGGCGATGGACCTCGCGGTGCCCCTGGTCGCCCTTTGGGCGGCCCTTCGCGTGGACATGAGCCGGGTGGAGGATCCCGGGAGCGGTCCACCGCTGACGTTCCCGGGGCGGCTCATGGGGATCGTGATCGTCCTGCTCCTGCTCGTGTATTTCGCGACCTTCCTGCCCGAGGGACTCCTGAGCGTGACGGGCGGGAGCGCCTGGACGACGCCGTCTCCGGGCGTCAGGGTCCTCGTCTCTTCCGCGGTCTACCTGTTGTTCCTCCGGAAAGGAAGCGGCATCCACATCCTCCTCCTGCTCTATTCCATGATCCTTTGCCAGCTCATCGGGTACGGGCTCATCATCTTGCACGCCGGCACCTCGGCGGGCTCCCTGGTCCTGGTCGTCGGGGAGGCCTTGGGGAACCTCTTTCTGTTCAAGCTGACCTTCGACATCTTCCATAAGCACCGGGGTCGTCCCCTCATCGTGATACTCTTCACCGGGGCGGTAGTCCTGGGGACGTCCGTGGGGATGTTGATCGGGTGGGTCCTGGAGCTGTCGGGCCGTCGGGATACCGCCTCGTTCGTCGGGATGATGGTCGTCTTCTATTCTACGGCCCTGGCCTTGCTGCCCCCCTTGCTCCGGGTGCTCGAGGAGGAACTCTCCCTCCGAAGCCTTACGCGGATCGGGCCGCCCGGTTCGCGGGCGGATGCCCCGTCGTCTCCGGAGTACGAGGAGGAGGGCCACGTCGCGATCCTGGATCCCGCGTACATCCGGGAACCGATGGGCCGCAAGATCCGGAGGATCAACGAGCGCTTCGACCCCCCGTACCGCCTCACGGAACGGGAGATCGAGATCGCGGCCCTCCTGGCGGGGCGGCTCGACTACGGGAGCATCGCCCGGAGGCTGGACATTTCGGTGAACACCCTCAAGACACACGCCAAGAGCGTCTACCGCAAATTCGACGTGCCCGGCCGCAAGGGCCTCATCGAGCTCTGCCTGGAGCCGGACCGGAGGTCCGCGGCCGAGGAGCGTGCGGCCGAGGCCTAACCCTGTTCGGGTGATGGCGCGTCCAATACTTCCATGCCTAGGATCGGGTACCCGTCGATCCATAATCATCGGAGGTACCCATGCGATTCCGGAATTTCGCCGTCCTCGCCTTCCTAGCCGCCGCCGGGATGCTGGCGGGGTGCGCCGCGGCGGGCGCGGGTGGAGAGGATCCCACCCTCGAGCAGGTCGCCGCACCCACCTTCACTCCGAGCCCCGGAACCTTCTCGGAGGACCAGTCGGTCGAAATCTCCTCCGCTACCGGCGGAGCCGAGATCCGGTACACCACGGACGGCTCGGCTCCCGGCGGATCCTCGACCCTGTACACCGTACCGATCGCGATCGCCGGGAACGGCACCACGATGACGATCCGCGCCTTCGCCCGCATGTCCGGGATGAGCGACAGTGACGCGGCGGACGCGACCTACACCATCGATTACAGCCAGGTTTCTACGCCGCAGTTCTCCCCGGCGCCGGGCGCTGTCGACCCGGGCACGGTCGTCACGTTTTCCTGCGCCACGAGCGGGGTGACGTACCACTGCACGACGGACGGGACCGATCCGACGACGGGCTCCCCCTCCGTTTCGTCCTACCAGGTCGACGGGCCCGTGACGCTGAAGCTGCTGGCGGTGAAGGCGGGCATGGCGGACAGCCCCGTCGCGGTCGCGACCTACGCTCCGCGGCTGCCGGCTCCCGGGCTGAGCCCGGCGGCGGGTACCGTGGAGGGCGGATCGACGGTGAGCTTTTCCAGTCCTGTCGCGGGAGTGACCTACCACTACACGACGAACGGAACGACGCCGACGACGGGTTCCCCGAGCGCGACGGGCATCCAGGTCAACGATCCGGTCACCCTGAAGGTCATCGCCGTGAAGGCCGGGTGGACCTCGAGCGGCGTCGCCACCGCCGCCTATACTCCCAAGGTCGCCGCTCCCACCCTCGCGCCCGGATCCGGGATCGTGTCCCACGCCGCCGCGGTCACGTTCGGATGCGCGACCTCCGGAGTGACATACCGGTACACCGTCGACGGGTCCGACCCGACGGGGACCTCCGCGTCCGGCGGTTCCTATTCCGTGGATATGTCGCCCGTGACCGTGAAGGTCATGGCGACCCGGCCCGGCTGGGCGAACAGCGACATCGCGTCCCAAACGTATACGGTGAATCCGCCGGCGGCCCCGACAGGCTTCAGCGTGAATCTGGCCGCACGAGGCTGGGATTCGGCGGGGTGGAGATACGACATCGATCCCGCGGCATGGTCGCACAGCGGGATCAACCTGGGATGGTTCGACATCGAAGTGTTCGTCGACGGCGCGTGGAGGTATGTCGTCGGGGCCACCGGCATCCCCGGATCCAGACAGGCAAACATCTCCTTCGCCCAGTACTATCCGTCCGGCAAGACCGGCACGGTGGTCTGGATCCCCGAGTCCTTGGGCGAGTACGCGTTCCGCATCACCGCCCGAAACGCCGGAGGCACGTCCGCTCCCGCGACGACGACGGCGCGGACGGAGATCGGGACTCCCGCGCTGCAGCTTTACTCCTACACCATGGCCGCGCCCTGGCAGTCGACGGTACGGATATACCAGCTGTCGGACGGGGGAGTCCACGGGTACAAGGCGGAGCGATACAACCCCGATACCGGGCTGTGGTCGGAGGTCGGTTCCGCTCTGATCGGAGCCAAGAGCTGGAATGTAAGCCAATGGGTATTGGATCATACCGATACCCGGCCGGATAACACGAAGGCGTACAAATACCGGGTCCGGGGATACCGGGACATCGGCGGCGGGGTCCTGCAGTATTCCGCGTACTCGAACGAGGTGTCGTGCCGGTGATGTAGCGGCGGGATCGCCGTGATTGCCCCGGCGTCCTCCCGCCGCGGGCTGAGCCCCTCGGCCTAACCCCTTTCGGGTGATGGCCTTTCTCGAACATCCCCCGCAGGATGTGGGAACGATCTCGATCCCATCATTCATGCGGAGGTTGTATGCGCAACAAAGGTCTTTGGATGGTCCTGGCCCTGATCGCGGTTTCCGCCGCGGCCTTCGCCCAGGCGCCCGATCCCCTGGCCGCGGGGGGCTGGGAGTTCGGGGGCACGGTCAAGTTCTCCCATAATCCCGACTACCCCATTTTCGCGGGAGATGTCACGGAGGAGGAGAAGGGAGAGTATCTCCAGATCACGGAGGCGTCCATAAGCGTCGGCCGGTTCCTGGCCGACCGGTTCTCCCTGGCCCTCCGCCCGTCGATGCTCCTGTACTCCCGGCATACTCTGAACTCCAGCCTGCAGGAAAGTATCAGCCGTGACCTGTTCCTGGGACTCGGCTTCGAGCCCTCCTGGTACTTCCCCCTGGGGAGCTCCTGGATCCTGGGCGTTGGGGCGGAACTGGGAGTCGGGATCTGGCCCGGCCTTCCCGGGGTGTCCGACGACGTCCGGGAATCCGATCACAGTCTGTCGTTCCAACTCTGGCTGGAGCCCAAGGTCCGCGCGTATTACCGGGTGTCGGAGCTTCTGGCCCCCTACGCGGAGGCCGGATTCCGTCTGGGCGTCATCCGGCGGGTCCGCGACGCCTTCGGGGATCCCTACGATCCCGGAGTGCCCCTGCTCGACGAGGTCCGGGGACGTTTCGCCTTCACCCTCGGCCTCAAGTACTTCCTGCCCCAGGGCGCCCGGTTCGTCGAAACCCAGAAGACGCCGGTGAACGACTGGTACGATATGTCCGGGGGGAGATAGGTCCGATGGGCGGCGGGGACCGGCGGAGCATTCCGTGCTCCAGGGGGGATGCCCGATCCTTTCCCGGATCGGAGGGAAACCCGGTTCATCCCCGCCGGAACGCTACCTCCCGTCCGCCTCGGCGTTCCTCCGCATCGTCTCCACGATCTTGGAGCCCGCCCAGGGCAGGAGGGCCGGGGCCAATCGGTAGAGCAGCCAGTAGATCGCCTGGGATGCGGGCGCGATCACGACGGCCTTGTTCCGCAGGACGCCCCGGACCATGGCCGGGGCGCAGCCTTCGGGGCCGGGGAAGCGCAGGCCCTCGTTCATCTCCCGGTTCCTCGGGGAATCCATGTAGGGGCTCAAGGTCGGGGTCGTCTTGAGGATGGGGGTCCGGATGTAGCCCGGGCAGAGGGCGGTCACCCGGACGCCCCGGGTTCGGGCCTCGGCGCGGAGGGTCAGGGACAGGCCCACCACGGCGTGCTTGCTGGCGGAATAGGCGGATGTGAGGCTGCCGGGTATGAGCCCCGCCAGGGAGGCAGTGTTGACGATGTGGCCGAAGCCCTGGCGGACCATGCGGGGGTAGGCCGCCCGGCACCCGTGGACGACCCCCCAGAGGTTCACGTCCAGGATCCGCTTCCAGTGCTCCGGGCCGATGTCCTGGAACTCCCCGTTGGCGGATACCCCGGCGTTGTTGAAGAGGAAATCGATCCGGCCGAAATCCCGGACGGTCTCCGCCATCAGGGCTTCCACGTCCCCGGGGTCTGTGACGTCCACCCGGCGTGCGAGCGCCCTCGGCCCGGCCTCCGGCCCGGCGGCCCCGGCCCGGATACCGGCCGCGGTCTCCTCGGCCCCCGCCGTGTCGACCACCCGGGCTCCCCGCCGGGCCAGCTCCCCGCAGAGGGCCCGGCCGATCCCGGACCCGCCTCCCGTGACCACGGCCACCTTCCCGTCCAGCTCCGTGCCCCTCATCGTCCCGCCTCCTCCGCCAGCCACCTGAGAATCGTTTCCATCCCGGCCAGGGCCGAGCTCCGGCCGTGGGCCCCATCCACCCGGATCCGCTCGGCACCCCGGCCGCCCCAGGCCGCGGAGATCTCGTCCGTGCCCGCGGGGTCGATCAGGAGGTCCCGCTTTCCCTCCACGATCAGGCCCGGGGCGGAGAGGCGGGCGGCGTTCCGGGGCGCCGCGGTCATGATCTTCCGGGCCGCGGTCATGGAGGCCATGGACTGGAAGCCCTGGACCGCGGGGCTGGCCTTCCGCTCAACCGCCTCCGCCCGGTCGTCGGGATCCTCGAGGAGGGACGGATCTCCCCCCATATCCACCACGGGCTTCCGGGGGGCGAAGATCCAATGGACCGCGAAGCGCAGGTAGTCCCCGAAGCCGGGGGTGGCTCCCTTGAGGGGCCGGTACTTGTACGCCGGGTTGACCAGGACGAGGCCCGCGGGCGGCGTCTCCATCTCCGCGGCCAGGGCCAGGGCGAAGGTCCCCCCCATGCTGTGGCCGAAGAGGAAGACCGGGAGGCCCTCCGCGGTTCCGCCTTGGCCGGCCCGTTCCCGGCCCCAGGCGGCGAAGCTGCCCAGGTCGTCCAGGATGAGGGAAGCGTTTCCGGCGTAGCCCCGGGGGCCCCCGGACTCCCCGGTCCCCCGGGGTTCCAGGGCGAAGACCGCGAAGCCCGCGGCCGCCAGGGGTTCCGTCACGGGCGCTTCCATCCGGGTATCCAGGCCCGTGACCCCGGGCACCAGGAGCAGGATCCCCCGGGCGGCGCCGGCCGGTTCCCAGGCGTGGACCCGCAGGAGGACCCCGTCCCGGGCGGCGATCCAGGCTCCGTCGGCCGTAGCGACGGCCTCCTCCGCGGTCGAAGGGCCGCCTCGCGGCGCCGGGGCTACGCAGGCGGCGAGACCGAAGGCCCCCAGGAGGGAGGCCGCCAAGCCGGCCGCGGCGATCCGGCCGCGGTGTAGACGATTGCGCATGCGGAGAGTGTAGCGCGGGGAGGGACGGGATTCGAATCCGATCGGGAGGATTATGGATCCCCGCCGGGGAATTCTACCGGATCGCCCCCAGCCAGGCCGCGCCCAGGCCGACCCCCGCCCCGATGATCACCGCGAAGACCGCGGTTTCCGCGGGAGAGACCGGGAGGCCCGCGACGACGGACCACAGGATCATGGCTCCGACCGCCAAGCCCAGGGTGACGCCCTTCATGAGGAAGAGCCCGGTCAGCAGGTACCCCAGGGGCCGGTCCCGGGCCAGATTCACTCCGGAGACCAGGGCCAGGGGGACGACGAACCCCAGGTCCATCACCTGGATGGGCAGGGTCGTGTAGTGCTCGATGAAGGTGGTGTCCGTACCGGCCAGGATGTTGGGCAGGAGCCGCGCCATCCACATGAGGAAGATCAGGGTTCCCGCGAGGAAGTCGAAGCCGACGGCCGCCTTCCGTACCCGGGGGCCCCGGAATCCCTCCCGGATCCTCACGGTGTCCAGGCCGGCCAGGGAAAGGATCAGTCCGAAGACGGATGACCCGAAAAGCGCGATGTAGACCAGGAAGAGGGGATTGTACTGGAGCCCGAAGGCGTAGGTCGCGTAGGTATAGGTAAAATATCCGAAGGTGCCAGCCAGCAGGACCCCCGCCCTCAGACTGCCCCGGACGGCGAGGACCAGGGAGATCCCCAGGAGGGGGATTCCCAACAAAAGGGTCACCAGGTCCTGGGCTTTGGCCTGGGCGGCGAAGGATACCGAATCTAGCCGGTAGAGCCCCGTGCCTTGGAGTTCCACCCGCTCACCCCGGATCGAGGTGAAGGCGGCCGGGGAATCCGGCCGCGGGGTTCCCGGGGCCAGACCCGCCAGGCAGGCGAAGAGCGAGAGGACGGCGATGCCCAGGGCTAAAGCCTTCTGGGTGTTCGTGACGGGCTTCATGATTTCTCCTTATAAGAACGGAAGGCTGTCGTCCGCCAGCAGGGTGTGGACGTCCAGATCGAGACGTTTGAGGGCGCGGTGCAGGGCGTCGAGGTCCGGGGCGGGCAAGCCCCGGAAGACCGCTTCCAGGATTTCCCGGTCCCGGTCCTTCCTTCGGGCCCAGAAGGCCCTGCAGGCTTCGGTCAGGGAGAGCCGGAGGGCGCGCGCGTCCTCCGGGTCCCGCTCGATCCGCAGGTATCCCTTGCGCTCCAGCTTGAGGGCCAGTTGCTTGGCGTTCTGGTGGCTGGTCCCCATCCGCAGGGCTGTTTCCCGGAGGCTCAGGCTCCGGCCGGCCTGCTCCAGGACGAGGCACAGGAACCACTGTCGCGTGGTGAAGCCCGAGGGCGCGAGGTGCCGGTCCACCAGGACCTGCAGTTTCGTGCCCAGGTCGATGAGGAGGGCGAAGCTCTCAGCCCGGGCTGTTTCTTGGATTCCAATGGGGAAATAGGTAACATATTACATAAAATTCGTCAAGCCTCCACCGAACCCCGGGCCGGCCGGGTGCCCGCGATTATCCTGAAGTTTGGCTTAGGCATTCTCCGGACATGCCCTACGCTTCCTATGTCCCGTTCAGGGCGGCCGGAAACCTCAAGCTCGTCCGGTACCCCCGGGTCCGGTCGACCGACAGGTCTCCCCGGAGCTGGGCGGCCAGGGCTTCCACGAGGCGCAGGCCGAGTCCCTCGCGGGCGGCGGAGCCCGCCGAGGCGGACTGGGGACCCGTCTCCGCGATCGGTCCGTCGTCCCCGATCGACAGGACGTACGATCCGTCCTCCCGCCCGAGCGCGAGCTCGATGGAACCGGATCGCCGACCCGTGAAGGCGTGCTTCATGCTGTTGGACACGAGCTCCGCGACGATGAGTCCCAGGGAGACGGCCTGGTCGATGGAGAGGGAGACGTCGGCAACCCTCACGTCGGTCCGGATGGAGAGGTCCGGCCGGGAATAGGACGCCGCGATGTCCGAAACCAAGTCCCCCATGTACTGACCCATGTCCACCCGACCCAGATCCGCGCCGGAGTAGAGGTGCTCATGGACCAGGGCCATGCCCACCACACGGCTGCGGAGGTCCCGGAGGAAGACCTCGTCGCCCTTCTCGGCCTGGAGGTTGAGGATGCTCACGATGATCTGCAGGTTGTTCTTGACCCGGTGGTGGATCTCCCGAAGGAGCACCTCCTTTTCCGAGAGCGAGGCGGCCAGACGTTTCTCCCGTTCCGCCCCTCGCAGGATCTCCTGCTCCAACAGGCGGTTCGTCTCTCGGAGAATGGCGGTTCGTGTCTCGACCTTGAAGGCCAGAAGGCGGTTGAAGGATCGGAGGGCCAGGATGTAGGCCAGCGCCGCGAACAGGGCCAGCCCCGCGAAGACCAGACCCGCCTGGATCACCCGGGGGTCCAGGCGCGGCGCCCGCGGATCGAACAGGAAGCCCTCCAGGGAGTAGTCGGCCGGAAGGCTTCCCAGGGACGCGAAGGTGTCCCCGATGTGCTTCCATCGTCCGGGATTCATGAATCCGATGGGTACGAGGTCGGGCAGGATGAGCTCCCGCATGGCCTCGGCCTCTTGGAGCAGGACGTCCCTCGGTTTGCGGGTCGAGTACTTGGCCAGGATCAGGTCGCAGATCTCCTCGGGATTGTGCATCGCGTAGTCCCAGCCCCGGACGCTGGCCTCCAGGAACGCCTTGACGCGCCCGGGACGCCGCCGGACCTCGGATTCCGTCGTGAACAGGCAGTCCCCGTAGAAGTCGATGCCGTAGGTGAGGGGGCGGATTAGGGTGTAGTCTATGCCCGATGCTTTCAGGATGATCGGTTCGTTGGTGATATACGCCGTGACGGCGTCCACTCGGCCGGACAGGAGATCATCCAGGTCCCAAGAGTGGGGCCGGAACCGGACGGCCTCCAACGGGATGGATTCGTACCGGAACATGGAGGTCACTTCCGCCTCGGCACCCGGAACGATCATCACCGAGCGTCCCGCAAAATCGGAGGGCACCTCGAATCCCCTGCCCTTCAGGGTCAGGAGGACGGTGGGGGAGTGTTGGAACACGGCAGCCAGGACAACCACCGGCTTGCCCTTGCTCCGGTCGATCAGGAGGTCCGTGTTGTTGACCCCGTAATCCGCGGCACCCGACACCACTTCGTCGGTATAGGATACGTCGGGATCGCCTTCCAGCAGGGTCACGTCCAGGCCGGCTTCCGCGTAGAACCCCTTCTCCTTGGCCGCGTAGTACCCCGCGAACTGGAACTGATGGTGCCACTTGAGCTGGAGGCGCACGGGATCGAGGGCTTGTGCCTGCGGGAGGATCCGCGGGACCGCCAGCAGGATGACCAGGAGAGTCGCCCCGAACCGTTTCATGGTCAGATAGTACGCTCGATTCTCGAAGAATGATAGAAGTTCGGTCGTGCGGCCCGCCGGTTCCGTCGGCTTCGACCTTCTACAGGTCCCTCTCCCAGAACATCGCCCCGGGCAGGGGATTTTCGCAGTAGGGGGGTATGGGCCGGAAGCCCAGGGCCCGGTAGAGAGCCACCGCCTCCCCCAGGCGGTCCAGGGTGTCCAGGCGCATGGCCCGGTAGCCGAGGGCGCGGCCCTCCTCCAGGAGTCGCTCCGCCAGGGCACGACCGATCCCGTACCCGCGGTATTCCGGGCGGACGAAGAGCCGCTTCATCTCGCAGTATCCGCCACCCAGGTCCCGGAGGGCCCCGCAGCCCGCGGGCTTTCCGGGGCCCGGGTCCCTATGTACGGAGGCCAGGAGCAGGGTGCCCGAGGGCGGGGCGTATTTCCCCGGGAGGTTCCGGAGCTCGGCGTCGATGTCCTGGAACGAGAGATCCGCGTCCAGGAAGGCCAGGTACTCCCGGATCAGGGTCCGGGCGGCCTCGAGCCCGGGGCCGTCCCGTACCGGGATGATGACGATTCCGGGATCAGCGCCCGTCGATCCGTCGTTCGGCATGGGTATCCTCCCCCCGGGGGGAATAGTACCCGGTGCCCGGACTCCGGCCAAGCCCCGGGGCGGCTCCGGAATCGCCCGCGGGATCGACGGGCGCCATCGACGGGGAGAGCCGTGCGCGCGCGGCCGCGGATTCCCCCGGGCAGGTTCCTGTCATATACTGGGAATCCGTCGGGACTCCGAAGGCCCCGGATACGGGAAGGTATATGCAGGAATTCATGACCCTGGAAGCGGAGAGTCTCCAAGTTGTCTACGCCGTCTTCATGGAGGCCTTTTCGGACTACAGCGTTCCGGTGACCTGGAGCTTCGAGGAATTCCGCGCTTCCTGCCTGCGCAGGGGCGTGGACCTCTCGATCTCCCTGGGGGCCCGGGAGGACGGCCGCCTGGTCGGCTTCGTGCTGAACGGCCGGGGGACCTGGGGCGGGATGCCCGCCGCCTACGACGCGGGGACCGGGGTGGTCCCCGCCGCCCGGGGCTCGGGCCTTGCCGGCCGTATGGCCTCCCGGGCCCTGGACCTGCTCGCGGCCCGGGGCATCCGGCGTTACGTACTGGAGGTGATCCGGGACAACCTCCCCGCCTTCCGGACCTACGTCAAGGCGGGATTCGAGGTGACCCGGTCCCTGGAATGCCCAGGCGGGGTCTTCACGGATCCCGGGAAGCTCGCCCCCGTGGGACTAACGGTCGAGGAGTCGGGCCGGGAGGGGCTGGACGGAAAGGCCGCCGCGGTCCGCCGGGATTGGGAGCCTTCCTGGCAGAACTCCGACGACTCGGTCCGACGGGCCGTGGAGCCCCTGGTGGTGCTCGAAGCCCGCCGGGACGGGAGATCGGTTGGCCACCTCGTCGCCTCATCGACCGGGACGGTCTGGCAGCTGGCCGTGGACCGGGACTACCGGCGCCGTGGGGTCGGCACGGCCCTCCTGCGGGCTCTCGCTTCGAAGCTCGGTCCCTCGATCCGCTACGTGAACGTCCAGGCCGGCGACGGGGCGACCCTCGGCCTCCTTTCGGCCTGCGGGATCGGGCCCGGGGTCGGCCAGTACGAGATGATCCGGGAGCTATGACGTGACCCGGCGGGAGCTTCTACGGAGGGAATACCTGGGGCGTGTCGAGCGGGCCATAGACTTCATCTACGCCCGCTTCGGGGACGACATCGGCCTGGACGAGATCGCGGACGCCGCGGCCTTCTCTCGGTTCCACTTCCACCGGGTCTTCTCGGGGGTCGTGGGGGAGACGGTCTCGGACTTCCTCAAGCGGGTCCGCCTCCAGCGCGCCGCGGCCCTCCTGGCGGACAACCCCGGCCTGTCCGTGACGGAGATAGCCCTGGCCTCGGGATTTTCGAGCCCCTCGGTCTTCGCCCGGGCCTTCCGGGAGCGCTTCGGCATGACGGCCTCGGAGTGGAGGGACCTGGGCCGGGAGGGCCGCCGCTTCCTCCGGGACGGGAGCAAGCAGGGTCAAGCGCTCGGCATGCCCGGTCAAGGGGACCGCAAGGACCGGAAAGAATCGGCGGACGCGGGCGGGTATCCTCCTCCCATAGTCCCGGACGGGACAAGGAGGAAGAAAATGCCGAAGCTTTCGTACAAGGTCGAGATCAAGGACCTGCCCGAACTGACCGTAGCCTATGCCCGCCACGTGGGTTCCTTCGACGGGATCCCCGAAGCCTTCGGGCGCCTGGCCCGCTGGGCGGGGCCCCGGGGGCTCTTCGCCCTGCCGGGAGCCCGGACCCTGGCGGTCTACCACGACTCCCCGGAGGCCACCGAGACCGCGAAGCTCCGCTCCAGCGCCTGCCTGACCGTGCCGCCCGGCACCGAGGTCTCCGGGGACATCAACCTCATGACCATACCGGGCGGAAAGTTCGCGGTGGCCCGCTTCGAGATCGCCCCGGACCAGTTCGGCGCGGCCTGGGACGCCCTGATGGGGGAATGGTTCCCCTCCTCGGGCTGGCAGCCCGACGACCGGATGTGCTACGAGGTCTACCTGTCCGAGCCGGACGCCCACCCGGAGGGCAGGTTCGTCATCGACATCTGCGAGCCCGTGCGGCCGCTCTAGCGCGGGGCGCGGCGCCCCGGTTCCCGTCGCGGGAGGGCGGGGCGCCGCGGAAACGCCGCAAGGAGTATCGATCATGAAGCTGGACTGGAAGAAAACCGACAAGGCCTTCTACCTGCCCGGGACGGAGCCGGAGCTCGTCACGGTACCGGCGTTCAAGTTCTTCGCGATCCGGGGGGCCGGGGATCCCAACGAGCCCGCCTTCCAGGACTACATGGCGGTCCTCTACGCCCTGGCCTACGCGGTGCGGATGTCCCCCAAGTCGGGGACCGCTCCGGCGGGTTACCTGGAATACTCGGTGTTCCCCCTGGAGGGGGTCTGGGACGTCTCCGAGGAGGCCAAGGCCCGGGGCGGAGCGGGCATCTCCAAGAGCGAGTACGTCTTCGACCTGATGATCCGCCAGCCGGATTTCGTCACCCCGGAGTACGCCCTCTCCGTGATCGATCGGACGAAGGCTCGGAAGCCCCTGCCCCGCCTGGGAGACGCCCGGTTCGAGGTCCTCGAGGAAGGACCCTGCGTCCAGATGACCCACCGGGGCCCCTACGACGCGGAGCCCGCCAGCTTCGCCCGGATGGAGGAGTTCTGCGCGGCCCGGGGGCTCCGGCGGCTGTCCAAGGTGCACCGGGAGATCTACATGTCCGATCCCCGGAAGACGGCCCCGGAGAAGCTGAGGACGGTGCTGAGGTTCAGGGTGAAGTGAATGGGTGAATGAGGTTTTCGGGTAGCAGGTGCACAGTGTTTGGTGAAGGCTGTCCGATTCACCTATTCACGATTCACCTATTCACGATCATCAATTCTAACAGCTCCGCCAGCATCATCGCTGTGGCGCCCCAGACCCGGCGGCCGGACAGACGGTAGAAGGGCACCCTCCAAAGGCGGCCCTCCCGCTCCACGAGCTCCTCCTCCCGGGACCCGGGGGCGAGCAGTTCGTCCAGGCCCGTCTCGAAGCACTCCTCCGCCTCCGCGGGGGAGGGACGGATGATGGGGCGGGCGTCCAGGGTCCCCGCGAAGGGGCGGACCAGGAAGCGGCTGGGCGGGACCCGCAGGGTGCTAAGCTCCCGGACCTTCCGGACGCCCGCGGTGTCGAAGCCGAGTTCCTCGGAAGTCTCCCGAAGTGCGCATTCCCAGGCGGACTCCCCCTTTTCCCGGGCGCCGCCGGGCAGGGACACCTGGCCCGCGTGAATCCCCGCGCCGGGGGGTCTCTGGATGAGGGGGAAGACGGCCCGGCCGTCCGAGGGATACAGGAGGATCAGGACCGAGGCCTCCCTCCAGGGTTCGCCGTCGTCCTCCGACCGGGGGCTTTTTCGGTACTCGGGGATCATGGAAGCCCGGGCCGCCTCCCCGGGGAGGGGCCGGGAGGGATCCAGGCGGGCCAGGGCGGCTTCCAGGGTCATGTCCGGTCCTCTCGGTCCGCGGGGAACAGGGACCCCTGGGGGTCCCGCCGATAATCGATGTCCCCGCCCACGGCCGGCACGAGGTCCTCGATCTCCGCTAAAAAGCGGCTGGGAGGCAGGGCGACCTTCCGTCCCCGGAAGGTCCGAGCCTTGGCCCTCCACAGGGAAAGCCCCTTCCGGGCCCGGGTGAGGGCCACGTAGAGGAGCCTCCGCTCCTCCCCGACCCGGGCCTCCGACGCCGCCCTCTCCGACGGATCGTCGTACAGGGTGAAGGGGAAGAGCCCCTCCTCCAGGCCCGCCACGAAGACGTAATCGAACTCGAGGCCCTTGGCCGCGTGGACGGTCAGGAGCCGGACGGCCTCGTCCCGGGGATCCGCGGCCTCTCGGGCGATCGGCTCCGCTCCGGCCGACGCGTCCGTTCCTTCCGGGGCGGCTCGGGAGGGATCCTCCTCCAGCCCGGGGTACCCGTCCGCGGTCCGGCAGGGCAGGCCGTGGTCCCGGAGGGCCTGCTCCAGGGCCGGGATCTGGGCGGAGGTCCGCACGAGGACCGCGCATTCCGAGAGGCTCCGCAGGGCGGGCGCCGATGACTCGTCCGCGCCTCCCGCGGTTCCGCTGTCCAGGGCGAAGAACCGGGTCCCCCCGATCATCGCGTCGATCCGGCGGGCGATGCCTTCCGCCTCGGACCTTTCCGTGGGAGCCTCCCGGCGCTCCAGGACCGCGGCCGTCCCCGAACCCGAGAGGATCCGCCCGGCCAGCCGTCCCGCGGCCCCGAGGATGGCCGGGGGGCAGCGCCAGCTCCGGGACAGGGAATAGACCCGGGCGCCGTTATAATCCTGCCGGAACCGCTCGATGAACCGGGGATCCGCCCCCCGGAAGGAGTAGATGGACTGGTCGGGGTCCCCGATGACCAGAAGTTCCCGGCGGGGGGCCGGCGCATCCGGATCGAGGCCGGGGCCCGCAGCTTCCGTGCCCGGCTCCGGGTAGAGCTCCGGGGGCGCCAGGACGCGGACCAGGGCGTACTGGGCCAGGTTCACGTCCTGGTACTCGTCCACGTAGACCTTGAGGTATCGGTCCCGGAGGGAACTCAGGATTTCCGGCCGGGCGGCCAGGAGCCGGACGGCCCCGGAGACCAGGTCGTCGAAGTCCAGGGCCCCCGCCGCCTTGAGCCGGGCCCGGTACGCCGAGTACAGGGCGTCCAGGTCCGGGTCGAAGCCGGGGCCGCCCGCCGTCTCCTCCGGTTTGAGCAGGACGAGCAGGTCCGGGGGAGCCCCGGGTCCCAGGCGGGGCGTCCGCTCCCCGGGGAGGAGGAGGCGGCGCTTCCTCGATTCGACGTAGGCGCCCAGGGAACGGACCCGCTTCCCGGCGGTCTCGGCCAGCAAGGCGTCCCGCTCCTTCTCTCCGAACACCCGGAAGCCCTGCGGTAGTCCCGCGTCCGCGGCATGTTCCCGCAGGAGGCCCAGGCAGAAGGCGTGGAAGGTGGAAGCCGTCACGACCCCCGACGGTCCGGTCACCGGACCCCGTTCCAGCCGGTCACGGAGCTCCCGGGCCGCCTTGTTCGTGAAGGTCAGGGCCAGGATCGAGGAGGGATCGGCACCCTCCTTTAACACGCGGGCTATCCGCCGGATCAGGACCGAGGTCTTGCCCGTGCCCGGTCCGGCCAGGACCAGGGCCGGACCGCCGGGGTGGGCCACCGCGAGCTCCTGGTCCGGATCCGGCGCAATGCCGACGGCGGGCCCGGAACCGTCCGTCGGGATCGGCGCCTCGGCGCTCCCGCCCGCCTTCCCGGCCGGATTCCGGGGCCGCTCCCGGGGCCCGCGCCGGGCGGGAATCGGAGCCGCAGCCTCTCCCGCCGCGGCTATCGTCCCCTCCCGGGCATTCTCCGGCCCGAAGAGCCCCGCTCCGTCCCGGGGCTCGAACCGCTCCCCCGGGGCGAAGAGGCGGATCTCCCCGTATTCCCCGTCGTACCCGGGCCGGATCCGGACCCGCCCCGAGCGCATCCGCCCCACCGCCTCGGCCAGGAGTTCCCCGGGGATCCCCGGGGCCCGGAAGGCCCCGATCTCGCGCAGGTCCAGGTCCAGGAGCAGTCCGAACTCGCTGCCGGCCTCCCGTACCAATGACGCGTAGGCGGAGGCCACGGCCTTCGAACCCTCCCCCGCTCCGATCAATTCCGCCAGGATCTCCTTGAGGGGGATCAGGGAGCGATAGGGCCTGCGGTTCGTGCCCGCGTACTCCGCCGGGCAGGGGGCGGACTCGTCCACGGGCCGGTCCGCCAAGGCGGCCACCCTCCCCAGGACCCCCGGGGTCAGGGGCTTGCCGCAGACCGGGCAGGGGCCCCAGGAATCCTCCCCGGGCATCCGGACCACCCCGCAAGCCCTATGGCCGTCGGCGTGGTACTTGCCCTCCTGGGGGAAGAACTCCAGGGTCTCCAGGATCCGCCCCGCCGGCCCCCCGCCCCCCAGGGCCCGGGTCAGGCCCTCCCAGGAATCCTCCATGTCCAGAATGGTCGCCTCCCGGCCCAGCTTTTCCGGGGAGTGGGCGTCGGAGTTGGAGACGATCGCGAAGCGGTCCAGGGAACCCACGGCCCAGTTCATGGGAGGGTTGGAGGACAGTCCCGTCTCGATCGCCGTGATCCGGTCCGCCAGGTCCCCGTAGCACTCCTCGATGGAGTCGAAGCCGGACCGTTCCCCCAGGGCGGAGAACCAGGGGGTCCAGATGTGGGCGGGCACCAGGATCGCCCGGGGGTCGGAGTCCAAAAGGAGGTGGAAGAGGTCCCGGGAATCGATCCCCAGGATGGGCCGCCCGTCGGAGGTGACGTTTCCGACCCGCGCCAGGCGCGCCTGGAAGGAACGCGCCGCCTCGAAATCCGGAAGGAGGACCAGGTGATGGACCTTCCGGGTGCGGCCGTCCCGGGAGTAGATGGTGCTGATCTCGCCGGAGAGGACGAAGCGGACGGCCCGGTCCGTACCGGGCTCCGGCAGGTTTTCCGACAGGGCCGGCCCCGCGTCGAAGGCCCGGCGCAATTCCGGCCGCAGCCGGTACAACCCGTCCCCCGCGGGTTCCAGGGACTCCCCGAGCTCCTCCAGCCAGGCGGGATGGGTGCAGTCCCCGGTGCCGACCAGGTCCAGGCCTTTCACCCGGGCCCAGCGGTCCAGGTGGACGGGGGTCAGCTTGGGGCTGGTGGCTATGGAATGCCGGGAATGGATGTGCAGGTCCGCCGCTCGTCGCATGGAGGATTCTAGTCCGGACTCAGGGGACAGGCAACAGGAGTCAAGCGGGAGAAAGTCCGCCGGCCCCGGCGGACTGATGTGTGATTTCGGGGCTGTCCAATAAGTAACCGACTTATTGGACACCCCGGCCCCGGGAAGTTCGGGAACTGTGTTCCCGAACTTCCCGCGAAATACCGCACCATCTACGACTTTTTTCTTAAATACGCGTAAGAAACGCTCGGGACTCTTGTCATTCCCGGCCCGGAGCGATACATTTTCCCCATCCGGGGCTCACCCGGATCACGGGCTATGGCCCGTGGCCGTGTCGCGCGACAGCGGACCGGCGAACGCTGGACGGATTCGCGCAGCCGGTGGTACCGGGCCGGGGGCGGATTCGGTCCGAATGGGAGCACAGAATGGTATACGTCGAACGTCGACGCCCCGGATGGAATGTCCGGGGGGCGCGTGCCCTCGCGGCCGTGTCCCTCCTGGTATTCCTCGCATCCGGCGGCTACGCCCTGGGATCGAAGGACGGAGAGATCCGGGATCCTTCCTCCCGGGACCTGGGGGCCTTCTCGCAGGGACCCTACGGCACGGCTCCGGAGCCCTCCGGAACCTGGTCCCTCGCCGTACCGACAACCCCGAAACCGGAAGTACAGCCCGCCGAACCCTCCGTCACCGGGACGCCCCGGAAGATGACCGTGGAGGAAGCCGTGGCGGTCGCCCGGGACGGCAACCTGGGCCTGGTGTCCCCGCGCATCGCCGCGGAGGGCAAGCGCCGGGCGGACGCCCTGGCCTGGAACAACTTCCTGCCCACGGTGGACGTTTCGGGGACCCTGGGCCGGTGGAATGTTGACCAGTCCTCCATGATTCTCGGTCCCGTGCCCCGCTGGAGCCTCTCGGCCTCCTTCTCCGCCCAGCTCATGCTGAACCTGGCCCTCTTCGAGGGGGTGAAGTCCCTGCGGGCGGACTACGAGGCGGGGCTGATATCCTACGCCCAGGCGGAAGCCCGGCTGGAACGGGACGTCCGGAAGAGCTTCTACAATCTCCTCCTCCTGGAGGAGAACATGAAGCTCATGGAGGAGCAGATCGAGGCCGCCCGCCGGCGCTACGAGCAGGCCCGGGCCAACTACCGAGCCGGCACGGCTCCGGAGCTCTCGATGCTCCAGGCCCAGGTGGCCTACGAGAACCTCAAGCCCGCCCTCCAGGAGATGCGGATCGGCTACCAGGCCGCCCGGGACGCCTTCGCCATGACCCTGGGCCTGCCCCGGGGGACCGAGGTCCAGCCGGCCGGGAAGATAGAACCCGCGTACGCCAAGCTGGACGCGGACGCGATGATCGCCTCGGGCCTCTCCTCCCGGCTGGACATCCAGTCCCTGGTCAAGTCCCTGGAGTCGCTTCAAATCGCGGAGACGGGCCTCAAGTACCGGCTCTGGACCCCCAACCTCATACTAGGGTGGAACCTGGACCCGGCCTTCTCCGGGGATCCCTGGGCGGACGACCTCTTCGACGGGGACCGGTGGTCCCAGCGCTCGGGCATGTTCCGCGCCACGTTGTCGATGCGCCTGAACGGCCTTCTCCCCTTCACCCAGGACGGTCAGCAGCTCGCCGAGCTGAGGGACCAGCGGGAGAGCCTCCGGGCGAACCTGGCCCAGGCCCTGCGGGGCGCCGAGATGGAGATCGACGGCCTGGTGCGCCGGCTGGAGAAGTCCCGGACAAGCCACACCGCCCTGGAGCTCAACGCGGGCCTGGCGGAGCGGGCCTACCGCCTCTCCGAAGAGGCCTACCGGGCCGGGGCGGCGGATCTGCTGGATGTCCAGAACGCGGAGCTCGAGCTGCGCAAGGCGCGCCTCGAGCTGCTCAAGGAAGACTATACCTACGTCACCGCTCTCCTGGATCTGGAGTACGCGGTGGGAGCCCGGTTCGGAAGCCTGGGCGGGAGCAAATAAATGAACGCCAATACCGAGAAGAAAACCATCGCCCGGGGCCTCAAGACCGCCCTGGCCGTCCTTGCCTGCGCCGGACTGGCCGCGGGCACGATGCTCGTCCTTTCCTCCTGCTCGGCCGCGAAGAAGAAGGCCGAGGCCCAGGCACCCGCGGCGCCCGAGACGGTCTTCGCCGTGGAGACCGCCCCCGTGGTTAGGGGCCCGGTGCGGGACTACATCGCCCTCTCCGGCGACATCGTGGCCTCCTCCACGGTGGATGCCTACTCCGACGTGGCCGGCAAGGTCACCCGGCACTTCGTGTCCGTGGGCCAGCGGGTGGAGAAGGGCGAGGCCCTGATCGAGGTGGACCCCTCCCGCCCCGGGATGAGCTACCAGCCCGGGATCGTGAAGGCCCCCATTTCGGGGACCGTCACCTCCCTTCCCATGGAAGTGGGCTCCACCATCGCCCCCTCCGTCCCCGCGGCCCGGATCGCCCGGACCGAGAGTCTGGAACTGCGGACCTACGCCCCCGAGCGCTTCGTCTCCAAGATGCGAGCGGGCCTGGCCGCGGACGTCTCCCTGGCCGCCTGGCCCGGGGAGGTCTTCCCCGCGGTCCTTCGTGAGGTGGCCCCGGTCCTGGACCCGACGTCCCGGACCCTGGAGCTCCGTCTGGCCTTCCGACGCCCCGACCCCCGGCTCAAGGCCGGTATGTTCGCCTCCGTCAAGGTCGTCACCGAGGACAAGGCTTCGGTGGTCAAGGTCCCCGCGGAGGCCGTGGTCAAGCGCTTCGGCGAGACCTTCGCCTTCGTCGCCGAGGAGGACCCGGCCAAGCCCGGCTCCCACGTGGCCCGCAAGCGGGCCGTGACCCCCGGCATCCTGATCGACGGGA
>ENA-UOWG01001394-UOWG01001394.1-activated-sludge-metagenome-genome-assembly--contig:-NODE-1394-length-24210-cov-5.443262_pt1 | contig 24210 bp, 20 predicted proteins | sample MGYA00238147_ERZ761563 | MGnify/ENA primary metagenome ERZ761563 (study PRJEB28884, sample SAMN05720216) | anaerobic digester metagenome | isolation source: active sludge of municipal... | reverse complement strand
GACGGCCCTGAGCACCTCATCAAGCCCGGCATTGTCGGGGATGGAAAGGACCTCCTTGATCCTTTTCGCCTCGAGCCTTGAAGAGATATCCCACATGTTGATGTCTATTTCAAGCGCCCTGTCAATGCCGAAGCGGTCTTCGACGCCGGAGAACCAGAGCCCGTCGCAGGTGTGCCAGTTCCTTGAGTACATTTTGATGAGTTCGATGAGAGTTTCTTTGGAGAGTTTCTCCAGTTCGGCATTGACAGGGTTTTCAGGCTCTTCCATTGTCCGGGTACACTCCTTATTCCTTCGTGTTTTATTTCGCGCTTCCGCCTTGTTTTTCTTCTATGGCGATCCCCGATTGCGCGGCCCCCGGTTTCGTTGAACCTTTCTGCTTCAACGACCCCTTGGTCTTTTCCTCAATGACGATGCCCGATTTGGTCTCGCCGGGATTGATCTTTCCCCCCTTCTGTTTTCCCGGCGGTTCCGGCTGAGGATTGAACGCCGCCGATGTAACGGGCTGTATCATGAAGAACGCGGTGATTAAGGCAGCAAAGGCTGCAACGGTGAACCATTCCATCCTTTTCATAGACCCTCCTTTCTGCGTATGGCATTGTATAATTTAAGTAATTTTATCATAGGATTATTAAAAAGTGCTTTTTAATTATATTTTTTTACCTGAATCCCCTCATCGCGCTCTCTCCCTGCAGTTTTCCGCTGCTGTCTTCAAAACAGTTCAAACCGTTGAAACAGCTGAAACTGTTTCCTTAAGGTTCCCCCGTCAGGACGAAGGCTCCCCAGAAAAAGGGGTTGGGTTTTTTCTTCATGAGGGCGAGCTTTGCCTCCCTTAAGGCCCCGGCCCTGGACTTGCCCTGCGCAAGGAGGTCATAGAAGCCGGTCATGAGTTCCACGGTCTCCCCGGAGGGGACGCTCCAGAGACTCATAACGAGGCTGCCGGCGCCTGAGAGGATAAAGGCCCGCTTGAGGCCGAAGACGCCTTCGCCGTTCTTTATGTCGCCAACGCCCGTTTCACAGGCGGAGAGCACCACGAGACCGGTGCCCCTGAGCTGGAGCCCCAGGACCTTCTCTGCCGTCACCATGCCGTCGTCACGCCCTTCCTTCAGGGAGGTGTTGACGCCGGCAAGAACGATCCCTGAGCGCAGCATGGGATTTTCTATGGCGGCGGACGGGGTCTTCGGGTGATTCTCTGAAATAGAGGGGTCTTCGGCGGCGTCACCTTGCTTTGTCTCCTCTTCGGCGAGAAAGTAGCCGTGAGTGGCAAGGTGGAGGACCTTCGGTGACGGGATACCGAAGAGGACGTCCTCGATCGCTTTTTTATCCTGGTGGTTAAAGACCTCCTGATTTAGCTTTTTCCGGAGGACGCCGGCTATGGCGTCGGCCTCTTCCTTTGTGTCTGGCAGACGGTCAAAATGCATGTGTTTTGCGTCGCGGGAAACCGGCCCGCGGGTGTGTTCCTTTTTCACCCCCATGGCTCCCTTCGACGCGCCCATGTCCATACTGCCCATGTCATAATCGGGATCGGCAAGGATGAGGGACCTCCCTCCTTTCAGGGTGGCAAAGGAGAACTTGACCATGTCCCTGCCGGCCCCGACATAGCTGACGAGCCGGTCCTCCAGGAGAGGGGCGCCGGCTGGGCCCGTGAACACTTCGAAGGGGATGAGATTCAAGTTCCCGTCGGGGCTGACAATGAGGTGCTTCTTTCCCTCTATGAACGTGCCGGCTGGTTTGACCAGGAGACCGTACAGGGCGGCCGCCGTCTTTCCGAGCTTTGTTTCATCGGGCAGTTTCCCTTCCGTTCTGGCCTTGCCCATCTCTTTCAGATAGGCTCTGATGTGCCGGTCTATATCGCTCGCGGGGCCAAGGTCCAACAACTTTACCATGGGAGTATCGCCCGGGATGAGGATGAAGAGGAGATAGTGCGGTTTGCCGAAGGCTTTCCTTGGTTTGCTGAAATCATAGGGGCGGACCCTGGCGTAATCGAGGTAGGCGGAGCCCTCGGGCATGGCGGATGACAGGGTTTTCACGTCTGCCCTGCGTGCTTTCTTTTCCCGGAAGAAGTCGGCGTTCGCGGCCATGAGCGCCTCTTCCAGCTCCTGTTTTTTCTTTTCAAGGGATGCGACCCTTTTTTTGTATTCATCGGGACCGGCCTTTCCGGGGCCGGAGATCTGCAGCCGCGCCATCTCACGGCGGACGGCCGTGAGCTCCATGAGCATTTTTTGCACCTTCGGGTCGCCGGAGGTGGCAAGGGCGTCGATATAACGTCCCTGTGCCTCAAGGACGGAGCCCTTCCACTTGATCCATGCATTGAGCGCGTCCTCCATAGAGGCACCGGCCGCGGTCATATGGCTGGAAGTGTGGGATATGAATGTCTCGATGCGGTAGGTGTTCTGATTGATATATTCGAGCTTCTCTTTCTCGGGAAGGATGAGGAAGGCACTCTCCTTGACCCTGTCGCCGACAAGGGCTGACCTGGAGAAGAGGGCGTGTGCCTCTGTGTGCAGGCCTGTGGCGGCACGCAGTTTCGCCAGGTTGTGGAGGGATGACGCGATCCTCGGGTGGTCATCTCCGAAGTTCTTTTCCAGTATGGCTATCGACCTTTCGTAGAGGGGGCCTGATTCAGCATAGCGGCCCCTGAAGCGATAGAGTTCCGCCAGGTTGTTGAGGCCCATCGCCGCGTCAGGGTGCTCCCTGCCGAAAAGTTTTTCTGTGATCTTCAGAGACCTTTTGAAAAGAGGCTCGGCCTCGGAGTATTTTTCCATGGAATTATAAAGCTCCGCCAGGTTGTTGAGCGAGGCAGCCACCTTTGGGTGCTCCCTGCCAAAGGCCCTTTCAGTGATCTCCAGTGTCCTCTTCATCAGAGGTTCGGCCTCTTTGTAGCGCCGGGTGGCCCAGTAGATGCCGGCCAGATTGTTGAGACTCGTCGCCACGTCGGGATGCTCCCTGCCGAGGACCTTTTCCCTGATCGCCAGGGACCTTTTCACAAGGCTTTCAGCCTCGGCGCGGCGTCCGACAGCGTTGTAGAGTTCAGCCATGTTGCCCAGGGCAGCGGCAAAGCTGGGATGCTCTCCACCGAAGACCTTCTCGATGATCCCAACCGCTCTCTTAATGAGCGGTTCCGCCTCGGTGTATCGCCCGCTCTTCCAGTAGATGCCGGCCAGATTGTTGAGACTCGTCGCCACGTCGGGATGCTCCCTGCCGAGGGCCTTTTCCCTGATCGCCAGGGACCTTTTTAAAAGGTCCTCAGCCTCTGTATAGCGGGCCATATCACCGTAGAGCCCCGCCATGTTGTTAAGGGATGTGGCAACACGGGCATTGTCCCTGCCGAAGGCCTTCTCGCTTATCTCGAGGGACCTGAGGAAGTATGGTTCAGCTTCCCTGTAACGGCCCGTGGCAAGGTAGAGGTATGCCAGATTGTTGAGACTCGTCGCCACGTCGGGATGCTCCCTGCCGAGGGCCTTTTCCCTGATCGCCAGGGATCTCTTTAAAAGGGGTTCAACGTCAGCGTACCGCCCGGTTATTTGATAGAAGAAGGCAAGGTTATTAAGGGATGAGGCTACTCTGGGATGGTCTCTGCCGAAGGCTTTTTCGTGGATCTCCAGCGATCTTTTCAAAAGCGGCTCTGCCTGGGGGTGGCGTCCGGTGGTGTTGTAAAGGTGCGCCAGGTTGTTGAGGCTTTCGGCAACATCGGGATGATCGGGTCCGAGGGCCTTTTCCCGTATCTCCAGGGCTTTTTTCAAAAGCGGTTCGGCGTCGGTGTATTTGCCTGCCTTGAACAGCGAAATGGCTTTTTGATTCAATATTTTTGATTCTCGAAGGAGCTCTTCCCTGGGGGCCTGGCCGAGAGTATTCTGCGGCGCCATAAAAAAGATCAGGAAAAAAAGGGCGATAAGCCTTTTCACTTCAGTTCCCCCAACCCGATGTACCGAATGTTCTCACATTATATGTTTAATGGAATAGCTTTCCAAGCTAAAAAAACTCCCGGTGTATTTCGCCATGCCCATGGATATGTTTCCTGCAGCATAAGAGAAAGGTGCTGAAAATACGATCGTTAAACATGTTCCAACAGGGTCGGTTTATGTATATAATATTTCAAAGAGTTCAAAAAACAATGGTGACGAATCAGTTGTGCTTTCACATAGTTTGTAAATCAAGGCCTATACCCTTTTTTTGAAACTGGACAGGAGTGTTTGCTTGTCGAGATCATTGCCTTTGCTGATGCTGGCGGTAGTAATATTTTTCGGGTGCGATATGCAGAACAATTTTATTTATTTTCCGGATACCGTTAAGCCTTCGGAAAAGTCTTTCGCCCTGCAGGGTCTTAAATTCTGGCATCGATCCGGCGACGATTACCGCGGCCTTATCGGCACGGGCGAAATGAAGGCGGTCAGGGGCACGGTCATCGTTTTTCACGGCAATGCCGGCAAGGCATCTGACCGTGAGTTTTACGTGAAGCTGCTTGAACCCCTCGGTTACCGGGTTGTCCTTGCAGAATATCCAGGCTATGGGGGCAGGAGGGGGACGCTTGGTGAAAAGGCCTTCGTAAGCGATGCCTCGGAGACGCTGCGTTTTGCAGCCGAAGAATTTGGCAGCCCCGTCTATCTGTTTGGGGAGTCGCTGGGCTGCGGGGTGGCAGCGGCGGTTGCCTCAGCTGTGCCAGGCGCGGTTGACGGGATCGTGCTTATCACGCCCTGGGATTCCCTTTCGTCCGTAGCGCGATCCAAAGTCCCGACTTTCCTTGTTAAATTACTGCTGAAAGATCGTTACGACAGCGTTGTTAACCTGAGATCGTTCAAAAAAAGGATTGCCGTTGTCGCCGCCGAACGTGACGATATCATACCCGTCCGGCACGCCGAGGCATTGTACGTATCGCTGCCCGGAGAAAAGCGCATGTGGACGATCAAAGATGCCGGTCATAACAACTGGCCCATGTTCATGGACGCTGCGCGGTTCAGGGAGATAATGGATTTTGTGAGTAAGTAATCGTATTTACTGTGATATTCTTTCCGATATCAGGCGGGCGGTGTCCTGAAGCTGACGGGCCATCTCCGGCATGCCCTCTGCTGTCATGGAACCCGTGAAACCGAGGATGCAGATCGCCGCTACAGGAAAATTGTTCGAATAGACAAGCGTTGCAATGGCCCTGACACCCATGAGGTATTCTTCAAGATCAAGGCTGTAGCCCTGTTTGCGTGTCTTTTCGACCTCTTCTATGAAGCGGTCAATATCCGTGATGCTGTTTACCGTGTATTTAGGCAGTCCCTTGACCTTAAGGAAGTCCCGGATCTCGTCATCCCCCATGGGGGAGAGGAATGCTTTGCAGAAGACCGATGCCGTGATGGGCAGCCTTGTGCCGATCGGGGAGGATATCTTCAGTTTCTTGCGGGTCTCTATGGTGTCCAATACCTTGACGACGCTCTCTTCGCGGACACAGAGGAAAACCGTTTCGTCGACAATTTCCATAAGCCTTTCGAGAAAGGGACGGGCGATGGAGGTCAGTTCCCCGCCTTGAAGAACCTTCTTTGAAAGTCTGAAAAGCTCCTGGCCGATGGTGTAGCGTTTCGTGGATTTGCTTTTCACAATAAAGCCCATGTCCTGAAGGGCCTTGAGAATTCCGAACACCGTGCTCTTGCTCAAAGAAAGGTTTCTGGCGATCTCGGTAACACCGAGAGGTTTGTTGCTGTCCACAATGAGCGACATGACCTCAAAAGTCTTTTTTATGACCGGCGCACTATACATAATTCATTATAATGAACACTATATCTTAACCAGATATCTTTGTCAACGGTAATATGACTGATAATATTGAGCGAAAAATAAGGGCAGGGCAGATTACGAGTTTCATTTATTATACTGAACAGATATATTGTTCATTGATAGATTCTTTACATGCAGGTCATGGGGAAAAGACAGTATGAATGTTTCGGTGTTCGAACTCAAACTGATTTTTCCGTCACTTGTCATTTTTAGACACGTCGCTTGATGGCCATTTTTGTTTATCGTTGAGCGAAATGTAAAAAATGGGTGTGTTCAAAGAGAGGATAATTTGTTAGAATGGTATGTCTGAACAATATGCCGAGAGAATACAGGATAAGATTTCTGCCGATAGACAGGGTAGCTCCGGCAGCGGAAGGGGATAATCTGCTCGAGATCGCCATGAAGGCAGGGGTGCATATCAACGCATCCTGCGGTGGCAACGGTGCCTGCGGCAAATGCAAGGTCCGGATAGCAGAAGGATCTGTCGCATCATCACCGCACCGCTGTCTCAGTGATGACGAATACGGGAAGGGCTTCCGGCTTGCATGCTCCTCCACGGTCAATGCCGGGGCGGTTGTAGAGATACCTCTTGAATCCCAGGTGGACAGGAGCATCCTGAGAAAACCGGCGATAAGGGACGACGCGGACGCCGCGGCCCTTATCGAAGGGTCGATCAGGGATAACGCGTTCGAACCGCTGGTTGTCAAGCATTATCTCGAATTGCCCGGGCCGAACCCGAACGACAACGTTTCTGACGCGGCGAGGCTGGCGCGCGGGTTTGTCCCCGGGAAAGACGGCAGTGAAATGGCCGTTCCTCTCGAGGTCCTTGGAGACCTGGGGAAAAAGCTAAGGGATGCCCACTGGAAGGTGACCGTCACCGCGGCATCGAACGAACGGTTTCGTGAGGCCGTACTCGTGGAAGAGGGCAACCGGGAAAGGGTTCACTATGCCCTGGCTGTCGATGTGGGAACCACGACGGTTTGTGCCCAGCTCATCGATTGCGGCCGGGGAAACAGCGGGGACGTTAAAGGGGCTCCTTCCGGCAATCCTCCGGTCATAGCCGAATCAGCCGATTACAATGGACAGATCAGCTACGGTGAAGACGTAATCTCGCGGATAATGTACTCCCGGAAGAAGGGGGGGCTCAAGAGGCTCCAGGATATCGTTGTTTCCACCATGAACAGGCTCATCGAAGATCTCATCGGCTCGGCCTGCGTGGATGCGGCCGATATCAGTCATGTCGTCGTAGCCGGCAACACAACAATGATGCACCTTCTGTTCGGGATCGATCCGAAACACATCATGCTTGCCCCCTATACACCACTTGCTACGGCATTTGCACCGGTCAGTTCCCGCCGCATCGGTTTAAAGCTTGGCGGACATGCCCGCCTGTATACCGTGCCTGGTGTGGCGTCATACGTTGGAGGGGATATCGTCTCAGGTGTTGCCCTCTCTGGAATGACCTCCAGGGATGAGGTGTCCCTTTTCATGGACATCGGTACGAACGGAGAGATCGTGCTGGGAAACAGCCAGTGGCTCCTGTGCGCGTCCTGCAGTGCCGGACCGGCTTTCGAAGGCGGAGGTATCCAGTTCGGTATGAGGGCCGCCCCGGGGGCAATCGAAAAGGTGCGCATCAATCCGGCGAACCTCGAACCCATGATGATCACCGTGGACAGGGCAAAGCCCCTGGGCATATGCGGATCAGGCCTCATCGACATCGTCGCTGAGCTTTTCATGGCTGGCGCTATCGATCAGAACGGCAAATTCGCGGAAAAACGGTCTTCGCCCCGTATAAGGAAAGGAGTCAGCGGGTATGAGTATGTCCTGTGTTTCGCTGCGGAAACGAAGATCGACAAGGACATCGTCATCACCGAGGTTGATCTTGACAACATCATGAGGACAAAGGCCGCCGTATACGCAGGATGCAAAGTGCTTCTTGAGAACGGGAGTCTTGCTTTTCCCGATCTGGGTATGGTTATTATTGCCGGAGGGTTCGGTCACTCCATCGATATTGAAAAGGCCGTCGCCATAGGTCTCTTGCCGGAGATACCGGTGGAGCGTTTTCGTTTTCTCGGTAATGGTTCTCTTGGCGGTGCCCGGATGGCGGCGGTTTCGCGAAGCTTTTTTGAGAAAACCGGCGTGATCGCAAGATCGATGACAAATATAGAACTGTCGAACAATACGCAGTTTATGGACGAGTTCATGGCGGCCATGTTCCTGCCTCATACGGATGAAAAGGCCTTCCCGGAAGTGATGAGGGTATTGAAGACAGGTTATAGGTCATAGGTTATAGGTCATAGGAAAGATGAAAAAGACAGGTGATAGGTCATAGGTTATAGGTCATAGGAAAGATGAAAAAGACAGGTGATAGGTCATAGGTTATAGGTCATAGGGAAGATGGAAAAGACAGGTGATAGGTAATGAGGAGAAAAATGGAGACAGGCAGCAAGTTACGGGAGAAAGGATCTTTTTTCGTTTTGCCCGTGACCCATGACCCATCACCCATAACCTGCCTCCACAGGAGGTCTTCATGCCTGAAGTGATAGCGATAGCGGGTAAGGGAGGTGTCGGGAAGACCACCATCGGAGGGATGCTCGTCAGGTATCTCGTCGAGAAGGTGAAGAGGAGCCCGGTCCTTGCTGTCGATGCCGATCCCAACTCAAACCTTAACGAGGTCCTTGGCGTGAGCGTTCATTCTACCATAGGCGAAGCCAGGGAGAAACTGAAGAACGATGTCCCAACGGGTATGAGCAAAGACAACTGGGTGGAGTACAAAGTGCAGGAGGCGGTCGTCGAGGCGAAGGGTTTTGACCTTCTTGTCATGGGAAGACCCGAAGGCCCGGGATGCTACTGCGCCGCTAACAGCATGGCGAAGAAGTACATCGACGCCCTGAAGGGAAATTATTCCTCCGTCGTTGTCGACAACGAAGCGGGGATGGAGCACATGAGCAGGCTGGTCACCCAGGACGTCGATGTACTCTATGTTGTATCTGATCCCACTCCGCGGGGCATCCTCACCGTTTCCAGGATCCTTGCCATTATAGGCGAACTGGGTCTTCATATCAGGAGAACGGTGGTCATAGTCAACCGCTTCCATGAAAAGGACAGGGATACCATGGCGAAAGCCGCCGTTGAAAAGGGCGTGACGATAGGAGGCACCGTCAGGGACGATGAGGTCCTTTCGGAAAGCGATGCTGCAGGCCGGACGATTTTCGAACTGGAAGCATCCTCGGCCGCCCTTTTGGACGCTTACGGGATATTCGAAAGAACGGTCACCGGGGTGGGATGAGTTGAAGGAGCGTACCGGAAAGGAGCATTTATGACAGCGAGGATCATCAGCGGGACAGAGGTCGCGAAAGAGGTCAGGGCCAGGATCGCGCGGGATGTGGCGGAACTGCGTCAGGCAAGAGGGGTCACACCCGGGCTTGTTACGATCATAGTCGGGGACAACCCCGCTTCGGTGAGTTACGTTACCGGCAAGCAAAGGACGGCAAAGGAGCTTGGTTTTTACTCGGTCCAGGACGATCAGCCGGAAGACGTCTCCGAGGAGAAACTGCTCGGCCTGATAGAAAAGTATAACAACGACCCGGCGATACACGGCATACTGGTCCAGCTGCCCCTTCCGCCTCACATCAACGAGACAAGGGTCCTCTATGCCATCGATCCAGATAAGGATGTAGACGGGTTCCATCCCGCCAACCTGGGGAGGCTCATGATCGGCGAGGCGCGTTTTTATCCCTGCACACCCTTTGGCATCAGGGAGCTTCTCGTACGCAGCGGTGTCGAAACAAAGGGCGCCGAGGTTGTCGTCGTGGGAAGGAGCAACATTGTGGGCAAACCCATCTCAATGATGCTTGTCCAAAAAGAGGCGAACGCCAATGCTACTGTGACCATGTGCCATACGGCGACGCGGGACCTGGCGGCTCACACGCGCAGGGCGGATATCCTCATAGTCGCCGCGGGCAGGCCCCGGGCCGTCACCGCCGACATGGTCAAGGAAGGCGCCGTTGTCATCGACGTGGGAGTCAACAGGATAGGCGTGACGCCCGAAGGTAAGGCAAAGCTCTGCGGTGATGTCGACTTTGAGGCGGTGAAAGATAAGGCCTCCTTTATCACGCCCGTACCGGGCGGTGTCGGGCCCATGACGATCACCATGCTCATGCAGAATACGCTCAAGGCGGCCCAGATCGCAGCGGGAGGGAAATGAAGCGTGGAAGAATACCGGTATGATGAAAAGGAAGACTTTGCCGGCAGGAAGGTGAAGGTCCTCGGGGCCACTTTCGAGGAAGGGAAGCCTGCCGATCGCGGCGACTGGCGGGAAAAACTTGCCACCCGCGACGAGAGGCTCGGATATATCCGTTCCGCCATGCGCTACTGGTACAGCGCGGACTGGTACGGCAGCGAGAAGAGAAAACAGGAAGCCTGAGGAGAACATTATTATATAGCGTGAAACAGGGGAGGAAGAGATGGCCTTTGAGATTCCTAAGATAAAATACACGGGACGGATCCGGGAGGTTGAGATAGGTGCCGGTCAGAAGGCGTTGAAGGTGGGCGGCGCGACCTGTTATCCCTTTTACCGCTTCGAGGGTGACATGCCCAATGTCCCGAAGGTTGCCTTCGAGGTCTGGGACAGCCCTCCCGATGAGTGGCAGCAGTGGGCCGTCGAACCTTACCGGGATGTGCTCGGCGATCCCGTAGCGTGGGCGAAGAAATGCATCGATGCCTACGGGGCCGAGATGATCGTCCTTCAGCTCCGGAGCGCCGACCCGAACGGTGAGAACAGGGCGACGGAGGAGGTCGTGGAGGTCGTGAAAAAAGTGGCGGACGCTATCGATGTGCCTCTTCTCGTATGGGGCACAGCGAACGATGATAAGGACAGCGAGCTTTTAAGGATGGTTGCCGAGGTCTGCGAGAGTAAGAATGTAGCCGTAGGCCCCGTGTCCGAGAAGAACTACAAGCAGATAGGAGCCATGGCCATCGGCTACGGACAGGTCGTCATGGCCTCGTCCCCCATTGATGTCAACCTGGCCAAGCAGCTCAACATCCTCCTTGGCAACCTGGGCGTCAATGAAGAGAAGATCATCATCGACCCCACCACGGGCGGTCTCGGTTACGGTCTTGAATATACCTATTCCGTGATGGAGCGCGACAGGATGGCCGCCCTTACCCAGGAAGACGCGAAGCTCCAGTTTCCCATAATCTGCAACATAGCTCCTGAAGTCTGGAAGACAAGGGAGACGAGGTTGACAAGGGAAGAGGACCCGAAGCTTGGCGACGAGAAGAGGCGTTCCGTCCTCATGGAGGCGATTACGGCGATGACGCTGCTCGTCGCGGGGGCGGATATAGTTGTAATGCGCCATCCCGACAGCGTTTCCCTCGTCAGGGACATGATCGGCGAGCTCTGCGCCTGATAAGGAGAGAAGATGGCCGACGTCAAAGAAAAGAGCGTAGACAAGGCTACACTGGAATTGATCGAAAAGGCCCAGCGGGAGGACATATCCACGGTCTTTTCCCGTGCCGATGATATGAAACCCTGCCCCATCGGGGTCGAAGAGAGCTGCTGCAAGATATGCTCCATGGGACCATGCAGGATGCCCAGATCGAAGAAGGGCGATGGGAAGAAGCGTGTCGGTGTGTGCGGGGCAACGATCGATACCGTCGTTGCACGTAATTTTGCCCGCAAGGTCGCCGCCGGTTCGGCTTCCCATTCAGACCACGCCCGTGAAGTTGTATTGACCTTCCTGATGACGGCCCGGGGGCAGACGCAGGATTTTTCCATCAAGGACGAAACAAAGCTCCTCGAAGTGGCCCTTGATTTCGGCATCAACATTGAAAAAGGCGACGCGAGAGAGATCGCCATCGAGCTCGGTGAAAAGGTCTTAAACGAGTTCGGCAAGCAAAGCGGCGAGCTTACATACGTGAACAAGGCCCCTCTTCGCAGGCAGGAGATCTGGAGGAAAAACGGTGTTGTGCCCCGCGGCATCGACCGGGAGGTAGTGGAAGTGATGCACCGGACCCATATGGGGGTCGATCAGGATTACAGGCACATCCTCCAGCAGGCGACCCGTGCGGCCCTTGCCGACGGCTGGGGCGGTTCGATGATCTCCACCGATCTTCAGGACATCATGTTCGGTACCCCGGTTCCCGTGCTCGGCTCAATCAACCTGGGTGTGCTCAGGGAAGACCATGTCAATATCGTTGTCCATGGCCATGAACCGCTTTTACCGGAAATGCTGGTCGCGGCAAGCCATGATCCTTCCATCAAAGAGCTTGCAGAAAAAGCGGGGGCGAAGGGGATCAACCTTGCCGGCATGTGCTGCAGCGCCAATGAGGTGCTCATGCGCCACGGGATCCCCTGCGCGGGCAATTTCCTCCAGCAGGAACTGGCGCTTGTCACCGGCGCTGTTGAGCTTATGACCGTCGATGTGCAGTGCCAGATGCAGGGATTGGCGAACGTTGCGGAATGCTTCCACACGAAGCTCATTACCACCTCCGACCGGGCCATGATAGAGGGCGCCGAACACATCGAGTTCCACCCCGAGCAGGGCCTTGACACGGCAAAGAGGATACTCGCCATGGCGATCGAGAACTATCCCAACAGGCGCCATGCCGTGTATATACCAGCGCAGAGCCAGGACATGATAGCCGGTTTCAGCCACGAAACGATAACTTACCTGCTGGGCGGTCTTTTCCGGGCCAGCTACCGTCCGCTCAATGACAATATTATCAATGGGAGGATCAGGGGTGTTGCGGGTGTTGTGGGGTGCAACAACGTGAGGACGCAGCATGACGCGGCCCATCTTGCCATGATAAAAGAACTTATCAGGAACGACGTGCTTGTCCTGACGACAGGCTGCAGCGCCATGGCGTGCGGAAAGGCCGGCCTGCTTACACCGGAAGCGGCCCGTACCCACGCGGGCAGCGGGCTTGCAGAAGTCTGCGAGGCTATCGGTATCCCGCCGGTGCTCCACATGGGTTCGTGCGTCGATAACTCCAGGATCCTCATCGCGGCAACGGCCATGGTAAAAGAGGGCGGCCTCGGCGACGACCTCTCTGATCTTCCTGCGGCGGGGGCAGCACCGGAATGGATGAGCGAAAAGGCCATCGCCATAGGTCATTATTTTGTTGCATCCGGTATCTTCACCGTTTTCGGCACCACGTGGCCCACCCTGGGGAGCGAGAGGGTCACGGAGCATCTTTTCAATGAATACGAAGACATATACAAGGGAATGTGGGCGTACGAAGAGGACCCGGTAAAAGCGGCGCAACTCATGATCGCCCACATAGACAAGAAACGAAAGGCCCTTGGAATCGACAAGGCCCGGGAGCGGGTACTTTTCGATATGGCCATGAGAAGAGCCATGGAATAGTTCCTATGGAGATGAAAGAGGGGTGCATGGATGTCTAAGATCATCGCATCCGCGGCGATAAGGGGTGCCCGGAAGATATTTGAACAGGCTGAAGGGAAGTACCGTGAGGCACTGGAGAGATTCGGTCCCGACCATGAAGTCGGTTTTCCCAATACGGCATACTACCTTCCCATCATCTACGCGATGACGGGAATAGCCGTTTCCAGGGTGAAGGACATGGAGCGCGTCCTTGCGCTGTGCGGCAGGCTCATACCTCCGCCTGTCAAGGAAAGCGTGCCGCTTCCGTACCTGGCACCGGCGCTCGACGCGGGAATGGCAACCTTTTTTGCCGAAGAGATCATCGAGGCGGTACGATACCTGGAGGATCCCGGCTGTTACGCCGCCGACTCCGAGGAAGTGACGGAGGGGACGATCTGGCTGGGCGCCGCCAACGACGTTATTTTCAGGAAGAGAGGGGTTGAATTCGTTGACGGTACGGCCCCGGGATTCGCCGCCATCGCCGGCGCGGCGCCGGACGCTGCCACGGCGGCAAAGATCGCCCTTGAACTGCAGGAAAAGAACCTCTACGTCTTCATGTGCGGGCAGAACGGCGGCAATCGTTTCGCGCAGCAGCTCAAGGAGGCGGGCGTCCAGATAGGCTGGCCGACGCGCCTCGTGCCGTTTGGCCCTGACATCGGCCAGGCCGTCTTCGCCATCGGGTTTGCCTGCCGTGTGGCCATGGCGTTCGGCGGTATCCGCCCCGGTGATTTCAGGCGGAACCTCATTTATAACAAGGACAGGACTTTTGCCTTTGTCCTCGCCCTCGGCGATGTGACCGACGAATGGTATGCCAACGCGGCCGGGGCCATCAACTGGGGGTTCCCCACCATAGCCGACACACCCATACCGCAGGTCCTCCCCACAGGGATCTGTACCTATGAGCATGTCGTTTCAAACATCCCTCACGATCAGATCGTGCAAAAGGCCGTCGAGGTCAGGGGCCTCAAGGTGCAGATCGCGAAGGTCCCCATCCCTGTGTCTTACGGCCCGGCCTTCGAGGGTGAACGTGTCCGCGGCGAGGACATATACCTTGAGATGGGCGGCGGAAGGACAATAGCCGTTGAATTGACCACGTCAAAGGGTATGGACGAGGTGGAGGACGGCAGGATAGAGGTCATCGGCCCTGATGTCGGCGACACACAGGCCGGTTCGAGGCTGCATTTCGCCATGGTCGCCGAGGTGGCGGGAAGGAATTTTCAGGAGGACTTCGAACCGATCCTTGAACGTCAGAACCATCACCTTATCAATCAGGCCCAGGGGATAATGCACATAGGCCAGCGCGATATCGCATGGATCAGGATCTCCAGACAGGCAGTTGAGAAAGGGTTCACGCTGGAGCATATCGGCAGGATCATCCACGCCAAGTACCATCAGGAGTTCGGCGCCATCTTCGACAAGGTGCAGATAAAGATATATACGGAAGAAACGAAGGTCCGCGAGATACTGGATACAGCAAGGGCGGTTTACGCGCAGAGGGACGCGAGGATCGAGGGTATGACAGACGAGAGCGTCGAAACGTTCTATTCCTGCATTCTCTGCCAGTCCTTTGCCCCGAGTCATGTCTGCGTCATCAGCCCCGAGAGGACGGGTCTGTGCGGTGCGTTTTTTTTTTTCGAGCAGAAGACGGCATACGAGATCAGCCCTGAAGGCCCCAACCAGCCGGTGCAGAAAGGGACCGTCATCGATGAACGCTACGGTCAGTTCAGGGGCTGCAATGAGTATATCCGCAAGGCATCGAGGCAAAAGGTGGAGAATGTGAGCCTTTACAGCCTTATGGTCGATCCCATGACGACCTGCGGATGCTGCGAATGCATAGCTTCCATCCTGCCAATGTGCAACGCCATCATGACGGTGGACCGCGATTACACCGACATGACCCCGTGCGGGATGAAATTCACAACCCTTGCGGGGTCGGTGGGCGGAGGGGCCCAGGTGCCCGGATTCCTGGGCCACAGCAAGTACAACATCACACAGAAGAAATTCCTCAAGGCCGACGGCGGGCTGTTGAGAATAGCCTGGATGCCGAAAAGGCTCAAGGATGAAGTCTACGAGCGTCTGAAAAAACGCGGCGAAGAACTGGGTTTTCCCGATCTTCCAGATATGATAGCCGATGAAACAGTGGCAAAGACCGAGGAGGAGGTCCTCGAATATATAACGCAAAAAGGACATCCGTGCCTGAGCATGGAATCGTTGTTGTAAAAAAGACGGGTCATGGGTAATAGGTTATAGGAAACCCCAACACCCATAACCAAACACCCATAACCTATTTTATTTAAAAGGAGATATCGATGGCGTTAACAGGGATCCAGATACTGAAGCTTCTTCCCAAGACCAACTGCGGAGAATGCAAGTTTCCCACATGCCTCGCATTTGCCATGGCTCTGGCGGCCGGCAAGACGGAACTCGAGCTGTGCCCTCATGTGTCGGCTGAGGCAAAAGGGGAATTATCCGACGCGAGCGCGCCCCCTATCAGGCAGCTTTCCATCGGCGTTGACGATTACGCCGTTAAGATAGGCGGGGAGACGGTCCTGTTCCGTCATGAGAAGACCTTTTTTAACAAACCCGGTATCGCCGTTATGATCACGGATGTGATGGACGACGCCGAAGTAGAGCGGCGCCTCGCAGGCCTTGAATATTTCCAGTATGAACGTGTGGGCGTGACCATGAAGCCCGAGATTGCCGCGATCAAATTCACCGGCGGTAAAGACCGATTTCTCGAGATCGTAAAAAAATCGGCCGCAAGGCCCTGCGCCGTCATCCTCATGTGCTCTGACGCCGCAGTGATGAAAGAGGCCCTTGATATCATCAGGGACAAAAAACCGCTCATTTACGGTGCGACGCAGGAGAACTGCGAGGCCTTCGGTACCCTTGCAAAGGAATTCGGACTGCCCCTTGCCGTTATCGGCAAAGGATTTGACGAAGTGGCGATTCTCACTGAGAAACTTACCGCCATGGGCCTCAAGGACCTGATCATCGATACATCCTCGCGCGCTGTCAGGGAAGCCTTTACGGACCAGGTGGCCATCAGGAGGGCGGCGCTCATCTCAAAGTTCAAACCGCTTGGTTTTCCGACCATAACCTTTCCATGTGAGATGACCGGTGACCCGATGAAGGAAGCGCTTATCGCGTCACTCTTCATTGCGAAATACGCGGGTATCATCGTCCTTGGCGATATCACGGGTGAAACGGTCTTCCCGCTGCTGCTCCAGAGACTCAACATTTATACCGATCCCCAGCGTCCCATGACTACGAAGGAAGGCATTTACCCCATAAACAACCCCGATGAGAATTCACCGGTCCTCGTGACGTGTAATTTCTCACTTACCTATTTCATCGTAAGCGGTGAGGTAGAGAATTCGAGGGTACCCGGCTGGCTGTGCATCATGGACACTGAGGGGCTGTCGGTTATGACCGCCTGGGCCGCCGGGAAGTTTGTCGGCGACCTTGTAGGTACTTTTATAAAAAAATCCGGTGTCGAAGAAAAGATAAAACACAGGAAGCTGATCATTCCCGGTTACGCGGCGGCCATCCTGGGTGACCTTGAAGAAGAGCTGCCGGGCTGGCAGATACTCATCGGCCCGCGCGAGGCCGCCCATCTTCCGGCGTACCTGAAGACGTGGAAGTGAGACAGGTGATAGACAATGGGCCATGGGCAGGATGCTGGATGTTTTTCCCATAACCCATAACCTGTTTTTATTTGGAGGAGATTATGTTTCTCATAGGTGAGAACCTGAATGTTATGTCGAAGAGGCTCGGTGAGGCGTTCCAGGGGCGGGACCCCGGGCCCATCCGGCAGATGGCCGAAGCTCAAGCAGCTGCCGGTATGGACATGATCGACCTCAATATCGGCCCCGCGCGCAAGGCGGGACCTGACTTCATGGATTGGCTCGTCAAGGTGGTGCAGGAGGTGACCGAGTTGCCGCTCTCCCTGGACACGTCAAACATAGAGGCAATCGAAGCGGGGCTCAAGGCGGCAAAGACGAGGCCGCTTATCAACTCTATTTCCGCGAGGCCGGAGAGAATGGAAGCCCTCATGCCCATGGCAAAGAAATACAACGCGTCCTTTATCGGCCTCACACTGAGTACTGAAGGGATACCACGTGACGCCAACGAGCGGGGCCTTTGCGCCGCCGAGATCATGGCTGCGGCCGCCGGTCATGGAATACCGGATGAAGACATCTGGATAGACCCGATCATCCTCCCTGTCAATACGCAGCAGATCCAGATACAGGGCTGCACCGAGTTCGTCATGATGCTTGCAGACATCGCACCGGCCTCCAAATCGACATGCGGTCTGTCGAACGTTTCAAACGGTGTACCCGCGAACTTAAGGGGTATCATGAACAGGACCTATCTCATCATGCTCAAGCGCTACGGTATGTATTCGGCCATCGTTGATGCCTTCGACGGGGAGCTTATCGCCATCGCCAGGGGGAGGATGTCCGAACTTGAGGCCCTTGTCCACCGGGTCATGGATGGTGAGAGTGTTGATATCTCAAGACTGTCGAAGGAAGAGGCGGATTACGTCAAGACCGCAAGGGTGCTGATGGGGCAGGTGCTGTACTCAGATTCCTGGCTGGAAATCTGATCCCGTTCCAATATCAAATCGCTATCTTCGTTGCCTGCCTGCGTCGCACTCCTCGACGTACAAACTAGTACGCCTGCGTCGGCTCCTGGTTGTCGCCTTGATATCATCTGTGATCTTGGAACGGGATAAAACGAAAGGGAGATCAAACGATTTTTAAGTATCAACTTGAGTAAAAGATCATTGATAGTGTAAAGTGTGTTGTAACTGTTGTTCCTATAAAGCAAGGAGGAGCATAATGAGCAAATTGTTTGCACGGACTTTGATATGGTTGTTGGTCCTGTCCCTGGCGGTTCCTGCGGGAGTTTTTGCCCAGGGAGCCGGGACATCGAAGCAGGTCTTCAAACAGGAGGAACTGGAGCAGCTGGTTGCACCCATTGCCCTTTATCCCGATGACCTCATCGCCCAGATGCTGATGGCGTCCACCTATCCCCTTGAGATAGTGACTGCTGCCAGATGGGTGAAGGCAAACCCTAATCTGAAAGGCGATCAATTGACGAAGGCCCTTGAGAAACAGGATTGGGACCCCAGCGTTAAATCTCTTGTCAACTTTCCATCTACCCTGAATATGATGAACGAAAAGCTTGACTGGACGCAGAAGCTGGGAGACGCGTTCCTTGCACAGCAGAAGGATGTGATGAGCGCGATCCAGAAGCTGCGGGCAAAGGCCCAGGCCAAGGGGACTCTCAAGACCACGAGCGAGCAGAAAGTTATCGTGCAGGACCAGGCGATAGTGATCCAGCCGGCAAGTCCGCAGGTGATCTACGTGCCCACATATGATCCAATGGTTGTGTACGGCGCGTGGCCCTATCCGGCCTATCCCCCGTACTATTATTATCCGCCGGGATACGTGGCGGGTGCCGCGGTGTTTTCCTTTGCCGCCGGCGTGGCGGTCGGTGCGGCCTGGGGTTACGCATGGGGGGGATGCAACTGGAACCATGGTGACGTGAACGTAAACGTCAATAAGAACGCCAATATCAATAACCAGATCAACAGGAACAACTACGCGGCCAAGATATCGACCGATCCGAAAGGCCATGGAGAGTGGAAGCATGATCCCGATCACCGCAAGGGAGTTGCCTACAGGGACCAGGGCACAAGTGCGAAATACGGCCAGGCAACGAGGCCCGGTTCGGACGCCAGGAAGGATTTCAGGGGTTATTCACCTGACTCCAGGGGAGCGCAGGCAAAAAGCGGCGGTCGTACCGGGAAAGAAACGGCGGGCGGACAGGGAAGGCAGTCCATGGACACGAGACAGGAAATGGCAAAGCATGACCGCTCTGCGCAGCAGACCAGGTCTCCCAACGCTTTTGAAGGTTTTGACCGGGGCGGCAGTGAAACTAAAATGGCAAGTGAACGCGGACGTTCGAGCAAGGAGAGCATGTCGGGAGGAGGTTTCGGCCACGGTGGCTCGGGAGGCGGTTTCAGTCGCGGCGGTGGAGGCGGCCGGCGCAGGTAGACGATGGTGTCGGATGAGTCGCTTATAATAAACCTTACGAGGAGGAAAAACGTATGATCCGCGTTATTAATAGAAAAAAACTCATTTCAATATGCAAATCCGGCATGGTTTTCGGCCTTACCGTTCTGCTGGCGGTTTTTCTGGCGGTCACGAGCGAGGCAAAGGGAGGCGGTCAGAAGACCTTCGCCTCCGCTGAAGATGCGGCAGGGGCCCTTATCAATGCCGCGAAGACAAATGATACCAAAGTGGTCCTGTCTTTATTCGGTCCCGGCGGGAAAGACCTGATTGTCTCAGACGACAAGGTGATCGACAGGGATTTGCTTGAGAGGTTTGTGGCGGCGTATGACAAAAGGAACAGGCTTGAAATGAACGAGAGCGAGACAAAGGCGTTCCTTTATGTCGGGGAAGATGAGTGGCCGTTCCCTGTCCCAGTCGTCAAAAAAGCGGGCAAATGGGTATTTGATGTGAAAGAAGGAAAGTCGGAAATACTCCGCAGGCGGATCGGCAGGAACGAGCTCGGCACCGTTCAGGCGTGCCTCGCCTACGTCGACGCCCAGAAGGAGTATGCCCGGCGGGACTATGACAGGGACGGGCTTTTCGAATATGCGCAGAAATTCATGAGCGATCCGGGGAAAAAGAACGGCCTCTACTGGGAAACGAAGGAAGGCGAAGAACCAAGCCCCCTGGGCCTTTTCGTGGCGAAGGCCCGAAAAGAGGGCTACGGGCCAAAGAGAACGGGCAGCAAGCCCGCGCCCTATCAGGGTTATTTTTATAAGATAATAAAAGCGCAGGGGAACAGCGCCCCTGGAGGTGCCTACAATTACCTTGTAAAGGACAAGATGATCGGTGGTTTTGCTCTTGTCGCCTATCCGGCTCAGTACGGTATGTCGGGGATCATGACATTTATAGTGAATCAGGACGGCATCGTCTATGAAAAGAACCTCGGAAAGAACACCGCGAAGACCGCTGAAGCAATGAAGGCTTTTGACCCTGACAATACATGGAAAAAGGCCCAGTAACGAAATGGAGTATGTCAGACTGAACAATGTCGAAGATGAAATATCGGCCGTAACCCTCGGTACATGGGCGATAGGCGGCAGCCACTGGGGCCAGTATGATGAAGCGAATGCCATACTGGCCATTGAAGCGGCCCTCGACAACGGCATAAACGCCATCGATACGGCCCCGGTGTATGGGGACGGGCACGCGGAAGAGCTGGTAGGGAAGGCGATCCGCGGCAGGAGGGACAAGGTGTTCCTCGCCACGAAGTGCGGGCTCAATATCTATGCTCGCACCTATGAACGCGATCTTTCGCCTTCATATATCGAGACCGATCTCAACGGGTCCTTGAAGCGTCTCGGGACCGACTACATTGATCTGTACCAGTGTCACTGGCCGGATCCCAAAACTCCCATAGAAGAAACAATGGCGGCGCTTGCACGTTTCAGGCAGCAGGGAAAGATCAGGCATATCGGCGTGTCCAATTTCAGCGCCTCCGAACTGAGAGAGGCGCTCCGCACCGTCCCGCTCTTTTCCTTGCAGCCGCACTATTCGCTCCTCGAGAGGTCTTGCGAGAAAGACTTGCTCCCTGTTTGCGTTGGGAACGGCATGAACGTTATACCCTACGGCTGTCTTGGGGCCGGTATGCTGACGGGAAAATACAAAGAATGTCCGAAATTCACCAAGGGCGACGCGCGATCGTTCTTTTATCGCTTCTTCAAGCCGAAATACTGGCTCGGTGTGCGCCGCCTTATCGACGCTGTGGAAGAGATCGCGATGCAAAGAAACGTCCGGCCCGGCGCGGTCGCCCTTTCGTGGCTTCTTGCACGGCCAGGGGTAAAATCGGTCATTGTCGGAGCCAGGTCGGCCCTTCAGGCAACGGAAAACATCGCAGACATCCCGACCGTCCTCTCTGAAGATGACCTGCAGATATTAGAAGAGCTCTCCAGGAAGGTTTACAATAGTTAATACGCTGTTTCTCTGGTTTCTATGGTTTATCAGGTTTGTCTGGTTCCTTGAGTTTGCCAGGTTCCTTTGGTTTTTTAACCAGACAAACCATATAAACCGGATAAACGAAACAAACCTAAATGGCTATACCCTTTTGCCGAAGCTGCTGAGTTTTTCTGATGGAGCATTCCTCGCAGCGGAACTCGGGGTTGGAATCTGTTGTCCGGTCATATGACCTTGCCCTGATGATCCTGTAGCCGCGGGCCTCGCGGCCGCAGTCAACGCAGACCGCGGTGTCCCTGATCTCCCACTCCACACTGAGATGGTGCGAGGTAAAAATGAACATGTCAACCCAGAAAAAGATGAGGCCGCCAATAAGGTTGGCGATCACCGTTGCCGTGACCTTGTCTATCGTGGAGAGCAAAAAAAGCACGCCGGCAAGGATGGGGGTGGAGAGCTGCCAGCGAAGAAGGTATAATCCATAACGTTTTAAGTTGACCTGCATGGGCGCCTCCTTCATTGAGGGATATCAATTTCGGTGATGTCCAGTTTTTCTTCAATAAGGTCTACCTGAACACCGCCATGAGGTATGGTCTTATAGGGTTTCTTTGCCAGTGTCATGACGGCATCCGTAGCAGCTATGCCCGAGGGGCAGTTTCTCGAGGCCCAGCCCATTACCAGGAACGCGCGGTTGACCGCCTCGCCAACGATGTCGCGGGCCGCGTACCTTGGATGACCGATCAGGCCCATGTAGATGTTTCCGGAGTTGAGGACTAAGACAAGATCTTTTTGGTAGATCACCTTCTTGGCATGGATAGCCGCTTCAAGCGCCCTGTCGGCATGATCGGGGCCGGAAAAGAAGCAGAGGAACCCGTCCCCTACATACTTGACCGGTATGCCGTCGAATTTCAGGATCGACTCGGTGAGGTCATAAAAAAGGACGTTTGTGTATTCTGCAAGCTCTTTCGATCCTGTCGAGATCGACCGTTTTTCGAAATGCGTGACACCGGAACAAAATACGGTTGCGGGAAAGACGCCGTTTTCCGCCTCAGTGAGTCCGAGCAGATAGTCCGTGCTTACATCGAAGAGAAGAGCGATCCTGGTAAGCACAGCAATATCGGGAAGGTTTGCCCCTTTCTCCCATTTAGAGACGGCCTGCGGGGTTACCTGAAGCGCGTTGGCAAGATTTATCTGCTTGAGGCCGTGTTTTTCTCTCAGTAAACGTATCTTAAGTCCAATATCCATCGTTAATTTTAATTATATTATATGATTACATAATTTACAACCATGTGAAGGTTGAAATAAATCAACGTGAGGTTGTATAGGTTTTAGACGTCCTGCCTTGTTTTCCGCTTTCCGTTGAGGTGAAGGTGGCTTACCCTGTAGCGGGTCATCCACATGCTGTCCGTTTCTTATGTGCAATAAAAAAATTGATAACTGCCCTGAAGGAATTGGGAACGAAGGAAAATCGTGATAGGTGTATCTTGCAGGGTAGAAACGGTTTCCCCCGAGCCCATCCCTTTTGGGGCCGGACTTCATTCCATCTTTTCTTACAAAAAGCGATCGTATTCCGATTATAATAATAAATGGTGAGAGAACGACAATATCTTTTGCTCCAGCGTTGTGCTTCATTGGGATGCCGGCTATATATGATTGTTCTTATCCTGTGGTTATTGTTTCCTGCCGCTGCCTTCGCCGCCCGTCCACTCATCACCGATGACACGGGGACCCTGGGCAAGGGCAAATTTCAGGTCGAACTTGGTTTTGAGGCGTCAGACCACAGGACGGATGATGAAGGTGCGGTGACAAGGGAATACGGGACCTCAGTAACCACAACGGTTTCCTACGGTCTGCTCGATAATCTCGATATCCTCCTGGGGGCGCCCTGGGAGAAGACGAGGATCAGGGAGGACGGCGAGACCGTCCACAACGAGAACGGTTTTGCTGACGTTACCCTCGAAGCAAAATGGCGCTTTTTCGAAAAGGAAGGTTTTTCCCTCGCCCTGAAGCCGGGGGTGTCCTTTCCCACGGGCAATGACAAGAAGGGCCTCGGCACCGGGCGGGTGACCTACGGCATGATATTCATAGCGACAAAGGAAATGGAACCTTTTACGTTCAATCTGAACGCCGGCTACAGGCGCAACGAGAACGATACGGATGAAAGGAAGGACATCTGGGGAGCGGACCTGGCCGGTGAGGTAAGGGTGTTCAAGCCCCTCAAGCTGGTAGCCAATGTGGGCATTGTTACGAACACCGACAGGGAGTCATCCGTCGCCCCCTCCTTTTTCCTGGGTGGTCTCATATATTCCGTCACGGACAATATCGATATCGACCTCGGCTACAAGCGCGGCCTCAACAAGGCTGAGCCGGACAACACCTACATCGGCGGGGTGACGATAAAATTTTAACCGCAGGCGGCTTCATTTGTTTCTCCGGTTTCTTCGGTTATTGACCGGGCAAACTGGACGAACCAGAGAAACCGGACAGACGGATAAACCAAAAAACGGCCCCGCTTCTCTGCCTGTCTTTCAACGCAAGGTGCGGGGCATATCTTCGCGGATTGCCGCGGTCTTGCAAAAAATCACGCGAAAATGTAATGTACATTGTAAGCAATCGGTTACAGAGGGGGTCATAAAATACTGACGCTTGAAGAGGCCATAAGGCTTGAGAAGCTAAGAGTGGATGCCTGGATAACAAAAAACCGGATGGCCTTATCGGAGATGCTCCATGACGATTGCCTGGAGGTCAACATATTCGGAAGGTTCTCCAGGGAACAGGTGGTGAATGAGTTTTTTGACCAGCATGAGCTTACAGAGTACAGGATGTCAGACCATCTGTTCGTGGAACTGGGGGAATCTGCATGCGGTCTTTCGTACCGGGTGGAGGAAGAATTTGTATCGGGAGGCATGCCCGCATCATATACCTGCTATGTTATCGCGCTGTACAGGAAGGAAGGGAATGCCTGGAAACTGGCGCTCTGGCAGATAACCCCGGTGAACGGCCGATCCCGGTGGTTTCATCGGGGCGGGTGCTGAAGACATGACGGAAATATG
>ENA-UOWG01001391-UOWG01001391.1-activated-sludge-metagenome-genome-assembly--contig:-NODE-1391-length-24276-cov-5.025763_pt1 | contig 24276 bp, 40 predicted proteins | sample MGYA00238147_ERZ761563 | MGnify/ENA primary metagenome ERZ761563 (study PRJEB28884, sample SAMN05720216) | anaerobic digester metagenome | isolation source: active sludge of municipal... | reverse complement strand
ACGCTACTTTTCTTTTAAATCTCAAAGCACTTTTTGACTATTTAGAGGTCGCCTGCAAATCAATTTATTCGCTGGCTTCATTCGAACTTCTGTACACAACTGAAATAATTACTCTTACAGATGAAATTAACAAGAAATGTACAGCTAGCTTTGGTAATGGAACAATCAGCTTGGAAGGGGCGTACGGAGTTAGTCAAGAAAAATATCCAATGAAAGTTTCTATTCGTATTGAGGCTGTTCGTAAGGAAGATAGAAAAAACAAGTTCAAGCTTTATAAACTAAGCGAAGTTATTGACTTGTTCTTGAAATCTTTTGATCTGGTCGAGGAACAGACATCAATAGAAATAAAGTATAATGGAGCTACACTATATGATGGACAAAAATAAGTATCTTCCAGTTTTTGTTTACGGCACCCTGATGGAAGGTTTTGGAAATCATTCTCATTTTCTTCATAATAACTTCGATAGAAAAGAAGAAGCAATTCTCCAAGGACACGTTATGATGTCACTGGGCGGATTTCCTATGATTTTCGAATCGCCTTCCAAATCCGAAAGAGATGTGATAATCGGTGAAGTTTACTGGATACCAAAGAGCAGGTATTTAGATGTTATGGGTCGCTTAGATTCTTTAGAAGGTGAAGGATACTTTTATCATCGCGATATCGTCATGGTAACTGTCCAATCTAACTCCGAGAAAAAAGAGATTGAAGCGTGGGCATACCGAGGCCACAGTGATAGACAGATTAAAAATATTGTTGTTTCGGGAAGTTGGAGAGAACACGTAGCTTCATCTAAACGAACATTCTAACTTGAAATGGGGCGACTATTTTGAGCAGTGAAATTAAAAAAATAGTCTATAATTCTCTAAAAAAAGAGATGTTTAATTGCTTGAACAATGTTTCCAATATGTATGAATTCGTTGATCAAGCAATAACCTGTAAAGGCTGGTCAGATTTATTATATGCACGTAAATTCTCACCATATGAAAATTTACACGCTGGATGTGACCGTTCTCTACTTATTAGCATAAGAGTAAACGTAGATTTCGACCATGTGCTTAAAAGTAGATGTGATGTGGCTAGAGCAACGTTAACTAGAATGATTGATATAGCAACGCTGTGGTTAAACAGCAATAATATCCTTAATGAAACATTAATAAATATTAATATTGAGTCAAATCCTGGAGATAAAACATGTGTGGGATAATGGGTTATTATTGTTTTGGCGACAATAGACCGAATATTAACAACCTAAAAACTTCTCTTATTGAGCTGGAAGAAAGAGGGGATCATGGAACTGGAGTAGCTTATAAGTCTACAGATGGTTCTAAAATTATTATTTTCAAAACAGGACTAGAAGCTAAAGAAGCATTTAAAAATAATGATTTTAATAAAAGGTGGGAAGACTTTGGCAATGCCAGACCTAAAACAGCCATATTTCATACCAGAAAGGCTAGTGTCAGGTATGCTACAAACAAGGACGATAATGATTCCCACCCATTTTATAATGATAAGTATGTTGTTATTCATAATGGTCAAATATTCGGCATTAGCGATATGTGCAAAAAGTACGGCATAGCAGAGCCCAGAGTCGATAGTTCTATATTGCCACACATCTTATCAGAACATTCCCCCGAAACATCAATTACTGCCTTTTCAACTATGCTTAACTCTGTTTGGGCAGATTTTTCCATTGCTTTTATTATTAAAAATGTTGATGGACTTTTTCTAGCTACGAATACAAAAAGGCCGCTAGAACTTATTCTCGATAAAACAAACAATATACTTTATTTTGCATCTTTAAGCAAGTACCTAGATAATATAGTACTTGGAATTGAAAAGGTTGAGCAAGCATTTGGTGGAGTAACTTTCCGTCGGAACATGTATACAGCGAATGTTGATTACTTTATACATACGTGCAATGAAAATTCTCTTTTTATGTGTACTCCAGAGGGAATGACAAGTAGCACGTTTACTGGCTATGAATTTAAATCATCTAGTTCAAACAACGCCGGATTTTCCAGTAGATACGCATCGACTAATTCTAATAGATCCTATACAGCCACTAACAAGGAAAGCAATGATGATATGTTCTTTAAGAATTCCGATATGGGAAACAGGTTTGCTGCGTTTCTGGAGGAACTAGATGCGGCCTAACATTGGCAGGGAAACCAAAATGAAGTCACTGATGTCAAGCAAAGAAAAAATTCTGCTTGCAGAAACAGATACACTTAGGTTTCTTAAACAAGACAATGGAATTTTTGTACCTTATGTAAATGATGAAAAGTTACCTCACTCCCCAAAAGTGTATAGTATTAACTCGTTTGGTATTTGGGTGTTTCCATTATTGTACTCCTTTATTGATCGTTTTATTGGACACAGCCATTTTCTTATGGGGGAGGCAATTGGCAACGCATTTAGCAGATTAGGGTCAAAAAATCATGAGAATGATGTTTTAAATACTTGCCTAGCTATAGGTGAGAAACAGTTCCGTCTTCTTTCTTATATATCAGAAATTTCTCAAATTGGAATTTCTTTTACTATTAATTATAACTTTGTTCCAGGAGTTTTTCTGGTTCCTTCCTTATATGCTATTATTCCTGATTCACTAATCTATTTACACAGTCCTGAAAGCCCGTTTCCAAAACAGACTTTAAGAAGCGGTCTTGGTATTATTATGACAAAACGAATCAATAAAGCAGATACAATAAGTGATAAAGACATAGTTAAATATTCGGTTGGATTGAACAGGCACCCAAGTTCAGTGATACCAACGACAGCTGTTCCAAACGATCAATCGCAAGTCATTTACAATACTTTGAATCATTTCATTTACAAACATAATGAAAGTATTTTGAGCTGTGTCTTTAACGGAGATCAGGTCACTGACCTTAATTCAGCCATAAACGAGTATCATAAATCTAAGCTAAGCACTAAAACTAAGTTTGCTCAAATTATTATAGATAGAACCGGAGTCTATCTATCAAACTATGATACCAATAACTTATATGGAGTGACTGCAGCCTGCACGCTAAAATCAATAGACAAGAAAAACAATGATTTGAAAATGGTATCGAAGGATGTTCTTGAATTGCTCATGGATGGCAATACAAAAGACACCAATTCACTAGCTGGCAGCTTTGGTTCTGTTAGCAGATCATTGCGTTGTAGTAATTCTTTGAATGTCTATTTTGCTGGTAACGGAGATAATTTCCTACCAGACATAGCATCGATAAAAAAGGTTTTCTATAGTCGCTATGGGTATATGAAAAATGGGGCTTCGGAAATGCAAAGTTCTGATGACATGTTACGATTTGGCCTGCAAGCTTATATATCTTCTTCTATGCGAGGAGAGTTACCAATAGTTGATTGGTCAGCCGCCCCATCGGGCACCGCCGAAGAACCAGTTAGTAATTATCTTTTAAGGCGTGTTCTAGGTGTTGCTTCATCGGCCCACTCACTGTCCTCTGATAGAGATGCTGATTCAGTGCCTACCTATATTCCTAGAGAACCAGCAATGATAGCTACAAATTACGCCAGCAACTCTTTAGGAGTACGTAGAGCCTTGCATCATTTCGGTATTAATCCTGCCGACATTATCCAAGTAGGTGTTTATCTCTCTGGGGAAGGCCAGTTATATAGATTTCTATTTTTCGATGTAGGAATGAACCTGATTGTTCAGGGAATGAACCTCGTTGCGATAGAGTTCTACTATGAGTCAAACGTGTCATCACAGCAGCCCTGTTTAACTCTTACTTATCGAACGATAGTAAGAGACCCGTTCAATGATCGATGGTATATTCCATCGTCAGAACAAGCCTATGATAGCGCTTATGAGTTTACTGGCAATGCCAGCTTCCATGAATTTAATTCTGATTCAGATGTTACAGAAGAAACTGTAGATAATGGGTAATCAATGGCAGGGATCAATGATTAAGATTATTAAAAGAAAGACCGATATTAATTGGTTACTAGTTGCACGGGTTCCCATTTGCAGCACAGAACGAACCAACGCCAGTCCACGATATACCGCAGGGCGGTGTGGATGTGACGTTGGGACGGACAGTGGGCTTATAAAACCTAGGTTCTAGTAAGCACGCGACGTCTATATTCTATGCGTGTTCTAATCCAATTCTCATGACGACCTGACTATGTCACGTCTGATTCGGATCTTGGTAATGTAACACATAGTGATGATGTTTAAAGCGTCTCTTACAAAAACGTGCATCCTTTAATCTTGGAGAATATCCTTGGACAGAAAAAAACCAGTATGTTACAACCCTTGGCTGGCAAAAATGCCAAGCCACCGGCAGGTGGTTTGGGCAGCTGTTTTTGCTAAAGAATTATCGAAAGCACCAACTGTCTTGGCTGCTAACGCTGAAAGTTTGTTTTCTGTTCGCTCGATTGAATTCCCATGTGTTTGTTCCTGTGTTACTACAAAGAATGCTGCGTTAGATTGTTCTTACTGTCACGGCACAGGAACAACTATAAAGGTAATTAATGTCTGATATCCTTAACCCAAAAGAATTTACTAGGACAATAAAGTCCCTGGTTATGTGCAATGACGAGGAGTATGCTTCCTTCGATGCAAGAGAAGCTGGTATTTTATCCTTCTATGAAAAAATAATAAAATCAGAAACCGTGGGCCTATCAAAACCTTTGCTCCTGTCTCTAAGCTCAAAGGCCAATATGTCAGATCTTGTTGCTAGCACCGCTTGTTTTGGTGAAATAATTCGTAGATTTAATTTTATACTAAATTCGTCATATGGCGGCAGCAGAGATTCCGTAGTTAAAAATGTTGATATTAAAACCTGCATAACTCACTTTACAAATAAACAATCGTTTACATTATCCAGATTTTCAAGAACAGATACAAATACAGATCAAGATGAGTGTAGCATTAGTATAACTCCTGAAACTTTTTCTATTGTTGCCACTGCTCCAACCAACTCATCCGCTAGAAGGCTTCTTAGCCTTTTGAAAAAAGTAGTTGCTACGTCTCCTCTTTGGGGGACCGGAGAGCGTAGCGAAGCACTATCCAATTATGGGCTCGCGGCCATTATGAGTGAAACATTGCCGCCGCCGCAAAGACAGACCAGCATATCAATACATCGGACTTTTAAAAAAGGGTCGGGTTATGGCACTATCTGCATAAACACTAATTCTCCTGTATCTGTAGTAATTTCTGTTGGTTGCTCCTCTTATGTTTGTGGCTCTATTGTTCCGCCTTGTCCTAAATACATATCTAATCTTTTTACTGGGCCGCTAGCTAGTGATGGCCCTCCCCGAGCAGATAATAGAAGATTTAAAGAAATTCATGATACACTAGTAGATCGTCATAATTTGAGTCCGTTGGGGCACGTTCCAATAAATAATCCATTTGATATATATGGAGATTACTCAGCTGCATTTAACTATCATGCATCCCTCGGCGCTATTAACTATATTCTAGCAGCCATAGAACACCTAAATTGTCAAATTAAAGAAACTATTTTATCCGTAATATGAAAATATATGCTTAATATAGAAGACGATAACTTAGCCTTAAAGCTTTTTACTGAAGATGGCATTACTTTAGGATCGGATCTAGAAGTAACGCTGCATGAAATGAATAATCATGCACGGGCAAAAAGTGGTTTAAAATTTTGGTCGTCCGTTAAAAGCGGCGATATCGGCACAGATGGTAGGACATCTATATTTAAGTATCTAGTAGAAATAAGACCAGAACCAGAATTACTTCCTGTCTATTTAACCCAGAATATTGTTAGTATTATAGAGAGAGAAATAAAAAAGTCCGCTAGTTTAAAGGCCCTTCGCTGGGTATCTGGTACCGGGTCTTTCTTGTCTAAAGATGTTGTTGGTGACAGTGATATTACGGTGCCGTTTTTACCAAAAGGCGGGCATATACATTTTGGTGGAACTAAAATAGACAATCTAGCTGTAGTTTGTTTTGATATGCTGCTGGCACCACTGCTCTTATTGCTTGAAAATCCGGTAGAAGCAATTATTAGAAGATTTACTGTTTTTCCTTTCAATGGCGGAACATATTATGGACAGCTCGGTGGGGCAAAAGTTTCTCACGGAGCTTCTTGGGAATATCGCACACTGCCGTGCTTTGCTAGGTCATTTGATTTCACTGAAGCCGTTTTCGCAATTGCTAAAGCAATTCTTCATGAAACAACCTATAACAGAGTAGCCTTTAGAAAGAGAATAATTAATAAGAAAAGAACATTGACTGTTGACCCACTAATGTTCAATCTTTGCTATAAACCACACTTTTATAGTAAAGTCGGCAGCATAGTAAAGATTCTAAAGTCGTTAGAATTGCTAAAAACGCCGTATGGAAAAAAGTGCATACAAACGTTAATTCGTCCTATTTTGTCTGGATATTATTGGAGCCCAATTTCCAATATTTTACAAGAATTTGATATTATAAATACTACTAAAAAGAAAACAAAACCCAAACAGGGTGCTAGTGGCTACATTTGTTACTGTTGCGATACAACGGCAGGAGATAGGATTTCCAACTCCAGTGTTTCACTCTTCTCGAACTACTCCCCGCGAGACCCTATAAATAGTAGCCTTATTACTAGCATAAGCGCAGGTTCATCATATTTGTGGTCTACCTTCAGGATAGAAAAGTCCAAAAACTTTAGCATGGGAACCCGTGCTGTACAGCATAACGAAGAGATAAAAAGCTTTATAGTAAACTCCTTGAGGAACATAAGGAATTATTGGAGGTCCTCTACATCTTTCGTTATCCCAGCTATAGGCGGCAGGCATCCTGCAGTTACAATTAACTATGATTCCAATTCAGTGTATGACGAGATAAATTCATATATTAATTCTTTATTAGATCAGCTATCATAAATTTAAGGAGATGCTATGTTTGCAAACGTTGAAAACGTGTTTATTGCAACTGGTAGACTAGCCAGAGAGCCAAAGCAAATAAGTGAAGGGCGCTATGTGTTTAGTTTAGCAGTTAGAAATCCAAGCTCTGGCAGTAAAAAAAGTGGAGTAGACACTTTCTGGCCAAGCTTTTTTGTTAGTGGACCAAGTGCAGAATACCTTTCTAAATTCTGTCAAGTTGGTGATAAGATCCAAGTAATGGCTTCTTATATCGAGTGGAAGAAAGGAGAAGAGACTAAGAACGGATTCGATATTGTTACGTTAAGTAAAGTATCTTCGCCTAACGATGCCAAGAAGGATTCTTCTGCTAAGGGCGGCAAAGTACAATCGAAAGAAGAAGCTGATTACGACGACGTTCCGTTCTAACCAATCTTATCCTAATTAAGGATCTTCATCGTGTATAAAATAAAGAGGATTCTTAAAGATACTGGGATGCAAATTGGTCAGAAAAGCGAAAGTAAAGTGGCAAAGGCTATAGACCAACTACAAGTTGATCTAGAGCAAGAGTGGGACGAAGCTTCTCGTAAATGCGAATTCGATTATCTGGAAGATAGGTTTCTTATATCTACTTATTGGAAGACTGAAAACTTATCACATAAAGACAAAACTGGAATAGACTTTGAACTCGTAATTGATTTGTGTAACGAGTCAAGCTACAGGATTCCTCTTCAAGTTAAGTCTTCTAATAAGTGGAAAGAAGAACATCTAAAAAAGTTTCCAGATATCCCATGTATTGTGGTACATAGTACGCGGTCTATTAACTCCATAAAAGAAGAGCTTCGTCAGATTATTGTTGATTACTTAGATGTTGGAGGCTAGTATGCCGATCTATGTGGGCGTTTGTACAAACTCAAAATGTAAAAATGTAGGTAAAGAAGTAGACATTTATTCTGAGAAATTCATTGATTCAGAAGAAGAGTTTGATCAAAAAGCCAGAGACAAGAAATGGAATTGCGAGGTTTGTGGCCGAAAGCTCAATTGGAAGATGTTTGTTAAAAACGCATTTAAGTTGAATTTTAGTCCATATTAAAAATGAAAATTTTTAAACCGGAAACGGAACTTATAGATATTACGCCTAATAAACCTCATAGCGTATTCACTGATAAAATGAACGCTGATGTTAAAAAACATTGGAGACAAATGTGGATTGATGAGTGGGTTATTAGGTCTAATATCTCTGAGTGTAACTTCGTAACGCTGCCCGGGCCCTATGCGTTAGATGTTAACCAACTTAAACAAAACATAAAAGTAGAACGAACATTATTGTTTGAGAAAGTTATGGGATGGAAAGAGAGCATATTAAGCTCTGTTAGAGAAATAGAGAAAAAGAAAATAGTGCCAAAGTCTATGCTTGGCATGACGGCTGGAATCAACCAACTAAATTCTCTACTTAAAGAAATATCCTATATAGCTACACTTTCTCAAACCAAGCACTCTCTAGCCATGGGACAGCTTGAGAATTGGGTTACTGATAAGAATGGTATTGAGAGATTAAGATTCATTCTTAACTCTTGGCCATCCATACCTGTTGTTATTAATATGGATTTCTGCGGAGCTTATACGCAAGAACGGCATGAGGCAATTGTTAATCTAGGTAAGCTTATGATTAATAGGCCTAATTTGCATAATTCTCAGTTTCTTTTTGTTATTAACTGTGCATCACCTATGGGATTTAAGACACCTCTCATTAAAGATTCACCAATGAATTTAGAAAATCTTGTTAAAGACGACTCTATAGAACATAAGAGGAGTCGATTTTCTGGCTGTAGAGCCATAGTTAAAGTTCTAGATAAATTTGGTGCTTTTCTAGAGGGAGTTTCTAAAGAAGTTATTAAAGACTTAGGTGTTGAAAATGAAACAGTTAGTATTTTTAAGCCACTTCACTACCAGAACGGTAAGTCAAGTTGTGGCTATACGACAAATGGTTTTACATTTACTTTAAGGAGTTAAACAATGAAGAAAGCCAAGAAAAATCTACGTCAGCGCAGCACAAAGCATCGTCCAGTCACCTCGCAAGTTCGGAGGTACGTTGGTCGTTATATTGACCACACTGGCAACTGGAGCAAAAACTGGAATGCTGAACGCGTTGCGAAGAAGTTTGGGCTAACCAAGTATCAAGTAGCTGCCGTTAAGGCATGGCACACCATGGGTGGCTCATCCCTGTACTAGATTCTTGTTGGAGGCAGTAGCGCCACGCGGCTGCTACTGCCTATCTTTTCATACTCAGAGGATTAATGATACTTTTTCTCACTAGAGACGGGTTTTTAAACCCCGTTCGATGCCTAGTGGAAAACCTAATTTCCTCATTTAACATTAGTTCACATATTATTAATACTGACCACTATGATCCAGCAACTACTGGTGGACTTGGTAGGAACAGTAATCCCAATTATGGGCTAGTTGTTAGATATGGAACAACGGCACTATGCAATTACTTTGAACGGGATGCCAACTGGGATGCTCATCATAATAAGATATTCAATGAGTACCACGCCGTGGCAGCTGCTTCTGATAAGTACTCTGCTTTAGAAGTTCTTGAGTTAGAGGGTATTCCAGTACCAAGCAGGGCGCTAGTTGATGAATATCTTAGAAACAGAGCCATACAAAGAGATTTTGGTTTACCGATTGTAGGCAGACAGTTTAATCATTTTGGTGGGCACGATCTCAGATTGATACAAAGAGCTGAGAATGCGGCCGTAAACCCAAGAACTGGAAAAACAAGTGATTATATACTCCGATTCTATGAGAACACAGAGGAGTACAGAGTCTGGACCTTCAATACTAAAAAGTACCGAAGAAATACAGGCCGTGTCCTAGTAATCAAAGCAGCCAAGAAAGTAGATAGTGGTAATATAGACAGAAGTCGCCAACCGGGATCTAAAAGAATATTAAAGAACAGAAAAAATGGTTACATTTTTGAATGGTCTGATAATATTCCTGAAGAAATCAGAGATATATCTAGAAGGGCCACTGAAGTTCTAGAGCTTGACTTTGCTGCTATTGATATTATCCATGACCTAGAAAGCAATAGATATATACTTCTAGAGGTTAATACGGCCCCCGGCATGTCTGCAGAGTCTACTATTCGTTTATTGTCTGAAAGATTTGCTCAAGCACACAGTAGATTAATAGATAGGCAACAGTAACTTGAAACACAATATTTGGTTTAATTTTATTTCTAAACTTGATTGTAAAGAATTAACTAGTAAACCAATTATGCGTTTTGGGTATGAAGCGGTGGGTCCTGAGGCGCTATACGAAGATATCAAAAGAATAGTTGCTGTTTATGGACACTTTATTAATAAGAGGTTCTTTCATAGATCAACTATTAATGTACTAAAAAAGCTGTCTTCGTTGTGTCTAAGAATATATTCTACAACAGAATATAAAACTATAAAGGACTTTACAGGTTTTAAATTCTGTTTAGGAGTTCTAGAAGAGCTATCTAATTTTAAGCTAGAAGATAGTTGGCATTGTCTTAGGACAAGCAATGTATCATCTAATGGCAAAGTTTGCTCTATCTTTTCTCATGAGCCGACAAGCCAAAAACTGATGATTATGATATACCGAAATGGCAAACAATCAAGTCCATATGATCCTCAAAATGTTAAAATGTTTCTCTTAGAGAACAGAGGTTATCTTCGCGGTATACACAAAATTAAAAGTTTTCGGAGGCACTTGCTCATTCATAGACGACAAGCTAAACTTGCGCGTGAGGCTCGTAGGACCAGGTGGGGCATAGCATATAAACGCGAGAAGGAAGAATAATGCTATCATTAGACGAACTTAAAGGCCATTCGAACCTTCAGAAGGTCAAAGAATATATTATTCTTTTAGATAAAGAATATAATGACCTTATAAAAGAAAAACTAAAAGTAAAGGCCATTAGAGATAAGCTAGAGATTGACATAGCAGACATTAAGACTAAACTTAATGATCAAATTATTCCTTCCTCAAAGCTAGCGCTCTTTGAAAAATTCGATGCAACTTGGCAAGGCAAGCAACGTGTTGCTAAATCGGAGATTGAAGAAGTTGTTTACGCCATACCGGCGGTAGCTCAAGAGGTTGAAAAATTAAGAATACTTGAGAAAAATCTTTCTGGGATACTAACAACTATTCAAAATATCGAAATAAAACTCAAGGCACTTGAGCGTACCGATGACCGTATTAGTTCAATAGCTAAGATCGAAGGTCTTAGTGAAAAAATAAAGTACGGAATGACGGTTACTAAGATTGGAGATTTAGTGAGCCAGTAATGAGTATAAAGAATATACTCGCTGGCAGAACAACACTAATAAACAATCGATCAAGTCCTATTCTTATCGTGGCTGGAGAGCCTAACGTAAAGAAGACTTTTGTTTCAATTGCTATGTCTCCGATTGAGCCAATACTTTACGCTTCTTTCTCGCCAAAGGATCTATCGAGCCACAAAGATTGGCTCAGCAGGTATAATTTAGAGGTGTTTGTTATACCTGCGACTAAAATAAACACCGTTAGCATAAAAGAATTTATTAAGGAGGTTGACCGGGGGACATTAATTCTTGATGACTTCAGTTTTCTCCCTTTTATGCGCCAGTGTGATGTTGTAGATGAAATACTAGCTAAGGCTAGTAAAAATCTTAACTTCACTTTAGTTTCCCATATCTGCGCCCTGCCTGACAAGACGGGGCGCAGATATCTTTCCCTAGCTCTTCCGACAAAGCTTTTACCTCTAGACAAGTATATAGTTGACTGGGCTTTCATTAGTCCAGGTAAAATCCGAATGTTAGGATATAGGGAGGTTAAATGCTTTTTAAGCTAGGTTTCATGCCAGCACTTCTACACAACTATTTATTTGTGTAGAGGTGTAAACATGACAAAGTCTGTTGATTGTGATGCTGAGAAAGAGTACCAGGAAGCCATTTATGACAATGCTGTTGTAAATTCGATTCTGCTACGATCAATGTGTGATGTCCTTATTTCTAAGGGCGTCATAACACTAGCTGAAATCGATCAGGCTGTAACAGCTGGGCGTTATGTAGAAGCTGTGAACGCGGCAGTACATGTTGCTGATTTATCTTCAGCGATGTCTGCAAACGTTCAGAGCAAGATGGGCTGCTAACGGGGCGGTTCATGCCTCCAACCGTTCCAATGGTTCCCCCACCGGACGCCAGTAATTCTGTAGAGTTTCTACTTAGAACACTAGCGTCAAACGAAGCTCAACAGCCGTATACGGCCCAGGTACCGAGTGGGCACAACATCCAAAATGTTTTAATTGCGGGATTTGCTTGTGCGCTCCTTAAGACGGTACTCAATCGATTCATCGGACCCTAAGCGCTAAGCTTGGGCTTGGGTGGTGGAGGACTGCTACTCCACCACCTTTTTTATTCTGGAGGTTATATGCTAATTGCTGTTCAAGATCCGCCTACTTTAGTTGTACTTCAGCAAGGTTTTGAAAACTCTAAGTTGTTTGTAATGGAAGTAATAGACAACCAAACAAATAAAATCAAAGCTAGGTACTTCTATGATGATTCGAGTAGTTTAATGTCTGCTATCATAAATCACATAGATTTTTCTCTTGAAGAAGATGAGTGTGATAATCTTCTTTTTAGAGATTCGTGTAGTTCAATCGGTACATCGACTAGTGAGATTGATAGAATTATAGAAGAAGGCACCATTACTTGTTATCATACTAAAATGAATCGAACTGTTGATGTCAACTCCATTCTACAAGCACACGGTGCCGATATGCTTCGTATAACTATCTCAACATTGGCGCAATTATAATGAGTTCCGCCCCTAATAAGAAAGTATTTAAGCTTACTATTAAATATAATGGTGGAAATTCTGTTAAAGAATTTCTTTTAGATAATGAATTTAGTGTAGAATTCTCGCAAGACTATAACGGTCAACTTGTTCCTTCTTGTGAGGTGTTGGGATCTTACGATAAGAAAACAACAACACTGTGCTTCAAGAACTCTGCAGGACTTCCTTTATTCACAAGCATGACACCAACTACCGGTAAGACTAAGGATGTTGGTTGGATGCGCCCCAAGGAAGAGCCGAAGGAAGAAAAACCAGTAGAAGTTCCACAAAAACGTAAATATACTAGAAGAAAACCAAAACAAACGCAACGTAAAAATAGACCAAGAGCAGTATCAGGATCTTTTCCTGTAGTTAAGCGACCAAGGGGCCGCCCGCCAGGTTCCACAAATAAGTCCAAAGAGCCACAACTATGAATGAGGCAGATCTTTTCAACAGCATCAGTGATTACGTAGATGAGGAAAGTATGGACCAGGAAATACCAAAGTGGAAGAAAAATGCGGGCCTTAGGGCGTGCTTCCAAATACCACCAAAGGAAGAGATAACTTCGAGATTTCTAGAGACTGTATTATACTTCATTCTACCAAACGCTGATGTATCTGATGCACTTAAAGATAAAATTGTTTCAACAAGGTTCGGTATCTGCTTCGCTACTCTGAAGCAAGGATGGATATCCGCGGATTTCGAGAAATGGGTATATGTTTATAGAAACGATCTTGTTAAAGTAGGAGAAAGGCCAAGTGGATACTTCTAAAAAAATTAAGATACTTCTGGAACTTGGCGAATCTGGTCGCGGGGATATAACAGTAATTAGCAATAGTGATAATCTTGATATAGCCGTTGTAGATCATTCTATAAAAGAAAAACATTTTGATGTTGTTTTCAAAGATGAGGAAGGAAATATACAAGCAGTTGTTGATGTTGATGGATTTTGTGGTTTTCTAGATACAACCGTTTATTCAGATATTGTTTTGGAAAGCATACTATCGACAATCGAAGCTGTCATCGAACAGGAAGATTATGATGAGTAAAACGATTGTTGTAACCGGTGGCGCTGGCTTTATAGGCTCAAACTTTATCAACTATTTGTTACTCCGCCACCCAAATATAAGAATAATTTGCATTGATAAGCTTACATATGCCGGCATTAGTCTGCCTGATAACTATAAATATGTAAGCAAAGAATGGATTTTAATGCAGGCAGTACAAAATGAAAAGTATCTTTTTCTTCAGGAAGATATTTGTGAATACTCTAACATATTAGATGTCTTCATCAAATTACGTACTTTGGGCATACATGTGGATTACATTGTTAATTTCGCTGCCGAAAGTCACGTGGACAGAGCTATTGCCAGTACTGATGACTTTGTTAAAACAAACATAATGGGGACAATTAGTCTTCTCAATATCTGCAAATATTTCAAAGATACATATAGCAAAATTATTCATTTTCATCAGGTCTCTACTGATGAAGTTTACGGTGACTTGCCTTTGGGCGAAGGTTACTTCAATGAACTTTCTCCATACAAACCAAACAACCCATATGCAGCATCCAAAGCATCTGCCGATCACTTTGTTAGGTCCTTTGGGCACACGTATGGTTTAAGTTTTACCATTTCTAACTGTTCTAATAATTTTGGGCCCTATCAACATCCAGAAAAGTTTTTACCAAAAGCTATTATTTCTATTATTAATGGTAAACCAATTCCTGTGTACGGTGATGGAAAAAATGAAAGGCACTGGATATATGTATGGGATCATTGCAATGCTATTATGAAAATACTGGAGAAGGGTGTCGTTGGAAGAACATATATAATAGCTCCCGAAGAGGCTCCAATATCAAACATAGATCTTATTTATAAGGTATCAGATGTAATAAATAAGAAGCCAATTATTACATATGTACCGAACAGGCCGGGACACGATAGAAGATATGCACTAAGCTCTAGACAATTAGAATACGATACAAATTTTAGAATTAGTTTCGATCAAAATATTGCTCTAAAAGAAACCGTAGAATTCTACTTGTCTCACAAAGACTGGTGGGAGAAACACTTATCATGAAACCTAATTTAATTGTAGTTATGGAAGGTGGGCTGATTTCGCATTTTGTTTCTGATTCTGAAATGGATATAATTGTTATAGATTATGATACAGAAGGATTAAATGAATCCGATTTAACAGATATTGATGGGGATAAAGCATACGTATATACACATGAAATTCCACTAGAAGATATTAACTCCAGGCTTATTAACGATATAAAAAAATATATTGGAAATATAGATGATGAAATGTCCAATATGTAAGGAAGGGATTATCGTTGTACGCTGTCTAACTGTTGAGATATTTGAGCTAGATGGCATTCAATCTGACGGCCATTATGTTGATTTTGGTAATTTGATAGACTCGTATCCACACAGTGACCATGTAACTATCTTATGTGACAGCTGTGAAAACGTTTTTAGTGAAAAAGAAATTTATGATTTAATTCATAAGGAGACTGAAAATGAGCGGACTTAAAGCTGAAGGATGGAGACTTAGACAAAAAGCTGACACCCTGCAAAAAGAGATAAAGGATCTTAATGTTATAATTAAGAAGCAAGAAGAAGAGATCAACAGCTTAAGAGAACTAGCTGTTTGTTCTTCTAGTGAAGGAACAAGTTTTTATTATAAAGATTACGTAACACAATTAGAAGAACAAATAAAGCAGTTAAAAGAAGAGATCAAGAAAGATAAGAAGGAGTTTGAGGCCATAGTTAAAAGAACTAAGTGGCAAGAAAAGCTTTAAATGAAAATACCTGTCCGCCATGCGTGGAACTGCTATTCGGATTGTCAGCAGTGTCTCGACGAGCACATTTACTTAGCACATTTCCTGCTCAAATCAACAAATACGACACCTATACAATTCGACATTCTATTTCAATATAGAAAATATTTGGATAAGAATAATATTGAGTCCGAAGGAATGGACGGCTGGGGCAACGAGAATGCTTTCGACCCGGACAACATGCAGAATTTTATAAACTGGTTTTCGGGAGGATAGAAAATGAGTTGTGATATTTGTGGCAGATCAAGTTGTGCTAATTGGATGCATTCGGCTGAACAGATAGATAGGTACTCCGATGTTATCGAAGCATTCGATAAGGCCAGAGAACTAAGAAAGCTGTTGGAAGAGGAAGAAGAGGAGGAAGAGGCAGAATATGAATACTAAAAATACTCTGTACTTGTGGAATAAATATCCTGATCTGTTTGCTGGCCGGCACGAACCAATTACAAAAAGCCTAATACCTTTTGGTTTTGAATGTGAAGATGGCTGGTTCGATCTAATAAACAACCTTTGTGAAAAGATAGTAGCAATTAATCCAGATGTCCGTGCTTCACAAGTCAAAGAAAAGTTTGGCACTTTAAGATTTTATTTAAACTTCTATGATGAAGAGGTTGATAAACTTATAGAGGAAGCCGAAACAAGGTCCTCTTATACGTGTGAGGTTTGTGGCCAATTAGGGCAACTCTGTCATAGGGGCAGTTGGTTAAAAACCCTTTGTGAAGACTGCAGGGTGCAATTGGAATACCAACTAAATGAAGAAGAGGACAATAAGGTTGCATTTTGATGAACAAGGATAATGAAATTACGGCACCAAGATATGAGCACGACTGCACAGTTTGTCAATTCTTGGGGCACAAAGATAACTTTGATGTTTACATCTGCCCACCAATACCTGTAAGAGAAATATATCAAGATCCAGACATCGTTGAGTTGGAGTGCGTCAGCCCGCTGGAGCATTCCCTAATAGCTCGATATGGCAACTCAGGACCCGATTATATGTCAGCAGATCTATTAACTGTCTTACATGGTGGGCGGGATTCAATTTTGGGCAGATGTTTCGACAGATTCTTTGACGTATTCGGAATTACTTTAGAGAAAAAAGTGGAATAAAAAGAAAAGTAATAGTCTAAATCGCACCAGAAGGATATCTGTATCCTATAACATCAGAATTCTTGAAAATGTCAGCTCCGACGCGATTGCTTTGATTTCCGCCCCACAGTACGAATTTACTACCATCTGTACCACACTGAGCTAAGTAAAAACCAACGTGGCCAAATGCTGGATTTGAGGTTCTCTTTAGGATAACAATACACCCAAACCAAGGTTCTTCTAGTGGAACACCCCATTCTAAGTATGACCTAGCGTTGGCTAATCCAGTTCCTTGAAATCCGGCCTCAGACAACACCCAATTAACAAAAGCAGCACACCAAGGAACTTCGTCTTCACTAGCTTGTAGGCTTGTCTTGGAATGATACTCAACTATTCTTGGATTGTGCTGTGGACCTTCGACTTCTTTCTGACCGCCCTCACCAAAAGCTACATACATCCAACTTGGTATATACATATTAATCACCCACAATCAGAACATCCAAAGAGCTTGATATAATTCTCTAACTCTTTGTCTGCCTCTTTAGATTCAAGTTCCTCTAGAAACTCAATAAGATCTCTAGTTTCTTCAAACTCTTCACTTACCATAAGCTCCTGAACTTGTTTCTCAAATTCAGCATCGGCATCAGAGGTCTTACATCCCAAAGATTTGGCCTTTCTATTAACACAGGCCAAGATTTTTGCCTTAGTACTAGCACTAACCTTAGCCCTGCCTATAAGTCGTTTAGCTGAAGTCACATGAGCACAATCAGGAACTGGAAAGCTACGGTTAGGCCCACAAAAAGTACTTTTCTTTAGCTTCTTTCTCTCGCTTGTACTTAATTTAGCATCCGAAATTTCCATCGTACTCCTCCTTAATTACCCGAGTAACTCTAGTAGCTAGAAATTCCCCGCTTTCAAGGAACATGAAATCAGCTACAATGTCATCGTCAAGCTTAATACTAATTATATACTTGACTGGGTTGACCCCCTCATATAAAGGAATTTCACCCTCATCCCTGATCTCAACAGTGTAGGGTATATTAGCAACAGCAAGGGCTGCTTTAAATACCTGAAATGCATTCTTTTTAACAAATGTAAATAATTTTTTTATATATCCCCATAATTTTTTCATAAATTCTCCAGTTATTTTTTAACCCAAAACTTCCAATAGTACTTTGTGTCTGTAATGGAGTGTCCTGGTGGACTCTAAGTTATAGTATATTGCTTTTTGTCTTACGTTTGTTCCTAACAGATCTTCTACTTTCCATCCACTCTATAAAATCTGAATAATCTGTCTCCAGGTTGAACTTGTCTGCTAGAAACTCAGTTATGCTTTGAAACTCTGGATCAGGGCATTCTCCGCCGCGGCTAAAATATATTAACTTAACTTCAATTTCTTTGTTTGGATACATGCTTTTTAAGGATTTTCTAATCTTTTCAAGTTGCTCTTTAGTTTGTTGAATTTTTCCGCGGTCCATATTGGCATTTAGTTTGATCTCATAGGCTACAACACGATCAGATTCTTCCTTAAATATGTCAATTTGAACATTATCAGTTTTACCGTTGTCTTCTAATTTAAGTTTATGATTAAACTTTGCATCTAATAGGGTTGCAAGTTTTTGTTGAACTGCTCTACCAGCACATTTTGACGCAGACTCATTCGCCTTCTTTTCAACTAGTTGTTCTTGCGTGCATTGAAAATCACTAAATACTGTTCTTTGTGGATGGTATTTTTCACAATCTTCTTTTATTTGTGTATATTTATCGTGATATGCCTTTTTACCTGCCTTGTCCAAGGCAACCAAGATACGAACATCTTCTCTCATTGTGTTAAAATGGTGCCTTATCATAAGCTTTTTTTAGCTTTTCTATATATTCTTTAGGAATAATGCTGTCTCCATAATTACCAGAATTATATGCATCAGCTATTTGGGCAATTGTAATGCCCTGATTCCCACGAATAATTTTATTTATAAGAGCAACAAAAACAGCCACGTTGGTTTCTGTTTTTCTTAGATCTTCTGGCGGAGTTTCTATATTAATAACACCTGTATCTATCGCGGTTGTATACATAATTTGAAAAAGACCATAGGATTGAGCAGCCGAATCCCCCCATTTTCGCCATGCTGTCATAGCTAGTTGACTTCTGCTAAACATACTTTTACCTTCTTTATAAAAAGACCTGTGCCAATTGCCAGAATAAGAAGGCTCAAACCTAGATCTAAGTTCCATCCTTCCAAGATCAGTTTCATTACTAGCAAAAGCCCACATAAGCTTTTTCTTATTAATGTGTTCCGGTGTTTTTAGTTTCGGTGCATATTTATCTATTAAAGACACTAGTTCTTTTTCATTCATTCGTGTCCACCTCTTTTTTAAAATATTTTGCACTATAGGCCTCATAGGCTATGGGGCATGTTTCTTTTACGAACAGGCAAATGGCTTTAGCATATTGCTGAATTTCCCACTGCGCGTCCTCTGCTGTCCGTAATTTCAATAGGTGCATTAAATTGTGCAAATTCTGCTTCCAATAAAACATAGTATAGGTGTTTAATGGAAGCACAAGGCGCGCTGTTTCTCGTGCAACCCCCATTCCAATAAGGGTCCTGTACGTAGAAAAACACGCATCACCCTGAAATCTTATTAGTTTAGCAGCTTCTTCTGAAACTTCTTTAGGTACAGATATTTCAGAAGACATTTGTTTGTTTTTGGAAGATTGAGTCTTAAACCTATTAAGATCTGGGACATAAAATTCTTCTATGGCTTTTGAATACCTAAGACTATACTCATTCATTGAGTGGGTGCGGTGCCGAACCCACTGCCTGGCAACAAATATAGGCATCTTTATATGAAAAACGTATTCTACAGATTCAAGAGGACTTGTGTGCTCATGCTCTATTAAATACTTAATTAATTGTTCATTGTCTCTTTTTGTCTTGGTGCCCTTACCATAGGAGTTTCTTGCAAAATCACAAATAAAATCATCATTACCTAGGTATCTAACTAGTTTAACAAACCCGTGGTCTAGCACCGGAATAGTATTATCTTGAGTATTCTGAGAACTCATCTATTTGCTCCCTTCTAGCCTTAGAAACTTTTTTCTTAATACTGTTTCTTAAACTCGTAAACTTGTTGTTGGAAAGCCCCAGTAGCTGCATAATATCAGAACATTTATTTCCTTGAACTAACAGATAAAGTATATACTTTTCTATTTGAGACAAAGAATTCATAGAGCCTATATCTTTGGTATCAGCTATATGAACAACATTATCTATGTTATCCTCTACAGCCGGTTCTTCAAACATACCGCAATCTACAGCTAAGCGGCTTTCGTTGCGTGTTCGTCCTGAATTTGGACCTTCCCCTTCGTACCTATTCTCAGTAGAAAAATAATCAGCAGCATCAGCAGAATCTATGTATTGATAATCTAGTGCATCATAATATTTGTTAACCATATATTTCTTCAAATGATATTTAAAAAAATAATTAAAATAATAAACAAAACCGATGTTTAGCGATGGGTTATATGCAGCTAAAAGCTGTAGAAAAACCATTGCTAGTTGATCGTATATGTCATCTGGATCATCTTGTCTAAATACAATAGTACTTCTTTGTGCAACTGCTTTATAGCTGGCGGCGTTCGGCCGGGCTCCGCCCACCATGAAAAGATTCAGAAACTGTTTTTGATACTTATTATTTAAATCTGCCTTACCTGTAATCAGAAGTTTCATAAATTTATAAAGAAAAGAATGAAATCTACGTATAATTTCTAATGATATTTCTTTTCTTTTTTCTTCATCTTCCGTTTCAGTAAATTCAATGGCTAATTTATTTGTTTCCTCAACCTTGTATTTCTTAGTGGGCCAGTGTTTAGCATAGTGCTTATTGCTTAACTCAAAAGGCCTATTCTCACTTCGCTTATTCATATTTATTTCGCTTTTGATTATTTTTAAACTCTTTCATTGTTTTGTATTGCTGTCTTCGATAATCCCGTTGACTCTTACTCCTGTGCTCCTGATAAGAATTCTTATGTTTATTCATAGGTCTTGGGTCTTCAACTGCGTGAGCCAACAAAGCTCTGACTATTTTTCTTTTTACAGTAACAGGATCAAGTGGCTCTTCAGGTGTGAAGACAACATAAATCCACCCATTATCTTTACAGTACGCTTCTTTTTTCTTGTCGGCCTGTTTCTGCAAATTAAAACTATCCAAAGTTTTGTGAAAAAATTCTATAAATTTAAAGTGCTGTACCCCGTGATATTCAACAACTAGATACAAGTCAGGTACAGCTATGTCTGCTCTGCTGTTGTTCTCTAAATAGAATTCTTGTTTAACTCTGGTTTTTCCAAAAGTCTTACAGCAAACATCATATATTGTTTCTTGTGGTTTACTAACTTTAAAGGCTTTATAATCTGATAGCCCCAATTTCTCAAATGTTTCCAACACTAAAGCTTCATCTATCTTAAGTTTCGCAGCTATAGCTTTAGGAGTATGACCATCAAGCAATAGATTTACACCTTCATCAATCCAACTCATCTTTGTTATCCTCTTCTTTTGTTTCTTGATAATATTTTTCGACCCAGTCCAGCACCTTTTCATCTTCGGGAGTAGAAGGTTCCTCTACAAATGATCCTGGTTTTATGTTGCTGGGTGTAACCGGAATTGGTGTCCTAACAACAGAAAAATCTAACTTACCTTTCTGAAATTCTATAAATAAATCAAGTAATCCTTTGACTACATGCTTAGGAACAGTAATACTTATTTCTCTTCTGTTGTTACCAACTTTTTTAAATGTATCAAATTTCCTGCTTAAAAATTCAGAAAAGAATGCAGCTTCCTTGGTACCTGGGTAAATAGTTGTCAGTATTTTCACAATGGCCTCAAATTGGCTACGCGTAACGGTCATGATAACGTTTCTTTCCTGTGGAACCGTACCACAGAATTGTTCGGTACCATCAAATAATTTTCTATATGTAACAACAGGCCACCTATCATATGTTCTGTACCACCAGTACAGTGTTGCAAGCAGGCGGTCATAGTCACCCTTGATCCACTTCATTTGGTTATTTTGCCTTTAATTTGAAACTCATTAATTACGCCTATAGACTTGACATATTCCAATAAGAATTGAAAAAGGTTGTCATCATTTATTCTATCCAAGTACGTTTCAATTTGATCGTGTGCCCTTGGGTAATATTTTACTTTTTCAATGTACAGGGACGGTTGCAACAATCTCGCATCTGTTAAAAATCCGTACATTTCGTCACCGAGCCTATTCCTATTTAAATATTCAACAACTGGCGTGGCTTCGCAAAACAAAATAAAAGTTTCAGTTCTAAAAGTAAAAGTAGCAAGATGTATATATTGCTTGTTAGACCCGGCTAGAAAAGACTTACTATCATCAACTAGCTTAACATCATCAAAAGTATAACGAGAAAAATAAGGATTTTCTTTTCTTGTTTTAATTGTTGTTTTCTTTTGTTGATTCATCTTCCAGTCTCCGAGATTCTTTCCCCTTTGTTTTAGCAATTTTGTCTATTTCTTTCTTTAAAGCAGTATACATCTTTTCAAGCTCTTTGTCAATTTTCTTTTCATATTGAGCTATTTCAGATTCTAAATCCACTTCACTTTTTTCTAGTGACTTTAATGATAGTCTAAGATCAGAAGCCAAAACATGAAGTTTTTCAATATCTGTAGAATAGTCTTTTACACTACTTGAAGCTTTCTTGCTTTCTTCCTTATCAAAAGAGGCTTGAATTTTTCTTCGCTCTGTTTGGGCAATGTGGTTTGTGGAGTATAAAACATTTCGATCAAATACTTTTTGGCAAACGGGGCACTGTAAAAAATAAAAACTCATTGTTGTAGCAACCTGGTTTGGAGCAACACCCATTAAAGTTACCGGTCTATCCTCATATTGTGCAACATTAATCAGGGTTAAATACTCATTGCCGCATTGTGGGCATTTAATAGTAGCCATAATATCTCCTTATTTAAAATAGTGATAACAGTCTCCAACACATGAGTGGCACTTCTCTTGTGACACTGGGTAAAAAAATTCAGATTTAATCCCACTTATTATTGAGGATATAGACTGTTGTATTATATGCATAACTGAAAAATTTAGATCAAATACCTTATATTTTTTCGATGGCTGCTTAATATCTATATTAACAACCTTCTTTACTCCGTGAGCATTATCATGTAGCCATAATAAATATGTCCCAAAATTAATATCTGTGAACTGTTTCTGTAAATCCATAGGCCCATCATGATCAAAATATAAAACTACCGATTCATTATTGTACTTGACTATGGGATATGCTCTACCAATTACTGAACAACCGCCGTGCTCCATATAAATATTAAATCTAATTGGATGTAAAATAATATTATCAAGCAATGGTTCTAGTCTCTGAAATAAATAAGAAGCATTATCTAGCATTTTCTGAATTTTGGGAGAATATAAAAATTTATCATTACTATTCAATCCAGACGTCTTATCAAATATTTTCATGATAATGCTAAGTAATTCTTTCTCGTTTGGATCAGAATTAGTAATAAATATGCTTTCAAAGTAATTGTTGATACCCTCTTTGATTGGTTCTAGATAAATACTTGATGGTATGTATCTTTTAATTGATGTTGGATATTGTTTATTCAGTTTAAAATAAAGAGGACAAAATCTATAATCCTCTAATTCTGCTGTTGTCACTGTGTTTATATTCATAATACTATTCTTGCGTTAGAACTATCCTCTTCAAATTTACTTAACTCTGGGGTAAACTTTAATTTGTAAGAACCTTTATATGCACTTAATTTAGACTTACCTGTTATAAGTTCAACTTTTGGTCTTTGCATTGTTTCGCCAGTTATTTCATTGTCTGCGCACCAAACCCACTCGTCAGTGTTAGGAAGGTTTTCTCCGCACTCCCCGAAAGGATTGTGTAGGTGATATATTCCAGTACAATCATATTCAATTTGACCTGTCTCTAATATGTTAGTGTTGGTGGGTCTTGATCCAACCTCCATTTTCGTATACTCAACAGTCATAAAAATAGAAACACCGTACTTAACTGCTAGATTTTTTATCATTCTAGACAATGTCTTCATTCTTACACGCTCTTCCATACTAGCAAAATCAGTAAGAAGATAGAAGTTGTCCAAGAAATAAAATAACTTATCTTCCTTATATTGTTTGCGATAGTGTTTTAACCACCGTTCAATAGATTCAAACGTAGTGCCATATTCCGAATCTTTTACAACTAACTTGTCTTTTTCAGCCAACTTGCTTAATTTGAGATACGCTGATTCTCTTTCCTGTATTAGATTTCTAGAAGTCCAGAATTGTTTACTTTGCTGTGGGGTTACAATATGATTAATCCATATACCAGACAGCATTGCTACAAATTTAGGAATAACAATAAATCTAGAATCGTCTACTGTATGAAAGAGAACGTGTGCATCTTCATTATATTCGGCTATATTATATGCTAAATTAACAAGTAACGCAGTCTTTCCGCTGTTAGGTTTACCCCCAAGCGCTATAAGTTGACCGGGCTCAGCCCAACGAGAAAATGTTCTGCGATCAAATTCAGGAAAACCAGACTTATAGTTTAGTTGTAAAATCTCCTCATCACTTTGTCTCTTAACA
>ENA-UOWG01001389-UOWG01001389.1-activated-sludge-metagenome-genome-assembly--contig:-NODE-1389-length-24298-cov-7.437240_pt1 | contig 24298 bp, 34 predicted proteins | sample MGYA00238147_ERZ761563 | MGnify/ENA primary metagenome ERZ761563 (study PRJEB28884, sample SAMN05720216) | anaerobic digester metagenome | isolation source: active sludge of municipal... | reverse complement strand
GCGAACTTCTGTGCGGCTATGAGTTTGATCTGCACCGCGCCCATCGCGCCGATTATGGCTGCCATGATGGGCCCCAAGGGAAATCCCAGCGTCAGCGCCTTGGTCACGCTCTCAGCGGTGTTCATCGTGGCGCTGGCGATGCTCATAGCTTTCTGCAGGTTCTTGAGTTTACGCTCCTCTGCGGCAAACTTGGCATTGACCTTGGCTTTGGCTGCCAGGGTCTCGTTGCCTGACCACTTCTCCTGAGCCGCGACCTCGTCGATGCGAGCCAGTTCGGCCTCTTTTCGCTGCTGATTCTGCTGGACCATGTCGGAGATCACCGTGGCCACGGAGCCCTGGAGATCCTTGAATATGCTCTTGACGCTCTCTATTTTCGCCTTGTCCTGGGCGCTGTCCGGATCGAAGCCGAGGATCCCGGACCAGAACCAATTACGCTTGCTTTTCTGGCTTTTCGTGGTTGCCTCTTCGATCTGATCCTGCAGTTCCTCCAGGACCTTGGCAACGCCGGGCAGCCCGCTGAAGGCTTCCAGTTGCTCGCGTACATCTATCAGCGCCTGACGCGCTTTACCCCAAACCTCAGCGCTCTGGTCAGCGTATCCGGAGATCTCAGATTTGAGATCCTGGTATTTTTCGATCAAGGCGTCGACCGGGAGGCGCTCCCAAGCTGCTTTCTCCTTCTCCAGTTCGGCAAGCCTCTGCTGAGTAAGCAGCGTGGCCTGCTCTGTGCCCAATCCCTGCTTGTCTACATCTTCCTGAATCTTGACCTTTTTCCATTCGTAGTATCCGGCGTCAATGAATTTGACCTCTTCATAATAGGCCTCGGTCGCCGCTTTGCGATCCGCGTCTATTTTATCGGTAACCTTCTTCTCTTCGGCGATCTTCCAAGCATCCAATTTCTTGATGGCGTCCTGCCGCTCCTGGCTCTCGGCGGCGGTGTTGGCCTTGATTACCGCCTCTTTTTTAAGATAAGCCGCCTGGATCTTCTCCAGTTCGGTCTTTTGATAATCGTCCAGTTCCTGCAACAGCCGCTCGAATTCAGCCTTAGCGTTATCGGCTGCGCCCTGGCCGCCACCGCCGCCGCCACCGCCACTGCCACCGAATTGCTGATCCGGGATGCCCTGCATCGCGTCATTATAGGCAATGGCAATATCGGTCAATTCCCTTTTGGCTGCTTGCAACCTGCCTGATAGCGCGCCGATCTCGTTCAGCCGTTTCTCAACCTTTCCGTAGTCATTGTCATTGCCGAAATAAGCCGCCGGATTAAAGCCCATGGGGTTTTCTTCGGTCAGGGCCCCTTGTGGAATTGCCTTCAGATAATCTTGTTGACGCTTGAGCAGAGCGTCCTGTTCAGGTTTCAGTTTTTGCAGTTGGACGGTAAGCTGCGCAACGGTCTGCACTTGTTTCTGATACTCGGCACCGTAGACCTCGGCGATCTTTTTTCTGACCAAAGCTTCGGAGGCTTTATTGAGCGCTGCGGCCAGGTCATTATAACTGGCAGTCTCCAGATCGATGTTCTGCAGGTAAGTGCCATAGTCCTTGTTCAGGCGGGCAATCACGCTCTGCATCTCGCTCTTGCTTTCAGCGGTCTGATCTGTTTTGCTCTTGATCTCCAGCAGTTTATTCGCCAACAGACTAAACTTTGTAGTCTCCGTGTCAACCGCTGTCTGGGCGTCTTTTATCCGTTCTTTCACGGTCTTCTGTGCCTCGCCCAGCTCCGTCGTTTCCTTCTTCGCCTTACCAGCAACCACGCTGTAAGCCGTAACCGCCGCAGTCACCCCCATCAGCACCCAGCCCACCGGCCCGATTGACGTCAAAAACCCCTTTACAGCCACGGATGCCGCAGTAATCGCCGCAGTAAGGCCTCCGGATGCCAGAGCCGCCGCGGCGTTTGAAGTCGCGAAGGCATACCAGGCGGCCGTGGCCAATGGCGTCAAAACAAGCGCTGCCTTGGTCACTCCGTTCAGGTTTCCGAACCACTCCACCACTGGCTTCAGCGTCTTCAGCAGATCCGAGATCACCGGCAGCAGCAGATTGCCGATCGTCTCCATCATATCGCCCCAGGTATTTTTGAATTGCTCGATCGCGCCCAGCGAAGTCTGCGCTTCCGCCTCCGCCAGGCTGAACTTCCCGGCGCCCAGTTCCAGCACAGCATTGAATTTCTCCTGCACGCTCAGATTCTCGTCCAGCACAATCCCGTAGCGTGCCAGGGTCGAGGTCGAGCCCACCGCCGCCTTTCCCACCAGTTCGAAAGCTGTGTTCAGATCGATCCTAAACGCGCTGGCCAGGCCGATCGCGGCCTTCTGCGCTTCCGGCAGCTGCGCCGCTCCCAAATGCCCGATATTCTGCATCAAAGCCGTCCCGGCAGTGATCGCGTCGTCCTCGTAGATCGTCAGTTTTTGCAGCGCCGCGCTGTTGTCCGTCAGGCTCTTTTGCAGATCATCGGAATAGACGCCGGTATTGCGGAGCGCCGCCGCCAGCCCCGCCTGGGCCGCTTCCGCCTCCTGCGCTGGCTTCAAAAGCGCTGTCACTCCACGCTGTACGTCCCGGAAGACGTCCATCACGCCCCGGTAAGCCAAACTCAAGCTCGAGATGGTGTCCTGGTGAGCCTTCCACCACCCCTTGAGGGACCCCTGCGACTGCTCCAGCGCCGCTGTAACACTCTTTACCGAGCCCTCGGCTGCGCTTGCGTCAATGCTCAGTTTCCCGTCGCCCACACTCTTCAAACGCGCGTTGATCTCATTCAACCCGCTTTTCAGGGCTTCCGCATCCAGCGTTATTTTGATTACCATGTCGCTCATTTGTTTCTTGCCTCACTCTCTCTTTTGCTTATTATATTCGGAGCCTCTTATGATTGCGATCATTTTCATCATCCTGGCAGTCTATCTGCTGCGAACTGACCGCTCGGACGCCACAAAAGCCAGCAGCCAAAAAACAATCGAGATCCCGGTGCGCATTATTGTCTCTTTCTCATCAGATGACTCTATAAACCATAAGTCCTGAGTCTAAGGGTCTGAACTTGCCATCTCGGCTTTCCACCGCCCCGCTTCCTGCAAATAATAAAGCGCCTCTGCCAACTCAAGCCCCGCGCAATACAGGTTCTGTGACAACAGAAGCGCTTTGATCCGCCAAAACGGGTTTAAGGCTTCGTCTTCTTGCTCGTCGCGGCTCCTGTCGCCTGCGCCTGCAGCGTCAGCGCTGTGGTGCCGGCCAAACCTTTCAAGTCGCCGGCTATGCTGCCGAAAAAAACCTTGATCGTCTCCACTGCCTCACTGCTGGTCAGCGCGCCGCAGGCAGCAGCGTCGCTATGGGTGATGCAGGCCAAAAACTCCTGCAGCTTGCGCTCCCGCAAAAGGCCGTTCAGTAATGATTCGGCCTCGAAGGTCACCTCTTTGCCGGTCAGCAGCCCCGCGATCCCCAGGTCGGCCAGGATCTCCCAAGCCGCGCTCAAAGTGTCTAGAGTTGTATATACTGTCATCTCTTTACCAGTTGTTCAAATTTGATTAGAATCTGTTGCTGTGTCGCTTCGATCGCCTTCTGCGTCACTTCGATCTTCGTCAGCCGGACCGGCAGGTCATAGCCGATTATCGTCTGGATTTGTTTTATTAGGTTAATGTGCTTTTCGTCGTAGAGATCGCGCCTCAGATACGTCTCTTCGTTGTATTTCTCGCGTTCCGCCACCACTTTCTTCCCCCAGTTCTCCAGGCGAAGGATCTCGTTGTCGAAACGTGTGGTCATGGTATTGATGTGCTGCTCCAGGTCGTCGATCTTCTTTTCCAGGATCCGGATTGAGGAACTCCACTTGCTGGCGCTCCAGATGAAGGTTCCCAGCCAGGTGAGCAGAAAGATCCCCAGCGTCACTATGCTTGGCATGTGCATCAAGTTCATTTCCATTTCGCAGTTGCTTGATTAAGGGCGAAAAACCAGGCTTATTATTTGGGTATGGCGGCGGCAAAATCGCCGGCCGCGTAAAACACGCCTTCGATGCTGACGCCGTCTGTGTCACGTGTAAAGCCATTGACGCCGATGTGTCCGGCTGGCAGCCATTGAATCTGATAAACCCAATCGCTTCCTTTACTGGCTATGGGCTTTACCCACTCCCATTTATTATCTCCGGCATTGAATTTAGCCACAAACGAATCGAGCAAGCCGCCGGGATACGTGAATTTAATCCCATCAAAATCCAGGTAGGCAGCCTTGAATTTCTGCCCGTAACCACTTACGTAAGCATTGCCTTCGTTATCGCAGATTACTTGCTGGAGCGCGTTTGTCGCGTCAGCGGGAAGGCGCTTGACGAACGTGAATTTGCCGTCCGTGGCGCTCAGGCGTGCAATAAAGCCATTAAGCACGGCACCCAGGCTATTGGTAGGGGCCTTATAAATAATGTCCCCAAAGTTGAGCGTTACGGTCCGGTGAACCGTGGCGCTGCCCACCAGCCACAGGCTGCCCCGGCCGTCATAAGCGATGCCGCCGTAACCGTCGTTCAACTTCCCGCCGAAGGTCTTGCACCATTCCCAGTTTCGTTCAATGTTGAGTTTGGCGACGTAGCCGTCGATCGCTCCCAGGCCCGGCTGGATCTGTAATCCGGGTAATGTCATGTAGTATGAGCAGCTGCCGGTGATGTATGTGTTGCCAAAACCATCGAAAGTTATACCGCTGACGCTGGACGAGTAGCTGGCAGGCACATCTTTTGCCCACAGCCAGTTGCCTTTGGCGTCAAGGCAGGCGAGATAACCAGAGAACATGCGTGTTTTGGGCAGCGTCCAGGCGCCGAATTTCGCGCCCGTCGCACTGCCGTAGAAACCGCCAATATAGATGTTGCCATCAGGGCCGATCTCTACGGCGCCGCCCATGACGCTGTAATACTTTTGCGTGGTGATTGTCTGCACCCAGACAGTTTTGCCGTCGGGCGCGATTTTGGCGACATAGCCGTCCCGGGCGCCGTCGACGGAGTTTTTCACGAAGACCGAGCCGATTTTCGCGCCCTCGTATGGCAGATAGCCGTGTTGATAGCGGAAGCCATCCGCGTCAAGGGCGGTTTTGTAAGCCGGGACCTGCGCCACCGCCATTACAGCGATGAGCAGGATTGTGAGTGTGATAAGTAGTCTTTTCATTTATACCTCCATTGGTTTTTTGTTTAAAGAATGTGCGCCGTGTTTGGCATAGAAACGTGGCGAGACCAGTTCGCGGATATCAAAGTATTTGCAGCAGTAACTCACTCTTCGCCCTCTATTTCTGGGGGCGGGATGAATTTCTCGCCGTTCCAAGCCCAGCCGATGCCACAATAATTATCATCATAGACGGGCTGCCAACGCCCGCCAAGATTATGCGAGCACCAATCTGCATCGGGGGAACAGACTACCCATTCCACTATATTGCTGTCGTTGATTTTGGCACAATATTTATAGTTCATGTGGCAGACCACCTTATAACAACTACCCCATCGGCTCCATTGGCTCCATTTACGACGCTGTTGCCACCTCCGCCTCCGCCGCCTGATCCTGTGTTGGCTGCGCCGACAGTGGGAGTTGCCCCGCCATTGCCGCCAACCCCGCTACCTCCAGTCCCGCTTGTCCCGCTGCGAGAACCGCCACCGCCACCCGCTGCATAATACAGGGAAGAACCCGTTATGTTGGATGCCACGCCCGCGCCACCCGCTCCGCCATTGATACCATCTGCCGATGATTCCCCAACTCCTCCGGCTCCGCCTCCGCCTCCTCCCGAACGGTTCGAGGACGACTCACCTTGGCGCCCGGTTCCACCCGCATAGCCCTGCGGTGCTGTCCCGTAGCCGCCAACGGTGCTGGTGTTGTTGGTAGTGTGTCCACTACCGCCGCCGCCTGATCCCGTGCTTCCATTATCGGTTGCCGATAATCCATTTGCTGCGTTGTTGCCACCTCCACCACCACCGCCGGGGAGTGCGGTTAGGCCGTTAAATGTGGTTGGATTCCCAGATGATCCCATGTTAGTTGCCCCGCCAACTCCCCCGGCCCCAATGGCAATGATATAATTACCAGCAGTAAGCGATGCGGTTCCCGTTAGGAGTCCACCACCACCGCCACCGCCACCGCCCAGCGTGGAGTCAGTATTCTTGCCACCGCCACCACCGCCACCAACCATTAAATAGTCCACACTACAACCATTATTGACTACCATTGTTGTTGATGCGGCGGTAAATATCAAATAATGATAGCCGCTAATATCCACGCGAGATACGCCCTCGGCGGTAATGTAGTTTGATGTATCTGCGGCCCCGCTTCCCGTCTGCTGCTGCGTCCCCAGCCCCAGGCCTATTCCCATTCTCATGTCTGGTCCTAATTCATTATGGTGCAGGTCGCCTTGCCGCCTATCACTGCGATTTTGTAATTCGGTGGAATGCTGAAATACTCGCTCGTCCCTGCTCCCATTGCCATGCTGGTTGCCAGGGCTGTGGGGCTGGTACCGATGACGACGCGCACCGCGCTCACCGCTGCGATGCGTACAATGCTATAATCGCTTGCTGAGAATACGTTGCTGCTGGCGCTGCCGTCGGTGCCGTCCAGTTCTGCGTTGGTGCTTGGCTGCAGCACCGGGACAGTATAGCCCATGGAATCTTTCGGGAGTGTATACATTATTTGGTGTCTCCTTGTATGATTTGGTCTATCTTCTTGACAATGCCTTCGATGTCCTTGGTATAGCTCGGAGCCGTCGCGTAGCGCCCGCCTCTCGGACGCGTGAAATCGTGCCGGATCATCATCTCCGGCGTCACGGTGTCGCCTTCCAGGCGCCAGCAGTATTCGCGCGCCAGCACCCGTAAATAAGCGTTCATCCCGTCGCCCCAGCTTTGAAAATACCAGTTGCCCCCGCTATCCACATTGCCCACGTTCCAGAGGTTTTTCGTCTTTCTGGACCGGCTGGCAGCCGGATTGCAGCCGAAGTGGCCTTCCAGGATGCCCTGCGCCAGAGCCAGCCGCGGATCCACCTTGTAGATCCCGCATTTCTCCAGCAGTAGCTGCGCCAGACTCGGCAGATCCCACGCGATCACCGCCTTCTTGCCAAAGGGCTTGATGCATAGTTTCTCGATTACGCTTATGATCTGTTCTATTGTCATCCTCTATCCTTACGTCAGGGCTGTGAAGTCTTTGACATATTCGTGGTCCGCTTCCACTGCCAGAGTCTGTCCGGTCGGGAAGGTCCGACCGCTCTTGGTGACCGTAAATGTCCAGGTCCCGGCTGTCGCGATAAACAGATATTCTCCCGTATTGTTGTCGCTCGTGTCGGTCAAGATCGTGGCGCCTTTCTGGATCTGCACGGTCGCGCCGGTTATCGGCGTTGTGCCACCTACGGCGTATATGATACCCCGGATCAGCGCCGTGCCGCCAGTCTGATCCACGCATACCAGATGGGACTCAGAGTAATCTTCGGAAATCGCTTTTTCACCTTTCCCCTTGATTTTGATCACGATGCTCTGCCCGCTTTCCAGGATCTTGGTCACACTCAGGCGCACATTGAAGGCAGCCACAAAGAAATTCTGATTATTCGGATCCAGCAGCAGAACATCGCATGCCGTTCCATGATAGGTATTGCGCAGATATGTCCATTCGCTGCCGCTGACCTTCAGCGTTCCGGTCTCAAACTCCGCCTTTTCGGCATCGTAAATCTGCGTGCCGTCGCCCAGCGCTTTACTCACTCCGTCAATCGTCAGCTTCAATTGGTCGTCCAGGAGTTCCAACCGGTCCCAGCCATTTAGAAAATTCATGTTGGGATCGAATGCCATTCCCGGAAAGAACGGCTCGCCCATCGGCCGGATATATACGTCAAAATACATCTTCATGCTACATTCTCTCAATCAGTAGGTTTCATTGCCTGGATAATGGGCAGGACGCGGCGCTTACGGCCGCGCCCTGCGTTCTTGAGCGTATCTGGTTATTAGGATACCGTGATTATTTGGAAGGGCACGGCCGTGCCGGTCAGGCCGGCGCCATACTTGCGCTCGCCTTTGATGATGACTGCCGGTTCGCCGCCGCCCGTTACTTCCAGCGTCGGATACAGCCGCACGCCAAACGCCGCGTAACTGGGGCTCGGCTGGTCAGGATCCACCAGCAGCAGGTCCACTTTCGTATTCAGCAACGCGGAGCGGATAGTGCCGTAATCGCCTGCGGTCAGGCCCACGATCTTCACTTCGATCGGCACTTTCTCGCCGGTCGCCAGTGTCGTTCCGTCGCCCAGGCCTTCGTCTCCGTCCACGTCCGGGCTCATCTTCGCCGCTTCAGCCGTCAGGCCTGGCAGCAGCGTCCAGCCGGAAAATGTCCAGGCCGGATAGCTGCCGGCCTTCGTCAACGTGGCCACGATTGCGCCCTGCGCCCGGTAAAAGACGCGGTAAAAGTACTTCTTCGCCATTATTTGGCTCCTTTTCTGTTCAGTGAACTGCGCTCAAAGGCCACCTGCACCGCCGCCTCCAGCGTGCCGTATTTACGCTCCAGCACCGCCTTTTGCGCGTTGCTCAGCGTCTGCTCGGCCTTCAGCGTCGCCAGCTGCTTCTTCTGCTCGCCGTTCATCTCTGTGTTCGTGATGTCAATGTTGACCAGGATGTTGATCAGCGCGTTGATCGCGTCCGTCGCCGCCTGTTCCGTGATGTCCACGCCCAGTTTGCGGCCCCAGCGGATGATCAGCGGCACGCCGAACATCGTCAGCACCAGCCCCAATAACTGGGTTACCGGCACCTTGATCAGATCCCAGGCGGTGTCGCCGGAAGCGGCAAACAGCGCCATCGGCAGCAGCAGTACCAGGATCAGGGTTGTTACAAGGTTTTTGTGCTTGCTCATGCCGGGACCTACAACAGGAAGAAGATCAGGTGCACTATTGTCGCGGTATCGACTGCAGAGCGCCGGATATAGAAGCTGGTCATGTTAGCTACGTCCAGGATCACGGGCACGCTGACGGGTATAGTGGCGAAGTAGTTGTTGCTGTTGCTGTCATCCAGACGGATATCCACTCCGCCCGTTTTCCCCACGATCAACACCTTGTACGCGCCGGCGGGTAACGTCACCGCGTCCCACGAAGAGTCCGCGGCGGGGCTGTAGTTAATCGTGTAGAAACTCTTGCCGGAGGGCAAGGGATAACCGTTCAGGTCCAGCGGCAACGTCTGCGCTGCCAGACCGACAACTGCCAGCAGCAATGCCACTGCCAGGATCAAAGTGCGGATGGCTTCGGAGCGGATGGCTCTGGAATCTCTCATCTCACCCTCCCTACACGTCTTTGCGGTAGCCCACGATCATGGTGTCGGCTTGCACAGCGGCGCCATAAACGCTGTACACGTTCACGATGTCGCCGGGGATCTTCGCGTCGGGGCTGCTTTTGGTCTCGAATTCCTTCTGCCGGCCAAAACCCGTGCCGTAGCTCGAGTAAAACAGCGCCACTGGCAAGGTACCGGCGGTGCGGCTCCAGGCGTTGGTCACCTTCGGCATGCTGTTGGCCAGGATCACGTCGAAGCCCAGCATCCTGCCGATCAAGCCGTCGCGCATGGCAGTGGTGTCGTAGATCTTGTCCCGGGAGGTGAAATCGGCGATGTCATAGAGATTGGCTTCGAATTCCGGGCTCACCGCGCAGTAGCGTCCGCGCTGCGGTGCTCCTGCGGCGTTCAGGATCGAGCGCGCGGCCAGGACGTCGGCCCTGGTCAGTTTGTGGCCGCTGGTGTCCGCGATCGTCTTTTTGTTGCCGGAGGCCATGCCGTCGATCATCACCTGCAGCAGGTACAGGTCGTAGTCGTCCAGCAGCGCCATCGTGGCGTCTGTGGTCAGGCTGGACATCATGTCCACGCTGGCTTGGGCCGCGTCGATGTCACTGAGTTGGAACACCACGCCGCGTTTCTTGGAAAATGAGATCTGGATCGCCGTCTGTGCCGGATTGTCCGGTGTCGTCACCGGCAGATCCTGCACTGTCACCGCGCCCAGTTTGGGGCCGTTGTAGGCTGTCGCCTTGCGGCCGATCGTAAAGGGTGTGTAGTCCGTGACGGAGTTCACCACGCGCTGCGTGTCTTTCAACTCCGCCAGGAGCTGGTTCAGGGTCCGGTCGGACCAAAGTTCGGGCATGAATCCCATCGTTTACTCCTTGTAAAAAGCCGCGCGCATCGCGTTGAATGCCTCCGGCGCTTCTTGTTTCAGCTTGATGAGGCGCTGCGGATCGTTCAGCAAATCCTCGTACTTCTCTTCTCCGGCTTTCTTGCCGGGGATGTCCTGGTTCTTGCTCAGGTCGGTCGCCACGTTGGCCGCCAAAAACTTCTCCAACGCGTCTTTCCCGTTACGCGCGACAATTAGAGCCGCTTCCTTCTGCGCCGGAAGGAGCCGCTTCGCGCTGATCGCGTCCTCCACCAGCTTAGCCGTCTCAGCCGCTGCGATTCGCGCTTCGCTCTCGGCCAGCGCGTTCTTCAGGGCCTCGATGTCCTGGCTCAGCTTGGCATTATCCGCCTCCAGCGCCGTGATTTTTTCTTGATCGGACATTGAGTTCTCCTCATTTCTTGGTGTTTTATCTGCTTTTGGTTCGTTGCTTTTTTCTGTCTGTTCCGCGGATTGGGCACGCCGCGCCGCCACCGGCACCAGATCGCTCCGGAAATACGGAGTGTTTGTCAGCGCCGCGCTGTGCAGCGTCACTCCGATCGCCTCGCCCGTGTGCGGATCATGGTCGTCAAACACCAGCACCGGGCTCAGATAGCGGTATTCCTTCGCTTCCAGGCGCCGCTGGCCTTCAGCCGTCCATTCCACCTGAGTGCCCCAAACGCCATTTTCGCGCACTTCCAGGTCGCCGATCCAGCCCGCGGCTGGGGCCGGCACCCCGTTCTGCTCCGTGTTCAGCGTCTGGTGCTCGTAGTCTATCACCAGCCGGATCCCAAAGCGCTTGAAATTCTCCACGATCTCCGCGCACTCGGCCGCGCCGATCGCAAAGTCACGGTCCTTCCACTCGCCCATCGGCACCACGTGGATCTCCCGCGGCACGTCCTGCACTTCCCAGGTAAAGTTTACCAGTTTCATATTATCTGATCTCTGTTCCTTGATCTCATTTGCCTGGCTCCATTCTATCCGCTCCCCGCCGTTACCCCGAATTTATATAGTAAATTACTATACTTTTTTCTCATTTTTGCCATTCCACCCTATCCTGCACCCAGATTTACATGAGGTTAAGACATGCAGGATAGAATTTATTCCGCCGCCGTGATGGACTGGTTCCTGACCACCTTAGGCAACGACCCGCAGTTCAAGCAGGTCGAGCCCTATGAAGGCCAGTTCGAGGATGCCTCCGATTTTGTCATCCTTCCCCCCTCCATCTTTATCGCCCTCGACCGCTGCGTCAACAATGCCGAACGGGAAATGGACCTTGACTACTCCGTTTCCCTATATGTATGCACCGCCCACGTGCACGGCACCGATCCCGGCGGCATCCTGGATCTCCTGGATTACCTCATCAATTCTCTGCACGCCCAGCCGGTGCGCATCTTCAATCCCGATACCTATTTCGGCCGCTGTTTCTACTCCGGCTACGAGTGGCTCGGGATCTTCCCCGGCTTTGCCTGCTATAAAATCTCTTTCACAATAAAAGGATAACCTATGCCTTACGCTGACTCCGATACCGTCACCGCCCGCCTCGGCTCCTACGCGGAAGTCCTCCAGGGCGATCTCGAACAGGAAGACCTCGCCACCTTCTACACAACGGCCGACAACCTGATTGATGGCTACCTCGCCGCTGTCGCCACCACGCCCCTGGCCAGCCCCTATCCACCCCTCATCGTAATCTGCGCCAACGCCATCGTCGTCCGCGACCTCTTCGCCGCCCGCATGGCCAAGGACATCCCCCAGCACGTCAAAGATTCCTACGATCACGCCCTCCGCGTCCTCGAACTCTTTGCCAAGGGCACCCTCAAACTCAGCGCGCCCGATCCCGATCAGGCCGCCTATTACGATCTGGTCTTTTCGGCCAATTGCCGCGTCTTCTCGGAGATCCTCTGATGCGCGACCTCCTCAATAGCCTCGGCGTCATCGCCCTCCGCCAGATCAAGGCCCGCATCCGCGGCGGACTGATCCGTCCGTCCACCAATAAAACCGGCACCACCCTGGTCCGTTCGGCCAAACTGATCAACTCCCTCACTTATCGCGTCGAAGGCAATCAGGTCCTGATCGGCACCAACCTCGCCTATGCCCGCATCCAGCATGAGGGCGGCACGATCAGGCCCAAGTCCGCCCGCTTCCTCGCCATTCCCCTCTGTCCCGCTGCCGCCGCCCGCAAACCACGCGATTTTACCGATACCTTCATCGCCAAAGGCGTCATCTTCCAAAAGCAGCCCGGCAAAGCGCCCCTCGCCCTTTACGCGCTCAAACGCTCCGTCACACTCCCCGCCCGGCCCTATCTCTTCCTCGACGAGTCCGACCGCGAACCGCTCCGCGCCCTCGTCATATCCTACTTCCGCACCAAACTTCTCGCAGGAGCCTCCTGATGGCCTACACTCAAGTGATCAAAGACCAATGCCTCAATCTCTTCATCGAAGGCTATTCGATGGAGGAGATCAGCCGGCGCACCAACATCCCCATCAAAACCCTCTATAACTGGAAAAACAATAACGACTGGGCCTCCTATCTCCGCGTGGGCAATATCGAGATCGCCCGCGCCGCCGAACAAGAACTTTATAAACTCGTGAAGAAGATGATCGAAAATGAGTCTATCGGCGATCCCGCCCAGGTCGACAAACTGGTCAAACTCACTAAAGCCCTCGAGCGTATCTCCCCCAATCGCCAAATACTTAACTCACTGTTCCGCATCCTCGAAGGCGTCACGGACTACGTCAACCGCGCCGGCGATGAGGAATTGACAAAAGTTTGGCAAAAACATCTCCGACCGATCGGACAGCACCTCAAACTCGTCTTTTCCCCGGAGGAATAAATGCCAGCCCTCACCGCCCGCGAATACGATCGCAAGATTGACGAACTTATCGCCTCCATCAAAGCCCAGGCGCTGCCCTTCGCCGAGGCGGACCCTCTCTCCATCGCCCGCAGAAGCGCCCGCGCCCTCGCTGATTACGACTTCTTCGCGCGTACCTATTTCCCCCACTACATCACCGCTCCCTCGGCGCCTTTCCACCAGGAAATGCTCGATCTCACGCAGCGCCCCAAAACCATCACCGCCGTCGCCGCGCCCCGTGGACACGGCAAAACCGTCCACCTCGCCATCATCAGGCCACTCTGGCGCATCCTCCAGGGCAGCATCCACTTCTTCGTCGCCGTCGCCGAAAACGAAGACCTGGCCCGCGAACGCACTGCCGCCATCGCCGCCGAACTCGCCTACAACCAACGCCTTCTCATGGACTTCGATCCCTCGCTCCCAGCCGTCTGGGCCGATGAAGATTTTATCGCGCGCAACTCCTGCCGCTGCCTCTCGCTCGGCTACAAACAACCCATCCGCGGAAAATTTTATGGACCCTGGCGGCCTGACTACATCGTGATCGACGACTTCGAATCACACTCCGCCTTCAACCCCCGCATCGCCCGCGCCAAAAAGGACTACGTCCGCCAGGAGGCCTTTGGCGCACTGCCCCACGACGACCGCGGCTCAGTCATCTGGCTCGGCAATCTCACCCACGCCGATTCAGCCCTCAACCTCTTCAAACAGGATTGCGAGGATGAGCCAGACAACCCCCAGATCAATTTCCTGCTTTACAAAGCCATCCTCGAGGACGGAACTCCCCTCTGGCCCCAGGCCTATTCACTCCAGGCGCTGCAAACTATCCGCGACGCCATGGGCTCGATCGGCTTCGAACGTCATTACCTGATGAATCCCATCGTCGAAGGAGTCAAATTCCTCAATGCCTGGCTCCGCACCTGGTCCGATCTCCCCCCGCGTTTTGACGCCATCGTCACCTATTGCGATCCCTCCCTCTCCGGCAAGGCCACCGCAGATTACAAGGCCATCATCACTCTCGGCCTCGCCAATAATCGCTATTACATCCTGGACGCCTGGATCCGCAAAGCCTCCATCAACTCCATGCTGCTGTATCTTTACGATCTCGACCGCCGCTTTGCCACCCGCATCTTCATGGAAGCCAACCTCTGGCAAAAAGTCCTCTGGGAGTTCATCCCGCCCCTCTCCGAATCCCAGGGCTATCTCCTCCCCGTGGCCGGAGTGGAAAACCGCCTCCCCAAAGACCAGCGCATCGAGGCCCTCACCCCACTCTTCGAATGGGGCTGGATCCTCCTGCCGCCTGGCGCCGCGCAGGACGTCGCGCTGCTGCGCGAACAACTCCTCGGCTTCCCCGATTTTACCCACGACGACGGTCCCGACGCCCTCGCCGGCGCAGTGGACGCCATTAAAAACTTCGGCCGGCCTCTCGAATACCGGTCCTTCTCGCTCAACAAATCCAATATCTTCGCAGGCCTCTGAGCCTAAAGGAATTACTGATGTCTATCTTCTCCAGATTCGCGCGTAAACCCCAGGCCGGGATACCCCTCACAACGATGCAGATACCCACTTCAACCTTCAACTTCCGCTCCCCTCTCTCGCCGGACGCTATCCTGAACGCCCGCTATTTGCTTGACCAGGGACGCCTTCGCCCGATCCTCTCGCTTTACGATACCCTCCTCCGCGAAGACGACGCCACGGCCTCCGCGGCAGATGTCCGCTCTGAAGCCCTGAAAAGCGCCCCTATCACCTTGGACGCGCAAAACCTGTCCCAACCCCAGATCGACTATTTCAACTCGCTAATCAAACGTTTTGGCCCCGTCTACGGCGATCTGCTGCTCGCTCTCAAACTCCAGGGCACGCTATTCCGCCAGATCGACTACGATTTTGACGGCTCGGTCTATACTCCCGCCCGTTATCTCTCCTATCCCGACGCCGACCTCCGGCTCCTCGACGGCATCCCCGTGCCCCACGACGGCGAACAGCCCCTCTCCCTCGATCCCCGCCGCTTCATTACCCTCCACCGCGATTCCGCGGTTCTCTATTCCATCCTCAAATACCAAGTCTTCTTTGCCTTCGCGCTCAATAACTGGGCACAGTTCACCGAAACCTTCGGCAAACCGCCCCGCATCGCCAAATATAAACCCGGCACCACCGAAGCCGAAAAGGAACAGCTCTGGGCCATGCTTCAATCCTTCGGCTCAGACCTCGCCGCAATGGTCAGCGATAACGTCGCTATCGACTTCGCCGATTTCAATACCAAATCCGCCTCAGTGGACCTCTATTCCCGCCTCTGCGAATTCTGCGACGACCGAGTTACCCGCCGTATCCTGGGCAATACTCTGACCACCAAGGCCGTCGGTGACGGCGGCTCCTATGCCCAGGCCAAGGTCCACAACCTTGTCCGCCAGGATATCCTGGCCGGAGATTGCCGCGACCTCGACGTCTTCCTCACCGCCCATTTCACAGATCTCAACCATATCAACTTCGGTCCCGGTACCATCGAAGTCAATGTCCAGCCACCCGCCGACATTAACCTCCTCGAGCGCATCCAGATCGACGTCCAACTCTACAATTCCATCGGCATCGAATTCCCCTTCGAATACTGGTACGAAACCTATAACATTCCTCTTCCCCCAAAATAACATGTTAAGACCTGCTCCGTACCCTCTCAGCCATAACCGTATGCTACTTCAAGCCTGCAGCAATAAACAAACCGGCGCCGTCAACCGTGCGCTGTCCAAAATGCGCATACCCGTCCAGGCTTACCGTACATATCTGTTTAATCTGCGCTCCTATGCGGACTTCCAAAACCTCGCCTTCCCGCGCGACATCTCCACTGCTTTCGGGGCTGCCTTAACGGAGTTGATAGTTCAGGGTTATATCCTGGGCGCCACGAAGTCACGCAAAATCAGGCCGGCCGCGTCCCGTATTGCTTTCTCCAAACTGCCTTCAGCCGACGATGTCGTATTCTCTTGGGATCTCGCCTCAGCCAAAGCCGTTGATTCATTCACATCTTCTGCCTTCGCCATCGCCCAGACCTTGTCTACGGAACTGCGTGATTCCCTCCAAGCGCTCGCCAAAGATGCCTTCTCGCAAGGTCTGCCGTTTATGCAATTCAAAGAACAACTCGCCATGCAGGGCTTTGATACTGGTAACCCCTATCACCTGCGCACCAACTTCGATACTGCCGCCAATACCGCCTTTGCCGCTGGGCATTGGGAGCAGATCAAGAATAACCTTGAGCTATTCCCATATCTCCGCTATGTCGCCCTGGGTAATGACCGCACTTGCGAGATCTGTGGACCTCTCGATGGTCTAATCTACCCTCACGATGATCCCTTCTGGGATACCTGGGCACCCCTCAATCATTGGAACTGCCATTGCTCTGTGGAACAGCTTACCGCCAACGAAGCCGAAGGAAGCCCCAAACTCAATAATCCGACAGATGTTATGCCAAAGCCTCAGGTGGGATTTGACTCTAACCCGGCAAAGTTACATTATCTACCGGACACAGTGAGAACTTCCAATCCCAAATTAACTGACGCAAAAGAAGCTCGGTTGCCCTCTGTGGATGCTGGCGCAGCCTGGGACAAAGATCAAAAAATCAACACCAACGGCATGTCTAAGCAGGAGCTATTGGACACATATCACAGCAAGATTATTGAATTTCACAACAAATATGAAGCACCGGACAAATCGGTCTGCCTGATTGTACCAACCAAGGAGGTGCTTGGTAAGTTTGATTCAAACAAATATACCCTGCAGGATCTGCGCCGCCGCTTCCAATATCTGAACTATCTGCCTGACATTATACAAAACCCCGACGAGATCTGGGACAGAAACATCAATAACAAGCCCAGGCCCCACTTCATAAAAGTTTTAGATAAAAACGTCGTGCTTGTATTTGAGGCCGTTGATGGGCATTATGAGTATTTCAACCTTATGCTGCTCGACCAAATAGACAAAATACGCAACGGGATTTTGCGTTATAAAAAGTAGGCTTCAACCCAATAATATCCTCTATAAAAGCGAAGGGGGCTGTTAGCCCCCTTCAATGTCCTGCGGGATAATCTGCCTCCCCGGCCGTTCCCATCCTTCTCAGCGGGCAGGCGCTCCAGATGGTTCACATTTACATTCTAATCTCAGCCCGCTTTCTGTCATGTTTTTTATTATCTTCATACAATCTCAATCTGTTCATCTCCCGATCGCCGGTGCCAAAAGTCTAGTAAAACCTGCCACATCGTTTCCTCATTTCCGCCGTTTGTCATATACCACGTCCCGTACCGTCACCTCGCTCAGATAGTAACGCTCCGCCACGATTCCGATCGCCTCTTTCATGAGCAGGCCGCTCTCACGCAACTCCCTGATCTCCAATCTGATCCGTATATTGCGCTCCCGCGCGTTCCATTCCTTATTCATCGGCGGCCAATCCTCTCAATTCCCGCTTGATCCGCGCGCGCCCGGCTGCCCTCCGCGTAGTCCTGAGCAAATTGCGCAAGTAAGCTACGCGCTCCCGGTACACCTTCCGCAAGGCGCACCATTGCACCCGTCCCCTGTCGCACCATTCCGCCTCGCAATAATTGACTTCGCAGCCCACCTCCTCAGCCCAGGGATTGCCCGCTCTCCCCTTTACATCCATCAGATCTTGCCCGCCAATTCGCCAATACGTTCGTTCCAATGCCCGCACACCTGGCATTTCACCCTGCACCAGTGCCGATAGTTCTTTTCTGGCGTTACGCGCGCCTCTTCCAACGTCATCAGCGTGTCCGTGCCAGCCGGCAGTTTAGCCTGGCAGTTGTCGCACTTTTCACCTGTCATTGATTCATCTCCTGAATGTATTCGTCCCGGATCTGCTTGTACTCCTCGGATGCAAACTCTATGTCCTTTCCTTTCAATACTCTCATCGTCATTTTGGGCGCAGTGCGCAGCTGCCTGAGCCGCTCCGGCATTTCATATCTGGCTAATGAAGCGGCATCAGGGGCTTTCAGTGTGTGCCTCACAAAGTCGCTCCAGGTCTCGAACTCCCACCAGGCAATGCTCATCAAATTATCAACCTGCTTCCTGTATTCGGCTGCGTCGGCAGTTGGGGCATTATTTGCCTGTACTGTTACCGGCGAGGGCTGCTTCTTTTTCTCGTCGGCATACCAAAGCGCCCGATATTCGTCGAAGTGCGAGGGTCTATATAGCGTCGAGGGCCGCAGATAATCGCGCATCTTGGGATCCTCCAGCCAGCGCGAGGCCATCGCCTGGTGCACATGTTTGAAGTCGTCGGGAGTGTATCCGGCAGCCAGCCGCGCGCGGATCATGTTCTGCACATCAGGAGTCGCCGTATAGTGGCGCCCCGTGAGTTCGTTCAGATGGCTGATGATCTCACCCGCCTGATGGAGGAAAAACTCACCAGAGCCCATATTTGAGCGCTTGAGGAGTTCTTTCTTGATCAGGTTGGAAGCCCAGGCCTGGAACCGCCGGGAGAGTTCAGACTCTCCCAGCAGTTCTGCGGCCTTGATCCAGAGGTCCCTATTGTTCACCCTGCTTTCTCACTGATTCGCCTTCGTACACTTCGTTGGGAATCTTCGGATCATGCGCGGCGCTCAGTTGGCCAAACGGCTGCGGGCCCGCGCAGGTAAGCTCCGAAAACTCGCGGTAGTTGTCATAGTCCGCCTGGAGCCGCTCGTATTCCTCAATCTTGGCCTGCAGATTCTTCTCCAGATCGCGGCAGGAATCGATGTAGAACTTCATGTGCTCCTGGGTTGTTGACATGTTCTTCTGCTCCATTTCCAGCGCCATTTTGGTCGCTGCCAGTTCGCTATCGACCGCCATTTTTTCTTTGTGGGCTGTCATCCACTTCTCCAGATACAGATTTGCATTGGTCTTTTCGGTCCGCGCCAGGTGCCGCAGGCGCTTGTTTTGCTGCCACTCGTGTTGCAAGAGAATGCAGCTCAGGATGGTCCAGAGCCCCAGCACCGCCTCCCATACGTATCTCATCGTTTCCGGCATGGCTACCTACACAATGGAGAAGTTGAGCGGGATGGTGTTCCAGCGCTCATCGTTGCCACGGGTGCGGAAGTTCAGATACTGCTTGGTGCTTTGCACCGTTACCGAATCCTTGATGATCTGCATGGCGTCCTGCCATTCGGCGTCTTCGATCTGCAGGGTCGGGAGTTTGAGGAGTTCTTTCACGTCGACCTGGCCCTTCTGATTCACTCTGAAGGCCTGGTTCACCAGGGCGATGATCTCGGTCTTGCTGCCCTTCGCCCAGGATGTGATGCAGGCGTCGATCTTGGTCTTGGCCACGTTGAGGCGCTCGTCGAAGGTGAGCAGCTTGGCCTGGCTGATCTCGACCTCTTTGTTCTGGCTGAAGTTGCGGATCCGGGCATTGCCCTGCCAGCCCTCGCCGTACTCTCCAGCTACCTCCTCCAGGTAGGCGGCGATCTTGGCCAGCATCATCTGCTTGGTTGATTTGATCATCATGTTGAGCTGCTCGGCGGCAGCGGTGAGCTCCTCGACCAGCGCGTCGCGCCGCTGATCATTCTGTGGGACGTGTTTCAGAGGGACCTTGAGCCCTTCGCCGTCCAGCCAGTACTCGTGTTTTCCGTCTTTGATTTTAGTTGCCATCGGTTACTCCTTGGCTGAGTTTATTTTTTATGATTTCGAGGTTTTCCCGCAGGAACTCCTCCGGTGAGTTCAGTTCGCACTCCGCAGGGATCGAACCGCAGGGCTGCCGGTGCTCGCATTCGTAAACTGGGCACTCGGAGCACTTGTTGATCACGGCCAGTTTGGTCACTACCTTAGCCATTCTCTCCTCCTTCTATCCCCTGGATGATGCTGGCCACGTCGCCGCTGCGCTGGACCACGATGATGTAGATCGGCCGCAGTGAGGCCAGGCGGCGCGCTTTGGCCTTTTTCGTCTTTTCAATGTACGCATCTTCTAATTGCGCCGTTTCGGTGTTCTGGTTCCTTAGTTCGCTTACGCGCTGGCCGTCCGGGAGTATCTTGCGCGCGTGGATCAGGCCGCTGCCGTTGCAGATCAGGCAACGGTCGGTCCTGGGATCGCGCGTTTCGTAGTTGTACATGTCCCGGTCCTCATGCACCTTACCGGTGCCCTTGCAAATCGGGCATTTGATTTTGCCGCAAGTGGATGTCATGCGTCTCGCCTCCTGCGTTCATCTTCGTAGATCTCTTCATCGTTCAGGCGGCGTTTGGGCTGAGCCGGGATCTTGCCCCGTCCTTTGATGAGGCTGATCAGCCAGCGCAAAGCGGAGGCTGTCTCAGGCACCAGCCAGAATAACGCCAGTACGCAGAAGATCCGCACCGGCCAGCGCCAGGCCTTCCAAGGATGGTCACCGGCCAAAAACAGCAGCGCCAGGATCAGCAGGAACATTACCAGATACATCAGATGCTGTCTCATTATGCTAACCACCTTACCCTTTTGGCGCTTTCCAGGTTGGCGATTTTTGCCAAATGTTTGTCACGGAGCGCTTCCAGTTCTGCGACCTGATCCTTAAGCGTTTCATTCTCATGGATCAGCACCAGGTAGCGGCTGCCGTTGTTTTTTGCCTGGATGAGTTTGAAGTTCTCCGCTTCTAATTCCGCAATCCGGGCTTCGGCTTTGTCGAGTTCACTCACCCATTTGGGGATCTTTTTCTTCTTAAACATTTTCTCTCTCCTTATCTTCTTGGTGAAAACAGGCCCTCACTGCATCCCAGACCGCAATCGTGGCTGTGTAGTTCAGCGCCCGTAAACTCCGTCCAGCGCCCCAGGCTTCCATCATGTCGTGCAGCCAATCGAGGGTCTGGCCGTTATGGGCCACGTAGGCCATGATCATCTGGCGTAGCTTCGCGCTCTTGGCACGTTCCGCTTTTGCCACGTAGGATTTCATAATGTTGATGGCCGCCCTCTTCTCCGGCTGCGTAAGCGCGTTCCAGTGCGTCGCCTTCCAGCGCTTCAGGATCAGGGCATCGGCGCGCTTCTGGTCCCAACCGGCTAATTTCACATAATGATAGAAGAGGCGGCCTTGGTCGTCATAACTCTGCTTCGGCATCGATCGCCTCCTGCCATTCCTGGCGGATCTTGCCCAGGATCCCGCGGAATTCGCTGTATACCGGGACGTTCTTAATGCTCTGGGCTGTCCGGTAATAGCAGAAACGCTTGCCGGCCGCGTTCGGGCGCACCGCTACGGCGCCGATGTGCACCAGGCATTCCAGGTAGCGGTATAGCGTCCGCTCCGGGATCAGGCACATTTCGCTCAGTTCGCCGGCCGTGTAGTTGCGGCCCGGCACCATCGCCATCTGGATGTGCTTCAGTTTATCGATCGAAGGCGTCCACTCGTCGGATCCGGAGCCCTCGAATCTTGTCAGCACCGGGGCCAGGCGATATATGCCTTCGCCCTTTTTGCCGATCTCCTGCAGGATCCCGGCGGCCTTGAGTTTGCTCATGGCGATGATCGACCGGCTTTTGCAAAAGCCCAGGTCGCGCATCACGTCTTTGTAGGTGAACGGCTTACGCTCCATGGAGCGCGCGTAGGATGTCAGTTGCTCAATCTGCGTCGGCTTCTGAGTAGCCATGAATATCGTCCAGTTTGAGGCTTTTGATGTTCCGTGCCTTAGCCACGCGTTCGCAGTAGTCCACTAGTTTGACGATTTTACGCACGGTGCCCCTGCTCGATTTGTGGATCCATTCCACGATCGCCTTGTCCACCTCGACCTCACAGGCATCCTTAACGATCAGAGATGTGTCCTGCAGGCTGAGCTTGTGGAATTCGCAGAAACTGTTGCAGCGGTCGAAGTAGTGGGCGTTGGCGCGCAGCAGGCTGGCCTTCGCGTCCTGCATGCCAAACAAAACGATGGTGCAGAGGGTTTCGTCCACCAGGTCGCGGATCGTGCCCAGCAAAGCTTTGTCCTTGAAGGCGTAATCGATTTCGTCGATGAAGATCACGGTGTCCGGCGCCATGATCAGCAGCTCCACGATTTCGAAGTAGAGCTTTTGCCGGCTGCCCCGGATCGGCTGCGGTACGCTGTAAAGGTATTGCAGCGCTTGATATAGCTTCGTCAGGAAGCTGCGCTGGTTCATCGTACTATCCAAACGGATATAAAGGTACCCGTTCTTAAATGCGGTCCGCATCGCGAACCTGGTTTTGCCCAGGCCGGGCGCGCCGTAGATCAGCCCCAGGCCGACCATCTCGCTCTTGGGCCGGGTGATCAGGTAGTTTACTGCCGACGTTGCCCTCTGGACATTGTCGATGCTGCTCAAGCATTCTTTCATGGTGTGCTCCTTTTACTCTATTCCTAAGTTTTTGAGTGTTTCAGATAGTTTGTTATTCTTTTTGGGCTTCGGCTCCGGATCCGCCGGCGCGGCTACGCCTTCGAAGTCGATGTCGTTATTGCCCTTTAGCGCCGGCATGAGCGGAGCCTGGTCTAATAGGTGCTGATCTGTTCCGCCGATCTGGATCATGTCGTCCGTGGCGCTGGCGATGCGCTCCAGGATAGCGTCTGTTGCAGCCTTGGCTTTCTTTTCAATGCCCCGGATCTCTTTAAGTTCGCGGTCCAATTCGCGTTTGCTGACCCCGTCCTCTCCGCGCAGTTTCACCAGCGGTTCCTGAAACCTGCGCATCGGCGCCTGGCAGAGGAATTTGTCGCGTTCGTCGTAGATATTGATGCTGGTCACGTCCCAATAATCCCAGCGCACTATCAGCTCCCGGCCAACATAGCCGACCAGGTTCTCATGCCAGTAATAGGCTTTGTTCAGCTTGACGCCCTGGCTGGTGATCTTCTTGCGCTCGATCACCATCAGCATCCAGTTGAGCTCCTCGAGGTTGATCATCCTCTCCGCCGGAATCAGCGCCTTGCCTTCCTGGAAGACTTCCAGCCTGGTCTTGCCGGCGTAGTCGGGATGCTCCTGCTGGCCGTAGATCTCCAGGGCCCAGTATTCAAATGCGTCTTTGAACTGGTCCACTGTCAGCGCCTTGTGCTGGAATTGGCTCTTCAGATACTTCTCGTCACGCTTCAGCGTAGCCGGCTTGGCCATGGCGTTCGACCCGTACCAGCCGCTCATCATCCTCTCCACCTGCTCCTGCAGGGAGAGCCACCAGCGCTCGATGATCTTGGCCTTGGCGTTGTATGGCTGTGAGTTGATTGTCTCAATGCCCAGGCGTCCGAACACCCCGGCCATTTCAATTTCTATGTCCTCGGCGCTCTTCGCTTTGCCGGAGAAGTACTTGCTCTTATAGGCCTTGCCGTTGTCGATGTACACGGCCAAAGGTTTGAACTCGGCGAAGCGGCAGGCGTTGCGGAACGACAGCTGTATGGCCTCAGTGTTTTCCGTCAGGTTCAGGCTGGCCCCTAACGGCATGCGGCTCGCGCAGTCCATCCAGACCACCAGCTCAAACTTCTTAGGCTTGCCGTCCCTGGGATCCTCGAGCATCACCTCGACGGTATGCCCGTCACTCACCCAGGCGTCGCCCACGGCGGTCGTGGTCCAGTCGCGCAGGATGGTCTTGTTGACTTTCTCGCGGTAAGCTTTCATGCCCTCGCGCGTCATTGTCCATTCCTGCAGGTGATCCCGGCGCCAGTCTTCCACCCAGCGCATCATGGTCCGGCTGCTGCAGTCCAGCTCGCGCTTCAGCACCCGCTTGTAATGATGCTTCACGTGGCTGATCGCGGTCCCGACCATCACCTGGTTGGGATGAAGCAGGATCTTCAATAGCATGTTCTGGACTTCCAGTGGCACCTTGCGGCCACGTCCGCTTTCCACCGAATAGCCAGGGCAGAGGGCGAGCGCCCCATCAGACTTATACTCACGGATCCAGCGGTACAGGGTGCGCGAGCTGGGAACCTTGCCGACAGCCTGCACCTGCGTCTCACAAATTAACCCCTGGCTTAACGAATTGTGGAAAGCGTCCAGATCCCCGGCTGCCATGGCCGCGGTTACGATCGACACCTTGGCGTCCACCAGCTGCTTGTACTTCAGCGGCACCTCGTGGATCCGCGGCCGCAGATCCGGCAGGTTGGCGACCTCTCCGCTTGCTGGCGCCAGAACCGTGGTTTGGACCGGTCTATTCTGCGGTACCTCTGGTAAAATGGTCTGGTCAGGCTGAACTGTTAAGGAATCCTTAACAGATGAACTATTCGATCCTGTCGAATAGTTGGCGACGCCAGCGGGATTCGAACCCGCGATCTCGGGTGTGAAAGGCCCGTGACTTGACCGCTCGTCTATGGCGTCGCCGTCCTTTTCCTGGAGGTCTCTGTCCGGATATGAAATGCTTAACATAGTTGTTAAGGATTCCTTTACAACTTGGCCACTGACTTGGTCACTAACTTGGTCAGTGGTGTCAGTGGTGTCAGTGGTGTCAGTGGTGTCAGTGGTGTCAGTGGTGTCAGTGGTG
>ENA-UOWG01001388-UOWG01001388.1-activated-sludge-metagenome-genome-assembly--contig:-NODE-1388-length-24301-cov-7.218716_pt1 | contig 24301 bp, 19 predicted proteins | sample MGYA00238147_ERZ761563 | MGnify/ENA primary metagenome ERZ761563 (study PRJEB28884, sample SAMN05720216) | anaerobic digester metagenome | isolation source: active sludge of municipal... | reverse complement strand
CAGGAGGATTCATTTCAGTAAATACTGGAAGTGCGCCAGAAGCCAATGCTATTCGTATTCCGAAAAAGGATTCTGATTCAGCTTTTGATGCAGCTGTCTGCATTGGCTGCGGAGCCTGTGTGGCTGCCTGCAAAAATGCTTCAGCCATGCTGTTTGTTTCAGCCAAGATATCACAGTTTGCCCTCCAGCCACAGGGACGCGCAGAGGCCAGGGACAGGGTCAGGGCCATGGTCACAGAAATGGACAAACTTGGTTTCGGCAGCTGCTCAAACACAGGAGCATGTGAGGCTGAATGTCCCAAACAAATCAAATTAACAAACATAGCCCGTCTTAACAGGGAGTTTTATAAAGCTTTCTGAAACAAATCATGAAACGCAGGAAATTCGTACATCTTGTTGCGGCCGGAAGTGGTTCTGCTCTTGCAGTGCCATTGGTCGGATCACCGCTGATAATAAATAATACAAAACATTCAGCTGAAACAGGCACAGGGCAATCAGGCCTTAAGGCAGATCTTGTGATTGCAGGAGGAGGTCTCGGGGCATGTGCAGCTGCACTTGCTTCTCTGAGAAATGGAATGAAAGTGATAATGACTGAGGAAACTGACTGGCTGGGAGGTCAGATATCCCAGCAGGGAGTTCCGCCAGACGAACACCAGTGGATTGAAACTCACGGGGGAACAAAAACTTACAGGGACTTCCGGAATAAGATCCGCGATTACTACTTCCGTAATTATCCTCTTACAGATACGGCAAGAAACAATAAATACCTAAATCCGGGGGATGGTTCAGTATCAAGATTATGCCATGAACCAGCAGTTGCGGCAGCTGTCCTTGATGAACTTATGGCTCCCTGGATAAGCTCCGGAAAACTTATAATTCTCAAAAACAATAAAATAGCGGCAGCCGATGTAAGCGGTGACAAAATAAACGCCCTTGAGACAATCAGCCTTCGCACAGGCATAAAGCAACTGCTGTATGCACCAATTTTCATTGATGCAACGGAGCTTGGAACTTTGCTGCCTCTTACTGGTACTGAATATGTTACAGGTTCTGAGGCTAAAAAGGAAACAGGTGAATTGCATGCAGCTGAAAAAGCTGATCCGGAAAACAACCAGTCATTTACAGTTTGCTTTGCAATGGATTACATTGAAGGCGAGGACAATACAATTGACAAACCTGCTGAATATGAGTTCTGGAAAAACCATACTCCTCCCCTGACGCCACCATGGTCGGGCAAGCTTCTCGACTTGCATTATTCAACTCCTTCTACACTTGTTCCCAAAGAACTGGGATTCAATCCTTCCGGTGCTGACACATCACCACTGCTAAACCTGTGGAACTACAGAAGGATTATAAATAAGAATAATTTCAGGTCAGGCACATACAGGAGTGATATAACTATTGTAAACTGGCCCCAGAACGATTACATGCTTGGCAACATTATAACAAGAAATGAGTCTGAATACAAACTTCACCTTAACAGGGCCGGGCAACTTAGTCTCTCATTTCTGTACTGGCTTCAGACCGAAGCACCACGGCCCGACAAGGGATATGGATGGAAAGGGCTGAGACTGAGAAAAGATATAATGGGTACTGATGATGGTCTTGCTAAATTCCCTTATGTCCGTGAATCAAGAAGAATTAAAGCCTTGTTTACAGTACTCGAAGAGCATGTCGGCAAGGAAAACAGATCTATTGTAACGGGTGTAAAGGAAAACATTAAGGCTGCAGAATTCCACGACAGCGTAGGAACAGGCTATTATCACATCGATCTTCATCCCTCATCCGGAGGAAATAATTATATCGACTTTCCTTCGCTTCCCTTTCAGATACCCCTCGGGTCTCTTATCCCTCAAAGAGTTGAAAACCTGCTGGCTGCAAATAAAAATATCGGAACAACACATATAACAAACGGATGCTACAGACTGCATCCCGTTGAATGGAACATAGGTGAATCGGCCGGAATGCTGAGTGCATTCATCTCATCAAAAGGAATTCCCCCACGGAAAGTCAGGGAAGACAAAAAGCTCCTTGAAGAATTTCAGCAGCTTATCCGCTCACAGGGAATTGAAACACACTGGCCGGAATAGAGAATTAAAGAAAAAAAATTATGAAGACTGAACAAACAAGACGTGATTTCCTGAAGAAATCAACTATCACCGGCATGGCAGCAATGACTGTACCTTTTGCCGGTTGTGCACAAACAGACAACAACCTGCCTGAAGAACAGAGCACAGAATCAAAACTTATTGTACCTAAAGGCAATGCCCTTCCAATTACAGGTACCTTTCTCGATGAGATCTCGCATGATATTCCTCATCAGAACTGGGGAGAAAAAGAATGGGATGCAGAGTTTGTACACATGAAGGCAATTGGTATTGATACAGTTATAATGATCCGCTCAGGGTACAGGAAGTTCATAACATTTCCCTCAGAGTACCTTCTGAAAAAGGGCTGTTATATGCCTTCCGTCGACCTGCTTGAAATGTTTCTGCGCCTGGCAGATAAACACGGCCTTAAATTTTTCTTCGGCCTGTATGATTCAGGCAAATACTGGGATACCGGCGACCTGTCCTGGGAAATTGAGGACAATAAATATGTAATTGACGAGGTATGGAAAAATTACGGAAGTAAATTCAAGAGCTTCCAGGGCTGGTATATAAGCGGTGAAATAAGCAGAAAGACAAAAGGTGCAATCGGGGCATTCCAGGCAATGGGGAAACAGTGCAAGGATGTATCGGGAGGTCTGCCCACATTCATTTCTCCGTGGATTGACGGGAAAAAAGCTGTCGAGGCTGCCAAGGGATCCCTTACAAAGGAAGCTTCAGTATCGGTCCTTGAACATGAAAAGGAATGGGGAGAAATTTTTGACGGCATTCATGATGTTGTTGATGCTGTTGCCTTCCAGGATGGCCATATCGATTATAATGAGCTGGATGCATTCTTTTCCGTAAATAAAAAGCTTGCTGACAAGTATGGCATGAAATGCTGGACAAATGCTGAAACTTTCGACAGGGATATGCCAATTAAATTTTTTCCGCTTAAATTTGACAAGCTCAGATTGAAACTTGAAGCGGCAAAAAGAGCAGGCTACGATAAGGCGATTACTTTTGAGTTTTCTCATTTTATGAGCCCCCAGTCAGCATATATCCAGGCAGGACATCTTTACAGGCGCTACAGGGAATATTTTAATATGTAAGATTTATGAAGGAACATTCAAATCAGATGATGTATGTCATCTGGCTCTCACTGGTAGCATCATTAGGTGGTTTTCTTTTCGGATATGATACCGCTGTTATCTCGGGTACTGTTGATCATGTAAAAACCCAGTTCAGACTGGATGATATGATGACAGGCTGGTATGTTGGCTGTGCATTGGCCGGGTCAATCGGTGGAGTGCTTTTTGCAGGTTCACTGAGTGATAAATACGGCAGAAAACTGGTTCTTTTCCTGTCAGCATTTCTCTTTTCAATTTCCGGGCTGGGCTGCATGATTGCGGCTGATGAGGTTCAGCTTGTAATAGCAAGGATACTTGGAGGTGTTGGTATTGGCGTTGCCTCTGTAATTTCGCCACTATATATCGCTGAGATTTCAATACCAAGCTTCAGGGGACGACTTGTCTCAATGTATCAGCTTGCCATTACAGTTGGTTTCCTTGGAGCTTACCTCGCAAACTTCGGTCTTCTGAACTATTCTGAAACCTTGCTTGCACAGGGAGCCACAGAAGGATTGTACAACAAGATCTTTGCCACTGAGGCCTGGAGAGGTATGCTCGGTATGGAAGCTGTTCCAGCAATTCTTTTCCTTGCAGTACTTTTCTTTATTCCTGAAAGCCCCCGTTGGCTTATTGTTAAGGGACAGGAAGTTAAAGCATCAGTTATACTTGGTAAAATTTACGGAAAGGATCGCGCGGCAACTGAGATATCTAATGTAAAAAACCTTGTTTCTCAGGAAACTGAATCGAACTGGAAAATGCTTCTGCAACCAGGCTTCAGGCTTGCCCTGTTTATAGGAGTTGCACTGGCTATGCTGGGACAACTTATGGGAGTAAATGCAGTGCTTTATTACGGACCTACAATATTTAAGGAAAGCGGACTTTCAAGCGGGGATTCTCTTTTCTACCAGGTAATTGTTGGTCTTGTTAATATGTTAACAACAGTTCTGGCTCTTATTATTATCGACAAGGTCGGGAGAAAGCAGCTCGTTTACTGGGGTGTCTCCGGAATGATTGTGGCTCTGATACTTATTGGCTTTTATTTTTTAATGGGTGCTTCAATGAACATCTCCCAGACCTGGCTCCTTATCTTCTTCCTGTTTTACATTTTTGCCTGCGCGATTTCAATATGTGCTGTCATTTTCGTGCTTCTGTCAGAAATGTACCCTGTGAAAGTCAGGGGAGCTGCTATGTCAATAGCTGGTCTCTCACTCTGGATTGGAACATACCTTATCGGGCAGCTTACACCTGTTATGCTCACAACCCTGACACCGGCAGGTACCTTTTTCTTCTTTGCAGTGATGTGTGTTCCTTATATCCTTATAGTATGGAAGCTTCTGCCTGAAACAACAGGAAAATCACTTGAGGAAATAGAGGAGATGTGGATGAAAAAGAAGGCGTAGGGCGAAGGGCGCAGGGCGGAGGGCAGAAGGCGCAGGGCGGAGGGAAAAACAGTAATAAACTGAATATTTATAAAAAAATATAAAATGGATCACAAAGCATTAGCTAAATTATACAGGGATGAACTCCTTGAAAATGTACTGCCTTTCTGGCTTGAGAAATCACAGGACAAAGAGTACGGGGGATATTTCACCTGCCTCGACAGAAAGGGGAACGTATTTGATACAGATAAATTCATCTGGCTCCAGGGAAGGGAAGTATGGATGTTCTCCATGCTTTACAACAATCTTGAAAAGAATCCCGAATGGCTGAAATGTGCACAACAGGGCGGTGAGTTTCTCAAGCGTTACGGACACGACGGAAACCTCAACTGGTACTTTTCCCTTACAAAAGAGGGAAAACCTCTTATTGAACCTTATAATATCTTCTCATACACATTTGCCACCATGGCCTTCGGACAGCTGAGCAAAGCAACCGGAAGCCAGGAATATGCAGAAATAGCAAGAAAGACCTTTGATATTATCCTCTCAAAGGTTAGTAATCCGAAAGGCAAGTGGAGCAAGGTCCATCCGGGTACAAGGAATCTCAAGAATTTTGCCCTTCCGATGATACTCTGCAATCTTTCACTTGAAATTGAACACCTGCTTGAACCTGATTTCCTGAGAAAGACAATTGACACCTGCATACATGAGGTGATGGACAATTTCTACAGACCGGAATTGGGACTTGTAATAGAGAATATAACAGAAGACAATAAGCTTTCAGATACTTTTGAAGGACGCCTGCTCAATCCTGGTCATGCAATTGAGGCAATGTGGTTTATAATGGATCTGGGAGTAAGGCTTAATAATAAGGAGCTGATAGAAAAGGCAGCAAAGATTGCAGTTCAGATGACTGAATACGGCTGGGATGAAAAATACGGCGGTATATTATACTTCAAAGATCTTAAAGGTCATCCTCCACAGCAGCTTGAATGGGACCAGAAACTATGGTGGGTACACAATGAGACACTTATATCGATGATTAAAGGGTATCAGCTTACAGGTTCAAAGGATTGTCTTAAGTGGTTTGAAATAATTCACGACTACACCTGGGAACATTTCAAGGACAAGGAATACCCTGAATGGTGGGGTTACCTTAACAGGCAGGGTGAAGTGCTTCTCGACCTGAAGGGCGGCAAATGGAAAGGATGCTTCCATGTGCCACGGGGACTTTATCAGGTTTGGAAGACTCTTGAAAAACTCTGATAATCAGGAGCAGACAGTTTCTATTTCCCTGACTGTTTTTGGTATTGCTTTGCCGAGAACCTTATGGCCTTTGTCGGTAATGAGGACATTGTCTTCTATTCTCACCCCTCCTACCGGCATGAATTTCAGGACTTTGTCATAATTGATGAAATCCCTGAATTTTCCTTCCATACTCCATTTGGCAACAAGTTCGGGAATAAAATAACATCCGGGCTCTATTGTAAATACATGTCCCGGCTTGTACTGAAGCGCAAACCTCAGAAAGGCTGTGCCAAACTGTTTGCTTCTTTTTATTTCGTCACTGTAACCCACATTATTTTCTCCAAGGCCTTCCATGTCATGTACATCAAGTCCCATCATGTGACCAATACCGTGAGGCATGAAAAGGGCATGTGCTCCAGCTTCCACTGCATCTTCAATACTTCCCTTCATCAGCCCCAGACCCTTCATGCCCTCAGCTATTATCCTGCAGGCTATGAAATGAATATCTCTGTTTGAAATACCCGGTTTTGTGGCTTTAATAGCTTCGGTATTTGCCTTAAGAACAACCTCATACACATCTTTTTGCATTGAACTGAATTTACCGCCAACAGGAGTTGTACGTGTAATGTCAGAGGAATAATGCAGGTTTGTTTCTGCACCAGCGTCGGTAACCATCATCTTATCCTTCTTGAGAATATTACCATGTGAATGATTATGGAGCGTCTGTCCGTTAATACTGAGAATAACAGGGAATGAGGTTCCGGCACCTTTGGCAAGAGCTATACCCTCTATTGCACCGAAAATCTCCTGCTCCCCGATGCCCAGCTTGCACATTTTCATTGCAGTTACATGCATATCATAGGCTATCTCCACTGCTTTTTCAATCTCATCAATTTCAATCTTCTCCTTTACCGACCTCATTGAGACAACCGCTTTTATAAGCTCTCCGGAAGCCAGTGTTTTCATTTGACAGGGATTCTCTTTCAGGATTGAGCCCAGTAACATTTTCGATTCACCACGATAGGGAGGGAGAAAATGCACCCTCCTCTTTTTTAAAAGGGCTGCCTGTACCATCTCCTCAAGCTTAGCCATCGGGAATGTTGTTTTAATTCCGGATTTCGCGGCAAGTTCCTTTACTGTCGGTTGCGGCCCCATCCAGATTATGTCATCCATATCGAAATCGTTACCGAAGATAATATCGGTTCCGGAATCAAAATCTATAAGTGCTGCAAATCCCGGGAGATCAATCCCGAAGAAGTACAGAAAATCACTATCCTGCCTGAAATGATAGGTATTTGCAGGATAATTGAATGGTGATTCATTATTGCCAATAAAAAGAGCAACCCCGCTTTTCATAAGCTTATGGAGTTGCTCTCTTCTTTTAATATATACCTCGCTCTTAAACATCGTCTTCAATATTTGTTGAAGCATCTAAGATAGCAAGGATTTTTGAGAGTGCCTAGAGTGCCTAAAGTGCCTAGAGTACTTAGAGTTATTATTACAATTCTGGTTCACTCCAAACTCTAGTTCACTCTAGGCACTCTTCTTCAAGCTCCAACCTCCCTTCAGTCCGAAGATAAACCAGGCCAGGGCAACAGTTCCGAGTGCAAAAATTGTATCACCTATAACCCTTAACCATTTAAGAGTTGTGATAGACGGTTGCTGCATGAATTCTGCCGATCGGGCATACCATAAACCTTCCCTGACACTGGCGACTGTCTGTGCAAGACCAATTGGCAGAACACTTATCAGAACCATGGCAGCAAGACCGATATTTATGCTCCAGAATGCAAATTTTATCCATTTCTCGTTCCATACAGCTTCTTTGTCCATATCCCTGAGCACAAACAGCATAAGCCCAATGCCCAGCATTCCGTAAACTCCGAATAAAGCAGTATGTCCGTGTACCGGTGTTGTATTAAGTCCCTGCATGTAATAAAGTGCAATTGGCGGGTTAATAAGGAAGCCGAAGATTCCAGCTCCCACAAGGTTCCAGAAGGCCACTGCTATGAAACTGTATACCGGCCATTTATATGCTTTTATCCATGTTGTGCTTCTGCTCAGCTTCACATTGTCCCATGCTTCAAATCCCATCAGCACAAGCGGCACCACCTCAAGCGCGCTGAATGTAGCTCCAAGGGCCATAACCGCCGTAGGTGTTCCCGTGAAATACAGATGATGAAAAGTTCCCAGGATTCCGCCGGCAAGAAATACTATTGTTGAGAACAGAACAGCAGTTGTTGCTGTTGCTGCCCTGAGCAACTGAAGCCTTACGAAGAGGAATGCCACCACAACAGCTGCAAATACTTCAAAAAATCCTTCGACCCAGAGATGAACCACCCACCAGCGCCAGTATTCAGCAACAGCAAGGTTGGTCTGCCTGCCCCACATGAGTCCGGCGCCATAGAAAGCGGCTATTGCAATAGTTGAAATAAGGAACAGAATAAGCAGATTCCTGTTTTCTGATTTCTGCTTAAGCGCCGGCCAGATAGCCCTTCCCATAAGAAGAAGCCAGATTACAAGTCCCACAAAAAGGAACAACTGCCAGAACCTTCCCAGATCGACATATTCATAGCCCTGATGTCCGAACCAGAAGTTTGTTACATAACCCATTTTCTGCATCACCCCCATCCACTGACCGAACAATGATCCAAGTACGATCACAAGCAGTGCGCTGAAAAGAAAATTCACTCCAAGTTTCTGAAATTTTGGTTCGACGCCTGATATAGCCGGTGCATAGTATAAACCTGTTGCCAGCCACGAGGTTGCAATCCAGAATATTGCTATCTGTATATGCCATGTTCTTGAAACAGAGTAAGGCAGAAACTTGGAAAGCGGTATCCCGTACAAAGACTGGCCTTCAACACCATAGTGAGCAGTGATGACACCCATGCCAACCTGAACCAGCAATAAAGCAGAAACAATCCAGAAGTATTTTACTGTTGCTTTCTGTGATGGAGTCTGCTTTTCGTTTTTTAAAGGCATTATACTGGGAAAACTACCAGCCTCCTCATTTTTCCTTGTTGCATAATACCAGGCCATTAATCCAATACCGGCCAGAAGGATTATTACACTGAAACCTGTCCATAATACAAGCGAACCTGTTGGCTTGTTACCCACGAGTTCATCAGCCGGCCAGTTGTTTGTATACGTTATATCCTGACCGGGACGTTCAGTAACACAGGCCCAGGATATCCAGAAGAAAAAGGAATTAAGATCCGAAACCCGTTCAGGATCTCTCAGTGAATTCTCAGGAATACTGTAAGCATCACGCAGTTCTGACTGAGCCGGATCGTTTGTAAAAAGACCAGCATAAAACCTGCTGTTCGATTCAATAGCCTCTGCTCTCAGACCTGATACCGTAAGCGTTTTGGAATCAGGATTATATGTGTTTTTTCGGAGCTCCTTCTGCAGAAGCACTTTATAGTAGGCTTTTCTTTCATCGCTCAAATCATTATATCCTTTACCTTCCTGCTGAACAGCCATTTTGTCAAGCATGTAAACAGCTTCCCTGTGAAGCCAGTCGGCACTCCAGTCAGGTGCCTGATAGGCTCCATGTCCCCAGACAGTGCCAATTTCCTGGCCACCCATCGACTGCCAGGCATTCTGACCATCCTTTATATCCTGACCGGAGAAAAGAACAGTTCCGTCACTTTTAAGTACCTTTTCGGGTACAGGTGGTGCCTGCTTATAAATCTCCCTTCCGAAGTACAGAAGGACTGCAAAAGAAATTGCCATTACGAGAATGAATCCCAGCCATAGTTTTTGTACTTTCATAGTATATCGGTTTTAGTTTTTTTTTCAGATTCCGTAATAATCAGCAAGTTCCTTAATCTCAGAGATGTAATTTCTGTTTCCCTTACTTGTGTAATGCAACTTCTCTGCCTCTGAAAAGTTTCCCAGAAGAACCTGGTTATCAGAATCGGACAAAACATTATCTGCCATCCTGAACAGTATATTATTCTCTTTTGAAATATGGTTCCTGAGCAGTTGGGCATATCCATTCATATTTTCATACACTGCACTAATTGCCTCCTCATTACCCTGGCTGAACAAGGCAAGGTTCTCAGCAATTCCCCTTACAAATTCCCTTCCCTGAACATGCTCATGAAGCATTACCGCAACTGGTCCCTGCTCCTGTGAGAAACCCCTGTTCGACAGGTATGGAAAATAAAGGTTCTCCTCCTTGGAATGATGGAGGCCATCGGCAAATTCACGGATAAGGTTTACAATTTTCTCTGCATGACTAACGTTCCTTATATTGTTATTGACCATGTGTAACATTACATCTGTCAGTTTGATGATGTGAACATGATCATCCTCCAGGTTTTTAGCTGCTGTATTCATATTTAATTAATTGATTTAAGAAGTTTCGGGAAAAGGACATTATTTTCAAGGTGGACATGTATATGAAGGTCATCCTCAAACTGCTGAAGCAACCTGAATGTAACATGATAGGTGTTGCATCCGTCAGCAGGAACTGAGTAAGCTTTCGTGATTATATTGATTTTATCCATTGCTCCACCGGCAAATTCGTGTTCAGAGGAAAGGCGCTTAATCTCTGATATAATTGTTTCCCTTGACGATTCTGAAGCTGTTTTTTCAAATTCCTTCACCGCCGGGAAAAATACTTTTTCTTCATTATCAAGGTGCTGAAGCAACTCCTTGTTTATCTGTGCAAATAGGCTTGCTACTTCCTTAAGTTCACTGTGATTTGCACCATGAACATCAGAAATTTTACCTGTGTAAAAGACAAGTTCCGGCAATGTTCTTAAAACATACTTATGATGAGTATTTACGATATAATCGCATAAAAATCCCGGATTCCAGTCAATGAAATTATGTGTTGTATTAAGCGGCAGATTACTTAATTCGTCAATCTTTTTACGAAGATCCGCCTCATTAATTCCCTTTTCTGAACAGGTTTCAGATAGTCCCTTTTTGCCTCCGCAGCAGAAATCAATTCCTGCCTCTTTGAATATTTCAGCAGCCCTGAAGTCAAGCGCTACTATATCTCCGACTGTTTTATTATCTGATAATTTGTCTTTCATGACTATATGTTTTAGTTCATGATGCAAAGTTATAAAATTATTTATTAAAAGACCAAATGGTCTTTTTGTATTTTTATAATATTTTTTTATTTTTGTACCGGTTATTCCAAAAACAAGTGGAAAATGTTCAACAAAGAGACTGAATATGCACTGAGAGGACTGGTCTACATCAGCCTGCAGAACATACAGGATAAAAGACCTGGCACTGCCGAAGTGGCAAAAGAGATTGATGCACCACATTTTTACACTGCCAAGATCCTGCAGAGGCTTGTCAGGGCGGGCTTCCTTGAATCAATTAAAGGAAAAGGAGGCGGCTTTTATTTTGACCCCGACAAACCAGAAATTCCTTTAGTTCGCCTGATATCATCAATTGAAGGAGACAGGTCCTTTTCAGGATGCGGTTTCGGGCTTAAGCATTGTTCTGAATCGAATCCCTGTCCGGTACATGAAAAATATGCTCCGATTAGGGAAGCCATTAATAAGATGGTATCTGAGGAAACCGTTCAGAGTCTGGCTCTGAAAGTATATAATAAAAAACACACACCAGAAAAAATCAAAAAATGAAATTCAAAAGATACAGTCTGCCGCTTTCAGTCTTTCTTCTTGTCTTCTTTCTTCTGGCAATGGTACAGCTCAAAGTTGAAAGGCCTATGCTTATGGCCGAAAGATTTATTACAGATGCGGGATGGATTGAAATTCTGATTATCGCACTTTACGGAGCATTTGTTGCTTATAAAATGCAGGATACTGCAAATGTTCCGCAATGGAGAAAAGTCACCTGGACTATCTTCTCTGTTGTATTCTTCACGCAACTTGCAATTGGTCTGTCTGGTTTCGATAAGTTCCTTATGACAGGCAAGTTACATCTTCCCATCCCGATGATGATACTTGCCGGACCGATATACAGGGGGCAGTTGTCCGTAATGACAATTCTGTTTATAAGCACAGTGATCCTTACAGGACCAGCATGGTGCAGCCATCTCTGCTATTTCGGAGCCTTCGACAACATAGCCTCATCAGGAAAGACAAGCCGTGAGATACTGAAACATAAAGTTGCTATCAAGTCAACAATCATTTTCCTTGTAATATTTGGTGCAATTCTTCTCAGGTGGTTCAATGTACCTCATCTTACAGCTACACTTATAGCTGTCGGATTCGGACTTGCCGGTATTGCAATAATGATCTTTTTCTCACTCAGGCGTAAAAAAATGGTTCATTGCACAATGTACTGCCCAATAGGTACAATTGTAAATGTAACAAAGCATATAAATCCCTTCAGGATGTACATCGATAAGAGTTGCACTCTTTGCATGCACTGCACACGATATTGCAAGTACGATGCCCTCAATCCGGCTGACATAAAGAAGGGGAAACCATCACTCTCCTGCACACTGTGCGGCGACTGCCTGGCAGGATGTCATCACAATTCAATAAAATACAAATTCTTCTCTCTCGATCATGAGAAGGCACGCAGTCTTTATCTTCTGCTTACAATCAGCCTTCATGCAGCCTGCATAGCTCTTGCAAGGATCTGATTAGTTCAAAACTTTATTAACACTATTAAATTTTCAAGGGCACGTATGAAATAATTAATAATGAGTTTCATAAAAATGCGAATAGTCTTGTTTATCAACAAAATTCTTTTATATTCGCATTTGTTATGAACATCTTATTAACACTCTAACCATCGTTATGCCCTACAGACGACTCCCCAACACAGATGCGGCACGTATAAAAGCCCTGAGGAAAGCCCTTCAGAAAGGACAGGACCTTCCTCCTCACAAACTTGCATTCCCGGCAAGACATGTTGTAAGTCTACAGAAAGTGCTTCCACAGTTTGAGCACAATATTAGCCAGTACAAACAGTCTGTCAATACTCAGAATAATAAAAGCAAGGACTACAATGAAATCCTCCGTAAGGCAAGGATCTATCTTACCCATTTTATCAGAGTAATGAACATGGCGATATTCAGAGGCGAATTACCGGCTGAAACCAGGACTTATTACGGGATGACAGTAAAAGAATCCACAGTTCCCTCCCTGAATTCTGAAAATGAACTTGTAAGCTGGGGAAAAAGGGTAATTGAAGGAGAAGAATTCCGGATCAGAAAAGGGGGGAATCCTGTGACAAATCCAACAATAGCTGTTGTGAAAGTAAGGTATGAGAATTTCCTTCAGGCGCTGCATTACCATAATACCCAGGCCAAAAGGACCTATGATTTCATGGAGAAGAATGTTTCATTAAGGAAGGAGGCGGACGATTTGATACTACAGATCTGGAATGATGTAGAAAAGCACCATTCAAACCTGCCTGAAGATGAGAGAAAACTGAAGAACGAAGATTACGGACTAGTATATTTTTACAGAAAAAACGAATTGGATAAGGTTAAAGCAAATGAAAACCTTATTTCTGAATCACCTGCACTGCAGCCTAAGCATCAGCTTGCTTCACAGGAGAATACTGCATCGGTAAATTACCCTGTTTTATAAAACCGGGCTTTCCTTCAGATACATAATGTGATAAATATGTTGAACAACCAACTTGTTCAATTCTTGTCGGCTTTCTGGTCATTTTACTATTTTTGCAGCTATTAATCAGTAATAAATAAAACAAATTTGAAATTCTGCGATATCCAGCTGCCTGATTTTCCGCTATTTCTTGCACCAATGGAAGATATAACCGACCCTTCCTTCAGGATGGTGTGCAAAATGCAGGGAGCCGATGTTATGTATACTGAATTCATCTCGGCTGATGGTCTCATCAGGGATGGTGAGAAAAGTGTAAAAAAGCTCGATATCTACGATAATGAAAGGCCCATTGGAATACAGCTTTACGGTCACCTTCTTGATGCAATGGTTGAAGCTGCCCTCATGGCAGAAGAGGCATCCCCGGAACTTATAGATATCAATTTCGGCTGCCCTGTAAGGAAAATTGCCAACCGAGGCGCCGGAGCCGGGATGCTTAAGAATATTCCCCTTATGATTGAGATGACTTCTGCAATTGTAAAAGCAGTCAGCTTACCGGTCACTGTTAAAACCCGCCTTGGCTGGGATGACGACAGCAAGATAATTGTGGAAATCGCTGAAAGGCTGCAGGATGTTGGCATAAAGGCACTTACAATCCATGGAAGGACAAGGGCTCAGTTGTATAAAGGCGTGGCTGACTGGACTTTAATAGGCGAAGTGAAAAACAATCCCAGGATGCATATCCCGATAATCGGAAACGGGGATATTGATGGTCCTCTCAAGGCAAAGGAAATGTTTGACAGGTATGGTGTTGACGGCATTATGATTGGCCGCGCAACAGTCGGCCGGCCCTGGATCTTCAGGGACATAAGGCACTACCTCTCCACCGGTGAGCTGTTGCCGGAACCTTCCGTCAGTGAGAAAGCTGACCTGGCGCTTTTCCATCTCGACAGATCCCTTGAATATAAGGAAGGCCGGAGAGCGATTTATGAAATGCGCAGGCATCTGTCGAACTATTTCAAGGGGCTTCCGCATTTTAAGGAAACACGTCTGAAGTTGCTCACAGCAACAGAAGTTGAAGATGTTAAGGCTGTAATTGCCGAAATTAAGGACAGGTGGGGTGCTTTCAGAAGTGAGGATAAAACCTCTGTTTATAGTGTCTGACCTTCAGGGCCGGCCTTTTCAACCCTCCCGAAGAGATAAGAGAAATCCTTCATCCTGAAAATGGCTTTCATTACAAGGATGAAAATCAATCCTGATATCAGAAGTCCAGCAAGTTCCTGCCATGGATTATAGTTCAGCTGCTCATACAGTGCTTCAGTCTGAAGCGCTGATGATTTCTGGGTGACCATGATACAAAGGAAAATGTTGTTTGCCGCATGTGCGCCAAGCGCTGTTTCAATGCCGTCATCGAGTATTGTCACTATGCCAAAGATGAGCCCGAATGTAAGATACTGAGGCATCACTGTCAGAAAGCCGTACTCCTTAACCTCGGGATTGATTGAGTGCATGAGGGCGAAAAAAACAGATGTTGCCAGAAGTGGAAAAAAGCGTTTCGATACAACAAGTGTAAATCCCTGCATAAGGTATCCCCTGAAAAGGATCTCTTCAAAAGCTGCCTGAAAAGGGATCAGCAGGAATGAAACAAATACAAGCAGAATAAGGGACGCTGAATTGTTATTTAATCTAAAATTGGATGGATCAATTGCAAGATAGACAAAGAGATAAATCAACATCAGGAAGATCCATACAGCTCCTGAAACAAACATCCTCTTCCATCTGAAGCTTTCTGATCCTGTTATTGTTGAGAGAAACTTCCTTTCATGCAGAGGCTTAACTAGAAGCATATAGGCTGCCACTCCCACAATGAAAGGTATAAGCATAAGAACTAGCATGCTGTTCTTGTCAATGCCCATCTGAGACAGATTGTTCAGGTTTGAGGAGATCTCCGGAAGCGCCTGGGGATTGCTTCTGGCAGCAATAATACCAACAAGTGCAAAAGGAAGGGAACCCAGAGTGTTTGCTGCAGCAAATATTGCAGCAATCATTATAATATAGCGCCAGAGATTATTCTTCCCTGTAAATGATGATTCAAGATGTCTCATTGTGAAATTCAGAATTCGGTGATAGCCCTACGCGGATGGTCGATTGAATAGTGCAGTCCCACACTCTCATGCCTGTTCTTGGCCATTTTAATTATAATGTATCCCACATTTATTATGTTTCTTAATTCACATATCTTCTTGGATACAAGCGATCTTTTATAGAGGCTCTCTGTTTCCTTGAATATTATTTCAAGTCGTACAAGAGCCCGCTCAAGCCTCAGGTCAGAGCGCACAATGCCAACATAATTGCTCATAATGCTTTGTACCTCCTTGTAGTTCTGAGTTACAAGGATCATTTCCTCAAGATGAGTCGTTCCCTTGTAATCCCAGTCAGGAATACCCTCTTCATAGCTCAGTTCTTTCAGCCTTGGTCCTGAGTGTTCAGCAGCATTATGAGCATAGACAACAGCCTCAATCAGGGAATTTGATGCAAGCCTGTTGGCGCCATGCAGACCTGTTGAAGAAGATTCGCCCAGAGCATACAGCCTGTTTATTGAACTCTGCCCGTCCATGTCAACTTTAATGCCCCCGCAGGAGTAATGTACTGCCGGAACAACAGGGATCATGTCCTTTGTTATGTCTATTCCCCTGGCGAGGCAGTGCTCATATACATTCGGAAAGTGATCTTTCAGACCCTCCGGTTCAAGATGAGTGCAGTCGAGCCAAACATGGTCATCACCCCATATCTTCATCTCGTTGTCAATTGCCCTTGCAACTATATCCCTGGGGGCCAGCGACTCACGGCTGTCATAACGTTTCATAAAGCTTTCGCCTGACATGTTTTTCAAAATGGCGCCATAACCACGGAGCGCTTCTGTTATCAGGAAATTTGGCCTCTTGTTCGGATCCCACAGGGCAGTTGGATGAAACTGAACAAACTCCATGTTCTCAATCACGCCCTTGGCACGGTATACCATTGCAACGCCGTCGCCTGTTGCAATCTCGGGATTTGTTGTTGTCATGTACACATTTCCCATGCCTCCTGTTGCAATTACAGTCACCTTTGAAAGCACTGTAATGACTTTCTGGTTTTTAAGGTCAGCTACATAGGCTCCGTAGCAGTTAATGTCAGGGTAATTCTTTTTCAGTATTTCGCCAAGGTGATGCTGAGTAAGTATCTCTATTGCAAAATGATGCTCAAATATTGAGATGTTTTTATTGTTCCTCACCTGATCCATCAGCGTATACTGGATGGCCTCTCCAGTCTTATCCTTATGATGAAGTATCCTGTATTCTGTATGTCCTCCTTCCCTTGCCAGGTCATAAGATCCGTCTCCTGTCTGATCGAATGTTACTCCCAGGTTTATCAGTTCCTTTATCCTGTCAGGCGCATTCTGGACAACCATTCTTACAACCTCTTCATCACAGAATCCGTCGCCGGCAACTAGAGTATCCTTTATGTGTTTTTCAAAACTGTCAGGTTCTCTGAATACAGCAGCTATGCCTCCCTGTGCATATCTTGTATTGGAATCCACAAGATTTGCCTTCGTAACAATCGTAACCTTTCCGTATTTTGCTGCCTTCAATGCAAAAGTCAGACCCGCAATGCCTGATCCTATCACAAGAAAATCCGTATGCTTTCTCATTTCTAAGCTTAAAATAAAGGCTAAAGATACAAATAGTTGGTGATTGAAGATTCCATAAAGTGATCTCGTTGTAAAACAGAACTTTTTAATATACTTTTGCCTTCTTCAATACTTAAACAGGAAATATGGCCCAGGAAGACAATTTCAGGAAATTTGTGGCACATTGCAAGGAATATGGTTATGTATTCCCTTCAAGTGAGATATATGACGGACTCAGTGCGGTTTACGATTACGGACAGTATGGTGTTGAGCTGAAGAATAATATCAAGAAGTACTGGTGGGACAGCATGGTCCTGCTCAATGACAATATTGTCGGTATCGACTCTGCCATTTTCATGCATCCCACTATCTGGAAAGCTTCCGGTCATGTTGATGCCTTCAATGATCCGCTTATCGACAATAAGGATTCAAAGAAAAGGTACAGGGCTGATGTCCTCATAGAAGATCATATAGCAAAGATCGAGGAAAAGATAAATAAGGAAGTTGAAAAAGCCCGCCAGAGGTTTGGTGAAGCTTTCGATGAGAAGAAATTCCGCGAGACAAATCAGCGCGTGCTTGAAAACCAGGGAAAGATTGACGAGATAAATGCAAGGTTTGCAAAAGCGCTGAATGAGACCGACCTCCCCGGAATAAGGCAGATCATTATTGACAATGAGATTGTATGCCCGATATCCGGTACCCGCAACTGGACAGAAGTAAGACAGTTTAACCTTATGTTCTCAACCGAGATGGGTTCAACATCAGAAGGAGCCAACAAGATCTATCTCCGCCCGGAAACAGCGCAGGGTATTTTTGTGAACTTCCTTAATGTTCAGAAAACAGGCAGGATGAAACTGCCGTTCGGTATAGCACAGATAGGCAAGGCATTCAGGAATGAGATCGTTGCCCGCCAGTTCATCTTCAGAATGAGGGAATTTGAACAGATGGAAATGCAATTTTTTGTGCAGCCGGGAACAGAGCTGGAGTGGTTTGCCAAGTGGAAGGAAACAAGGATGAAGTGGCACCAGGCCCTTGGATTCGGCAGCGAAAAATACCGCTTCCACGACCATACAAAGCTTGCACATTATGCGAATGCCGCAACCGATATAGAATTCAAATTCCCCTTCGGATTCAAGGAGGTGGAAGGAATACACTCAAGAACTGATTTTGACCTCAAACAGCATCAGGAATACAGTGGTAAGAAAATCCAGTATTTCGATCCCGAGAAAGGTGAATCTTATGTTCCTTATGTTATTGAGACATCAATTGGCGTCGACAGGATGTTCCTCCAGGTAATTTCAGCCTCTTATGCTGAGGAAGAGCTTGTTAAGGAAGACGGAACAAAAGATACAAGGGTTGTCCTTCGTCTTCCGGCATACCTTGCTCCTGTTAAGCTTGCAGTAATGCCGCTTGTGAAGAAAGACGGCCTCCCTGAAATAGCAGAGAGAATAGTTCATGACCTGAAGTTCGATTTCAACTGCCAGTATGATGACAAGGATTCAATCGGAAGACGTTACAGGCGACAGGATGCAATCGGTACCCCATACTGCATAACAATTGACCATCAAACACTTGAAGATAACAGTGTTACTATACGTTACCGCGATTCAATGGAACAGGAAAGAGTGAATATTTCCCAGCTTAAGAACATAATTACAGAGAAGGTTTCGATACAGAGTCTGTTGAAAAAGCTATAAAAGCTTTAAAAGCTGTAGAGGCTGTAAAGGCTGTAAAGGCGATAAGGACTATGAAAGTTGTTGAAGCTTAGTAGAAATTATTCATAGATTTAATTTTATGGCTCATCCCTGGAAAGACCTGGTTGTATGGCAGAAATCTCATAAGCTGGTCATAGAAATATATAAAGCAACTGAGATCTTTCCTGATAAAGAAAGATTCGGATTAACCCAACAATTAAGAAGATCAGCAGTTTCTGTTGCTGCAAACATTGTTGAAGGTAAATCAAGGAAAACCGATAAAGAATTTGCATCTTTTTTATATAACTCAAGGGGATCTCTTGAAGAAACAAGATATCATTTACTCTTGTCGAGAGATTTGAATTACATCAATCCTGAAGACTATGAGGCAATTGAAAAGATGGCTGCTGAGGTCAGCTATTTATTGAATAAACTAATTTCGGTAACTTTGAAATAACATCTTTGCCGAATCCATGATTTCCGAAAACACAAATACCTATTACCCTCATGGTGATGCCCCTTTAGCCCCTGCGTCTTCTAACACCTCTATAGCCTCTAAAGCCTCTATTGCCTCTAAAGCTCTAATCATAACATACTACTGGCCGCCAAGCGGAGGTGCAGGAGTACAGCGATGGCTTAAATTTGCAAAATACCTTCCTGAATACGGGTGGGAACCTGTCATTCTCACTGTCGATCCGGCTTATGCCGCATACCCGGCCACTGACAGTTCTCTTGAAAAGGAAATACCAGGCTCTCTGAGAGTATTCAGAACAGCAGCTACAGACTGGTTCAGAATATATTCAGCTGACAAATCGAAGGTTCCTTCAGCAGGTTTTTCAAAGGGAACAGGCAACTCATTCAAATCGAAACTTAGCAGGTTTATCAGGGGTAATTTTTTTATCCCCGATCCAAGAAGGGGCTGGAACAGACACGCATACACAAAAGCCTGTGAAATAATAGAAAAGGAGAAAATTGTAACATTTGTTACAACCAGTCCTCCTCATTCCACTCAGCTTATAGGTCTTAAACTGAAGAAAAAATTCCCGGAACTGAAATGGATTGCCGACCTGAGGGACCCATGGACGGATATATATTACTATGATCAGTTTTTCCCTACAATTTTCTCAAAAAAAATTGATAAGCGCTACGAACAATCTGTGCTGGAAAAGTCTGACAGAATAATTACTGTTGGCAACATGCTTCTTGACCTGTTTGAAAAGAAGGTTCCCGGGCTGAGATCAAAAAGCACAGTGATAAGCAACGGATTTGATGAACATGATTTTAATGAGCTTTTAAGCAAAATCCCTGAGGTCTTTACAATTACATACGTTGGCACAATTTCTGAAAAGTATCCTGTTGACGGACTCATCTCAGCTCTTCATAACCTTACAGGAAAAGGAATACAATTCAGGTTAAGGTTCACCGGAACAATACCTGAAAACATAAAGCAGAAAATTTCAGCAGCTGTTAATGTGGATTTCATTGAGTTTATACAATATGCACCACACAATGAAGCTGTCAGTTACATGGCTGATTCATCAATCCTGGTACTTATTATTCCTGATGCCGGTGATAACAGGCTGATTATTACAGGCAAGCTTTTTGAATACGCTGCAACGCGAAAACCAATTTTGTGCATTGGCCCGGTTGACGGAGAAGCGGCAAAAATAATCTCTGAGCTTCATGCAGGAGAATGTTTCACTTACTCTGACTCTGCCGGAATCGAAAATTTCATATCAGGTCATTTTAATAAACCTGAAATGACTCATTCTGATCCCTCAAAATATTCACGCAGAATGCTTACTGAAAAACTGGCTTCCGTCCTTTGAGATCCATTCTATTCCGGGTTAAATGTCTTCATGAAATTTGACACTTTCAGCCTGTAACCTCTACGAGGTATCTGGTCGTTTGTACCATTTATCTTCTACAACACCAGAAGCCCTACGGGCTATTTAGAATTTGAGAATATCTCTGATAAACAGTTTCCTGCAATAATTAATAATTATTTACCCATTCAATCGCAAACAGCTTATTCAACTTAAATGATTTTCTATTCGCCGTAGGCGATATGGTTCTGTAGCTATAGATTATAAATGATCTGTTTTACCGCGTAGCGGTTACGGATTCAGTAATCTTGTAAAATAATTCTTCTATGCTGAAAACACAGGACTATTCCGGATTAAAGGTCTTCATGAAATTTGAAACAGTAAGCTTATTTGCCAGGATAGCTTTTATTTCATAGAAAGCTGGTAAACGGAACAAAACAGATATTAAAATTACAAGCGAAGGGAATAAAATCACCTGAAGTCCCAGTAGTAATAATGATACTTTCATAATCAATCCAAGGCTCCAGGTAATAAGAGCCGGAACAAGGGCAACAAGCATCATGGGAAGAAAGTCATAAAGCTGATTCTTAAGTGAATAGCCGACAAGTCTTTTTGAGTATGCAGCAATTACAAGATAACCGGCCCAGTAAAAAATTATAATTCCGGCTATCAGTACTTCAATCCCGAGAATTGCTCCTGCAATAAGTAAAGGAGTGAATATTCCATACTTAATTATTTCTGTCTTGAGGAAAAGGTCAGGCCTGCCCTTCGCCTTCATTATATTCTGGTTCACAACATGTATAGGAGAAATTGAATAAGCGAAACAGAGTGCCTGAAACATAATGACAGACGGGAGCCATTTTTCGCCCAGTATTACACCGAACAATGGCTTTGCCATAGCTGCAAGTCCGAACATAACTGTAAATGAAATATAAGCCATGCTTACAGTAATCTTACTTGCATGCTGGCGGAGCCTTTCAGTATCATTTTGCAGTTCAGAAAATACAGGATAGCTGACCTTGCTTGTTATTGAAGTAAATGTGCTTGAAGGCATAGTACTGTACTGATCAGCATTTGTATAATATCCAAGTATTTTTTCAGAATAGCTTTTTCCTATTATAAGGTTTGAGATATTCCTGTATATAGCTGATATTATAGATATTATAAGAATATTCGATCCAAAGCTGAAATGCTCCATGAAGACCTTCCTGTTCCATGAAAATACAGGTTTCCAGCGATTATTAGCCCAAAGGACTGCTGACCTTACTGCCTGGTTAATTATGCTCCGCCATACAAGACTCCAGACACCGTACCCGTAATATGCAAGGGCCAGGGCTGCAATTCCCGACACTACTGTGCCGGCAAGAGAGGACTTTGTTAGGGTCTTGAAATCTACATCCTTTGTCAGAATTGTCTGTTGAATAAGTGTAAATGATACAATTATTATTGAAAGAGAGGTAATCCTTGTGATTGGAACAAGTTGCTCATTGTCATAAAATGCTGCAATATAGGGTGATGCAAACCATATAATCAGATAACAGGCAAGCCCGATTACCATGTTAACCCAGAAAACTGTACTGTAATCAGTTGCAGAGCAGTCCTGCTTCCTGATCAGTGACTGACTGAGACCGCTGTCGACAAAAACCTGTGAAATTGAAATGAAGATCGTAATCATTCCAAGAAGGCCGAATTCATCAGGAGACAACATTCGTGCAAGGAAGATCCCGAATATGACTCCCAGGCCCTGGCTCAGGACACTCTCAATGGAGCTCCAGAAAAATCCCCTGATTGTTCTGCGTTTAAGTTCGCTGTCTGCCACTTATCTTTATGGAAAGTGAATTACAAACCAAAAGTAACTAAAAATTAAGATACTCTGTGGCTGACTGATCCATATATGGACTTTCTGAGTGTTAAATAGATTATCTTTACCATGTAAAACGATTGCATACTCAATCAGAAAAAACATATCCCTGAGAGTAATGGACGGCAAACCGCTTGTATCAATAATATCACCCGCGTACAACCATGAAAAGTATGTTTCAGATTGCATAAGGTCAGTTCAGGCGCAGGCTTACACAAACTGGGAGCTTTTAATAATTGATGACGGAAGTACAGATTCAACATTTCATATCGCTGCAGCCTGTGCCTCTGAGGACGACAGGATAAAAGTATTCTCACAGAAGAATATAGGGATATTCAGGCTTGCCGAATCCTACAATTTTGCTCTGAGCAAATGCTCGGGAAAGTATATTGCAGTTCTGGAATGTGACGATCTCTGGCTACCCGGCAAGCTGGAGAAGCAGGTAGAACTTCTTGAAAAAAACCCACAATATGTACTATCCTGGGGCAAGGCATACATCTCTTCTGCCGACCTGTCACAAAACTATTCACTCTCTCCTGAAGACAGTGATGATCCTGATCTCTACTTCAACAGGCCTCCTGGTAAATTTCTTGAGAGACTAATGAAATCAGGCATACCGGCACTGACCTTACTTATAAGAAAGGATGCCCTGACAGGAACAGGGGGATTTTTGCAGGGATTCGGACTTCCTCTAGTGGATATGCCAACACTTGCAGAGCTTGTTATGAAAGGTGAGTTTGGCTATATAAGTGAAGCTCTGGGGCACTGGAGAATATATCCCACGCAGGTCACAAAAACCTACACAACCGATATGACAAGGGGATTCTGGTCGCTGTTTCTTTCAATCATTGAAAAATATCCTGACTTATGTAACAAGTACCATCTCACAAAGAAAAAAATCAATGACTATTATAAAAACATACTAGTCATAAGCTACTCAAGATCCGGAAGGTACAAGCTCATAAGAAGAGATTTTAAAGGTGCTCGTGCTGACTATATTTCTTCAATTTTCAATTATGGAATGCGACAACCTCTCTGGAAAACCAGATCAATTATTGGTTTGATTTTCAGCTACTTGCACACAGACATAGAGTGGCTTGCAAAATTTCTTGGCAGAAAACACTATTCCTGAATCACCGCATCTGAATTAAGAAATTTCAATAAAGAGTGCTTTTTTATCCTTGCATATAAAGAAAAATCTTTTTAATTTAGTATATGCAATCCTAAAATTAACCTTTATTACATTAATTATGAAATCATTAAAAAGCCCATCTGAATTATTATTGCTGTTAGTTGCAATAATGTTATTAAGTTCCTGCATAAAGAAGGAAAAACCAGTTGTCAATACAATTATTGTAACAAACATTACTGGCACCTCTGCTGTTGGAGGTGGTTCAATAACCGATGAGGGTTCAGATCCCATATTATCCAAAGGTGTCTGCTGGAGTAAAAAAGCATCACCTACAATCGACAGCACCAAAACCAATGATGGTTCCGGAGCAGAGACTTTTACAAGCAGCCTGACTGGATTATCAGGTGCGACAACCTATTATATAAGGGCTTATGCCACAAATGCAGCAGGCACTGCTTATGGCTCTGAACTTTCCTTTAAAACACTCGGACAGCTACCTTCAGCCTTACTTCTGCCAGCAACAGATATATCCTCAGATGGAGTAAAACTTCATGGTACAGTAAATGCAAATTATCTTTCCACAAATGTATCTTTTGAGTATGGTACAACAGCAAATTATGGCAGCTCAATAACAGCTGTCCAGAATCCTGTAACTGGGAATAATAATGCAAGTATAGACGTAACTGTCTCAGGATTATCCGGGGGTACTTTATATCATTTTAGAATTAAAGCGGAGAACTCATTAGGAATCACATATT
>ENA-UOWG01001387-UOWG01001387.1-activated-sludge-metagenome-genome-assembly--contig:-NODE-1387-length-24327-cov-5.822594_pt1 | contig 24327 bp, 18 predicted proteins | sample MGYA00238147_ERZ761563 | MGnify/ENA primary metagenome ERZ761563 (study PRJEB28884, sample SAMN05720216) | anaerobic digester metagenome | isolation source: active sludge of municipal... | reverse complement strand
CCCGTCCTCACTTCATATTATTATATTATACAATTTGTTTTTCAGCAGAATCAATAGTATGGACCTGACCCCTTTGCCTTTGCGGGATAAAGAGGCCGCGGGCGAAGGTCACAACGGTCTGCGGTCCTTCATCCCCGTTCGTGCATTGTCTATCGCCTGATTCCATAACATTCCATCGATGTGCCCAACACCTCAGGACCTCCATATTCAGCCTGCCATTATGAGTGTCAATGAGTGGTTGAGTTGTTTTATTTGCGGCTCAGGAGGCTTGGGAGTGTATGGACGAGTCGCCACCGATGCGATAAAAGGCCTTATGCAGATTCTATTTATTGGCGGGACGGGGAATATCTCGGCCGAGTGCGCGGCTGCGGCGCATAAACGGGGTCACCAGGTCCTGGTGTTGACGCGGGGACGACACGAGCTGCCGTCCGAGTATCGCGCCATTCAGGCGGATCGCAGAGATCGGGCGGCTATGCGATCGGCTTTAAGTGGGATCAAACCGGATGTGGTCGCTAATTTTCTCGGCTATGAACTGGAGGACGTTCGGCTCGATGTCGAGATATTCCAGGGTTCGCTGCGGCAATACGTTTTTATCAGCTCGACGACGGTTTACGCCCGGCCGGCCCGGCGACTGCCCTACCGCGAGGATTCCGATCTGGGTAATGTCTGGTGGGAGTATGCCCAAAAGAAACTGGCCTGCGAGCAGTGGCTGGGTGAACGATACTCGGCAGACGGCTTTCCAGTGACTATTGTCCGCCCGTCGCATACCTACTCGAAGCTCTGGGTCCCGAATCCTGTCTCCAGTTCGAGTTATTCCTTTGCCGCGCGCCTAGAACGGAGCCAGCCGATCTTTGTGCCGGATGATGGCAAGAATCCATGGACGCTGACAGCGGCCGCTGATTTCGCCGTCGGGTTGGTCGGTCTGATTGGCAATGACCAGGCGGTGGGCGAAGCTTTTCATATCACCAGCGACGAAGTGCTGACCTGGAATCAGATTTACGCCGAGATTGCCTCCGCCTTAGGCGTCATCACGCCCAGCATCGTGCCCGTTCCGACAGAATTCATCTGCCAAGTGGCGCCTCAAATGACGGGAACGCTGAAAGGAGATAAGGCGCAACCGGGCATTTTTGATAATGCGAAGATCAAGCGGTTTGTGCCGGAGTTCCGGTGCGTCAAGTCATTCCGGGAAGGCGTGCGTCAATCCGTGGCCTGGTTACGCGAGCATCCGAGCCAGCAGAACCTCAATCCGCAAGTGGACAGGCTCATCGACGATGTCCTCGCCGCCTGGCGCGTCGCGTTCACGGTCCACCCCATCCACCGGTAACGTTTGGGAACAATCACTTGCGGATCGACCTTGCAGTAATAAGAATCCCACTTCCGATCTCGAGGATCACGCCAACATGCTGCTCTGTTTGAAAAATCGATGAAATCCCTGGAGTTAAGCCCCCATGGATGCCTCCGATTCCATTCGCGTTCATTGGCGCTCATTCGCGGTGGCCGTTCATCGCCGGTTGGCGCTCATTCGCGGTTCGAATTGACTGGGAGGATCTCATGCGCGGAGTTGGGGCCTTAATCCAACCGGCGCTACTGGGCGATGGGGGCCATCATGGTCCGGTTGAGCGTGAGCAACGATCGATTGTTGTTGATGGCGGTGGTTCTGAACTCCTGGAGTTTGGTGATCTCCTCCTCGGTAAGGAAGACGCGGGCGCGTTCGGCGGTTTTCTGGTAGATGGCATCCAGGAGTTTCAGGTTTCGTTCGGCGTCCGACTCGGAGGCGATGTTGCGAAAGTTCAGGATCGGCACGGTCTGGTAATCGGCGGGTAACCCGGCATTCGCGAGGGCCGACTGGACTTCCTCTTGCAGGACCTGGCGGAACTGCGTGGCCTTTTCATCTTTAGCGGCATCGTTGCCGGCGAGCATGGGTTTGAATTGCTCCGCCGAGAGCCTGCTGAGCAAGGATTTCGTGTAATCCTGGTATTGCCCCATTCCATCTTGTCCAAGCAGCGCCAGCGCCCGTTCCTGGAGGCTGGCGTCCTGGGCGACAAAGAGCTCGTTGATTTGTTCCGGGGTGAGTTTATCGCGGAGCGCGACTGTAACATGGTCGACATTCTCCATGATATGATCGGCGAGCAGATCGTTGAGTTGATCGGACTGCTCGGCGGTCAGCTTCAGTTGGGTGGCGAGTCCCTTGTAGATGATGCCCATGCCCATTTTTTGCTGGGTGCGCAGCATCTTCCTGGCTTCCGGATTGGCGGTGACTTTGCTGATGGCGTTGCTGGACCCGATGCTGGCGTTCTCGTCGCGGAGCCTTCCGACTTCGCCTCGGAGTCGAAGGACTTCGTTGGGGTTCTTTCGGAGAGTCGCGTTCTCGGCGACGAGGGCGGCCAACCGGTTGGTCGCCTGGTCGCGCTCGCGCGTCAAGGCCTCGACCTGCGAGGCCAATGCCGAGTGTTTAGCCTGTTGTTCGCCGAGTGTATTGACCTGGTCACGCAGGCTGGAAACCCGGATCGTCTGGTAAACTCCGAGGCCAATCGCGGCGGTTATTACGGCGGTCACAATCGTTTTTTGGATGGCAGTCATAGCTAGGGTTTGGGCAAGGGTTACAGCGGTGGAACCGGAAAGAGCGGCGGTGGACACCACCGCGCCCGAGGCGATGGCCGCGGCCAATCCCGCGGGGGCGGCCTGGATGGCGTTGGCGGAGAGTAGTGCGGCCAACCCGCCCGCTCCCACCGTCACATCGTGTTCGGCCAGGAAACCGCGAAGGCGCTCGACGGCGCGGTGAACGCGTTTCTGGGCGGCGTCCTCGCTTGCGCCCAGGGCCTCGCCGACCTCGCGCAAGGATTTGTTCTCGAAGAATCGGAGCAGGATCGCGGTGCGATCGGCGTCGTCCAGCGACTGCATGGCCTCATCCAGCAGCGGTTCGATGCGCGACCAACCGGCCGATGTATCGTTTGCGTCACTCATCTGAAAGGCGATTTGCTCGCGGGCCTGCCGTCGGGACTCGCGGCGGACCACATCGATGGCGGCATGGCGGGTGACCTGGTAAAGCCAGGCGGTCAGAACGGTGTTCGGCTCTAGCTTGGCGGCATCGCGGGCAAGGCTGGCAAACACGGATTGCGCAACTTCCTCGGCCAGTTGGGGCAACTGCACCTGCCGCAAGGCGGCCGTGTAGACCAGGTCCAGGTGCCGCTTCACCAGCGCGGTAAACGCGTCCTGGGACTGGTCCCGCGTAAATTGCCCCAATAAATCAAGATCACTCGCGGTCATCTATGATTGTATCGCCACCGATCCTCCAAATCCGACACACCAGATCGCGTCATCTCACGCAAGCGACATCGAGATGGCCCCTGACAAAAGACCTGCTGTCAGGAGGGTTTTGGCAGGAATCACTGCTTGGCTTCGTTGATCGAGCCCACGGACGCCTGTCGCTTGTCTCCCGGTTCAGAACGCCAAGCGAACTAAAGTCCGCGCTCCGTGGCCGTTGGCGCGTCCTGGATTTATTGCGCAGCCAAGCGGCGCGCGGAATTCATTCCCCTTCAGAGCGTCTGGCGGATTAAAATCCGCGCTCCGTTGAGCAAAAACAGGACATCCAGGGTGGCTCCTACTGCCTGAGCCGGAAGAATCGAACGCTGTCGTTCATGCTGACCTTTAAAACAATCCGGTCACCCATCTGGACGGTTCCGCCCATCCAATTTTCCCACTGCCGCAGGTCGGTCGAACTCTCGACCGCAAACCCCGACGCCGACACCGGCCAGGACAACACCAGATCGCCGGAGGCATCGACCTCGACCGTGATTCGCGGGGGGGATGACACGACCGGCTCGGTGCTCCAGGGCTCGAATTGGACGAGGTCGCTGACGCGGTTTCCCATCCCGTCCGAATTTTTGGCCGGGTGATATGGACCGGAGGCATCGCCCCACCAGTTGTGGCGCGCGTCAACCTCGGCAGGCCCCTCGTTCTGAATCCCCCAGATGCTGTTTGAAATGATCTGCGACCCGGTCACTGGCACGGGCAGACTCTGATTGCGAACCAGGATGCCGTTGTGATTGCCGGCAAACACACACCGGTCGATCTGGTGTTGGCCGGTGCTGTTATCGATCCGCAAGCCGTCGCCGTTATGATCGCGCACGCCCGTGTTCTTCAGCACCAGCGCGCCGGAGCCGGTCTTGAACAATCCCACCCCCCCCCAATAACCCCCATGGGCCACCTCGCACCACTCCAAGGTCGCCGAACCGGCGTTGACCACCTGGATCCCCTGCCACCATCCTGCCTGGCCCGTGGTCCCCTCAAACACAATCGGCGCCGACGCGGTCCCCACCGCTTTTAATTCTCCCTTCACCACGAGCGAAGGATATCGCACAAACCGAACCTTCACTCCGGGCTCGATCGTCAGCACGGCACCTTCCTCGACAATCATATCCGCCTGAACCACCATCACGAACTCGTCGCCCCCGCCTCGTTTCCAAGTCACATTAGTCGTCAAGGAACCGCCATTCACCTGCGCACTTCCCGAGGCATTGTCGTCAAACGCATTGGCCGTGTAGTCGAACACGCTGTTGATGTCGTGCAACACGCCCATCTCCCCGTTCCCTTTGAACGAGCAGCCTGTGGCCATCACCTGGCTGGCATTGATATGCATCCCGGACTGGGTGTTGTTCGCATACATGGACGATTCCAAAACGGTGGTCCCCGGGCTGTTCACGACCTGCAAACCGTGTCCCAGCATATCGGTGACCGCGCAATGGCTCATCGTCAGATCCCCGGACCCGCTTTTCGCCATTCCCACTCGATCCCAATACCCCGCGTAACGGACCGTGCAATACGCCAACGCCGCCGATCCGGCACCTGAAATCTGCAGCGTCCGCCACCATCCCGGCCCGGGCTTCGTGCCACCCTCATCTCGGTTGGCATCGCCTCCCACGGTGTCGTCCCGCCAATCGGTCAGATACACCGGCTCGGCCGAGGTCCCCGGGACCTCGAGACGTCCGCTCACATAAAGCCCGGCATACTGGGCGAACTTGACGACAGTCCCCGCCCGAATCGTGAGCGATCCCTCTGGCGCCACCGACAAATCCTGCGATACGAAAAGAGAGTAGTCCGGCCTCAGCCCCCACACCGCCGGACCAGTCAAGGTTCCTCCATCCAGATAGACGTCCATCGTGTTGCCGCTGAAGGTCGAAGTCTTATCATCAAACGAAGCGTTCAAGCCCACTCGAACTCCGCGCGCATTGCCGGAGTAACGGTTGGTCTGCGAGATAAAGGAAGAATAACCAGCACCCAATCGCAGGCCGTCCCCGCTATGATCTCGGAGGATCGAGTTCTTCAGCGTCAGGGCGCCGGAGCCGGTCTTGAGCAATCCCACGCCATCCCAGTATCCCCCGTGCGCCACCTCGCACCATTCCAGCGTCGCCGAACCGGCGTTGACCACCTGAATCCCCCGCCACCATCCGACCTCGCCTGTGGTCCCCTCGAACACAATCGGCGCCAAGACCGTTCCGACGGCTTTCAATTCTCCCTTCACCGCCAACAGCGGATATCGCACAAATCGAACCTTCACTCCAGGCTCTACCGCTAACACCGCTCCTTCCTCGACGATCAGATCTCCCTGAACGACCATCACGAACTCCTGGCCACCGCCCCGCTTCCATATCACGTTGTTCGTCATGGCCCCCCCGTTTACCAGCACGCTTGCCGCGGCATTGCCGGCAAACTGATTGGACTTATAGTCCAGTGAAATATTGGCTTCCTGCAAAACACCCCCCTCGCTGTTGCTGTTGAAGGCGCAGTTGGTCGCGATTACCAGGCTGGCGTTGACATACATCCCGGACCGGGTGTTGTTCGCATACGTGGACGATTCCAAAAGGGTGGTCCCCGGGCTGTTCACGACCTGCAAACCGTGTCCCAGCATATCGGTGACCGCGCAATGGCTCATCGTCAGATCCCCGGACCCGCTTTTCGCCATTCCCACTCGATCCCAATACCCCGCGTAACGGACCGTGCAATACGCCAACGCCGCCGATCCGGCACCTGAAATCTGCAGCGTCCGCCACCATCCCGGCCCGGGCTTCGTGCCACCCTCATCTCGGTTGGCATCGCCTCCCACGGTGTCGTCCCGCCAATCGGTCAGATACACCGGCTCGGCCGAGGTCCCCGGGACCTCGAGACGTCCGCTCACATAAAGCCCGGCATACTGGGCGAACTTGACGACAGTCCCCGCCCGAATCGTGAGCGATCCCTCTGGCGCCACCGACAAATCCTGCGATACGAAAAGAGAGTAGTCCGGCCTCAGCCCCCACACCGCCGGACCAGTCAAGGTTCCTCCATCCAGATAGACGTCCATCGTGTTGCCGCTGAAGGTCGAAGTCTTATCATCAAACGAAGCGTTCAAGCCCACTCGAACTCCGCGCGCATTGCCGGAGTAACGGTTGGTCTGCGAGATAAAGGAAGAATAACCAGCACCCAATCGCAGGCCGTCCCCGCTATGATCTCGGAGGATCGAGTTCTTCAGCGTCAGGGCGCCGGAGCCGGTCTTGAGCAATCCCACGCCATCCCAGTATCCCCCGTGCGCCACCTCGCACCATTCCAGCGTCGCCGAACCGGCGTTGACCACCTGAATCCCGTGCCACCAACCCGCATTACCGGTGGTTCCGTCAAACACAATCGGCGCCGAGGCCGTCCCCACCGCCCTCAATTGCCCGTGGATCCAGAGTCCCTGGTATTGGTTAAACTCAACCCTCACACCAGGCTCGATGGTCAACGTCACCCCTTCCGCAACAGTGACGGATCCTGTTACGCTGACGGGGCTGCTCGCAACAGACCATACAGTGTCGGAGGCAACAGTCCCCGAAACCTCGATGGCTTGTGTCTCGGGTGAACCGACCCAAAACAAAAACAGGAGCCAGGCCAGTCCGATCCGGCCACAGAACAGGGTCTCGTATCTATGATGGAATAGAATGGTGATCATGCGGTTACAACTTTCGAATGATAGCCAGTTCATCATGGGGCAATGACTTAGCATGATTGCTTTTCAGTGGCAATGCCATTGCTTGTTTTATCTTCGTCAAATGCGGCCAACCATTCCTCCGACCCCCTCGGGAATCGATCCGGGGCAACGCTGTGGGGCGCGCGGCTGCTCGGAAGGCACGCTGGATTGAGTCCGCAGTTGGAAGAACTGTTGTGGCGGGCCGCCGGGCGGAAGGTTGATAACGGAATTTCAATTGGTGGCGGTGAAGTCCAGGAGCACGGGCCAATCGATCAGATTGGAGGAACTGAGCACCGGGTAGTTTCCTCCAACTTCAGACCTGATCCAACAGAGCAAGCCGTCCGCCCGATGCGCCCGGCAGCGAACGGTCCGTGCAGCCGATAAAACGGGTCGGACAGGCGTTTTCGAGTGTCTTGGGTGGATCGAAGGTAATCGATATGATGAGTTCATGCCTTGATTCCGCATTCCCGCGTAGATATTGAGCGGCCAAGCCACAAATGCTCGGACACAAGATGGAGTGCAATCCTATTTTGATGTTCTGCCGCAGTGTGCTATGGGGTCCCGAGCATAATTCAGATTCAAGATTCGGTCGGAATAAAAAACCAGATGCAAATTCAAGTCAATAAATTCTGCCTCTCCGAAAACCGCAAATCAAACGACTGAACCGCGCCAATAAACGCGAATCATGGCAGGATAAATCATGCGGGATAAATCCCGCGCTCCAGCTTGCCGAGTGCCTCTCGCTTCGGAGCTCGGAATAATCGGTGCGCGGAATTCATTCCGCAGAGCGATTTGGCCAACAACATACCTCCGATTTGATTCGCGTCTATTGGCGTGAATTCGCGGTTCGATTTTTTCGCGAGTATCTTACGTGAGGATTTGGGAGCGATAAGACCGATTGCCAGACGAAATCGGAAATTGGTTTTGGCAACCGGTCTAGGCCGGTTCCGGTGAAAGCGCGGGCACGGTTCCATTGCGAAACACCCGAAAGCCCACCACAATCATTCCGAAAGCCAGGGCGAAAAGGATCAGACAAGCCGCAGTCAGGGACCAGTTTTTACTGAGGATATTCAACCGAAGGGTGATGGCGGTCGAAGTCAGCGTGGTCACAAACATGATGACGCAAGGAATCAGGGCAAAAGCGTAACGGCGCCCGTGCTGGCGCATCCAGGCGGCGACCACCAGGAGAGCCATGGCCGCCATCATCTGGTTGGCGGACCCAAACACACGCCAGAGCACAGGCAGGGCGTTCCACCGGGATAAGACATACATCCCCAACACAGCCAGGCCGGTATTGAACCAGATGTTCAGCAACAACGGGTGCGGCCGGCTCCAGACGATTTTCCAGAGTTCCTCCAACAGGTAACGTGTCAGGCGAACCGCAACGTCCAACGTGGTGACGACAAAGCCCTCGAGCAGGAGAATGCCGAAGACCGTCCCGCACCAGACGGGGACATGGAAGGCCGAATGCAGGAGGTTGCCGGTTGCCAAAGAGATCGCGAGCACGGGGTTTTTATCCAGGTGGGTAATTTGCAGATAATCGGTTCGGGCCAGCCCCACGAACAGCGTCAGAATCACGGCCACAGCCAGCATGGATTCGAGCAGCATGCCGCGATAGGCGATGCGCCGGGCGTCGCCCTCGTTGGCCAGTTGTTTGGCGCTGGTCCCGCTCGACACCAGGCAATGAAAACCGGAGATGGCTCCGCAGGAAACCGTGATCAGCATCATCGGCCAGAGCATCCCAATATATTGCATGCCGTCCGCGTAATTGAACCACGGCATATCTCGCGTTCCCATGGCGGTCGAAACACCGGTCGAGGTCCCGGCCCCCCAGGTCAATAGACCCGCAAAAATGCCGATCACGCCCACATAGAGAATCTGGACATTGACGAAGTCCCTGGGCATGAGCAGGAGCCAGACCGGAATCGCCGAGGCCAGCACCACATAAAGCGTCATGAAGATGCGCCATTGTTCGACAGAAACATTCACCGGAAACTTGAGTCCCAGCATCACGGAACTCAAACAGACGAAGGCGGCCAGTGGATAGGTGAAACGGGCGGATAAGTTTCGCCGGTAGATCAGCCAGCCCAGGAATGGCGCGCAGGCCGTAATGAGCAACACACTCGTCGATGCAATCCCTCCAATGCGAGCCATCAGGGTGTAGGTTTTGACGGGCGCCGCGGCCAGCAACTCGCCCTCCGGCACCGCGGTTTTCGAATCGGGAGCGGGAGCCTTGACCGCAATCGATGTGGGCATCCAGGGGTGTGCGGGATAGGCGACCATCGGTTTTCCCGGATACTGATCCGCGTAGGCGCGCAGTGTCTGTTCCGGGGGCGACTGCAGTCCGACCTTGCCGGCAGGATAAGCGCTTGTCAGGGCCACCACACTGAGATTCAGAAACGTGGCGGTGATCATGAACAGGCAAAGAAGCAGGAAGCCGATCATGAGTCCGTAACCGGTCGGACCCAGGACCTTGCGAGCGATGTCGGCGATGGAATGTCCTTTTTCGCGCACCGAGATGATCAAGGCCGATAAATCATGGACGCCCCCCAGGAAAATGGCGCCGACCACCACCCATACCAGGGCGGGAACAATCCCGTAAGCGCAAGCCAGCGTGGGCCCCACGATGGGCCCCGCGCCGGCAATGGCCGCAAAATGATGCGCAAACAACACATGGGGCTTGGCGGGAACGTAATCGACCCCATCCTGGAGTTCATGGGCGGGGGTGCGGCGCTGGGGATCGACCTGGAAAAGCCGCTCGATGCGAGTTCCGTAAAACCGGTTGCCGGCCCAATAACAAGCAAAAGCGACGGCCAAGATAATCAGGACTGACATAACGTATTGAGGTTGACCGTACGAGCTTAAGGCAACGATCCTGTTTGGCAAGCGCGGGATTTTGTTGGCATTCCGCTTGACAATGGCCGGCCATTCAGGAAAACCGTTGGGCACCTAAATCATTCCATTGCCCAAAAGGCGCTGTAAAGATTTCAATCTATGCGTTGGATTGTCCGCGGAGATATCGATGGTTTTTTTGGGTTGTTCATCGACAACCTGCTGCAATTGATGCTGATCGTGGTGCTGGGAGGCGCGGTCTGCGGGCTGCCGCCCGAGCTGGTGAACGGCCGGATCCTGCCCGGCGCGGCCTTGTCGATATTGATGGGCAACCTGTTCTATGCATGGCAGGCCAGGCGGCTGGCACTTTCGACCGGCCGGTCGGATGTCACCGCCCTGCCCTATGGCATCAACACGCCCAGCGTGGTGGCGTTCATCTTCTTGATCATGGGCCCCGTTTATCAGGAGACGAAAAACCCGGAACTGGCCTGGCAAGCCGGGGTGTTCGCCTGTTTTTTGAGCGGGGTGATGGAGACCGGCGGGGCGTTTGTAGGTGACTGGCTGCGTCGGAACACGCCTCGAGCGGCGCTCTTGTCGGCCCTGGCGGGGGTTGCGATCACCTTCATTGCCATGGGATTCGTCCTGCAGATCTTCAGCCGTCCCCTGTTGGCCATCCTGCCCATGATGATCATTTTGATCAGTTACGGATCGCGGGTGCGCTGGCCATTGGGATTGCCGGGCGGTTTGGTGGCCATCGGAGCCGGAACGGCGCTGGGTTGGGGATTACGCTGGCTGGGCTCCACGGAATTCGCTCCTCCCCCCGCCGGCGGAGGGCTGCAATTCCAAGGCATCCACTTTGCCGTGCCGGATCTCATCGAGTTTCTGGGCTCCCCAACCGGATGGCAGTTCCTGGCCATCATTTTTCCGATGGGCCTGTTTAACGTCATTGGATCCTTGCAGAACCTGGAGAGCGCCGAGGCGGCGGGTGATCGCTACGAAACCCGCTCCTCGTTGCTGGCCAATGGATTGGGCAGCCTTTGCGCCGCCGTTCTGGGAAGCGCCTTCCCCACGACGATTTACATCGGGCATCCCGGATGGAAGGCCATGGGCGCGCGTTACGGCTACTCGATCCTCAACGGGATCGTTATCACGCTGCTCTGTTTCACCGGCGGAGTGACCTTGATCCTCAGTGTCATGCCGCTCGAAGCCGTTCTTGGGATTCTGCTCTGGATCGGTCTGATCATCACCGCCCAGGCTTTTCAGGAAACCCCCAAACCTCACGCCCTGGCCGTCGCAATCGGGATCATCCCGGCACTGGCCAGCTGGGGATTACTCCTGGTCGAAACCACGTTGCGCGCCGCAGGCGCGAACCTGTACAACACGGCCCCCAAGTTCGGCTCCGATCTTTACATCGATGGCTTGATCGCCTTGAGCCAGGGTTTTCTGCTGACCGCAATGGTCCTCTCGGCCGTGATGGCTTTTGTCATTGACCGCAATTTTCTCAAGGCCGCTGGATGGGCTTTTGCCGGAATGCTACTATCGGCTTCAGGTCTGATGCACGCCTACCTCCTGACACCGGCAGGAATCCAAAATCAACTGGGCTGGCTGGCGTCGCCTCGATTCGCAGCAGCCTATGGATTGACGGGTCTGATTCTGCTGGGCCTTCACCTCAGGCATCCCTCCGCTGGACCAACACCTTCAGGGTCTGCCCCAGGTGATCGGGGTGCGTCAGCGTCTTGAACTGACCCAAACGACTCGGGTGACTCCCGTCCAATCCCAGTGCCGCCATCTCCTCGGAATTCAGGTTCTCGACGAGGAACCGAGATTGGGTTGAATAAACCATCGTCCGCAAACCGTATCCCTCCCCAAGAGCCCGGAGGAGGGTAAAATTGACCTGCGAGGTCAAATCCTGCGAGCCCGGATGACTCAAAACATCCCGGCTGGTTTGATGACAGTGGTAGGCCTGCAACGTCCCCAGGCCGCGTTCCGGCGCAAAGAGTTTTTCCTGTTCCATCCCATAATCGAAAGCAAGGAGAAAACCGGAACGCAACCGCTGGGCCGCCTGCTCCCACCATTGTTCCGCCTGCGGATTGGTCTCCACAGTAAAACCATCCGGCAGGACGTCCAGGAGTTCCGAAGGAAGTGGTCCGATGGAATTCGAACCATCCCTTAACCACCGGGGCTCCGGACAACGCGGTGATCCGGGCAAACGCACCCAGGAAAAGCTGTCCTGATCGATCGCAACTCCCCACTCAAACCAGCGGCGGCGACTGGCGTCCCATCCAAGTCGATGCACCGGAAAAGCATCCAACAGTTCGTTTGAAAAAATGAACCCATCAATCGAATGGGCGGAGATTTCGTCCCAGCCGGTTATCCACCGAATCCGCGACTGATAGGACTGAAGGCGGGTTCTTTGCCAGGCCTGTCGGCGTGGGGAAGGCTCAAGGATCCAGTATTCCCAAGGGATCGACGGGACAGATTCGGATTGGCTCCATGCGGTGAGGATATCGTCGGCCAGCGCACCGTTATGGGCGCCAGCCTCCACACAACTGAACCGGCTCAGTTTCAGTTCCCGGCTCCAGCAAGAAAACCGCCGGGCCAGCAGCTCGCCGAAAAGGGAGCCCGCCGACGCGCTGGTGTAATAATCCCCTCGCCGTCCAAGGCGGTCCTCGTGCTGCTCATAATAACCGGCCTGCGGATGATAGAGGGCAAGAGTCATGAACCGGGCAAAGGAGATCGGTCCTTGGGCTTCAATGGTCTGGCGCAGCAGACGCGGGATTGTCGAATTCGCGGGCATCTCTAAAGCTGGATAATCGATCACGCCTTCACCCGGGTGTGTTCATGGCTTGCAGTGGTTCGGAGATTTCGATAAAGTGACTTTCAAGCCAAGATATGGCAAACCTTTATGGCCAAGATTGACGCATTTTTCAATCTCATGCTGGAACAGAAGGCTTCCGACCTTCATCTCTCCACCGGGAACCCCCCCATTTTGCGCATTAACGGTGAGCTGCACCGGGTGGATTTCCCCGCCCTGGAAAACGACTCTCTCAAGGCCATGCTCTACGAGATCGCTCCAGAGTACAAAATCAAGGTCTACGAGGAAACGGGCGATGTGGATTTCGGCTACGAGATTCCCGGTATCTCGAGGTTCCGGGCCAATTTTTTTAATCAGAAGAATGGGATCGCGGCGGTTTTCCGCCAGATCCCAAGCCGGGTGTGGTCTTTCGAGGACTTCGAGAAGAACGAAGCTCCCCTGCCTCCCGTCCTGAAGAAATTCTGTATGCTGCACAAGGGCTTGGTCGTGGTCACAGGGCCGACGGGCTCCGGGAAATCGACCACGCTGGCAGCCATGGTCGATTACGCCAATAAGAATCGAAAAGACCACGTTATCACCGTCGAAGATCCCATCGAGTTCGTGCACGAAAGCAAGGGATGCCTGGTCAACCACCGCGAGGTGGGCGTGCATACCCGGAGCTTTGCCAGTGCCCTGCGCGGGGCCTTGCGCGAAGATCCGGACATTATTCTGGTCGGCGAAATGCGCGACCTCGAGACCATCGAGCTCGCTCTGGTCGCCGCCAGCACCGGTCACCTGGTCTTTGGCACGCTCCACACCGAAAGCGCCGCTAAAACCGTCGATCGTATCATTGACGTCTTTCCGGCCGACCAGCAGAACAAGATCCGAGCCACATTGTCAGAATCGCTGCGCGGGGTGGTCGCGCAAAACCTTTTCAAGCGCGTGGACCGGAAAGGCCGCGTCGCGGCTCTCGAGATCCTGGTTTTCACCACCGCCGTGGCCAACCTGGTCCGCGAAGGCAAGACTCACCAAATCCCGGGCATGATCCAGATCGGCAAGAAACTGGGCAACCAACCCCTGGATGACGCCATCATGGAGCATCTGCGCATGAAACGCATATCCCCCGAGGAAGCTTTCGACAAGTGCCTGGACAAGAAAAAATTCCGAGGTTTTCTTGCCCATCCGCCCGCCGATGACGAAATCTAAGCCTCTCAGGAAGGACCCGCCATGAGACGGATTGAACTCGACCACGTATTAAACACGATGCTCAGTTTCCGAGAGGATGTCTCCGACATCAACTTCACGGTCGACAAAAGTCCACAGGTCGAGTCTGTCGGAAGCCTGATGCCGGTTCCTTTTCAGCCCGCGATTGAAAAACTGACGCCCTACCAGACTGAAACCATTGCATTGAATTTGATTGGCGGACGGCAGCGGCTGACGGAGGACCTGTTGCGGACGGGTTCGTGCGATCTCTCGTATGCGGTCGGACACAAGGCGCGCTTTCGTGTCAACGTGTTTTCTCAGCGGGGCAACTACTCGGTGGTGCTTCGAAAGCTGAACACAACCATCCCGACCATCGAGAGCATGGGTTTGCCGAACGTATTCTACGATATTGCCAAGGAACGGACGGGGCTGGTGCTTTTCACAGGCGCCACGGGCACAGGAAAAACCACGTCGCTGGCGGCCTTGCTCAATGTCATCAACCAGAACAAACCGGTCCATGTGATTACGTTGGAGGATCCGGTGGAGTTCGTTCATCCGCAACAGGTCGCGACCTTCAACCAACGGGAGTTAGGCACGGATTTCGACAGTTTTGCCAACGGTCTGCGGGCAGCGCTGCGGCAGGCGCCCAAAGTGATCCTGGTCGGCGAAATGCGCGACCGGGAGACCGTCGAGATCGGATTGAACGCCGCCGAGACAGGGCATCTGGTTTTCAGCACCCTGCACACCATCGACTCGGGCCAAACGATCAACCGCATTCTGGGCATGTTTGACCAGGAGGAGCAGAAGCAGATCCGGCAGCGTCTGGCGGACACAATCCGATGGGTGGTCAGCCAACGGCTGGCCCCAAAGACCGCCGGCGGACGTCACGCCCTGTTCGAAATCATGGGATCCAATCTTCGCACCCAGGAAACCATTGTTCTGGGCGAGAGCGAAGGCAAAACGTTCTACGAGATCATCGAGGCAAGCTATCCGTTCGGCTGGCGCACCTTCGACCGGGCCTGTCTGGACGCCTACCAGGAGGGAGAGATCAGCGAGGAGACCGCGATTTCCTATTGCTCGAAGCGGGGCATTGTGGTGCGGGAAATTGACAAGATCAAGAAACAGCGGGGCGAAGTCACTTCGAATCTGTCGCGGTTGCAGATGAAAGCCGCTCCCGGGACCAAGGAAGCCGCTGCCAACGTGCCGCCTGTATTGAAACTGAAAACATGAACGGCGATTTTGACTTTATCAGCCCTAGTGACAAGCCGGCTCTGCTGGCCTTCACGAATCCCGAATGGCTCAACGCGGTGCATGCCATCGTGGCCCAGCTCGGCTATAAGATTCATACCGTGATCAACCACGAGGATTTCGTGGCCCGCTACAACCGAATTCAATACCAGTTGGTCGTCCTGGAAGAGTCTTTTGGCTGCACATCGCGTGTGGACAACGTCACCCTGCACTACATCCAAAACCTGCCAATGAGCCAGAGGCGATATGCCGTGTTCGTCGTCATCGGGCCCAGTTACCAAACCCTGAATCCGATGCACGCCTTCTGTGAGAGCGTGCAGGCCGTCATCAACAACGCCGAGTTGGTCTCCCTGAGCCCTATCCTGCAACAGGTCGTCGCCGACAACGAGGTGTTCCTCAGCGTTTATCGCGACACCCAGTTGCGAGTGCAATCGGGTTTGTTCACCTGAGAGCCCGAAGCACCTGTGCGGCATCATGGAAAAGTCCATTTAAACGTTCCCCGGATTTTCAAACAGGCCCTAAATCGCTCCCTACATGACTGAGGCTCTGCCATCCGCCCCGCGCGCCCGTTTCGATCGCCTGGATCGGGCGCTCGTGGAACGCGGCTTGTGTCCAAGCCGGGAACAGGCCCAGCGGGCCATTATGGCGGGCCGGGTTCGGATCAACGAACAGCGAGCCCGCAAACCCAGCGACCGAGTGCGAGAAAACGATTGTCTTCAAATGACCGCACCCGAACGCTACGTCAGCCGGGGGGGGATCAAGCTCGAGCACGCCTTGCGGGCTTTTGGAGTTCCGGTGAACGGCTGCACGGCGATCGACGTGGGCGCGTCCACAGGGGGCTTCACGGATTGTCTGCTGCAGCACGGCGTCCGCCGCGTGTTCGCCGTGGATGTGGGAACCGGTCAACTGGCGTGGAAACTGCGCCAGGACGCCCGGGTCACCGTAATGGAACGAATCAATGCCCGTCATCTTGCGCCGACGCATTTTCCCCAACCGTTTATCCCTTTTGACCTGGCGGTCATGGATTGTTCCTTCATTTCCTTGCAGAAAATCATTCCACCCGTGGTTTCGCTTGTTCGTCCCGGGGGGACACTGATTGCCCTGGTCAAACCCCAGTTTGAAGCCGGCAAAGCGGAGGTGGACAAAGGCGCGGGAGTCATCGTGGATCCCCGTGTTCACCGTCGTGTCTTGGAGGAGCTCAGCGCCTTTGTGGGCGCTCTTCCCGGTCTGTGTTGGCGGGGCGATGTCGAATCCCCGGTGCTGGGACCGGCGGGCAACAAGGAATTCCTGGTTCATCTTGAAAAAGAATCGTAGCAAGATCCGTCGGATCGGTCTGGTGGCCAATCCGGAGAAAAGCGATGCCGCCGCCGTGGTGGCTCGGGCGGCGGCCCGCATTCAAGCGGCCGGATGCCAACCGATCGCTGATGAGGCCACGGCCCGGTTGGTGCGCATGAAAATCACCCAACTACCTCAGCCGGCCAGCCTGGCCCGGGCGGTGGACTTGCTTCTGGTGTTCGGCGGGGATGGCACCATGTTGCGGATCGGCCGCGAGGTCGCCGGATTGCGTACTCCCATTTTGGGAATCAACCTGGGAGGCCTGGGATTTCTCACCGCCGTATCTTCCTCCAAGCTGAACGAAGCCCTCGAAAAAGTGTGGGCGGGCGAATTCCAACTCGAGCCGCGGCCCCTCATCCAGGCGACCGGACTCGCCCAGGGGCAGCCTTTGAATCACCTGGCCCTGAATGATTTTGTCATCAGCCGCGGCGCCACGTCCCGGATGATCGAACTGCAGGTCAGCGTCGACCAACAGGTGCTCACCCAGTACCGGTGTGACGGCTTGATCGTGAGCTCTCCCACCGGGTCGACGGCATACGGCCTGGCAGCGGGCGGCGCGGTCGTTTGTCCAACCGCCGAGGTGCTCACCCTGACCCCCATCTGTCCGCATACCCTGTCCAATCGTTCCGTGGTGGTCAGCCTCCGGTCCCAAATCCAGGTCACGGTCATCAGCCGCAAACTCGATACGATCTTCACCGCCGACGGCCAATCCCAGTCCATCCTCGGCGCCGGCGATTCGGTCATCATCAAACGCAGCCCGCGGTCGGTTCAGCTGCTGCATCTGAACGGCACTTCCTTTTTTGAAACCTTGAGACAAAAACTGAACTGGAGCGGTTCTCATGTGCTCCCGATCCAACCCTGATTTGCCCTGCCATGATTCGACTTAAAGACATTGCCCAGCAGGCCGGTGTATCCGTCATGACGGTCTCCAAAGTCCTGCGCGACGCTCCGGATATCTCGGCGGAAACCAAGGCTCGCATCCGTTTGCTGGCCCATCAAATGGGCTACGTCCCGGATATTTTGGCCCAGGGCCTGCGCACCCGAAAAACCAAACTCCTCGGAGCCGTCATTCCCAGCGTCACCCACCCGGTGTTCGCCCGGGTTTTGCTGGCTATGGAGGATCGGGCGCACACCGCCGGCTACGAGCTGGTCGTGGCCCATACCTTGAGCCAGACCGATCGCGAGGAACTGGTCATCCGCCGCCTCATCTCCCGCCGAGTCGACGGACTCCTCATCTCCCCTGTTCATCGCCCACATTCCACCGCGGCCGTTTACGAGGAATTGCAGCGCACCGGCATCCCGACCGTGATCCTGGGGCCGACCACGGCCTTTTGCTCAAGTTTCTCCTGCGTGCAAGGGGATGAATTCCAGGGGGCTTACGCCTGCACGCGGCACTTGCTGGAATTGGGACATCAGCGAATCGCCTTTTTCTCGGGTCCGAGTCTGCTGTCGTGGTCCCGGGACCGATTGGAGGGTTATCACCGGGCAATGCGCGATGCCGGGTTGAGCGTCGATGACCGGCTGGTGTTTAACGCCGGCGGATCGATTGAAGAAGGCATCAAAGCGGCGGAACAGATGCTGGCGGAGGGAGTGCAAGCGACCGCAGTCCAGGCGGTCAATGACCAGGTGGCCATCGGCGCCGCCAACACCTTCTTCCAAAAAGGATGGCAGATTCCAGAAAACCTCTCGGTCGCCGGTTTTGGCAATTTTCTCATCAGCGAGTATTACCGTGTGCCCCTCACGACCGTTCGCCAGCCCAAGCACCGTCTCGGCACGGCAGCCATGGAGATGTTGCTGCGCTTGATGGGCAGTGAGAAACCTCCGTCTGTCAAGCTGCCCGCCGAACTGATCGTTCGTCAAAGCACCGCCGCTGTCCCTCAGGGCAATGCGGTTCAATCGGCAGTCGGCTCTTCGTAGCCTTGCCTAAGAGGTGTCTGTCTCACGGTCTGGGCAATAAACCGGACACCAGGCGAATAGCATTGATGGGATGGTGATCAATCAAGTTGGGATGAATGCCGTCAATCCGTCTTGTATCATAATAATTCATTCCAACATAAAAATAAAGGGGAATAATGGGTAATTCACCTGTGACAAGCAATCGCTCCGCCTGTTGGAGCAACTGGGCTCGCTTCCCCTGGTCGAATTCCCGGTTGGCGGCCAGCATGAGACGGTCATAGGTTGAATTCTTCCAGCCGGTGCGATTGTTGCCATTCTGGCTCATGAACAGATCCAGGAAGGTGTTGGGATCATTGTAATCCCCGATCCAACTGCTCCAGCAGACGTCGTATTCCAGGGCGGATTGAGCGTTAAGAAAGACTTTCCATTCCACCTGGCGAAGATCCATGGAAATGCCCAGTTCACTCTTCCACATGGCCTGGAGCTCGACGGCAATTTTGCCGTGCAACTTGGCCGATCCCCCCGCGGCGGCATTGTAAAGATAATGGAAAACCGGAAATCCCTGCCCGCCCGGATATCCGGCTTCCGCCAGCAGGACACGGGCAGCCTCAGGATCGTAGGAGAGTCCTTCGGGAGGCGAGTAATGAGCGATGCCCGGAGGGGTCAGGTGCGGCGCCACCTTTTCGCCCGCCCGCGTAATTTTCCGGGTGATCCGTTCTTTGTCAATGGCCAGGGCCAGAGCCCGCCGAACGCGGGCATCATTGAAAGGCGGGCGCGTGGTGTTCACACGGAGAAAATAGGTGGCCAGGTAATCAAACCGATGAAAGTCCGGGCGCTGGGCCAGGAGATCCACCAATTCGGTTGGAATCAGGCCCTTGTCCCAAACCACATCCGCCGCGCCGGTTTCATAAAGGTTTAACGCCGTCGCAGGCGATCCGATCGGAAAGATGTCCACCACTTCGAGCTGCGTGTTGGCCGCGTCCCAATAATGCGGATTCTTTCGCAGGCGGACTTTGTCATTGATGCGCCACGCATCCAGCTGATAAGCCCCGCTCACGGAGAGGGGGCGGGCGGTCAACCAACGATCTCCTAGCCTCTCGATGGTCAGCCTCGGAACCACCGCCAAGGTCTGAAAAGCGCACAAATCCAAGAAAAACGCCGTGGGATGATTCAGCTCAACCCGCAGCGTTCTGGAATCCAGGGCCCGGACACCCACCTGGGACCGGTCCTTTATTCGTCCGCCGTTGAACGCCTCGGCGTTGGTCAGATAAAACAACTGGCCGGCGTAATCGGCGGCGGTCTCGGGGGCGAGCACCCGCAACCAGGAATACTCGAAGTCCAACGCCGTAATCGGTTCCCCAGTCGACCAGCAGGCATTGGACCGAAGATAAAATGTGTAGACGCAGCCGGTATCCGAAATCTCCCAGCGCTCAGCCAATCCGGGAATCGGAGCGCCCGAGCGGGGATCATTCCGGGTTAATCCCTCAAACAGCGCACTGACTACACGCAGGTCGGGCTGACCGGTGATAATGGCTGGATCGAGGGATTCAGGCTCGGCGCCGTTGATAATAATCAGATCGGCACGCCGGTCTGCCTGACGGCAACCTGTCAGTCCGGGCACCAAGACGGACAGAAGAAGCATCCAAAAGAAGAAGTCTTCCGCTTTTCGATACGGATTGAAGCTGCGCATGGCCATGTCAGATCCGGAGGTTCCAGGCCTGACTGCCCGCCGCCGGCACCCATCCGGCGGGGAAATCCGGCCCGGTTATTTCTGGGCCGGAGTATTGGTCGAGACCGAATTGGTCCGCGCCGATTCCACGACATTAGTCGTCACCAGACTCTGCAAGACATTGCTGGCCCCGGTGGCGGCGGCAGGGACAGGAGTTGCGGCTTGCTGCTGCAACGCCTGACGCACCCGGGTATCGCTCTTGTGAACGCGCTTCGAGATAATCACGGACAGGCCAAACGCCAGGACAAAAAAGACCACCGCCGCATACTTGGTCATCTTGGTCAGCGCATTGCCGCCTCCGGCGCCAAACAAGGCGTCGGTGGCTGCCCCGCCAAACGCTTGTCCAACTCCAGCTTCCTTTTTGGGCAGCTGGATCAGAATCAGCAGCATGAGCAGGAGACTGTCCAGCACCAGAACAGCCGTGAGAACTCCGATGATAAAACCCATAATGAACCCGATGAATTAAATGCTGTTTTTGACGATATCGGCAAAGCTGCGAATCTCGAGTGACGCGCCGCCCACCAGCGCTCCGTCCACATCCGCTTGCGTCATCAACTCGCGGGCGTTCGAAGGCTTGACGCTGCCGCCGTAAAGAATGCGCACCCTTCGGGCGACGGCCTCCTCAAAGAGGTTCGTCAATTCCTTGCGAATGAAGGCATGGACACTTTGGGCCTGCTCCGTCGTGGCGGTCCTGCCCGTTCCAATAGCCCAAACCGGTTCATAAGCAATGATGGTTTCCTCCATCTGGCTCCGATTCAGTCCCGCGAGGCTCTCCCGGACCTGCGCGCCAACCACCGTCTCGGTCTGGCCGGCTTCGCGCTCCTGAAGGGTTTCCCCCACGCAGACAATGGGCTTCAGCGAGGCGGCATGCGCCGCCAGCGCCTTTTTCGCAATCAACGCGCTGGATTCCTTCTGATACTGCCGGCGTTCCGAATGCCCCAGGATCACGTAGCGCACCGAAAATTCCTTCAACATGCCAGCGGTGATTTCGCCCGTGTAAGCCCCAAAACCGTGCTCGCTCATGGTCTGGGCGCCCAGGCGGATGTTGGAATCCAAAATCGCCCGGGACACTTCGTGCAAGGCTGTAAAAGGCGGGCAGACGACAATGTCCACCTCTTTAATGTTGGCCAACTCGCGCCGAAGGCCCTGCACCAAATCCAAGGCCTCCGCCACGGTCTTGTTCATCTTCCAGTTTCCGGCAATCAGTAGTTTGCGTTCTTTGTCCATGGTTGTTCTTCCCGTAATGCTTCGATTCGAATCCAATCAACGTTCTGTCAGCGCAGCCACTCCGGGCAGGATTTTGCCCTCGAGAAACTCGAGGCTGGCGCCGCCACCCGTGCTCATGAAAGTCACTTGATTTCCCAACTTGGCTTTGTTCAAAGCCTTGACACTGTCCCCACCGCCGATGATGCTCTTGGCCCCGTGCTTTTGGGTTGCCTCGGCTACTGCCTGGGCCACGCCAAAGGTGCCCGCGGCAAACCGCTTGTCCTCGAACATGCCCATCGGACCGTTCCAGAGGATGGTCTTCGCCTCCAGGACCTCAGCGCTGTAGGCCTGGGTCGTGGCTGGGCCTACATCCAAGCCCGCGGCGTGATCCGGCACATCCTGGCTGGCGTTCACTGTCGGATTCTGCCAGTCAATAATCGGCTTGCCTTTCTTATCCAACTGGCTGGTCTTCACAGGCTCGGCGACCACATCGTCCACCGGCAGCAGAAACTTGACACCCCGGGCCGCGGCTTTCTTCAGGGCGGATTGGGCCACCTCCACCTTGTCGGGTTCCACCAACGATTTGCCGGTCTTTCGGCCTTGGGCCAAACGGAACGTGTAGGCCATGGCTCCGCCAATCAAAATGGCATCCGCCTTTTCCAAAAGCCGGTCGATCACGGTGATTTTGTCCGAAACCTTCGCCCCCCCCAGGATGACGACAAACGGGCGAGCCGGCTCTTCAAGTTCTTCTCCCAGAAACTTCAGCTCACGTTCCATCAGCAAACCGGCCGCGCAAACGCCGCCGCGCTTGGCGACAATACGCGCCACACCTTCTGTCGAGGCATGAGCTCGGTGCGCGGAGCCAAATGCGTCGTTGACATACACCTCGGCCACCTCGGCCATCTGTTCCGCAAACACTGGATCGTTCGCCTCTTCCTCGCTGTAATAACGGACGTTTTCCAGCAGCAACAAATCCCCGGCCTTCATCTGCGAGGCGGCCCGCGTGACTTCGGGCCCCTTGCAGTCCTCCACAAAAGCGACAGGACGGCCCATCAACTCCGAGAGCTTGCCCGCCACCGGCCGGAGAGACATCGAGGGCTCCCGCTTGCCCTTGGGCCGACCCAGATGGGCCGCCAAGAGGATCTTCGCCCCTTTTTGAATGAGCAGATTGAGCGTCGGAAGGGTCTCCCGAATCCGCGTGTCGTCATTGATGACCATCTGGCCATCCTTCTCCTCCATGGGCACATTGTAATCGACGCGCACAAAGACGCGCTTGTCCCGGACCTCGATATCGTTGACCGTTAGTTTTGCCATATCAAATCACCGTAAGCGCCAAGCATACCGAAGTCGGCTTTCGAGTCAAAGAGGAATTATTTCCGCCAAAACCGCAAATAAGATGCTTCGAAAAAATCGTTTGATTTGCGGTTCAGGATTTCCGTTGCGCGGCCACGCGGCCACAACAGCCTCCTCGCGTTTCAAGCCCTGGGAAATCCCAGGATGGCTGCCATCACCTGCAAGGTCCCAAAAGTCGCCGCAACCATGAACTGGTTTACCAACGGAATCTGAATCGCCAGGATCACAAGAAAGAAACCGAACTGGGAATAACGAAAATAAGTCTCGTCCCGCATGCCAATCAGGTTCTTGAGGGCATGGGAACCGTCCAGAGGTGGAATCGGCAGGAGATTGAAGAAACAGAGGAATAAACTGAGCATCGCAACCCGAAGCAGCACTTCATCCATGGCCTCAACCTGGAACAAGTTGGCCGCCCGAAGCACCGCCAACAAAGCCAGGGCAAGCAACACATTCATCATAGGCCCGGCCAGCGCAACCAGGGTATCGTCCCGCCGGCGATGACGCAGATTGCCAAGGTCCACCGGCACCGGCTTTCCCCAGCCAATAATGAAGCCGGCGAGCCTGGAATCCGATGCGGCAAGAAAAACAGCCACCAGGGGAAGAATCACCGTGCCCACCAAATCCATATGGACAGCCGGATTCAGCGAAACCCGGCCTTGAAGACGGGCCGTGTCGTCCCCGCACTTCCAGGCCACCCAGGCGTGCGCAAACTCGTGAAAGGTCAGGATGGGCAGGAAACACACGTAGGTGACCAGACCATCCAGCAAATGCTTCGGATCCATCTCGGGGAAGGTAAGCGCAGATGCCCCCTTCGCAAAGCGAAAAAAAGAGGAGCCACGAAGGCTCCTCTGTTGAGAACCGAAAAATGCCCGTTCCGATCTTAGAAGGTCAGGTAGATTTCCGCCCGGGTGAACATCCCATCGTTGTCATAAACATCTTCATCGTAGAAATCGCCCGGGATGAAATAGTCCATCATAAAACGGACCATGAGATGGCTGTTGTGAGTGTAGCGGACCATGCTGCGGAAGAGGTGGCCTTTAAAGCTCCCGCTGTCGAATCCCTCGCGGTCCTCATAGCTCTCCGCGGCAAACAATGCCGAGTAATCGTTCACCCAGTCCACTTTCTTGAACGGCTTCATGCTCCAATTGACATTCGGCCGGATCAGGTTCGACCAATAGGCGGGCTTTCCATACTCGGTGGTGTTAAACACCAGGAATTCGCTCCATTGCGGCCATCGGCCCCAAAGGGGATCAAACGCATTACTATCGTCATCGTCCCCATCGTCATCCCCGGACAAATACTCCACCCCCACTTGCAGGCTGTTGTTCAGGGAGTCCTGGAACGAATACTTGGCATTCGCGATGGCGCCAAAAGCCAGGACATCCTGATCGTTCAACTCGCCAAATTCGGGTGCGAACTGGCCGGAGATCGTCCATTTGTCCGTCGGCTTGACCTCAGCGCGGGCCCCAAATGCGAAGATGTCGCCATCCGTTCCGCCGGCGAGTTCCGCATTGCGATGCGAGTAAATGAAAAATCCATCCAATTGAGTTTTTTCCACTGATTTGTTGGAAACATACAGGATGACGCCCCGCTCGTCCTGCTCGCTGACATAATGCCGGAAATCCTGCTCGTTAATCGGCGGCAGCCAGGCGTCCTCTTCCGCGGACTGATCGATGTAGATCGCATTGACCACCGTCTTGGCGTCTTTCCAGTCAAAGGTCAGCCGGGCCGCATCAAAGTAATGCGTCC